>Ga0079225_10000456_pt1 | contig 22070 bp, 19 predicted proteins | sample Poulit2012_FD_76344 | JGI IMG/M metagenome (GOLD analysis project Ga0079225, IMG submission 76344) | Agricultural soil microbial communities from Georgia to study Nitrogen management - Poultry litter 2012 | ecosystem: Environmental > Terrestrial > Soil > Agricultural land | place: USA: Georgia... | reverse complement strand
GGGGTGGGCGAGCATACAGTTGATGAGCTCATCAGCCAGATGGAAGACCAACTCCGTGCCTTCGACCTTGAAATCAGGAAGATACGGGCAATCGGTGTACAGCTTTCAGGCGACCCGCTCGGCAAACAGAATTTCCTCGCCAGCATGATGATCAGCGAGCTGAATTCAAACAGCATCTATTCCGTCATCGAGAATAACTTCGTTTTCAGTTCTCTCATCGACAACAAGGTCATCGGCATTCTGGAAGTGGATAATATATTCAAAGTGGAGCGGCTGCTCATGGATGAACTGGCCGTCCTTCCCTACACACTCACAGAGAATGCATACCTCAATCTGGCGCTCCATATCGTGCTTGCGATCGACCGGACGGAGCATGAACAGAACGTTTCCATCAAAGAGGAAATGAAGGAAGAGATGAAAAATTCACAGGAATTTGAAGTCTCCCGGTCGCTGACGGACAGGACACAGGATGAATTCGGCATCAAGTTCCCGGAAGAGGAAGTTTATTTCATCACCATGCACTTGAGAGGAAGCAAAAGGAAGTCTCAGAGTGCGCTTGGCCCGGACTCAACCGAGAATCTGATCATTGCATTCATCGACCAGGTCAGCCGCGAGATGGACTACCCGTTCTACGCCTATCCTGAACTGAAGGATGGCCTGCTGCTTCACATCGAGCCGATGCTCCACCGCATGGATTCCGGAATCATCACCGTCAATCCGCTTGTCGGGACGATAAAAGAGAACTATCCCGGTCTGTTTGAAGTCATCGAAGAAAAGTTCCGTCACTATTTCAACGGCAGGGAGCTGGATGAATCCGAAATCGGCTTTTTGACGATCCACTTCGGCGGTATCATGCATGCCAATCCGAGGATAGAGGCCACTACTGTCTGTTCAAGCGGCATAGGCACCAGCCGGATACTTGCCAATCAGCTGAAAACGAAGTTCAACAATCTGTACATCCGTCAGGAACTGTCAATATCCGAACTGTCCGACACAAAAATCCATGAGAATGAACTCATTCTCAGCACTGTTCCGCTCGACATGGATGGTTATATACTGGTCAGTCCCCTGCTCGATGAACATGATGAGAAGAAAATTACTGAAGCGATATCGAAGATCGGGTCTACAACCTATGACTACAGACCCAGAACCCCTGTATCCGATGTTTCACAGATTGACCCCGACCGGGTCATACAGGCATCCGAGCTCTACCTCAACCGCACTTTCACGGAGTCGGATACGCCCCTTGGGACGATGGATTCCGTCAGGAAGATGCTCGCGGAACATTCCACTTTGGAAAGACATGCGGCTCTCGATATCGTCCGCCGTCTGACTGAACGGTTTAAAATAACCGGACATATCATCGGGGAAGATGGTTTTTCATACCCGCATATCAAGTCGCCGTTCATCCGAAGCCACCAGCTGATCATCGTCCATAATTCAGCCGGCATTACCGACAGGAATTATAACGGCGATGCTGTCACTGTGCATTACCAGATCATCCTCCTTGTCCCTGAAGAATCACTCATATCAGATCTGATCAGCAATATCAGCGTACTCCTGGGAGAGCACCATGAAGACATCGGATCATTGCTTAAAGAGCCATCCCTGCTGGATGATCTATTCAAAAATTATATTCAAAATATTTATGTAACCGGAAGGAATTGATGAATCATGTTGAAAAAAGAGAATATCGTACTGAACCACACTGCAGAATCCAAAGAGGATGTCATCAGACAGGCCGGCCAGCTCCTTGTCGATCAAGGCGCCGTGGAGCCCGCCTATATCGACTCCATGCTCGCACGTGAGGAAGTCGTTTCCACATTCATGGGCAACGGTCTCGCAATACCTCACGGCACGGATGAAGGTAAAACATCCGTCATTGAAAGCGGCCTGTCCCTGATACAGGTTCCCGGCGGTGTGGATTTCGATGGAAATGAGGCGAAAGTGATCCTCGGCATTGCCGGCAAGGAAAATGAGCATCTGGACATGCTTCAGAAAATTGCTGTACTATTCTCCGATGAGGATAATTCAGAAAAAGTCATCAATGCATCTTCCGCTGATGATATCATCTCACTCTTCGAAAATGAGGATATATAATTATGAACGCAATCCATTTTGGCGCAGGAAACATTGGCAGAGGGTTCATTGGAAAAGTATTGCATGACAATGGATATAAAGTCACTTTCGCAGATGTCAGCAAAGAAATCATCGATGCGCTCAACGAAGAGAATGGATATACTGTCCATATCGCCGAAGAAAACGGCGCTTCCTATGACATCACCGGCGTAAATGGCATCAATACGGCTGAAAACCCCGGACAGCTGAAGCAGGCAATTTTGGATGCAGATATCATCACAACTGCTGTAGGGGTGAATATTTTACCGGTCATCGGCAAAAGCATCGCCCCCTATCTGCCTGAGCGGCTGGAGGATCCGAGGCCACTCAATATCATCGCATGTGAAAATGCTGTGATGGCGACAGACACGCTCAAAGAAGCCATCATAAAAGAAACCGGAGAACTGACGGGACCGAATATCGGGTTTCCGAACTCGGCAGTGGACAGGATTGTACCGGTACAGAAGAATGAACGCATTCTTGACGTCAAAGTCGAACCGTTCTATGAATGGGTCATTGAAGAAACAGAGTGGAAGAGCAACAAACGTCTCGAAGGCCCTGTCTATGTACGGGAACTGATGCCCTATATCGAGAGAAAGCTGTTCACGGTCAATACAGGGCATGCCGCGATAGCCTATTACGGCAGGACACTCGGCTATGATACTGTCTATGAAGCAATGACAGACAGCAAGGTTCAGAACTTTCTGGGCGATGTACTTTCAGAGACGCTGGAATACATCACCTCTGTTTACGGCTTTACTTCCAAAGAGCAGGATGTCTACATCGACAAGATTACAGAGCGCTTCACCAACACCCATCTTTCAGATGATCTTAACCGCGTCGGCCGCGGTGTAATGAGAAAACTCGGTCCGAATGACAGGATCATCAAGCCGCTCGTCCACCTTCATAATGAAGGAAAGGACCACACCGCATTATCGAAGCTTGCGTTATATGCAGTGAAATTCGATAATGAGGAAGACCCGGAACAGGTCAAAATGAATGAAATCATCACCGAAAAAGGTCTCAGAGGCTTCCTTATGGAGCACAGTGGCCTGAAACATGATGTCACAGATGAAATCATAAATGCCTTATAAATAAGAAAAGGTGCGGCTGCAAAAGCATCCGCACCTTTTCTTATACCCTTGTAAAGTCTATGCAAAACCGTATAACACAAATGCATGCAAATGGAATATAACCGTGTTACGTTGTTCTAAGTGAAGCATTATCAAATTTTTTCAAGGGGGTTGTTTTAGAATGAGTAAGAAGAAGGACGATCTGCGGAAAGATACGATTGATAATACAAAGAAAGCTCCGTTGACTACAAATCAGGGGCTGCCGGTAAGTGAGGATGAATTTTCCCTGAAAAATGGCGAAAGAGGCCCCACTCTGATGCAGGACTTTCATTTTCGCGAAAAAGTGACACACTTCGACCATGAACGGATTCCGGAACGTGTTGTACACGCGCGGGGGTTCGGTGTCCATGGTGAATTCGAAGTCTATGACTCGCTGGAAAAGTACACCAAAGCGAAATTCCTGACAGAACCGGGCAAGAAGACACCTGTATTTGTAAGATTCTCCACAGTTGCCGGAAGCCGGGGTTCTATGGATATTCCCCGGGATGTGCGCGGATTCGCCACCAAATTCTATACAGACGAGGGAAACTATGACCTGGTGGCCAACAATATGCCGGTGTTCTTCATGCAGGATGCCATCAAATTCCCGGATTTCGTGCATGCTGTCAAACCCGAACCGCATAATGAAATGCCGCAGGCCGCTTCAGCGCACAATACTTTCTGGGACTGGGTTTCAGTAAATACGGAAAGCGCCCATATGGTGATGTGGCTCATGAGTGACCGTGCCATCCCGAGAAGCTTCAGTATGATGGAAGGTTTCGGTGTCCATACATTCAGGCTGGTCAATGCGGAAGGTAAGAGTCACTTCGTCAAATTCCACTGGAAGCCAAAAGACGGCATGCATCAGGTGATGTGGGATGAAGCACAGATGATCAACGGTAAGAACATCGACTTCAACCGCCAGACGCTGTGGGAAAATATCGAGAAAGGAAATCCCGCAGTATTCGAGCTGGGCCTCCAGGTAATTGATGAAGAGGATGAATTCAACATGGACTTCGATATCCTCGATCCGACCAAAATCTGGCCTGAGGAAGATGTGCCGGTACAGATTGTCGGCAAAATGACGCTGAACCAGAATGTCGACAACTATTTTGCTGAGACCGAGCAGGTCGCCTTCCATCCGGGAAGCGTGGTTCCGGGCATCGATTTCACGAATGACCCGCTTCTGCAGGGTAGATTATTCTCATATACGGATACACAGCTGATCCGCCTCGGCGGTCCGAACTTCCATCAGCTGCCGATCAACCGTCCAATCTGTCCGTTTACCAACAACCAGCGTGACGGTTATAACCAGGTCTCCATCCACAAGGGACAGACCGCCCATCACAAGAACTATATGAATGATAATCAGCCGGAACCCCGGAGTCCAGAGGAAGGCGGCTATGAGCATTACCATGAAAAAGTAGAAGGCAGGAAAATCCAGGCCAGAAGCGACAGCTTCAAAGACCATTTCAGCCAGGCAAAACTTTTCCTGAATTCACTGTCAGAAACTGAAAAGCAGCATGTATATGATGCATTCAGCTTCGAACTCGGCAAATGCGATGTGGAGATAAGGAAGCTCGCCATATCCGAACTCCTGAACAAGATCGACCGTGACATGACAGAATACGTCGCAGGCAGAATCGGCGTCGAAGCGCCTCCTGACGTGGAAGAGTCGACTTATGAAAAGAGTTCTCCTGCACTGAGCATGATGAATACCAACTATTCCCTCAACACCCGAACTGTCGGTGTCATCGTCATGCCGGATGTAGCAGAAGAAACATTGACAGAGACAAAATCCAGACTGGAGGAAAAAGGGCTCCAGCCGACCTTCATCTCCGATAATATATATAAAATCGGAAGTACGACACTCGATGCGACGTTCGACACCGTCCATTCCGTCCTGTTCGATTCAATGATCGTGATCAGCGGCAAACAAGCGCTCCCTGCCCCGGCAATAGAGAATCTGGAAATTGCCTACAAGCATAAAAAAGCGATCGGTTTCGGTACAGATTCAGCCAGCATATTCGACTCCCTTTCATTCTCAGAAGATGCGAAAGGTGTCACGGATATAGAAAAAGATTTCGATGGTTATCTGGACGATGTCAAACACCACAGAGTCTGGGACAGATAAACCCGAAAGTTCGGGGCTTCCCTTACAGGGAGCCTCTTTTTTAGTCTTAAAAACTTAACATTACTGTCACACCATAAGTTTTGACCATCCATCAATTTAAATGCTAAACTTGGCTTTGTTTCTTTTGGTTTAGCACCCTAAACTAATACTGGAGGTCCCGCCCAAAATGGATAAAAAACTGAAGACCATAGAGAACCTTCGGGATATTTACGGCTATGGATACACGGAAGTCTTTACCGAAGTCACCGACTCCATCACCACCCGTCACATCTCCAGAACTCAAATGAATATCATCCAGCATATCTATCTTCGCGGTTCCGCGACTCCGTCCGAACTGGCAGAAGTGCTGAATGTACAAAAAAGTGCAGTCACCCATACTGTCAAAAAGCTGGAGCATAAAAAACTCGTGACCGTCAAAGAGAATACGCACATCAATGACAAGCGTTCGAAACTCGTATTCATGACCGGGGATGCAAAAATCCTTCTCGAAGAATTTCTGGAGAACATTCTGGAGAAGATCCGGTCGGATCTTGGCAGTCTGTCAAAAGACGAGACAGACAAGCTGTACACTGCAACATTGACAATCTTGAAATACATACCTGGGGGCAATCAAAATGAAGTACATTCTTAAATTCAAATGGCCGGTGACAGTGCTGATGATACTGTTCGCTGCCGTCACTTTCCTCATCTCCCCCAACCTGACCCAGCTTGCCACTGAAAAAGGGGATGTCCAGTTGTCTGATGAACAGCCAAGCGAACAGGCCCGCGTATTCCTCGAGGAATACGGGGAAGATAATGAAATGATGTCGCTTGTCCTTGAGTTCGGAGACAAAGTAAGTGAAAACGAATCCGACATCAATGACTATATAGAAGAAATCGACAGTATCGATGGAGTTGACAATGTCGTCAATCCGTTCGATTTTGCCGAAGAGATGCAGACGAATTTCATCAATGATGAAAACGGCGTCATAATGATCCCGATGGAATACACCGGGCCGGTCAATGAGATCGGCAACGTGGCAGCCGAGGTCGAGGACCTGAACTCGACTGACGCCAAAACATCGATGACTTCGAATGAACTGATACAAAATACCGTCGAACAGGATGCGATGGAAGGCATCCAATCCACTGAAATCTTCACAGTCATCATCGTCATCGCAGTGCTTCTGATCATGTTCCGTTCGGTTGTGACACCGCTTGTACCTGTAGCTGTGGTCGGCCTCTCCTATCTGATCGGCCAGTCATTCGTCGGCTGGTTCGTCGAATGGTTCGGCTTCCCGGTCTCGCCGCAGACGCAGAGTTTCCTGATCGTCATACTGTTCGGCATCGGGACGGACTACTGTATACTGCTGCTCAACCGCTTCAAGGAAGAGCTGCAGCTTCATGGTAAATATGAATCCGTACTCCGCACATTCAGAACAGGCGGCAAGACTGTATTCATCAGCGGACTTTCCGGAGCAATCGTGTTCGGTGTCCTCTATTTCGCCAATTTTGAAATTTACCGTTCGGCAGTCGGTGTGGCAATCGGCATAGCTTTCCTGCTGCTGTCACTGTTTACAGTACTGCCGATACTCATGCAGCTTCTGGGCCGTTACATTTTCTGGCCGAACATCAAAAAATCGGAATTCAAGGAAAGCAAGCTCTGGACACCGCTCGGCATCTTCTCACTGAAGTATCCGACCCGTATCATATTCACGGTCATTGCGATATTGATTGCCGTTGCGTTCTTCTACAATGACGAAGTGAACTATGATTCCCTGGAGGAACTGGATGATTCATATTCCGCAGTCCACGCAACCAACGTGGTGAGTGAAAACTTCGATGAAGGACAGCTCTTCCCTGTGGAAGTCATCATTTCAAACGGCGGCGATCTTCTGACACCGGAAAGTCTCTCCAGGCTGGAAGCTGTCGCTTCAACGCTGGATAATATCGATGGTGTCAAAGAAGTACAGACACTGACGCGCCCGTCGGGCGAGGCCATCGATGATTTCCTCGTCCGCAATCAACTCGAACAGGCCAACAGCGGCATGGATGATATGACAGAAGGCCTTGCCGAGATTTCGGACGGACTCAGCGAGGCGTCTGAAGGCATCGCCGGCAGTGAGATGGCCGGAGGAGACCTGAGCGAACTCAATCAGGGCATAGACGACATCAACGCAAGCATCGCCCAGATCAGCACCTATATGACCCAGTCCGGCGATGCCCAGGGCGCATCCCGGCAGCTCGGACAGGTCCAGCAGGGCCTCGGTACCATGTCGGAACAGGTTGCAGCAGCCAATGAGCAGATGACACAGCAGCAGGAAGCCGCCTCCGCCCAGATGGAAGAACTCAGCACAGGACTCGAAGATGCTACATCGGGTATCGATGAAATCCAGGGCGGCCTCGAGGAAGTTCAGACACTGCTCGGCAACATCAATGATAACGAAGCTGTCGATCAGACAGGCATCCACGTGCCTGAGGAATTCCTTGAAACCGATGGGATCAAGGATACGGTGGACCAGTACTCATTCGGTGATGACAAAGCGCTCAGAATGAACGTCGTCCTTGATGTCGACCCATATTCGCCCGAATCCATGAACGTGCTCGATGATATAGAAAGCACAGTCAACAATGAACTTCAGAGGCTTGGTCGCGAAGATACGGTTGCCTACTTCTCAGGTGTCACCAGCATGAACCGTGATCTTGATGAAATTTCAACGGACGACTACACGCGTGTCATCACGATCTTTATCGCTACACTGTTCGTCATACTTGCTGTAGTATTCAGGTCGCTGATCCTGCCGGTTACGATGATCGGATCCATATTCGTCACATATTTTGCATCCCTCACCATCACACAGTGGCTGCTCGGTCTGCTTGGTCTCGGGAACCTCAACTGGGCCGTGCCGTTCTTCAGCCTGATCATATTTGCAGCTCTCGGCATAGATTACTCGATATTCATCATCGACCGCTTCAGGGAAGAGTTGGCAAATAAAAGCATCAGGGATGCAATAGAGCATTCAATCAGGCGCATGGGCGTCACTGTCATCACAGCAGTAATCATACTGTCCGGAACATTTGCAGCACTTCTGCCTTCCGGCATGATCATACTGATCCAGGTCGCAAGCATCATCATATTCGCGCTGTTGTTCTATGCATTCATAGTACTGCCGCTTCTCGTGCCGGCATTCGTCATCACTTTCCGCCGCGGAAACTGGTGGCCGTTCAGGATGCCCGGCGGCAAAGATCGTGAGGACAGGTTTAAAGAGGAAGACTGAAGGGTATTATAAACACAGAAATGAGGAATGAATCGATGCGAGAGAAAAGTTCAGGACTGGCCGCTGTGCTCAGCTTTTTCATCACAGGTCTCGGCCAGATCTATAACGGCCAGATTTTTAAAGGTATCATCCTGATGCTGATACAGCTTGTAAACGGTGCTTTGACTGTAATCTTGATAGGTTATCTGTTCCTGCCGATTGTGTGGCTGTACGGTATCATCAACGCCTATCGTGCAGCAGAACGTCATAACAGGATAAATCAGCGGAGATACGGCTGATGATCAGACAGGCATCCGGACATACCGGATGCCTGCTTTTCGTTTTAATGCGTGATTGCCCTGTGCTATAATCCCACTAAAGGATGTGTTAGAAAATGGAACTGTTCGGTCTTTTCGCAGGGCTTGCCATCATCGGCATCCTGCTGCTGCTGTTTCTCTTCCTGCTCGGAATCATCAAGTGGCTGCTTCAGGGATTCTTCCTGTATCAGGTAGCCGATGCAAAAAACCTCGACCTTCCGATTCTTGGCTTCCTGCCTTTTGGTACCTTCTATCTGGGCGGACAGATGTACGACGGGCATCTGATCCGAAAAGGTCAGTTCAACCCCAAGACCATCGGACTGGTATTTGCCATCGCCGGCCTTATCGTCTATATCACGGGACTGTCCATCGGTGATATCGCCATTTCGTACATCATCATGGAATCCATCGCATTTTCAGGCGTATTCAAAGCCTATTCCAGGAGCACGGGAGTGGCGGTGCTGCTTGCACTTCTCAACATCATTACAGCAGGCATCGCAGCCATTGTCATTCTCTTCCTCTACAGCCGCAGACTTGCTTCAGAGCTGTCGGATCCTGTTGTCAGGGATTTCGAAGCAACCTCCGAAAGGCATGATGAAGCAGAATCAGACAGTGATACAGATCATGACAACAGAATGTAGCATGCAGAAATGCGCCGGGATGATCGACTTCATCACGGCGCATTTCTTTATTCCAGATTGAATTTCAGGAGGCGGTCATCATCCTCTTCCGGCTGTCCCCTTCCGTCGGTATTGTTCGTGATGGCGTACAGTGCATCATCTTCTATATACACATCACGGAAACGGCTTCCTTCATCATAAAATGTCTCCGCATCCCCTGATTCAAGGGACACGAACACTGCCAAGAAGTATCTATACATTAACGTCCTCCTTTTTGAAGCACTTTATTCCACGTTCAAAATAGCCTGGTACAGAATGTCTGTGCCGTTGATGAGCGCTGTATGGTCAAATGTCATGTAAGGATGGTGCAGCCCCGGCTTCAATCCGCATCCGAGACCGAGCATCGCTCCTTTCAATTCCGGATATTTCACCGTATAGAAATGGAAATCATCCCCGCCGCTTGTAATGATCGGATCGAGGCACTTCTCCTCCCCGAGCACATCCACAATCGATTTTCTGAGCAGGTCGATGGCATCCTGATGGCTCTCGCTCGCCACGATGCCGGAGTAATTGACATCTTCGATGGAGACAGCATACAACTTCTCTATGTGTTTGAGAATTTCGGATACACGATCCTTCAGCTTCTCCATCTGCTCGTTCGTCTGGGCCCTCATATCTATGCCGCATTCGGCGCTCCCCGGAATGATATTCAGGGATTTCCCTCCTGAGAGGAACCGGGTCATCTTGACAGAGGAAGGCACTGTCGGATTGATATGGATTTTGGACAGCATGTTGACGATGTCCGTGCCCACTTCGATGGCGTTATGATTCAGATGCGGACGTGCACCATGCGCATCATCCCCGACAATCCTGAATTCAAGGGAAGATGCCGCACCATGTTCGATACTGGGGGATGCCACACCGCTTAAGGCTTCCTCCTCGGGCCTCAGGTGCACGCCGATGAAGTAATCCATCCCTTCTATTACACCTTCATCCGCGACGGACAGTGCTCCGGTCCCCACTTCCTCAGCCGGCTGGAAGATGAAGCGCACGCCCGCAGTTTCCAGTTTTTCATGCCCTTTTATCTTGAGCATCGTACCGATCACCATGGACGTATGGGCATCATGCCCGCACGAATGGTTCGCCTGCTGGACACCGTCCACTTCCTGCCACAGTGCATCGATGTCCGCCCGGACACCGATTACAGTATTTCCGGGTGCAAAATTCCCCATATCACAATAAAGGCCTGTGATATTTTTGAATCTGACGGGCTCAAAACCTTCACTTTCCAGTAAATCATATATGTAATCCGTAGTCCTATGCTCTTCATTGCTCAGTTCAGGGTTGGCATGCATATGTTCAAAAACCTTCTTCATTTTTTCTTCTATCATTCCAATGGGCTCCTTCTCATACGATTTATTGAATAACAATTCTGTCTTCTTTATAATATATTACTAATTACATGAAAATTCAAACAGGGAGGAATTCACATTGACTGAAGAAAAGAATGGACAAGAATTGAAAAAAGATGACAGGAAGAATAAAGGGATGCGCCTGCCCGATGCATACATCATCCTGTTTGTCTTCCTGGTACTTGCGGCCGTTGCCACATACGTAATACCGGCGGGGGAATTCGAGACCGAGGAATCATCCGAAGGGATTGATGTCATCGTTCCCGACACTTACAGCATCATAGATTCCAATCCTGCCGGTTTCCTTGATATATTCTCCGCCATCGTGGACGGACTGATCAGCACTTCCAACCTGATCTTCCTGGTGCTGATCATCGGCGGCGTGTTTGCAGTGATAGAGAAGACAGGTGCCATCGATGCCCTCGTAACCAAGATCATACGCATCACCAAGAATAAGGAATGGATGCTCATCATGATGGTCATGATCATCTTCTCGATTTTCGGCACACTCGGTATCATCGTCAATGCCGTCATCGCATTCATCCCGCTCGGCATCATTCTGGCCAGATCCATGAAAATGGATGCCATCATCGGTGTGTCCATAATATATTTGGGCGCCTATACCGGATTTGCGGTGGCGATACTCGACCCGCTCACCATCGGCTTTGCCCAGCAGATTGCGGAAGTGCCTTTATTCTCAGGGGCAGGCGTGCGCGTCGTCATGTACATTATCACGTTGATCGCGACGATGTCCTATGTCATATGGTATGCGGGCCGTATCAAGAATGACCCTTCCCGGGGAATTCTGAAAGACGATCCGTTCCCGAAGGAATCAAATGACGGTCAGGAACTGGGCAGGCAGAAAATGACGGCGAAACACATCCTGGTACTGCTGGCACTCCTTGCGGGCATCGGTGTCTATGTAGCCGGGGTTTTCACTGCCGAATGGAATCTCGAGGAAATGGCCGCTGTCTTCCTTGTGATCATGGTCGCCACAGCCCTTATCGGAAAGATCCACGTCAATGATATGGTTACTACATTTATGAAGGGGGCAAACTCCGTCCTGTATGGCGCGCTCATCATCGGCATGGCCCGCTCCATCGTGGTCATACTGGAAAACGGCATGATCCTTGATACGGTGGTCAACTTCATGGCCGTCGTGACAGAACCGTTCACCAGCACAATGGGTGCAATCATGTTGTTCATTGGAAACGGACTGTTCAACCTTATCGTCACTTCAGGGAGCGGCCAGGCAGCCATCGTCATGCCGATCATGTCGCCTCTTGCGGATATCATGGGGTTCCCCAGACAGATTGCCGTACAGGCCTATACGATGGGCGACGGCTTCACCAACATCATTACGCCGCTCTCCGGTGTATTGATGGCGAATCTTGCGATTGCAGGCGTCCCCTACACCAAGTGGGTCAAATTTGCCCTGCCGCTTGTAGGAATATGGTATATTCTTGGAATTATCTATATAATCATACTTGTAGCTATAAATTGGGGACCAGTCTAAGGAGGACATGAATTATGAATATTAAAGAGGTAAAACTCCATCAGCTCATGATGAATATGAAGCACCCTTTCACAACCAGCTTCGGGACTCAGCAGGACCGTTTCATCACAATCATTGAAGCTGTTGATGAAAATGGACTTTCAGGGTTCGGTGAATGTGTTGCCGGGGAGGATCCGCTCTATTCAGAGGAATTCATGGACGCTTCCCTCATTGCGATGAAAAAATACTTCGCCCCGCTGCTTCTTCAGAATGAAATAAAGCATCCGGACGATGTGTGGGAACTGTTCAAGCCGTTCAAACGCAACAATATGGCAAAGGCGGGCATCGAAGGTGCGGTATGGGATCTCTACGCCAAACAGCACGATATGCCGCTGTCAAAACTCCTCGGCGGGGTCAAGGACAATGTGGATGTCGGAGTCTCTCTCGGCCTCGAAGAAACCGACGAGCTGCTGCTTGAACGGATTGCGGAAAAAGTCGATGAAGGATACAAGCGCATCAAGGTCAAAATCAAACCCGGCCGCGATGTTGAAATGATTCGCACAATACGGAAGAAATTCAAGGATATCCCTCTTATGGTCGATGCGAATTCCGCCTATACACTTGATGACATCGACACACTCAAGTCTCTCGATCAATTCAAGCTCATGATGATTGAACAGCCGCTGGCAGCAGGCGACCTCATCGATCATGCAAAGCTGCAGCGACAGCTGAAAACACCCGTCTGCCTGGATGAGAGCATCGACTCCTATGAAGCTGCCAGTGGTGCGATCGAACTCGGCAGCTGCCGTATCATCAACGTGAAAGTCGGACGTGTCGGCGGACTGACCCAGTCGAAGAAAATCCATGACCTCGCCAAAAAGCACCATATTCCACTCTGGTGCGGCGGCATGCTGGAAGCAGGTGTCGGACGTCTCCACAACATCGCCATCACGACCCTCAGCAACTTCACGCTGCCGGGGGACACCGCATCATCCAGCAGATACTGGTATGAGGACATCATTACGCCGGAAGTGGCTGCAGAAAATGGTGTCGTCGAAGTCAGCCATAAGCCTGGAATCGGCGCAGAAGTCGATTTCGGCAAGATGGAACAGTATTTGAAGAAAACTGAAACCATCACAAAAGAAGACACACCTGATATGATATTCTACGATTAAAAAACAGTACACCGGGACGATGGCATCGTCCCGGTGTACTGTTTTTCCTTCTATGAATGCACTTCGCGCTCGAGATCCACTATGACGATTTCAGGGTGGTTGAACACCCTGAACGGGAACCTGCTGTTGCCGAGCCCCCTGCTGATCACGACACTCGTACCGTTTTTCGTATGGACCCCTTCCGTATATTTTGGCAGTATCCCCTGGTGCGGTGCGTAGAGCCCTTTGACAAAGGGCAGTCTGATCTGCCCCCCGTGTGCATGACCGGTGAACACAAGATCAATCGGAAACCTGCTGTACAGGCCAATCTGATCCGGTCTGTGTGCCATCAGCAGGGTCAGCCTGTCATCCTTGTCCTGCAGCCTCTCCCTGAGTGACATCTCAAACCTGTCCATGGTCATCGGATCCTCTTCACCACCGTAAAACCAGAGGTCCTCGAGCCCCAGCAGATGAATGTATTCATTACCGATATACAGTCTGTCACTCGTCCGGCTGATATTCTTCATATCCGACTGCTCAATCGCACATTCCAGCTTTCCGAAGTGTTTATAGTGGGCTTCATGGTTGCCCGTCACATAATACGTCGGCAGTATTTCAGTCAGCTGATCGATGAACCGGAGCGACCTTTTCAAGTAAGGCGTACGACGGTCGATGATATCACCAGTGACGAAAATCACGTCACCGTCCGCTTCTTTTATTTTCGAGAGAAGATTTCTGGAACGCCTGCCGAACCTTGCATTATGGAAATCGGACACCTGGACGATCCTGTAGCCGTCAAAGGCATAGGGAACCCTGTCTGACCGGTACACATAGCGTGTCGTGACGATGTCCTTGTCCTCCTTGTACAGAAAGCGGAACAAAGCGATCAGAAATCCCAGTATGATGTGTGAATATTTCATATTGCTACCTCTGGTTTTTATATTCATTATAAGACAAAGTGGTGCATCTTGAAACAATTATCAATCGTCCCCCCCTCTTTCAGCAATACTACAGTGGACATGCATTATGGTATCATCATATTTGAGGTGATATTGATGAAACAGATAAATTTAGGCGGTTCGGAACTTTCAGCGTCCCGTATTGTCCTGGGATGCATGCGCATCTCCCAGATGGACGATGCTTCGCTGTCAAAGCATCTGAATACAGCTTTGGGACTTGGCATCAACAATTTCGACCATGCGGATATTTACGGAAAGGGAGAATGCGAAACGAAATTCGGTAAAATCCTGAAGGATGAACTACGGCGTGAGGACATCATCCTTCAGAGCAAATGCGGCATAAGGTACGGCCATACTGCGGGAGAGGACATTGAATACTATGACCTGTCCAAAGAACATATCATCTATTCCGTCGATGGCATCCTCCAGCGCCTCGGCACCGATTACCTCGACCTGCTCATGCTCCACAGACCGGACACCCTGATGGACCCCGGAGAAATTGCGGAAGCATTCGACCGGCTGGAACAGTCGGGAAAGGTAAGGCACTTCGGCCTGAGCAATTTCAACGCCGTGCAGTTCGACTATGTACAGAGATACACCAATCAGAAGCTGATCACAAACCAGATGCAGTTCGGTCCGGCAGAGCCGAAAATCATCAGCAGCGGACTGCAGGCCAACACACCATTCGCGGGGGCAGCCGACCGGGACGGCGGTCTCCTGGATTATGTGCGTCTCAATGATGTCACTCTGCAGGCATGGTCCCCGTTCCATTACGGCTATTTTGACGGCATCTTCCCTGACGATCCGAAATATAAGGTTCTCAATAAAAAGCTGGAAACGATCGGCGAAGCTCATGGCATCTCTAAAAGTGCGGCGGCGGTAGCCTGGATACTGCGGCATCCGGCTGGCATGCAGACCATCATCGGTACGACAAACACCGCGCGTCTCAAAGAAATTGCGAAGGCCGATGATGTGAGCCTTTCAAAAGAGGAATGGTACAGCATCTATAAAGCCGCGGGGCATGTAATCCCGTAAAAGAAGGCAGTCCCCGGATGGGAACTGCCTTCTTTCTGTCATTTTTCATCTGCAGGATACAGGATTCCTGCACTCTTACGGGCGGCTTCCAGGAATTTCATCACTGTCGCTGAATGATCGAGCAGCTTCAATGCCTGATTGCTGTCCCCGGCTTCAAAAATCTCCACGAATGCTTCAAGCTCCGCAACCATATTGTTCGGATTTTGCCCAAGATCAATGATCTCGGTTTCACCATCCGCATGGATTTTGACTCTGTCTATCGTATTGGCCGCTCCTCTGACATGGATATAACCTTCATCGCCCTGCAGCAGCACGAAGTTTTCAGATGCAGTATCCTTGGAGCCGACGCATGTGGCGAAAAAGCCGTCATAGTCCAGCACGCTGACACCCGATGTATCGACACCATTCCCATGTTTGTTCGGCACATAGGAGATTTCCTCCGGTCCGCCGAACAGACCGATCATGAAGTGGAGATTGTAAATATTGAGATCGGAAAGCGCCCCGCCTGAAAATTCCAGGTTGAAAACGTTCGGCGTCTCCCCCGCCTTCAGCCTGTCATAGCGGCTGGAATATTGTGAGTAGTTCGACTGGGCGACTTTGAGCACGCCGATTCTCCCCAGGTTCTCCCTTACCACTTTGAAATGGGGAAGATGGATGGTCGTAATCGCCTCAAAGAGAAACAATCCCTTCTTCTTGCTCAGGGCGATCAGTTCCTCCAATTCCCTGAGCGTCGATGTGAAGGGCTTCTCACAGATGACATGCTTGCCGTTCTCAAGCGCCCGCTTCACGTAATCGTAATGCAGACTGTTCGGCGAAGCCACATAGACCGTATCATAGTTCCCGTCCTCCATCATTCCATCCATATCCGTAAAAGTCATGCCTATCTGGAATTCATCCGCAAGCAGACGGGCCTTTTCCTCTGTCCGCGAATAAACACCGTAGCATTCCGCACCTTCCACCTGCCGCACTGCATCCAAAAAGCGTTCGACTATGAACCCTGTACCGATCGTTGCTATTTTCATATCCCTGCTCCCCTCTTCTGCGGATTTTCATAATCCATACTACCACAAAAATCATTCAAACGTTCGTTTGATTGTTCCAGATTTTTATTATACAATGACATTCAAATATATATTTGAATGAGGTGTATCTGATGACGGAGACAAAACACACATGTGAAGTGGAAAGTGTCGATACAGAAAAAGTGAATCATGCCAGGGAATTCATAGATGCCGATGCCGCAGCCAATGTTGCAGCCATATTCAAGGCGCTCGGCGATGCAAACCGGGCCCGCATCGTCCGGGCTTTGAGTATAGAAGATGAGCTGTGCGTCTGCGACCTCGCCAACATAATGGGAGTGAGCACCGCATCCGCCTCCCATCATCTGAGGAGCCTCAGCAGGCAGGGGGTAACAAAATCCAGGAAAATGGGAAAGATGGTCTACTACTCCCTGGATGACGGCCACATTAAACAGATTGTGGATATGGCTTTCATACACCAGGAGGAGCTGAATGGAAATGGGAATTGAAGAGAAGACATACAGGATTGATGGTTTCTCCTGTGCCAACTGTGCCAAAACATTCGAAAAGAATGTGAAAGACATCAGCAGTGTCGAGGATGCGGCGGTCAACTTCGGCGCTTCACAGATAACAATCACGGGGGATGCCAGTGTGCAGCAGATAGAAAAGGCAGGGGCTTTTGAAAACCTCAAAGTCGTTGATAAGAATCGGCCTGAGCCTGAAAAGACTTCGTTTTTAAAGAAACACCGGGAAGTATTGATCTCTGCGGTCTTCATGCTGGCAGGCTTTTCCCTGGTCATCGCAGGGGGCGGACAGACATGGACTGCGACAGGTCTGTTCCTCGCGTCAATCCTCATCGGCGGGCACCGCATGTTCCTGACCGGCATCACCAATCTTACAAAACTCCGTTTTGACATGAAAACGCTGATGACCATCGCTGTCATCGGTGCTTCTCTGATCGGAGAATGGCCGGAGGCTGCAGTCGTTGTCGTTTTATTCGCCGTGAGTGAATCGCTTGAAAAGTATTCAATGGAAAAAGCGCGGGAATCCATCCAGTCATTGATGAATATCGCGCCCGGCACGGCAGTCATCAAAACAACTTCGGGCACAAAGACCGTTCCTGTAGAAGAAGTGGAAATCGGGGACATGATGGTCATAAAACCCGGCGACAAACTTTCCATGGACGGGATTATCAGATACGGTTCCTCCGATATCAATCAGGCAGCCATTACTGGTGAATCACTGCCTGTTGCGAAACTTACAGGGGATGAAGTCTTTGCAGGCACACTGAACGGTTCCGGCTATCTGGAAGTCGAAGTCACGAAACACAATGAGGATACCACGCTCTCAAAAATCATCCGGCTTGTCGAAGAAGCACAGGGGAAACGCGCGCCTGCACAGCATTTTGTGGACCAGTTCGCAAAATACTACACCCCTGCCATCATGGCCGCCGCTCTGCTTGTGGCAGTCATCCCTCCCCTGTTCTTCGGGGCCCGGTGGGATGGCTGGGTCTACCAGGGTCTTGCGGTGCTTGTCGTGGGCTGTCCGTGCGCCCTTGTCATATCGACTCCGATCGCCATTGTTTCAGCAATCGGAAATGCTGCGAACAAAGGCGTCCTCATCAAAGGGGGCGTCTACCTTGAAAAAATCGGGCAGAGCAGGACAATCGCATTTGATAAGACAGGCACCCTGACAGAAGGACAACCTCATGTCACAGATTTCGTAACATACGACGATGAAAAAGAGGAATCCGTCCTCTCCATCGCCGCCGCCCTGGAATCAAGATCCGGCCACCCTCTCGCCTCTTCAATATTGGAATACGCGGACTCGAAAAATATTGATCATACCGCCCTCCACATTGAGGATTTCAAGTCTGAGACTGGTACGGGCCTCATCGGGTGCGTTGATGACAGAACATATACGATAGGCAAACCGGAAAATTTTGAAGATGCCGCATTTTACCAGGCGGAAGGAAAAACCGTCATGGTAATGAAAGAAGACGGCCGCGTAATCGGTCTGTTTGCAGTGATGGACCAGCTGAAGGATTCCAGTAGAGAAGCTGTTGAAAAGCTCCACAATATGGGCATAAAGACAGCAATGCTCACAGGAGACAATCAGAAGACGGCAGGAGCAATCGCAAAATCACTCGGCATTGACGAAGTGTTTGCCGAACTCATGCCTGAAGATAAACTTGATGCCGTCAAAACAATGAAAGCGGAGGATAAGGTGGCTATGGTTGGCGACGGCATTAATGACGCGCCCGCTCTTGCCACTGCAGACATAGGCATCGCCATGGGCAAAGGCACGGATACAGCCCTTGAAACTGCTGATGCTGCACTGATGGGCAATGACATCAGACAGCTGCCGTTCACAGTAGGCTTAAGCAGACGGACACTCCGGATCATCAAAGCCAACATCACATTCTCACTGGTCATCAAACTGATTGCGCTGCTGCTCGTCATTCCCGGCTGGCTGACTTTATGGATTGCGATACTGTCGGACATCGGGGCAACGCTGATTGTGGCATTGAACGGTATGAGACTGCTCAGAATAAAAGAATGACCGACCGAAAAAGCACAGGGACCGTTTCCGAAAGGATGACTGTCCCTGTGCTTTTCAGTTACACACTATTCTTTTCCTTCTTCCTCGTCTGTCTTTCTGATATGGACTTTACGGATCATCCGATCTTCCATTTCGACCACTTTGAATACAAGGCCCTCTTCTGTCAGGATATCCCCTGCTTCAGGGAAATCATTGAATTCCTTGAACAGGTAGCCTGAAAGTGTATCCTCCTCCTCCGGAATGTCGGTACGGAAAATTGAATTCAGTCTGTGCAGTGTAATCTTGCCGTCACAGACGATTTCCACTTCCGTCATCGATTCGACAAGGGAATCATTCCTCAGATCCGTTTCATCTTCTATCTCGAATCCGAGCATCGCCTCGATAATATCTTCATGGGTCAGAATACCTTCTGTGCCGCCGAATTCATCTATGACGATGGACATATGACGGCGTTCTTTCGTCATTTTTCTCAGAACATACTCCACAGACTGGAACTCGTGGATGATGATCGGGTCATTATCACAGTAGTCCATCAGCGGTTTTTCCGGGTCGGTAGACCACTGCAGGAGATACTTCGAATGGAAAACGCCGATGATGTCATCCATATCTTTATCGTATACCGGGTAGCGGGTGTACATATGATCAATGACGAAGTCACGGACTTCCTCATATCCGGCTTTCTTTGAAAGAGCTTCTATCTCCGTTCGGGGAGTCGTCAGTACATCTTTGACGTTCAGTTCACGGAAATCGAGCACACCGCGTATCCTGTATGATTCATGCTTCGCAAATACGCCTTCGGAATCGGCAATGTCCACAATCGTCCTCAGCTCATCCTTTGAAACCGAAGCTTTCTCGATTTCCCCTTTGGAGAGTATCCTGGTAATCGTATCCGTCAGCCAGTTCAGCACGACTGTAACGGGCTTGAAGATGACCACAAAAAATGAAATTACAGGACGCACTGTGAGTGCTGTCCGCTCCGGGAATGCCGCTGCCACTGATTTCGGTATCACTTCCGCCAGAACGATGATGGAAATCGTCAGCGAAGCGGAAGCGACCGCAACACTGATGCCGTAATCAATGGCCATTGCGGTCACGAGAGTCGGAAGCAGTATGTTCGCTATATTATTACCGATCAGTATTGTCGTTATGAATTCACTCGGTTTTGAAGTGAGATCCAGTAATTTTCTGGCACTTGTATCACCATTATCCGCCTTGGTGCGTAATTTCACCGTATTGACTGCCGTCAGGGCAGTTTCACTTCCCGAAAAGAAGAAAGAAGTGAAGAATAGAATTATGATCGCTATGATCAATTTGTCTCCTCCTCATGAAGCTTCCTGTATATAAAACAACCAGTCAGGAAACGGACTGGAAAATTAATGACATACATCTATTTTAACATTTTATAACAATATTGTTCCCCATGCAAAAATGAATGACCGCCGGCAGCACTTTGCTGGCGGCGATCATTCCATCTCTTAATCAACAGATCTTTACTTTCCTTAATCCAATTATATGCCGTAAGAGTATTTCAACCCGCTTAACAATGCCATAAAAACGATCGCTGGTGCCGTCGGTAACATTCATTTGAATCTGTAATTGTTTATTTTCACCTTATCGTTGGGCACTGCGGGCATATCATTGAATTCAAAGCTGAAATCCTGCTCTGGAACATTGTACTCGAGGTCGTTAACGAGGAAGTCAACTGTCGACTTCATCATGACGATGGTGATGAACTCACCGGCGCAACGATGGCCGAAATCATAGCTTCCTCCGCCCTGCGGGATGAAATTGAACGGCGTCTGCTGCCAGCCCCGGAAACGCTCCGGCATGAACTCTCCGGGCTGCACCCAGTCATCAGGGTGACGGTTTGTTCCATAGAGGTCCAGGAGGGTCAGGGTATCCTTTTCAAACTCATAGCCCTTCCATTCGAAAGCCGTATCTGTCCTGGCGGCTGCGAAAGGGAAGAATGGATAGTACCTTCTGACTTCCTGGATGAACCATTCCCTCTCAATATCCCCTGCCTGTTCAAGTTTGCCTTTTTCCTCCGGAAATTCATGCATGGCGAGACCAATCATGGCGATCCATATACTGACAGCCGTCATCGGACGGATCAGATTGAGCAGTTCCACAGCAGCCGTTTCCAAGGGCAGCAGCTCCCCGTTCTCATAGCGATGCCATGAGAACCTGTATGCTGCACGGGAGCTGTCGACGGATATCTTCTCGTCTCTGATCCCTTCTACGATTCCTTCCATCCAGTCATCTGCCTTGTTGCGTGATATCCTTCCCTTCCAGTGCTGGATGCCAAGTGAGGCAGGAGATTCGAACAGATCGGCAATCTGTTCTGCCCGCACTTCCGTCTCATCTTTTCCAAGCGGGACGCCAGTCCACGCGCAGGCTGTCTTCAGGGTCACGATTTTCGCCGCTTCATACAGCTCGACGGTCGCAAGGCTGTCTGCCTCCTCAAAATATTCCCGCCAGTATTTTTTCATCAGTCGGCCGATTTCATCCATTGCATCATCATCCATCAGTTTCATGAACATCATTTTCCTGTCATGATGGGCACTGCCGTCCAGCCCCTGGACGCCCCCTTCGCCAAAAAGGGTCTTATTCACTCTTGCAGGGGCCGCATCACTTCTCCTGAACCTCTCGTTATCATAGAAAAGTTCTGCAGCCTCGCTGCCGGTCAGGCAGATCGCCTTCTCCCCCAGGATATGCGTCTCAAACACATCTGTATCCAGACGCTCTTTCCTGTTGAGGATGAATTCATACCCTTCCTTAAGCACCTTCAGCGTTTTGTCAAAGCCTTCATCTTTGGGTATGTTTCCAGTCATAGTATTCCTCCTGTCATTCCATGTTCGGAATACTCTTCCCGTAATCACCGGAATTCATTCATGAAG
>Ga0079225_10000455_pt1 | contig 22138 bp, 25 predicted proteins | sample Poulit2012_FD_76344 | JGI IMG/M metagenome (GOLD analysis project Ga0079225, IMG submission 76344) | Agricultural soil microbial communities from Georgia to study Nitrogen management - Poultry litter 2012 | ecosystem: Environmental > Terrestrial > Soil > Agricultural land | place: USA: Georgia... | reverse complement strand
GGACAACGCCCATCATCGAGTTGACGTTCTGTGAAAAATGCTTCACACGAAATACAATACCAACCTTCATATTTATCTAAATAAATATCACCTTGTTCAAGTAATTGGGTGAAAATTTTCTGGACAACTTTTTTATGCCGCTCCTCAGTCGTACGAATAAAATCATCGTTCGTAATTTTTAACTTCTTCCATAACTCTTGAATGCGCGAAACAATCTCATCTAAATATTGTTGTGGCGCCTTCCCCGCTTCTTGAGCAGCTTGTTCAATTTTTTGTCCGTGTTCATCTGTTCCAGTCAAATACATAACATCATAACCGCGCATTCGTTTATATCGGGCAATCGCATCGCCCGCAACTGTCGTATATGCATGTCCGATATGTAAATCACCACTCGGATAATATATCGGAGTCGTTAAATAAAAAGTTTTCTTATCCTTTGACATCATTTTTCCTCCTGTGCGAATGAATAAAACTCCATTACTATATATTGTAGCTATTTTACAACATTTTTTCCATTTGTTATAAACATTATCAATCGATCGCTTTTAGTAAATCATTATAAAAATAAACAATTGACCATTTAAACAGTTTTTGGTAATATATGTATACAATTGAAAGATAATTGCAAAGTTTCTAAATGATAGCACTCAATAACAAATTTATTCTTCCTATACTATCAATTACTTATCCAATACCACATTTCATTTTTGTTACGCTACTTAAAATTAACTATTCATTTCTTAATAAATCTTACAGATAAACGACGATTAATCCCTTTTAAATATACGACATTTATCACCCTTTAAAAATTATTATTAATATTTTAGAAAGGGGGGCACACGATGAAGGCTACAGGAATTATGCGGAAAGTCGATGAGCTCGGTCGTATTGTTCTGCCTATTGAACTACGGCGAACCTTAAATATTAAAGTAAAAGATCCAATGGAAATTTACGTTGATGGTGATAAAATTATTTTAAAAAAATATGTCGCTGAAAAAGCTTGCCATATTAGTGGTGAACTTTCCGAAAATAACTTGACACTCGCTGATGGAAAACTAACTTTGAGTGAGGACAGTGCCAAAAAACTTTTAAAAGAGCTTAAATCACATTTAAATGTTAGTGAATAAGCTTCGCGGTTTTGCGAAGCTTTTTTATTGGCGATGATACTTTTGATAGACATCTCTACGATTCATTTGGCGATCTTTAGCTACAAGTTTTATTGCATCCTTTGTTGATAAATTAACATCATTTATATAATGATCAACATGTTCTTCAACGGAAAAAGGACTCCACCATAATAATTGTGCATTCTTACGATCCGAAGAGTCACCCTCTACGACTATACAACACTCACCAATAACATCATTTTTTTCTAACCAAGTAATAATTTCAGATGTTTTCCCACGAAGGTATGTTTCAAATTGCTTTGTCAATTCACGAGCAATAACTAATTGACGATCACCGAATTGTTCATAAATGGTAGCAACCGTATCTTTTACGCGAAAAGGTGATTCATAAAAAATTAATGTTGCGCTTTTGTTTTTTAATGTTGATAATATATCACGTCTTGCTTTTTGTTTACGGGGCAAAAATCCATAAAATAAAAATTGATCAGTCGCTAAACCAGATCCGATTAATGCTGTTAAAGCTGCATTTGCTCCTGGTAAAACGATAACGTTAATTTTTGCGTCAATAGCCCTTTGGATGAGCACATGACCAGGGTCAGATATCCCTGGCATTCCAGCATCACTAACAAGTGCAATCATTTCTCCTTGCAATAATCGGTTGATCAACTCTTCTGAACGATGTTTCTCATTATGTTCATGATAACTTATAAGCGGTGTTTTTATATCATAATAATTTAGCAATTTTTTCGTATGTCGTGTATCTTCTGCGGCAATAATTGTAGCCTCTTGTAATACTTGTACAGATCGATATGTCATATCCGCTAAGTTGCCAATTGGCGTTGGGACGACATACAATTTTCCTTGTTCTGAATCATCGAAACTATATTGAATGTTCACTTTTCATCTCTTCTTTCCTTACCCCTAATTAGTAATAGCTTTTGGTCACGTCGTAGTTGTTTAATAAAGTATTCCCGCTGCATCGCTTCTTCTTTTGTTGAAAAATATTCGACATATACGACTTGAAAAGGCCCGCGACCACGAGTATATTTTGCCCCTTTACCTGTTTCATGCATATGTATTCTTCGCTTCAAGTCGTTCGTATACCCTGTATATAACGTGCCATCATTACATTGCAACATATAGACTAAATGTTGTTTATTAGCCATAAATAATATCTCTCGCTTCTTCTGTATACGTTCCGTCATCATTATAAATGTAGAGCGGTTGCAATAGTTTTAAACCCGTTTTACCATCACGAACTCCTTCAAGTAATAGCATATTAGCATCTTTGCCAACTTTCGGATAAACAAACTGAAGCCGCTTCGGTTCAATTCGATATTTACGAAACAACGTTAATAAATCAACGAGTCGCTCGGGACGATGGACGAATGATACTTTACCCCCTGGCCTAACGTATCGCTTACATGCTTGAACGACATCTTCTAACGTACAATAAACTTCGTGACGAGCAATCGTTAAATACTCGTTCTTATTATGTTCTGTCGAATCTTCTGTAGCAAAGTATGGTGGATTACAAGTAATTACATCAAAATGACTTTGTGGCAAAATTGATTGCAGTTTTTTTAAATCTTGATGGACAATTTTAATTTGTTGATTAAGCTCATTTAATGTTATCGAACGTCGAGCCATATCGACTAATCGTTCTTGAATATCTACACCGACTATTTTTGCTGCTGATCTTCGTGTTAGTAAAAGTGGGATAATACCATTTCCTGTCCCAAGATCTAGTATATTGCCCCGCTTAATCGGAACATATGTAAAATGAGCTAATAATACAGCATCTAATGAAAAAGAAAAGACGTTTTCACTTTGAATGATTTTTAACGTTTCTCCTTTATCAGCATAATCTATTCTCTCATCAGCTTTTAATTGAACCATTATTTTTTCCTCCGTCTATTAAAGCGACTAAAATAAAAGAAAAGCTGTCAACACATAGACCATGTAGTGACAGCTTCATATTTCTTTATTTAGCTTTACTTAAAAAATCTAAACAAAACATACAATCTTCATTACGACGTGGGCTGCCAAACTCTAAATTACAAATATGAAAGCCTTCATCATAAAGGCGCGCTAAATTATCATAACCTTCTCCTGGTAAGTTTAGCTCAGCTCTCTCGTCTTTTACTGTCTCTTCTTCTTCTGATTGATCGAGCCGGTGACGTAAATGATGATTTTCCATCGTTAACCGATGATTTGTCTCAAGCAAATCGGCAATTTGGTTTTTTAAATCACCTAATTGCTCGTAAAGTTCTCCAATTTGCTTTTCCATATCAGATACTTGGTCAAAAATTTGCCTCTTATTCACGTCTCTCAACACCCCACCTACTTTGTGGCTTGCGTCGGAATGAGTTCTTGCTCAATGAGTTCGTTTAATGTATATTCGATGATTTTTTGATTTTCTATGACTTCAATTTGAATGAGTCTCTCAAGCATATTAAGCCCAATTACTTTACCTTTACCGTGAGGGGTTTGAATCGTTTCCCCAATATCAGGTAATTCACGCTTTGCTTGTTCGTAATCATCATTTTCATATTTCAAACAACACATTAAACGACCACACAAGCCAGATATTTTCGCTGGATTTAATGATAGATTTTGATCTTTTGCCATTTTAATTGAAACAGGTTCAAAGTCACCAAGAAACGTTGAACAACAAAGCATTCGACCACAAGGACCGATACCGCCTAACATTTTCGCCTCATCTCGAACACCGATTTGTCTGAGCTCGATACGAGTTTTGAATATAGCTGCAAGATCTTTGACGAGCTCACGAAAATCAACGCGGCCATCAGCTGTAAAGTAAAAAATTATTTTGTTGCGATCTAATGTATATTCAACATCGACTAAATTCATTTCTAAATGATGAGCGGCAATTTTTTCTAAACAAGTAGAAAAGGCCCTTTTTGCTTCACGTTCATTTTGCATCACTTGATCGATATCATCTTCCGTCGCAATTCGAATGACCCTTTTTAATGGCAATACGACATCTTCTTCATCGATAAACCGATTCGCAATGACGACTTGACCAAACTCTATACCTCTAATCGTTTCTACAATAACATGGAAATTTTTTTCCATTTTATATTTACCTGGGTCAAAATAATAAATTTTACCCGCTTTCTTAAATCGAACACCGACCACTTCAACCAATGAATATCACCTCTATATTTGAAGTGTGAGTTGTTCCATTACTAATGTCGGATGGACATTTTGCCTTAGTTTTTGCTTCGCTTGCAAAAGAGCATTTAAAATATGAAGTAGCCTTTCATATGAGAAAGTCATCATAGCTCTTTTAAGGAGTTGATCTTCTACTGAGAATACGACCATCGAATCTGGATCATCTATATGAAAATATATAATATCTTTAAAAGCGATAATTAGTAAATCCAACCCACGTTCCTGCTCATGCTTATTTTGAAAATGTTCTAACCAATGTTCATGTAAAAATAAAAAAGCATCCTCAGGATTCGTAATGTATACATGAATCAATTGTAACATTATTTTTCGTGCTTGGGCAAACCACTTATCTTCATTTAGTTGAAATGCCTCATCTAAATCAGCTGTTAAATGACTAATTAAACGTACATCTTGCATAGAAATATCGTTTGCTTGTAATTTTTCTTGAAAATATTGTTTAGATAGCGGCTTTAAATCAATCCTTTGACAACGTGAACGAATCGTTGGAATAATTGATTGACTATTTTCTGTTAAAATTATTGCTGTCGTATCACTATGGGGCTCCTCTAAAAATTTCAAAATGCGATTACTCGCATTTTCTGTTAACGTATGGGCATCCTCAATAACGTACACTTTACGTCGTGATTCAAATCCTGAATATGTAAATTCGTGTTGTAATTCACTAATTTGTTCATTTTTAATCGAGGGGCCATCGGGTTTTATCCAATGAAGATCAGGAAAGTTACCTGACTTAATTCGTTTACAATAGTTACACGTCTGGCACGGTTCAACACCATTTTTTTGTACGCAAAAAATTGTTTGCACAATTAAACGGGCAAGCGTTCGTTTACCTGTACCACGATTTCCTTGAATTAAATAAGCATGTGACATTCGATGTTTCTTAATACTATTTATTAAAATTTTACTAGCAACAGGTTGAATCTTACTAAAATGGCCCCATGTTGTCATGTTTGAACCCCCATACATGCAAAAGCTTATGTATATAAATTAATTAATAGACCTTTTATTTCACCAATGAGTCCGAGTAAGTCAACATTTTTAGACTCTTCATGCATCACTTTTTCCGTTAATTCAACGAGACGTTTATCAATCTCTTTAACGAGAGATAGTCTTTGACTGTTTCCATGAATATTAAAATTGTGGGATAACTTCAACTGATAACCTTGATAAACAGTCTTTTCCAAAAAGTCTTTTACTAAACGTTTAAAAGCGACAAGATCGCGTACCGTACGGGATCGACCGAGTCGCTCGCCTTGACTAGAAATTTCTTTCATCATTTGATCAAGTTCTTGCTCATTTAGTTTAATCGTTTGGGACTGAACCATTTGTTCAAACGTCCGTTGTCCTTTTCGTTTCGGTTGAACATGTTTTGTTTCTAATTGTGATCGCATTCGTTCATTAATTCGCATAGATTCAGCCCCCACCTACCTTATTAATATTTTAAAACTGATAAAACGATTCGATTGGAAGGATAAATACTGTAGCTCCACCTACTTCAACTTTAACAGGTTTAGGAATATATGAATCTGCATTCCCACCCATCGGCGAAATTGGTGCTACCATTTGTTCTCGCTGTGAACAGTTATCTTTAATAATTTCTAAAGCCTCCTGAACGTATTGATCTTCACAACCGATCATTAATGTTGTATTTCCTTCTTTTAAAAACCCACCTGTTGTAGCTAATTTTGTTGCTTGGAAATTTCCTTCGCTTAAAGCATTTGTTAATCGATTTGAATCTTTATCTTGTACAACCGCAATAATAAGTTTCATAGTAAAACCTCCATTCATTTTTTTCGTAAAAAAGTCGTAACAACTTCTAGCGACTGTTCTAACACATGAGTAAAGGATTGATCAGCATTAATTGTTTGGATTCTTTCGGGATACTTTTCAACTAAAAGCTGATAACCTTCGTAAACCTTTTGGTGAAATGACAAACTTTCTACATCTAATCGATTTGTTTCTCTATTCTTATTCGTGGTAATTCGCTGTATTCCTTTTTTTGGATCAATTTTTAAATATAATGTTAAATGTGGTAAGCAGTTTTGTATAGCAAATTTATTAATCGCTAAAACTTCATCAATACCTAAACTACGGGCATAACCTTGGTAAGCTAAACTACTATCGATAAAGCGGTCACATAAAACAACTTTTCCTTCTTGTAAGGCAGGTATTACCTTTTCGACTAAATGTTGACGCCGAGCCGCTGCATATAGTAAAGCTTCCGTATAAGCATCCATCATCGTATGTGCCCTATCTAAAATAATTTCTCTTATTTCTTCGGCAATTTTAATACCACCTGGTTCACGAGTTGTTAAAACGTCATATCCTTGTTTTGCTAACTCTTGGGCTAATGCTTGTAAAATGGTTGTCTTGCCCGCTCCCTCACCACCTTCAAGTGTAATGAAATAACCTTTCACAATTGTTTTCCCCTTCTTTATCAAAATAAACTGCTAAAATTGTTATTAGTCATATCACTGTTATATAAAAACATTTTAATCGTTTACGTTAATAATTAAATATTTTGCCTTTGTCAATGGGTAAATATATAGATGGTGAGTACCGAACAATCCCTTGGACTATTACATCATATATATTTTAGGTGTTAGCTCATTTATTTTATTCATATGTGGCAGCTAATCCTTTAGGTTTAATTACAAACAAGCTAGTTATAATTATTGTATCACGTTTTTCTTTACTTTTTAATCGTTCTTTTAATACATTTAATGAACTTTTTATGTAAAAAATCGTTGAAAGGGACGTTTGTTTAGTACAGTTTGCCTATCAAATACATAATTGGCAAAAACACTCATTAACAAACATCTTTTCAACGATTTAAATACTTTTTCAATCAAGTAAATTTTAGTCATATATTCAAACATGTAATTTTAGTGAAAACTTGCATGAATTTTTTCTCTACCTTGATTAATACCCGGGTGAAATTGAATCGTTGCTTCAGAGCGAACTTTACGTACTTCTTGCATGGCTGTTTCAATGGATTTGTCTATAGACGTATCATCTAAATGATGACGGGCAATAGATAATCCAGCAACAGTTCCTTGAGCACCAGCAACTTTAGCACTTTCTATTCCTGTAATATTACCTGCGACGAACAACCCTTCAACAGGTGTTTCCATTTTCTCGTTGTGGATTGGAACATGTCCCCCTAGTTCTTCTACATATTTAAACGGAATGCCCGCTACGGAGGCTAATTCTGCCAATGGATATAGTCCACCTGCGATACAGACAAAATCAACTTCAATCGTCTCTTCACTGCCTTCAATAATTTCTCCATCAGTTGTAACTTTACACATTGTTACTGATTCAACTTTATCAGTACCATTTATTTTTGTAATCGCGCGGCGAATGTGAACAGGCATCCCCCACATTTTTACGCCACCCGGTGGATAAAATTGAACAGCTAAATTACGAATAAACTCTGATGCTCTAGCAAATTTGCTTCCGAAGCGAATAAAGGCTGAGGGTGCTAAATGGGCAATTCGCGAGAGAGCTTCCATAACTTTTTTCGGATGGGCAGCATCTTTTGTAATATCATTTTTTACCGGTAAAGCCATACTATGTAACTCGATGCCAGCGAGCTGTAATTCACGGGCGATCGCTGCGGATAAAACGTTTACACCAACGACAATTCCTTTTTCGCCCACCTTTACACGATGTACGTTCGTCATTACTTGTGCAGCACCAATTGACATAACCCCTGGCAATGTCCATCCTGGAATTGGAGCAGCTGTCTCCGCGGCACCTGTAGCAATTAATACTTGCTTCGCCTCAATACTATCTTTCTCCGTATGTACTATAAAATTGTCATCCACTTTTTCAATGTGATAAACAGGTATACCGTTTTTTATCGTCACATTTAGAGCATTCGCTTCATCAATTAACTTTTCCGACTCTTTAACTCCATTCCACCACTCTCCGTTAGGCTCCTGATGAAGTTGTCCTAAAAGTCGTCCACCAGCTTTTGGGAATTCATCAATGACTAAAACGTTCAAATCATGTTTTCGACATGATATCGCTGCCGATAAACCAGCAGGACCAGCTCCGACAATAACAACATCATACATATTATTCATCCTCCTGCTCTACATCTTGCTGTTTCTCATATTCAGCATACGTACGTGGCAATTCAATTGAGCTTGTACTTTTTAATGGGTTAGGTTGTATTTTACCGCTTTCAACGCTCATACCTTCTGTAATCGGTTCTAAGCATGCACGAACTCCGCGAACGTCGTTTACTGTAACCCGACATTCAAAGCAATGACCAATATTACAATAAATACCACGTGGTTTACCAGTTTCTTCGTGGACACGTAATGTTCTTATACCATTAGCTAAAAGGGCTGATGCAATCGTATCGCCTTCATAGCCTGTGTATTCCTTTCCATCAAACATAAATGTAATGGACGTACGATCTTGAACAGCTCCTAGGACTGGATGTTCTACTATGCGATTATTTTTCATCGTCTACTTTACCCCCTAAGTCTGCAACAGAAATTGGTCGAACAGGTGGCTGTACTTTTAAAGGAATTTCATTCGTTGGATGTTCTCCTGTTATCTCATGTAAAATAGCATCAACAGCTGGGCGACATGTACGACCCCCACAATATCCCATACCAACTCGGGTACGTAACTTAACTTCTCTGGCCGAACTTTTATATTTTTTCGCCGTGTCTTTTATATGTTGCAATGACACTTCTTCACATCTACAAATAATTAAATCATCTGACATGTCCCTCTCCTCCTCTAAAGATGACCATGTGGAATTCAATATATATTATACTTATTTTACCATAGATACATAAGTATATTTAAGTTTTTTAATATAATTATACAAACTTTTTGTAAATCACACATAATTTAAAAGTCTTTCTTATTTTGTTTTATTAGTCTCATTCGTTACAAGTAAGTATTTTTCGCAAAAAACATTCAATTTAGACATTATTTTTTAGCTAGACTAAATGATATGTGATAAACTATACTTAAAATCAACTAATTGTATTTTACTTGATGATGACTTTACATAATGAAAGGTGGACATATTTATGGCAAAGGAACGTGCGGAAGTCGCCATTATCGGTGGGGGTATCGTTGGTTGTGCAGTCGCTTATTACGTGTCAAAAGCAGGTCTAGATACTATTCTCATTGAAAAAGATGATATCGCAAGTGGAACTTCTTCTCGCTGTGATGGCAACATCACAATCGTCGATAAAGACCCCGGTTTTGATAGTCAAATGTCTTTAAAAAGTCAAGAGCTTACGATTGAGTTAAATGATGAATTGGAGATCCCTTTTGAATATCGTGAATTAGGTAGCATTCTTGTCTGTGACAACGATGATGAAATGGAAGCAGCCGTTGAGTGGGTTAAAACACAGAATGAAGCTGGATTAAAGTTTAACGTACTCGACCCACAAGATATTCGTAATGAATCACCATATTTTTCCGAAGATATTCCTGGTGGGCTCGAATGTGAAACCGATTCCTTAATTAATCCTTACTTATTTTCATATTCTTTAATTGATAAAGCAAAACAATACGGATTAAGAACATATACTCAAAGAGAAGTTACGAACATTACAAAAGATGATGATTTTACAATTGAAACGACGAACGGTACATTTACAGCAAAAAAAGTCGTTAATGCTGCAGGTGTATGGGCACCGTTTATCGGTGAAATGCTCGGTATCGATATTCCGATTACACCACGAAAAGGTCACATTCTCGTCGGTTCACGACAAGAGCCAGTTATGATGCGTAATGTGATGGAGTTCGGATACTTAATGAATAAATTCGGTCGGGAAAGAATTGCCGATCCGATTACGACGAAATATGGAGTTGCACTCGTATTAGAGCCGACAGAGAGCCAAAACTTTTTAATTGGTAGTAGTCGTCAATTCGTCGGTTTTGACAGTACAGTAGATATTAATGTCGTTCATGCGGTTGCTCGTCGTGCTCTACGATTTTTCCCAAAAATGGATGATTTCCGACTCATTCGTGCATATACTGGATTTAGACCTTTTACCGAGGACCATCTACCAATTGTTTCACACGTAGATGAAGTACCAGGGTTTTACATCGCTGCTGGCCATGAAGGGGACGGTATTAGCTTAGCAACAGTTACTGGTAAACTTATTGAAGAAATTATTACCGAATCAGAAACGTGTATACCCGTTGAGCCACTTAAATTTGACCGTTTTAAAAAGGAACCTGTTTCTTAAAAAATATTCATTAAAAAAATCACCTATAACGGAAAAACCGTTGTTGGTGATTTTTTAATTGGATTATCTTTCACTTCCTAGAAGGCTTAATGTTAAAATGGAGTTTTCGATGACAAATAAACATTTGACTTAAGACAGTAACGTTGGATGAGTAATATTTTTGAGCTTTCTTAAATAATATTGATACTTTTCCTCACGTGGTTCTGTATAAATCATATTTCTTTCACATTCCCCACAAATAAACATGTTATATAACAAAATTCCCGTTTGTTTTTCTTCTTCACATATTCCACAACGTTTTTTCATTTCAATAACTCTCACTTCCTCACCTCCGTTAGCTTAGTTTCCAGTTTCTCCTAATCTAACGGAATATATACATATTTTTATATGTATACGTGAATAAGTCGTAAAAAGTGAGTCCTTTTTAAAGAATAAATAAATGTATCGCTGTAATTGATATTGCTCCTAAAATTCCTAAAAAGCCTGTTACAACGACTGTGAAAAAGTTTATCGGAATATGTAGCCCAATCGTTCCGCCAAAAACATTAATAAAAAACAAGATAAGTACACCGATTCCTAATCTTACGAAACTACGCATAAGTAAACGCGATAATTTTATCGGATATCCCGTAAATAACAATATAATGATTAATCCAATAATTGTTATGATGACTAAAAGCGGACTCATAATCGTTCATCCTTTCTTACATTGTACTTTCATCATATGAAGTAAAATGTAAAAAAGAACTATTTATAGTTTATCGCATGAATATTCAAGTGACGGGCTTCATTTAATAAAAACATAAATTTTGCTCGAGCAATTTTCTCCTCTGTTATACTTTCAGTTGAAGGTTCAATACTTTCATCAACGATTCGTTCAAGGCGTTTCCATTCCGTTTGTAATCGATAAATTGTATGGAGTAATTGTTCTCTAGTTTGTTTCTTTAATCTCCGCCGCTGCATATTATCGCCACCTTCTATGTTTTACAGTTCACGTCGACCTTCTAAAGATTTAGCTAAAGTAACTTCATCCGCATATTCTAAGTCGCCACCAACAGGGAGCCCATGGGCAATTCTAGTTGTCCGTATACCCGATGGTTTAACGAGTCGAGAAATATACATTGCTGTTGCTTCACCTTCGATGTTTGGATTTGTCGCTAAAATAATTTCTTCTACCCGCTCATCTTTTAATCGCTCTAAAAGATCAGAAACATTAATGTCCTCTGGACCAATACCATCCATTGGTGATATAACACCATTTAAGACATGATATCGTCCATTAAATTCTTTCATTTTTTCCATGGCAATAACATCTTTAGGACCTTCAACGACACAAATAACAGAGTCATCACGCGATTCATCCGCACAAATCATACATGGGTCACGATCAGTTATATGACCACACGTACTACAGTATAACAATTCTCGTTTTGCACTAACGAGAGAATTAGCAAATTGTAAAACATCACTGTCATCCATTTCGATGACAAAAAATGCCAGTCGGACAGCTGTTTTCGGTCCGATTCCTGGCAATTTCGTAAAACTATCAATTAATTTTGCAATTGGTTCAGGATAATGCATTAAGAAGCCTCCTAGAATAAACCACCTGGTAAGTTCATTCCCTTTGTAAATTGACCCATCGTCTCTTCTGTTTTTTGATCAACTTGATTTAAAACGTCATTAACAGCAGCGATGACGAGATCTTGTAACATTTCAACTTCATCAGGATCGATAACTTCTTCAGATATGTTTATATCAATTATTTCTTTTTTACCATTAGCTGTAGCAGTTACTATACCACCACCAACAGATGCTTCAAAAGTCATCTCATGTAATTCTTCCTGTGCTTTAACCATTTTCTTTTGCATTTTCTGCATTTGGCGCATCATATTGCCCATGTTTCCCATGCCTTTCATTATTCATTCCTCCTAAAATTTATCATTATTTAATCATGAATGTTAATTAATTCATCACCAACGAGCTTCCTAGCCTCTTCGATAATAGGATCTTCTTTATGTTGTTTTTCCGTCCCATTGTTTGCTGCTTGATTTTTAATATACTCAGCTCTTACTTGTTGCCATTCTTCTTCTGGGATTGGAATAATTGTATACGGTGTTCCAATTACTTGCGTTAAAACGGATTCGACAGTCATTTTATGATCAAGAAACAATGAACAATGTATTTCATATTTAAACGAAACGATAAGTGATTTATTAGAAGCTGCTACTGGTTGAGTATCTTGAATGGTTGCATGGGCCGGTGTATTCACTTGCCGTAACTGTTCTAAAAATGATGCCCATGTCGTTTGGATACGTTGCAAATATTGTTTTTCCGCCGCAGCAAGCACATGGTTTATTTGTTCATGTGGCACTTGATAATTTGCCCGTGACGAGCGTGAGCGTTGTTGTGGGCGACGTTGCTGTGTAACTTGTGTTACCTGTTGTTGTTGTACAGAACCTTTTCTCAGTTCCTTTATTTCATTTTCAAGAACATTAATTCGTTGGATCAATTGTTCAATTTGCTCATCATTTACGGTTGACTGAGCATTAGGCTCATTGCTCGTTATTTGCAAAAGGGCCATCTCGATATAAATTTTCGGATTGTTCGTCCATTTCATTTCTTGTTGTGTTTTGTTTAATTGAGTAAGTACTTGTTGGATCCACTCAATGGAAATATTTTCACTCAATTTGACAAATGAATCATCTACAATGGCTCGTTCAAAAATCCCGTCTAAAGATGGGGCACTTTTATATAGTAACATATCTCGCAAAAAATAAATAAGATCGTAAACAAATCTGCCGCCATCTTTTCCTTGTTGTAAAGTATGATCGAGTAAATTAAGGGCCTTTTTCGTCTCTTTATTTGCCATCGCATCAATTATTTCGATAAATGTTTGTTGATCAACACTTCCTGTAATCGCTAGAACATCATCTAATTCAACAGCCCCATCACTATAAGAAATCGCTTGATCTAATATACTTAAAGCATCCCGCATACCACCCTCAGCAATAATTGAAATTGTTTCTAGGGCTTCCTTAGCAACATTAATTCCCTCAGATTTAACGATTACTTCTAAACGTGAAACGATTGTTTCTTGTTGGATAGGTTTGAAGTCAAATCTTTGACACCGTGAAATAATTGTTAGTGGTATTTTATGTGGTTCAGTTGTCGCTAAAATAAATATAACGTGTGGTGGTGGTTCTTCAAGCGTCTTTAATAGTGCATTAAAAGCATTTGTTGAAATCATATGAACTTCGTCAATAATATATACTTTATACGGAACAGTACCCGTTGCATATTTTATTTTATCACGAATTTCCCGAATATCATCTACGCTCGTATTCGAAGCGGCATCAATTTCTATAACATCAGCTATAGAGTCATCTAATATACTACGGCAAGCTGCACATGTTTGACACGGTTCTCTAGTCGGGGCTTGTTCACAATTGACCGCTTGAGCAAATATTTTCGCTGCACTCGTTTTTCCCGTACCTCGGGGACCGGAAAACAAATAAGCATGTGTAAATGTTTCTTGTTCAAGAGCATTTTGTAATGTTCTTGTTACATGTTCTTGTCCGACTAAGTCCGCAAATTTTCTCGGACGAAAAACACGATACAACGCTTGGTAAGTCATCAGTATCGATCCTTTCTCATGTAACGATCTATGATGCCAATTTTTCTACAATCTCATTTAGTATATCATCGCTTCATTGTCCAGTATTTTTTAATAATCATCGGTATCCGATTTAATTCGTTCCATAAATTCCTCAGCAGCACTATAACCTTGTTGTTTCAACGACCAATTGTTCACAGCAGCTTCAATAATTCCTGTTACATCCCGGCCTGGTTGCAATTGAATTTGTAAATAAGGCACTTTTACACCCATATATTCTGTATATTGTGTCTTAATCTCTAATTCGTTATGTAATGAATCATCATTCCATTCGACGAGTTCAATATCAAGGGCTATTCGCGTTTGCTCTTTAAACGCCTTTCGTCCATAAATACGAACGACATTAAGTAGTCCAATACTTCTTAAAGCTAAAAATTCTTTATTTTTTCCGTTATGTGTTGCTAATAATGTTTGCGGACTCATTTTTTTAATTACGACTATATCATCAGCAACGAGCCGGTGACCACGCCCAATTAAAGAATGTGCAGTTTCACTTTTACCGACGCCTGATTTTCCACGTAGTAAAATACCTATTCCAAAAACATTAACACAAACACCATGAATAGCAATTTCTTCAGCAAAAATCTTTATCATATAATTATCGATTTTTCGAATAAATTCATAGTTCGTTTCTGCTGTACGTAAAAGTGGTATTCCGTTTCTTTTACAATATTTCGTTAAATATTTTAAACCATTGCAATCATCCGTAACGATTATGCATGGCGGATTGTACTTCATTAAATTACCAACGCGTAAATCCCGTTCGTCATCATCTAATGTATGTAAGTAATCGATTTCATTTTCACCCAAAACATAAACATGTTCCCTAGGAAGAAAGTCCAAGTAATCAATAAATTCTAGCCCTGGACGACGTGTAGGTGATTTATATATTTTTTTATCTATTTGTTGTTTCCCAGCAATAATTTCTAATGTAAAGTTTTTCACAAGTTGACGAACCTTTATATACTTCAAAATTTGACACGCTCCAATAAAAATAATGAACATCGTATGCTTATTATATATACTATCATGACAACTTATAATTTAAAATTAAATTCAATTATGGAAAATGAGAAAAATAAAAAGCCCTGTCATCTTGACAAGACTGTAAAAAATTCGCCGTGCACCCATTCTCGTTACTGTATCCCTAAACGTTACTTAAGTTCATGGCTCAGCCTAGGGGACCCTACGGCACACAGGAATGACCACTTACTGCTGCTTCCTTCCGGACCTGACAGGATTCATGGGTTCCCGTTGCGCAGGACCTATGCGTCAACACCAATCCCTTAAGGCAGACTTTAAGGTTACAATATCTCAAATGGGAATTCAGTCTCGCTATAGCGGATTGCGAGTACAGGACGCCGCTACGTTCCCACCTAGCACGGCAATCTTTATTATAACTTTTATTTGCACTTTATGCAACTAGCCGAGAAGGATTAATTAAGAAAGATCGCTGGTACATTTTGACATCGATTGCTCTTAATGGGAGTATTCTGTGAAGGACTACATAACAAAATACGAATTATAATTAATAATTGTCATAACTAGCTAAAGTGTATTGCTATAAACATATGCTTTAAAATCAATTAGAAACTAACATTACTTTTTGTTTCGGATTTTTTTAAAAAACTGTTTCATAAGTTCTTGACATTCATTTTTAAGAACACCATTCGTTATTTCCACCTGATGATTAAATTCGTCCATTTGCAATAAATTTATAATTGTTCCTGCACATCCCGCTTTAGGATCGGTGGCACCAAAGACAACTCGTTTAATCCGCGATTGAATAATAGCACCAGCACACATCGGGCAAGGTTCAATAGTAACGTATAATGTGCAATCTTCTAACCGCCAACTGCCTATTTTTTCATTCGCTCGTTCAATCGCAATTAATTCAGCGTGCGAAAGGGTTGTTTGCGTTGTTTCACGTATATTGTAGCCTGCCGCGATAACGTCTTGATCATGTACAATGATTGCTCCAATAGGAACTTCACCAATTTTCTTTGCCTTTTTCGCCTCTTCTATAGCTAATTTCATAAATGTTTCATCCACAATATCCCTACGTTTCTAAAAGTTTTTTCCTAATTCAACGGATCGTTCCCGAGCACTATTAACACATGCTTGTAAAGCTTCTTGGAAGTTGTATTCCGATAACGTTTTTAATCCCGCTTCAGTCGTTCCCTGTGGACTCGTTATTTCTTCTCGAAGTTGTTTGGCGGATTTGTTTGAACGCTTCAACATTTCACCCGCACCTTTAATCATTTGTACAATAAGGTCGTGGGCAATTGTTTGTTCAAAATCAGCTGCAACAGCTGCTTCTTCCATTGCTTCAACTAAATAATATATATAAGCTGGACCACTACCAGAAATTGCAGTAACGATATGCATATCCTTTTCAGCTACAACAACTGTTAAACCGATTGTATCAAACAATTGTTTAGCAATTTCTATATGATTAGTCGTTGCTAGTGAACTTGATGATATAGCGGTTCCTGACAAACCTATCGACGCTGATGTATTAGGCATCGCTCGAATAATCGGTACATCTATTTCTAAAAGTTGTTTAATCCGTTCAGTTGAAACACCAGCTATAACTGAGATGATTAATTGGTCGTCAGTTAAAAACTGTTTAATATCCGCCGCTGCTTCTTCAACATCCTGGGGTTTCATTGATAAAATAACTATATTTGCACCGTTAATGACACGTTCTTTGTTTATGTCGGTAATAACATCATACGTTTGTTTAAGCTTTTTTAAGCGATCAATATCAGATTTATTAGTCACATATATTTGTTCACTTGTAACTAACTTTTTATGAATAATACCAGCAATAATCGCTTCTGCCATTGAGCCTGCACCAATAAAGGCAATTTTTTTCATCTTATTTTACCTCCTTAAAATATCCGATAAAAAAACCCATTTCATCCTAAAATAAAGGACGAAATGGGTTCACGCTCCGTGTTACCACCTTCATTGGCATATAAAAATATGCCCACTCATTTATGATAACGCTATATTAGCGGTTAATTTTTCAATTAACAACTCCTAGGAAGGTTCAATAGTATAGGGATTCATAGAATCTCTCAGCCGCTGAATTCTATTCTCTGTTCGATCTTATACTATTTACTCGCCCTACTCATCGTTTTTACGTATAAAGATTAATTTGTAATATAATCTGTTTACAAATATTTGTCAAGTAAAAAAACCACTACACGATGTAATGGTTTGTTTTATGTAAAGTAAATTGTAAAAATGGAGGAGGAAGAGGGATTCGAACCCCCGCGGGCTTTGACACCCCTTTCGGTTTTCAAGACCGACCCCTTCAGCCAGACTTGGGTATTCCTCCATATCCAACGATTAATAATATACAATAATTTTTTTTAGTTGTCAACATTTTAATTTAAAATTATGTAGTCCCCAAATATTGCCATAAATATTTGAGAACTACATTGATTATTTTATTATTTTGTTATTTTCTCTAGACCACCCATATATGGACGTAGTACCTCGGGAACAACAACTGAACCATCTTCTTGTTGATTGTTTTCTAGTATAGCAGCAACTGTTCGACCGATGGCTAATCCAGAGCCGTTTAGTGTATGGACATATTCTGGTTTAGCATTTTCTTCACGGCGAAAGCGAATTTTTGCGCGGCGTGCTTGGAAATCTACGAAGTTTGAGCATGAAGAAATTTCGCGATACGTATTTTGTGCTGGGATCCATACTTCAATATCGTATTTTTTCGCTGCTGTAAATCCTAAATCTGCTGTACACATATCCATGACACGATAGGGTAATTCAAGTAATTGTAAAATTTTCTCCGCATGACTCGTTAAAGTTTCAAGAGTTTCATAAGATTCTTCCGGTTTAACAAAATGAACGAGTTCGACTTTGTTAAATTGGTGTTGGCGAATAAGTCCACGTGTATCACGCCCCGCTGATCCTGCTTCTGAGCGGAAACATGCACTATAGGCAACATAACGTTTCGGAAGATCATCTGCTGTTAAAATTTCATCACGATGGTAATTCGTTACAGGAACCTCAGATGTCGGGATTAGAAAATAATCCCATTCTTCAATGTGAAAAGCATCGTCAGCAAACTTTGGTAACTGTCCTGTACCTGTCATACTATTTCTGTTAACAAGATAGGGTGGAAGCATTTCTTCATAACCGTGATTATCTGCATGATAATCCATCATAAAATTAATAAGGGCACGTTCTAAGCGGGCTCCTAATCCTTGATAAAAGACGAATCGGCTTCCAGCAACTTTTGATGCCCGTTCAAAGTTTAAAATATTTAAATGTGCAGCAATATCCCAATGGGGTTTTGGTTCAAAAGTAAACTCTGGCATTTCTCCCCACGTTCGATGAACTACATTGTCATCTTCACTCTCACCAATCGGTACACTTTCATGGGGTATGTTTGGAATTGACAACATAATATGATCCATTTCTTTCTCAACTGCTGTGAGTTCACTATCTAATGTTTTAATTCTTTCACTTACTTCTCGCATCGCTTTAATAGCGTCTGTTGCATCTTTCTTTTCTCGTTTTAAAACAGAAATTTGTTTTGATGCTTCGTTTCGTTCAGCTTTTAATTTTTCCGTTTCAGCAATTAATTGCCGGCGTTTTTCATCAACTTCACCGAATTTATCCAATTCAGATAAATCTTCACCACGATGAACTAACTTTTCTTTAATGTCTGCATAATTTTCACGTAAATAACGAATGTCTAACATTTATTTACCTCCTAAATTTATTTTATAAAACAAAAAACTCCCATCCCTAAAATAGGGACGAGAGTATATTCCCGCGTTGCCACCCACATTGAAAATCATAAATGATCTTCCTGCTTAAAGTCGTAACGTGACACATACGAGTTTATTTATCTTTTCCTACAAAAAGCTTCATAAACTAGTTCAAGGATGGATTCGTCATTCACTAACATCAGTTTTCACCGACCACTGATTCTCTATAGATAGTTGAATGAGTACTATTTCCTTTCATTACTTATCAATTAATATGAAATTTTGTCTATATCATAACGAATGAAACAAAAAGATGCAAGTTTCTTTTATGCTTAACAAAATTCAGTAATAATATTCATGTAAATAGTTTCATTAAAAATTAAAACCAACCTTTGATCGTATCAACTGTTTTATGAAATACGTTGGAAAAAAAGTCCCCAATCGATCCTAAAAAGATCATAAACCAATTACTTTTCTCAACATTTGAAGTTGTTATTAAATCAACGATATGTCTATTTTTATCATCAAAAATATATTGTTCTTCCCCATCTTTTAAAACAAGTTCCGCTGTACCTACAACGGCCCCTTTTTCAATAGGAGCGACTAATGCACCATTGTCGGTTAATAAGTCTTCATCAAGATGGTAGACGATGTCATAATTTTCTTCTTCACCTTTTTTAATCATTCGTTCAAAATTTTCTGCTGTCTCTACTTCAACAAACTTTTCTTTACCTTTAACAACGGGAATTTCCGATTCATTTTTTAATTGATAACCTGCTGGAAATATTTCTTGTTTAGAAAAGGATGAAAATCCATAATCTAAAATTTTTGCCGTTTCCAAAAACCTTTCTTCCACACTATCTGTTTTCATAACGACAGATATGAGTCGGACACCGTCTCGTTCAGCTGTCCCTGTAAAATTATATCCAGCTAACGAAGTAAAGCCCGTTTTTAAACCATCAACACCTTCATAATGAAATTGTTTTAAATATGATGCTTTATGGGGTAACATCCAATTCCAGTTTTCAATCGTTTCATCTTGAAATTGTATTTCGGGTATGCTCGAAATTTCTAAAGACTCCGGGTAATCGGTCACTAAATGATAAGCAAGTAATGCCGTTGAACGTGCTGAAAGTAAATTAATACCATCGGGGTCTGTTCCCGCTGGGTAATTATCTCCTAATAAATCATTCTCTAAGCCGGATGAATTAACGAATTCATACTCTTTTAAGCCCATTTCTTCCGCTTTATCATTCATCATTTTCACAAATTCGCCCTCAGAACCTGCAACAAGCTCCGCAAGGGCAATTGTCGTTGCGTTATCTGAATTGACCGCCATCGCTTCGTACAATTCGCGGACAGTGTAATCAACATTTTGATATAATCCTACACCAGAGAAGCTATTGTTTCCTGATATTTCAAAAACATTATCACTTATTTGTATCGTATCATCCCAGCTAATTTCCCCTGCCTCTATAGCTTCCCAGACGAGATATTCCGTCATCATTTTCGTCATACTTGCTGGAGGCAAAGTCATATCGGCCTTTTTACTGTACAAAATTTTCCCCGATTGTGCATCAACTAATATGGCTGATTCAGCATTTAAATCTAATGAACTTTTAGCGAAGATCGCAGTAGGTTGTCCAATAATGCTTACAACCATTAATATAATTAAAAAGTATTGTAGTCTTTTTCTAACGATACCTCTCACTATTTTTACCCCCAACTTTCAATTCGATATCTTTATTATTTTATCACAAATAAAAGTATTAGAAAAACGATTTATTAATCCTTAAATTCCCATCGTTTATTCTAATACTTTACATTTCATCAAATTTATTCAACAGAATAATTCGGTGCCTCTTTAGTAATTTGCACTTGGTGTGGATGACTTTCTCTTAAACCAGCATTCGTAATTTTAATAAATTGACTATCCTTTCGTAGTTCGTCAATCGTCTTTGTTCCGCAATATCCCATTCCAGAGCGTAACCCACCGAGTAATTGATGAACTGTATCAACGAGTGGACCTTTGTAAGGAACTCTTCCTTCAATTCCCTCGGGCACAAGTTTTTTAGCATCGTCTGAATCTTGGAAATAACGGTCTTTAGAACCTGCTTGCATCGCCCCAACAGAACCCATACCACGATATACTTTATATTGTCTTCCTTGATATATTTCCGTCTCCCCAGGACTTTCTTTTACCCCAGCGAATAAACTTCCCATCATAACAGCTTTAGCACCGGCAGCAATTGCTTTAACGATATCACCTGAATATTTAATGCCACCATCAGCAATTATTGGTACATCATACGGTTCAGCCGCTTGTACACAATCATAAATAGCTGTTATTTGTGGAACACCTACCCCCGCAACGACACGGGTTGTACAAATAGATCCTGGACCTATTCCGACTTTTACAATCGATGCACCTGCTTCAATAAGCGCTTTTGTTCCGTCAGCTGTTGCAACATTTCCCGCAATAATTGGCAACTCAGGATATACTTTTCTTACTTCTTTCACTTGATCGATAACACCTTTAGAATGACCGTGTGCCGTATCAATAACGATAACATCGACACTTGCTGCAACTAATTTTTCAATCCGTTGTAACGCATCTCCAGTAACACCTACCGCTGCTCCAACGAGAAGGCGTCCTTGGTGATCTTTAGCTGCATTTGGATATTCAATCACTTTTTCAATATCTTTAATTGTAATTAAGCCTTTTAAAAGGCCATCATCATCAACTAATGGTAACTTTTCAATTTTATGCTTTTGCAACACTTGTTTGGCTTCATCAAGGGTCGTTCCAACAGGGGCAGTAATTAAATTTTCACTCGTCATCACATCAGAAATGACAATTGAATAATCTTCAATAAAACGTAAATCACGGTTCGTTAAAATACCTACAAGCCGCTTTTCATCAACATTATTAACGATTGGAACCCCTGAAATTCTAAATTTACTCATTAAGTGTTCTGCATCATATACTTGATGTTCTGGTGTTAAGAAAAAAGGATTTGTAATAACTCCACTTTCCGAACGTTTCACACGATCGACCATCTCTGCTTGATCATCGATTGACATATTTTTATGAACAACACCAAATCCACCTTGTCTTGCTATAGCAATTGCCATTTC
>Ga0079225_10000453_pt1 | contig 22179 bp, 19 predicted proteins | sample Poulit2012_FD_76344 | JGI IMG/M metagenome (GOLD analysis project Ga0079225, IMG submission 76344) | Agricultural soil microbial communities from Georgia to study Nitrogen management - Poultry litter 2012 | ecosystem: Environmental > Terrestrial > Soil > Agricultural land | place: USA: Georgia... | reverse complement strand
TTTTGCATTCAGATTAATTTGTTATGATAAAAGAAAACTACTCCTTACGAAATCTTCATACTTTTAGATTATCCGCAAAAACAAGCTATTTTTCTACTTTTAATTCCAAAGAACAATTAAAAAACTTATTGAATAATCCTCCTTTACATAAAGATATCCCTATTCGTATTCTAGGAGAGGGAAGCAATATGGTATTTGTTGAAGATTTTAATGGTTGGATATTAAAAAATAATATTAAAGGTATTAAAATAACAAAAGAAAACGAAAATCATGTGTATTTAACCATAGGAGCAGGCGAATCATGGCATGATTTTGTTTTATATACATTAAATAATAATTGGTTTGGCTTAGAAAATTTAGCACTTATTCCAGGAACGGTAGGTGCAGCTCCAATACAAAACATTGGTGCCTATGGAAAAGAAGTAGCTTCTTTTATAGAAAGCGTTAATTTTATGTACTATAAAGATTTTAAAGAAGTAGTCATACCTCATACAAAAGCTGCTTTTGAATACAGGAATAGTATTTTTAAAAACAAATTAAAAGACAAAGGACTTATTACCCATGTAAATTTCAAATTAGATAAAAAACCTAAAATAAATATTGAATACAAACCATTAAAAGAATATTTTACAGGTAGAAACTATGAGAACATTCACCCTAAGGAGGTTGCAGAAGCTGTAATTCAAATCCGCAATAGTAAATTACCAAATCCTAGCAAAATTCCCAATGCTGGAAGTTTCTTTAAAAACCCTATTATCAGTAAAGACAAATATCAAGCTTTGGTATTACAAGATCCTAATCTCCCACATTATCCTCATGGAAATGAAGTAAAAGTGCCGGCAGCATATCTTATCGAGCAAACAGGATGGAAAGGAAAATCTTGGAAAAGCGTAGGTGTTCATAAAAAACAAGCTCTGGTTTTAATAAATCTAGGAGAGGGAAAAGCAAATGACTTAAAAGAACTGATAAAATCAATTCAAGAATCCGTATTTAATAAGTATAAAATTGCATTAGAACCTGAAGTACAAATTATTTCTTCTCCATAAATTATATTTTCCCTCATTTGATGTGCTAATTCACTTAGATTTTTCATTAATTTATAACATCTAAATTTTTACTTTTAAGTGCTGTACAATTATTTCACAATAGAATTAAATTTCATTATCCTATAAACTTTTCTTACTTTTGAAATAGAAATTTTAATAGAGATGATAGATAAAGTGCGCATTGACAAATATCTTTGGTCCATTCGAGTGTTTAAAACAAGATCTTTAGCGGCGAAAGCTTGTCAAGCTAATAGAGTTAAGATTAATGGAGAAAAAGCCAAACCAGCGAAAATGGTAGAAGTTGGTGAAAGAATTTTAGTAAATACATCAGCGCGAAAATGGGATATAGAAGTCATCAAACTATTGGATAAAAGACGTCCTTATTCTGAAGCCAAAGAATGTTATATTGACCATACACCTGAAGAAGAGAAAAAACATGAAAAATTCCATCATAGCTTTCAAACTGGAAAGAGAAGAAGTAAAACAGGAAAACCTACAAGAAGACAAAGAGAAGATTTGGATAATTTTTTTGGATTTTAAAAATGAAAATAATTTCTTTTAATTATTTTTTTTTATATCTTGGCTTTCTAAATATTTAATTTATAATTTAAGCATCATATACTCATGAAAAGAATCATACTAAATAGCACTTTAATTTTTGCTTTGCTCAGTGCTGGAGTATCTTTTTCAAATAAACCATTATGGGAAAAGACCAATCCGACAAATGCTCCGCAACAATTTGAAATAGCAAACGACGTTGCTGATTATCAAATGTTTCATTTGTCCACTCAAAAAATTAAAGATTATCTTTCTACAGCAGGTAAAAGTGTAAAAGAAGGTGTAGAATTACAACTACCTGTAGGTAAAGAAGGAGAGATGAAAACCTTTATTGTTTGGGAAACTCCAATTATGCAAAAAGGTTTAGCTTCTAAAATGGAGCATGTTAAAACTTATACAGGCTTCGCAAAGGATAAACACAGCATTACTACTAAAATCGATTTTACAAGCGTAGGTTTTAGAGGAGCGATTTATACTAGTTCGGATATATACTTTATCAATCCATATACTAATCAACAACAAAGTGATTATTATATGTATTACAACAGAGAAGATGTAAAAACATTAAGTCCAGTTACCTGCGACATCGATGCGTCTCTGCTTTACGATAATAAATTAACAGAAGGGGAATTATTATCTGCCAGAATGAATCAACGTTCTGTGTATAGAATTGCTATATCAACTACAGGTGAATACGCACAGTCTGTTGCTTCTCCTGCTGATGTAGTAAGTGTTATGGAAGTTATTATATCCACTTTAAATCGTGTAAATGGTGTATTTGAAAGAGAATTAGCATTAACTTATGAATTAGTTGATAATAATGAAGATGTAGTGTTTACCAACCCTGTTTCTGACCCATATTCATGTAATGACCAAAATGATTGCTTAATTGATGAAGTTGCATCAGTTTTAAGTAATATTATAGGTATAAACAATTACGATGTTGGACATATTTTTAATACTGCTGGAGGTGGCATAGCTGCTCTAAACTCACTTTGTCAAAACTCTAACGTAAAAGGAATGGGCGTGAGCACAACGACGGGGCCTGATGATATAGGAACTATATTACATGAATTAGGTCATCAAATGTCTGCGAATCATTCTTTCAGTTCCGCAGAAGGAGGATGTGATGGGAACGGGAATCCTTCAACAAACTACGAACCAGGTAGTGGAAATACTATTATGAGTTATTTAGGTGCATGTGCTCCTGATAATCTTCCAGGGCAAAGATTGCTTTATTATAATGCTTATAGTTTAAAAGAGATGACCACTTACTTAGATATGGTAAGTTCATTTTGTGGAGAACACTACCCTATTAATACTGAAATTACCTTTGAATTAGAAGAAGAAGAGTATTATGTTCCTAAATTTACACCTTATGAACTAAAATTAAATGAAGCTAGTGGCCCACATCCATCTGCTGAAATTATTTATAATTGGGAGCAATACCAATCAGGAAATTATGGAGCTTCAGAAGCAGACGGATCTGATGCCACAGAAGGACCTATATTTCAATTTAAAAAACCAGGGGAAGATTTGCATAGACTTTTCCCGGATATAGGATTTATTTTAAATGACTCTTATTCTGGAGTTGGTGAGAGACTATCGAACGTAGCAAGAGATGTAGTTTTCAGAGGTACAGCTAGAATATTCTTCCAAGGTTATGGTGGGTTTAAAACTTCTGAAAATGAAACCAAAATTATTGTTACTAATAATCAAAAATTCAGAGTAACAGGACCTTCAAATGATGAAACTTGGAATCCTGGTGAAGTTAAAACAATCACTTGGGATGCTGGAGGAAGTAACTCTAGCCCTGTAAATACTGGATATGTAAGTATATACTTAAGCTTAGATAATGGTCAAACCTACCCTTTTTTAATAGTTTCTAATGCACCTAATACTGGTAGTTACGAATACACTGTACACGATATTGGTACAAGTTCCGGTCGCATTAAGGTACAAGGTTCAGGAAATGTGTTTTTTGATATTGGAAAGGGCAAGCTAAATATCACTGGCGATCCAACCAATAATATTAAAGAAATTGAAAAACAAGCTCCGATTATTGCTTTCCCTAACCCTTTAGATGATAAACTAATCATCCAAAGAAAAGAAGGTAGCGAGGGCTTATTAAAGATTTCTATTTATAACATTCTTGGACAAGAAATAATTCACACAAATATAAAAGGCAACCAAGAACAATTTAACACTTCGCAATGGCCTACTGGACATTATTTGATTAAAACACAAGATGAAAAAGGAATGCAACATACCATCAAGGTTTTGAAAAAATAATAGTTTGATATTTAATTCAAAAAAATCCCGATTGATACAAGATTCAATCGGGATTTTTTTATGTCTTTAAAAGGCAGTTTGTTTTATCAAAAATTTATGGAAACATTCATCCATTCATTATCAAAATCTGCTTTATATTTTTTATAAAACTCTATTGCTCGGGTATTCCAATCTAGCACTTGCCATACCATACCATGTGAATTTGATTCTTTGCCGAAAGCTATGCAAGCTTCCATTAGCTTCCTTCCGATTCCTTTTCCTCTTTCAGCATTAGTAACAACAATATCCTCCAAATACAAACGTTTGCCTTTCCATGTAGAATAACGAAAATAACATAATGCCATGCCTATTATTCTTTTTTCCTTTTCGGCAACAAAGCTATAGCATAGTTGATCTTCCCCAAAGCTATATTTTTGAAATTCTTCTAAACTAACTGTTACTTCTTCTAAAGCATTTTCAAATTCAGCTAATTCTTTTATCAATTCTAGCATAGCTTCACAATCCTTTAATTGTGCTCTTCGAATTACTACCATAAGGTTTATTAAATTAAACTAAAAACTACTTAACAATTGTAATTTCAGACCATTAAAAGCTGGCTCATAACGACAAACACCGCCAGTACAATTAATACCTTCCACTTGTTTTACATAAGCTAATGATATACGATGCGGTCCTTTGGTATAACTAGCAAAGAAATTATAATAATGTTTACCTTTCTCATTAGGGTCAACAGGAGAAACATTATACATATCAGAAACCGCTACTGACCATTTGTTCGCAACAGCATATTCCAAAGAGGCAAATGCCCAAGAACCATAATCTTGTCTTGTATGCATATATTGTCCTTGAAACTTTAATGATTTATTTCCTGTCAATCTATAAGTAAGTTCTGTAAAGGGAGTATAGGAAACCAGAAGCGGAACACCGGGTTTAAATTGATAATAATCTTGATTATACTCCATATATTGGAAACCTAAATCAATATCCCACTTGCTCCATCTTCTAATATTAGCTTCAATAAAGGCTTCTCTATATAATTTTAGATCATCCAAGGTGTTAATATAAGTACCACTAACATTTATATCTATAAAGTCATTAGGATTAATTAAAAAATCCGCATTGAAAGAGTATTCACTTAAATCTTGAGATGCTGGAGAATATCGAGCAATCAAACGATGCGGACGTAATTGTGCTACAACAGGCTGCCAATTCATTACACCATCCAACAAGGCTTGATTCGGCGAAGTACGCATTATAAAGTTTTCCGTTCTTTTTCCTGTAAGTGTAATAGCAAAATTATTCATCGCGTAAAACATGCTTGAATATAAAACTGTCCCATTTGCATTCATTAGCTGTCCATTATAATCAGATATAGCTTCGGAGGTTTTATATGCTCCTTCTAAATACCATGAAAAAGCTCCCGCTGTTAATGTATTATAAAATGTTCCACCATACATATTATATTTAGGTTCAAAACGTTTTTCGGCAGGTAAGGCATTAATATTAGATACTAATAAATCCATATTTCTTTTATCCATCGTTCTATTCAATAAACCTACTCCAGAAACCATATAAACTTTATCTCCTATTTTATAGCTACCTTCTGCATTGAAGCCTTTAATAATAGGAGCATAGGACTCAAAAACATTTTTTTGTTGTCCACCAAAAGCTTTTAAAGTAACATTTTTTCCTAATTGATAACGCAAATGAATCCCTTTTAGAGCATTATCTATTAAAAGCCCTCTATCTTCATAAGCACGAAATAAAATTCCACTTCCTACCTGATCATAAATATAACCTCCAGTTATTCTTAATCCCGCAACATCTTTACTCAAACTCCAAGCTCCTATATTTATTCCGCTCATCGCCTGTGTAGGTTCTTTTAAATTTGAGTTTAAAAATCCATCAACTCTTAATGTAGCCACAAAACCTTTATGAGAATATCTTAACCCCAACCACGATTCTCCACCTGAGAGTAAATGATCATACAGTTCATTATCTGAAGCATTAATTGAGGTATCTCTTTGGAAGAAATTTTGCTGTAACATTAAATCTCCAGACAAGTTGTTTAAACCTTGTGCGTTCAAATTCGTTCCAACTATTGATGAAAGTAACAATATGGAGGTAAATATTCTTTTCATAGAAATGATTTTATAATTAATATTCAACTTTTTTACGGAAAGGTATTATATTTTTTTTATTTTTACGAGTGATTTTAAAAAGGATTAATTTCTACCCTAGCATTTCTTTAAGAAATAGTGTTTATATTTTTTTATATATTTGTATTAAATCAAGAATAATTATGAAAAAGATTTTATTAAGTGTAGGCTTGGTTTTGGGAGCATTTGCTATTCAAGCGCAAGATTTACCCTCTACCCCTATTAAAGATTTTAACGGTAGCGAAGTTGCTTTCAATGAAGTTATTGAAACTGGAAAGGTTACTATTGTTAGCTTTTGGGCTAATTGGTGCATCCCTTGTAAAAAAGAAATCCGTGCAATACGTAGCAAATTACCTGAATGGCAAAAACAAGAGCCTGATTTTAATTATATGACCATCAGTATAGATGATAGTCGCTCTACAGCAAGAGCAAAATCTTATGCTATTTCACAAGGTTGGGATTTTCCACGTTATTTAGATCCAAATTCTGATTTAAAAAGAGCTGTTAACTTCCAAAATGTTCCTTATACAATTATTATAGATAAAGAAGGTAATATCGCTCATAGAGTAACTGGCTTTGAAGAAGGAGCCGAAGATGAGCTATTCGAAAAGGTACAAGAATTGTTAAAGAAATAATTTTATTTTTTTATTTGATGTTAAAAAAGGCAGCTGGTTTATACCAACTGCCTTTTTTAAGTTAATAGAAACTATTTTATTTCCTCAATTCCATTTCTTTTAATAACCATCCAGCGTCACCATACTTTTCAATTATAAACAATACATATAGAATGTCCACCGAAATATTTCTACTTAAATTAGGGTCAAAATGAATATCACTCATAGTTCCTTGCCATATTCTATCAAAATTCAAACCAATCAGTTCTCCTTTTCCATTCAAAACTGCTGATCCAGAATTACCACCACTAGTGTGATTTGTAGCAATGAAATTAATCGGAACAGTGCCATTTCTTTTCCATCTTCCATAATCTTCAACCTGATACAAAGCGCGTAATTTGCTAGGAATATTAAACTCTTCAATTTCTGAATTATGACGTGGGATTAAATCCTCTAATGTAGTCACAGCTTGATTACTTGTCTGCAAATCAATTGCTTTAACTTGACCATAAGTTATGCGCATAGTTTGATTTGCATCAGGAAACATAGCCTTATTTTCAGGATTGTGTTCCATTTGTGCTTTCATATATAGTCTATTCAAATGTGCCATTTGTTGATTATAAATATCCAATCTTGGCTTTACTTCATTTGATTGATACTCTTTAGCAGCATTATACACCTGATAAGCAGGATCTGTTTTTGCTTGCTTTAAAATCGTAGTATTTGCTTGGTTTAAAAAGGACAATAGTTGTTCTTTATTTTTTAATACTGAACTGCTATAAATATAATTACTCCACATAGTTTCAGAGTTGCCGGCGTTAAACTTTAAAGATTTTAAAGCAGGAATAGGCTCCACATCTGTTTTATTGAAATAAAAATCTATTGTAGCTTCAAAAACTTTTTTATCTGTTTTTAAATCATAGTCTTTATAAAAGTTTTCTGCTTCTTTAATTATAGATGCTTTAGTTTCTTCCCATTTTTTAGGATCATTTTCGAGAGTGGTAATAATATCTTGCAACCATTTCGCTCTTTGGATAATTTCAATACTTAAAACAGTTTCTTGCAAATACTCATTTTTTTCTAAAAAAGGTATTGCTGCTTGAACTTGTGCAGAAATTCTCGGAAGTAAGATTTTATACTGATCATTTCTAATCTGATTCGCCCATTTTGTAAAGTTTCTTTCTTGTAATTCCTTTTTCTTACGCACTTGATTTTTAGCTAAGCCCTGTAATTCTCCTTGCCATTTTTTATACCCATTACTAATGGAAGATTGTTTTGCTGCATATTTTAAAAATATTTCCGGATCTTTTCGCATTTCTTTATTTAATACACCTAAACGTACATGTCGAGAATTAATACGAATAGGGTTTAAATAATCTTCGATTAAACCTAATTCATAGGAAGAAATATATTGCATGGTTCTAAAAGGGAAACCATAAACCATAGTAAAATCATTTTCTTTTACCCCTTTTGTACTTATTGGCAAATAATTTTTTGATCGATAAGGTTTATTATTTGGATGATAATCAGCCGGTTTATTATTTGCATCTGCATATACTCTTAAAAGAGCGAAATCTCCAGTCATTCTAGGCCACATCCAATTGTCCGTATCAGCACCAAATTTCCCTATGCCATTAGGTGGAGTTCCTACCAAGCGTACATCTTTAAAAGTTTCCACATAAATTGCTTTATATTCATTTCCATAATAAAATGCTTTAATTTCTACTTGATATCCTGAACTTGCACTGAGTGATTTTTCTAATTTTTCTATCCTATTAGTAATACGTTTTTCTCTTATGTTTAAGTCCATTGTATCATTTAATCCATAAGTAATATCTTTAGTAACATCTTCAATTTTACGAATAAAACGTACTGTTAAACCAGGAACAGGCAATTCCTCCGATTGATTTGATGCCCAGTATCCATCAGTAAGAATATTTCTATCTGTGGTGCTCAGCGATTGAATGTCGCTATATGCACAATGGTGATTAGTAAGCAAGAGACCCTGTGGCGAAATCAATTCAGAAGAGCAACCTCTCCCATACAATGCAATAGTATGATTTAAACTATTTTTATTTTCACTGTAAATTTTTTCTATAGGAATTTTCAATCCTAAGTCTCTCATATTTTTTTCTTGCGTAGGTAACATGTCTGGTGTCCACATTCCTCCTTGAGCAAAACTTAAATTAATATTTAAACTTGTAAGAAAAAGGGCACTAAATAGTAGTTTCTTGGTAGAAATTTTCATTTTTTATACTTTTTTGAAATAAAAATAATGATTTTTTATAAAAAAATGCAATAAACTTATTACATTAGCCAAACATAAGCATATTAAATTAATAAAAAGAAGATTTTTTTTCAATAATTTTGGGCACTTTGGCTATGAATAAATACATTTACACTATACTAACCTTGTCATTAGCGAGTCTTTTCAGTGCGAACCACTCAAAAGCTTTCGCTTCCGATCCGTTTTTTTCCATACCTGAAGAAGTTTGTATGGGGCATGAAATTACTCCAGAAGATGTCATCGATTCAGATGAATATTCATGGAGCTTTTGTATGCCTAACTTAGATTTAATTCCTGAAGGGTATAGTCAAATTCCACGTGATCAATATCAAGGTTTACAATATATACAAACAGGAGAATTTGATGGACAATTAATAACATTTGCATTAAATGGCTCTGGACGACTTGTTCAGATTATCCATGAAGAGGGAACTTTTATGGAAGAGCCATTAGAAGTAAATGAATTGTTTAGTGTACCTACTTCTAATGGTTTTCAATTATTATTTGTAGATAATGAATGGTATATATTCTTAATTAGTAACCAAGGGGTAGGAATACAATTAACAAGATTAGAATTCCCTAATGGATTGAATCAAGAACCAATTATTGGACACAATCAGATTTTGAATGCAACGCAGACAAAAGTTACTGGTCTTATTATCCAAAAAGAAATAACTTACGATTATACAGGATTTATTTTTACAGAAGATAATGAAATGTATCGTTTAAAATTTGATAATGGTATTTTGCAAAGCCCTAATATAGAAAACCTTGGAAACCCTGGTAATTTATTAAATAAGCCTACAGATTTCTTTCCATATTTTGAAGATGGATATTGGCATTTATTTGTTGTAAATAGAGGTTCGGAAAGATTAAGTAGATTTTCATTCCTATCCTTATTATCTAATGCTCCAGCTCCAATGGATTTAGGAAATTATGAGGGAAGATTAAAACGCCCTTCAGGTATTACATTTTTACAAACCTGTGAAAATAAATATATTTATATATTAAATGAAGGTAGTGAAAGTATGATTCAACTTAAATGGGATAATAATCAACCAATCACTGCTATTCCAACACCAAAAAACAGAGGAAATTTAGCAAATTTTGTTTTACCTACTGCTTTGTCTAATCCTTTTATTGATGTGGATAATAGAATATTTATGCTGATAGGAAATGCAGATAACACGATGAGCTTTGTTTATTACGATGAATGTGATGCAGTTTCATACGATGCCGATGATATCGCAAATCCAACCTTCAAATATAATGCTCCGGGCACATATACAATAACATTGAGGCTTCCAGACGGTAGAAGTTACTGCAAGGATATTACTATTACTCATAGACCTGATATTAACTATACAGAAGACACACTTATTTGTCAAGGAGACTCCATTATTTTATCTGCTACTTCCTATGGTTCACTCGAAACCTTTTGGGAGCCAGATTATAATATCAATAATACGACAGGACAAATTGTCCATGTTGCACCAGAGTTTGATACTAGATATAGAGTAGAAACAGTCTTCGCTGATAATTGCATAGTAAAACATACAATAAAGGTTGATGTTAGTAGAATTTCAGTTGATGCTGGTGAAGATCGTATTATTAAAGATGGTTCAACGACTCTAATAGGTGGTCCTAACACTTCAATTGGAGAAAATTATTCTTATTTATGGACTCCTGATATCGGTATGATAGAAAGTAATGCTAAGCCTTTTACTAGAGTTGAGCCTCCTTTTAATACTACTTATTATTTAAATGTATATAATGAAGATGGCTGTCATTCTATTGACTCGGTTTTAGTTGAAGTGCCTTGTGATGATATTCACATGCCAAATGCTTTCACTCCTATGGGCCAAAATCCATTAAATAATACATTTGGATTAAAAAATCTTCAAATTGCAAAACTTAATTACTTTGCAATTTATGACCGTTGGGGTAATGAGGTATTTTACACTGAAAATCCAAATGAAGAATGGGATGGAACTTATAATGGTAAAGAAGCAACGCCGGGGGTATATGTTTGGCAAGTTGATGGATACTGTGCAAATACCGAAGAGCGACATCGTAAATCGGGGAATGTTACTTTAATCCGGTAATTTTAACTTCTAAAAATTTGATTAAATGCTATCTAAACACTACTTTTGGATAGCATTTTTTTATTTATGGATTTATTTTATTCTTTCGAAGGAAATCTTGATGATTTAAAAAAAGAAATTCCACAATTATGGGACTCTATAGCTGTACATCGAATAATCCTATTGCAAGGCGAGATGGGCGCAGGAAAAACAACTCTTGTTCAATTGTTAGCCAACTATTTGGGAACTGATGACAGAGTACAAAGTCCTAGCTATGCTCTTATGAATGAATACTTCATAAATAACGAAGATGATTTGTATCCCACATGGGTTCATAGTGATTGGTTTCGAATAAATGACATCTCTGAAGCAATTGATATGGGATTTCAAGAAATGTTAGAAGATATCAACCTCAGACATTTTATAGAATGGTCAGAAAAAATAAATGAAATTGTACCCAAAGATGCCATACTAATTAAGATAGAAAAAATAACGAAAGCTAGTAGAAAAATAACGCTTTCTTATTTAATGTAAAAATTCTTAATTCTTTTAAAAAATGCAATTTTATAAGATTATATACTTTTTAATAAAGTAAGTACTATACTCATGATACAAAATATTATAATAATATGGAGGATAAAATAATTGAGGTCATAAATCTCAAAAAGCATTTCTCAGCACACAAAGCAGTAGACGATATTAGTTTTTCTATACCTAAAGGAAAAATTTTTGGATTATTAGGACCTAATGGAGCTGGGAAAAGCACTCTTTTACGAATGATAACAGGAATAAACTATCCAGATGAAGGTCAAGTATTATTTGATGGAAAAGCCTTTGATACACGCATTCATCATCAAAGATTAGGTTATATGCCCGAAGAGCGTGGTTTGTATAAAAAAATGAAAACTGGAGAGCAAATTATATATTTAGCACAATTGAAGGGTTTAAATAAACAAGAAGCTGTGGATGCTACACAATATTGGTTTGATAGATTAGGTATGCACTCGTGGTGGGATAAAAAGGTAGAAGATTTAAGTAAAGGGATGAGTCAAAAATTACAATTTGTCTCAACTGTTGTGCACAATCCAGATTTATTAATACTTGACGAGCCTTTTTCAGGCTTAGATCCTGTGAATGCTTCAATATTAAAAGATGAAATTTTTCGATTAGCAGAAGAAGAAGGGAAAACCATTATTTTTTCCACTCACAGAATGGAACAGGTAGAAGAAATATGTGACACTATAGTCTTAATAAATTTAGGGAAAAAAATTTTAGGTGGAGAGGTAGATGCTATAAAGCAAAATTTTAAAAAACATTTATTCGAAATCAGTTTTGATAAAACACTACAAGATCTACCTGCAAACATATTTATAATAGAGAAAAAAGAGAATAGTTTAATTTATAAATTAGAAGAAAATCAAAATCCTAATAATATTTTGAAATTCTGGATTGATAAAGATTACACTATTTTAAATTACCAAGAAATCCTTCCTAGTTTAAATGAAATATTTATTGAATTAGTACAAGGTACAGATAGTGTTGCACGTGCATTCGTTTAATATATAAAGATTTATGAAGACATTAATTATAATAAAAAGAGAATATCTTACTAGAGTAAAAAAGAAATCTTTTATACTTCTCACTTTGTTAATTCCAATTTTAATGATTGGGTTAATGGGAGGTTCTGCCTATTTAACTACAAATACTATCAGCAGTAAGTCTATAGCTATTTACAATGAAAAATCCACAATAGAGGAAGTATTCACATCAACTAAGAATATTGATTACACCCTATTAGATGTACGACCAAGTACTGATGAAATTCATTCTTTAATTAAAGATGGGACCTATGATGCATATTTATATATTCCAGATTTTAATATCCATAAAGAAACGCAATTAGAACTTTTAACACATGGAGAAATAGGAATAGAATTCGAGCAACGCATATTTCATGCTATTAATGATAAAGTTATAGCCTTAAAAATGGAAGAAGCTGGAATAAGTAGTGCAAAATTATCTGAAATTGAAAAGAAAACTATAAAAATAAATGCAATTAATACGGAAGGCAAATCCTCAAATTCTGAAATCTCTTTAATTATAGGATATATTTCAGGAATAGTTCTTTATTTCTTTATGCTTTTTTATGGTATGAATGTTATGAGTAGTGTAGCTGAGGAAAAAACCAATAGAATTGCTGAAATTATAGTAAGTTCTGTGCGTCCTTTTCAATTAATGCTGGGCAAAATAATTGGAGTTGCTTTGGTTGGTTTGACACAGTTTTTAATATGGGCAATATTATTAATAGGAATTAGTATTGTATTAGGTATCTCTGGTTTGGCAGGACAAGCCGATATTTCTCAAGAATTATTAAGTAGTGGACAAGAAATGCCTATAAATCAAGAGATGATAGAAAATATTGCTCAAATCATTAGTCAAGTAAATTGGTTACATATAACTTTATGGTTTATCTTTTATTTTTTAGGTGGTTATTTTCTATATGCAGCATTATTCGCTGCTGTTGGTAGCTTAGTTAATGAAAATGCACAAGAAGGGCAACAATATACTATTCCTATTACTATACCCATAATACTAGGATTTTTAATAATGACTAGCACTATGCAGGATCCAAATAATAATATTGCAGTTTTTGGAAGCATTTTTCCTATGACTTCTCCTATAGTTATGATGGCACGCATACCTTATGGAGTACCTACATGGCAATTATTACTTTCCGCAAGTTTATTAATCATCGGTTTTATAGCTACCACTTGGTTGGCTGCCAAGATTTATAGAACAGGAATTTTAATGTATGGAAAAAAGATAAACTTTAAAGAGTTAGGTCGATGGATATGGAAGAGCTAAGCATTATTTATCAGTATTTATTTTTCCATCTTTAACTATAATTACTCTTTCCATTTTATCAGCTAAAGAGAGATTGTGGGTGACTGCGACAATAGTCATTCCAATCTCTTTTTTTAACTCTAAAAGTAAATTAAAAACCTCTTCTGTTGTTTTAGAGTCTAAATTTCCAGTAGGCTCATCGGCAAAAAGTACTTTAGGCTTATTAATGATTGCTCTTGCAATTGCCACTCTTTGTTGCTCACCCCCGGACATGCTGTCAGATTTATGATTAAACCTATGTTTTAAACCTACTTTTTGTAATATATCTACAGCTTGAGCTTCAGCTTCCTTTTTTCTCATTCCCCCTATCATTAATGGCATCATAACATTTTCTAATGCAGTAAACTCTGGCAATAAATAATGAAATTGAAAAATAAATCCAATATCCAGGTTTCTAAATTGCTGCATTTGCTTCCTTGACATACTATTTAATTTTCTACCATTAATAGAGACTGAACCCGTATCAGTAGGTTCTAATCCACTTAATAAATGCAACAAAGTACTCTTCCCTGCACCTGAAGGTCCAGTGATGGCTACTAATTCATTTTCTCGAATATGTAAATCAGTTGCGTGTAATGCGTGCACATTACCATATCTTTTACTAATTTGAGAAGCACAGATCATAATATTATATTTATTTACAAAAATAGTCTAAATTTACACAAGTAAGCTAGGCTATTACCCTTTATGATAAATTATTTATTTTAAATTGCAAAGAAAATCTTACATTTGCAGATAAAACAGTAAAATTTTAAAAATTAACATATCATGTTTTGGACACTTGAATTAGCAACACATTTGGAAGAAGCTCCATGGCCTGCTACAAAAGATGAGCTTATTGACTATGCAATTCGCTCGGGTGCCCCATTGGAGGTAGTAGAAAATCTTCAAGAATTAGAAGACGAAGGGGAAATGTTTGAAAGTATAGAGGACATTTGGCCAGATTATCCGACGCAGGATGACTTCTTTTTTCATGAAGACGAACATTAAAAATAAAATATCCGTGCAGATACTACAATTTGCACGGATACTTTAGCTATTTCTAGTTTATTGATTTTAGTATATATTTTATACAATTTATAAACTCAAAGAAATTTCTTTAATCAAAATATCTTTTTTCTATAGATTTAGAGAAAATCATTGTATAAATTAAAGCAAATATACAAGCTGTTAAAAGAGAGAACAGCAATTTTATAGCTAAATATCCTATAGCTTTAAAACTCCAAATTTCAATAAAATAATAGATTAACAAATGCACGAAAAATAATGCCAAGATATAAGTAATAAACGGTATAGTTTTCATTTCTTTCAAACTTGGTGAAGAACTTTTATACTCTTGCAAAGGTTTAGGCAAAATAAAGCGTAAGATAGGTGTTCTTGACACTCCCATAAATAAACAAGCTATAGCATGTATTCCACCTGTATCACTAAAAATATCCATTGTTAATCCAGTGATAAAACTAAAAACTATCATATGGGAAGTTTTAACAGAAACAGGCAATAAAGCTATAAATAACATGTAAATATAAGGCGTATAACTTGGAAGATTCGTCTTCCACTCAAATAATAAAGGAATTTTTGATAATACCATTATTTGAATAAAAAATAACATTAGGAAACGTAGCAATACACGGACATATATACTCATAACATTAATTCTTTTCTGTTTTTTCCTCTAATTTCTCTTTTTCTTCGACCTTACTATCTATTACCACATAAGCATACTTTAAGTTTCTAAAGTTTGTATTCAATTTAATGCTAATAGACTTAGAGTTTGTTCTTTCTATCATTTCCACTTGTGCTACTTCTCCTATTTCAATATTTGCTGGAAAGTAAGAATCCTCTGTTGTATAAACTTTTTCTCCAATACTAATAGAATCGATTAGAGAAAGGTCATCCATTCGTACATATGCAGGATCTTTCCCATCCCAATATAAAAACCCAGGTAAATCATTTTCAATTCGCGCATGTATTTTTCTATTACTTAAAACAGAAGCCACTGTAGCAAAGTTTTCAGAAACTTGAGCAACTCTCCCCACAATTCCATTTGTTAGAACTACAGGCATACCAACTTTAATACCAGAGCTTTTTCCTCTATTTAAAGTTATAAAATTAATATGGCTCTGTGTAATAGAGTTTTTAATTACGCGAACTGGCACAAATTCATAATCCGTATATGTTATTACAATTTTCTCTGTAGTAATTGGTTTTAAAATAATGGTATCTTCCCCTGCTTCTGTTTTATCATACAATGTATCAAACTCTTGAGGTTTTTCTGATAAAATAGTATCTGGAAGTTGCGCTAAGACATTTTGAAAAGAATCAGTAGCTTCATAATTACTAATTCGTTGCAAAAGGTAGCTGTGATCCGCTATCAATTCATCATTTAGTTGTTTTAACTGAAAGTATTGAATTATGTCAGATTGTTTTTTGTACAAATATCCTACTATCTTATTGGAAGAACTAATTATTGTCAATCCTTGCATTTTCTTATTCTTTGCTATTAAATATATACTAACAAACAATAGAAACACAAATAGGATTAAGTTCCAAAATCTCCTTAATAATAGAATGAAATTTCTCACAAGACTACCCTTTTAATGTAATATTATTTTAATAAAAAAGTAAATCTTTCTACATTTTTTAAAGACATACCTGTACCACGCACAACTGCCCTTAAAGGATCTTCAGCCACATGCACTTTTAATTTAATTTTTTGTGATATTCTTTGATCCAAACCACGCAAAAGTGCACCACCTCCACTTAGATACAGACCTCTTCTATATATATCTGCAGCCAATTCTGGCGGAGTGCTTTCCAGTGCTTTAAGAATAGCTTCTTCAATTTTAAAAATAGACTTATCCAATGCTTCTGCCACTTCTTGATAAGAAACCATAATTTGTTTAGGAATTCCAGTTACTAAGTCTCTTCCATTAACCGCAATATCTTCTGGTGGATCATCGAGTTCTTTAAGCGCTGAGCCTACATTTATCTTTATCTGTTCAGCGGTACGTTCACCAATACTTAAGGAATGATATCTACGCATAGCTTCTACTATATCTTTTGTAAACTCATCGCCTGCAACCCTTATGCTTTGATCACAAACGATTCCAGCTAATGATATTACAGAAACTCCAGTCGTACCTCCACCGATATCGACTATCATATTCCCTACTGGATCTTCAACATTTATTCCAATTCCCAAAGCAGCAGCCATAGGCTCATGTATCATGTATACTTCCTTAGCGCCCGCTCTTTCTGCACTATCTCTTACCGCTCTTTTTTCCACCTCTGTAATGCTAGAAGGAATACAAATAACCATTCTCCAACTTGGTGGAAAAAATGGTTTTTTCGGGTATACCATACTAATCATTTCACGCAACATGCCTTCAGCAGCAGCAAAATCAGCAATAACTCCATCCTTTAATGGACGGATTGTTTTAAGATTGTCATGCACTTTTCCATGCATCATCATTGCTTTTTTACCCACAGCAACAATCTTATCAGTTCTCCTATCTTTTGCCACTATAGATGGCTCATCTACAGCAACTTGATCGTTATGAATAATTAATATATTTGCAGTTCCTAAATCAATTGCTATTTCCTGCGTTAAAAAATTAAATAGTCCCATTTTATATTATGCTCTTGAGAGATATGTTAATGTATAATTTTGATAGTGCAAAAATGCATAAAATACTTGTGTTTATCTAAATTTTTCTATTAAAAATCTTATAATTCTTATTTAAAATTTGATTTTTAGATAAAAAGTCTTTATTTTTTGCCTAAAAGCTCAATATAAATAATGAATAATCAATTATAATGAATATTTATCTGAAAATAAAATAAGTTTGCGTAATTTTGCTATAAATGAATCTACAAATGATAGAAACAGATATAGCGATTATAGGAGCTGGTCCCGTGGGCTTATTTGCCGTTTTTGAAGCGGGTTTATTACAAATGCGTTGTCATTTAATTGATGTTTTACCACAACCAGGCGGACAATTATCCGAAATCTATCCTAAGAAACCAATATATGATATTCCTGGTTTTCCAAGCATTTTAGCAGGAGAATTGATTGATAACTTAATGGAGCAAATTGAACCTTTTAAACCCACTTTCACTTTAGGAGAACGAGTAGAATCCTTGGATAAAAGAGGAGAGGCTGATTTCGTGTTGACCACTAATATGGGCACAAAAGTACATGCCAAAGTAGTTGTAATTGCTGGTGGATTAGGAGTATTTGAACCTAGAAAACCTGCAGTTGAAAACTTAAATAAATTTGAAAATGGTAAAGGCGTAAACTATATGATTCTCGAACCAGAAGATTATAGAGGAAAACGCATGGTATTAGCTGGTGGAGGCGATTCCGCTTTAGATTGGACAATTCACTTGGCTGATATAGCAGAAAAAGTAACCTTAGTTCATCGTTCTGAAAGCTTTAGAGGTGCACCAGACTCTGTATCTAAAGTGATGGAATTAGCAGAAGAAGGAAAAATTAATTTAATTTTAAATAGCAATCTTACAGATGTATCAGGTAATGGAAAATTACATTCTGTAGAAATACAAAATTCCAAAACGAAAGAATCGCAAATTATAAATACTGATTATTTAATTCCTTTATTTGGATTAAGTCCAAAGTTAGGGCCTATTGCAGACTGGGGATTAAATATTGACAAAAATGCTATAGAAGTTAATACGGATGATTATTCCACTAACATTCCTGGCATTTATGCTATTGGTGATATCAATACATATAAGAACAAATTAAAATTAATTCTTTGCGGTTTTCATGAAGCAGCGTTGATGAGCCATAGTGCCTACCAATATATTAACCCAGGTGTTAAATATACAATGAAATATACTACCGTTCAGGGGATTAAAAGTTTTTAATTAAGCTTTTTTTAAAACTTAAATAGCCGCCAAAAATTTATCTTTTTAGCGGCTATTTTTTTTATATATACCAAAAGTAAAAAATATAAATTCCTACTTTTCTTTTACTACACTAGCCCTTCCTTCATCATATCATGCAAATGCACTAGTCCAAGGTATTGATTATTATCGTCTACCACAATAAGTTGGTTGATTTTATATTTTTTTAAGATATTTACACCTTCCATTGCCATCTTATTTGCAGCAATTAATTTAGGGTCCGCATGCATAAGATTACTTGCCTTTATTCCTTCTAAATTCTTATTCTTCTGTAAAAACCTACGCAAATCTCCATCTGTTATAATCCCCTCTATAGTATTATCTTCATTTTTCACTACAGTTGCTCCAAGTCTAGAATTACTAATTTTATAAATCACCTCATCTAAATCATCCTCTTTATTTACATAATTTTCCTTAGCATCTTTCAATAATAAATCTTGCATTTTCAGATACAATTGTTTTCCTAATGCGCCACCAGGATGGTATTTTGCAAAATCACTAGCCGTAAAGCCTTTTAACTTTAATAAGGTCATAGCCAAGGCATCACCCATTATTAACTGTGCTGTTGTACTTGCAGTTGGTGCCAAATTATTAGGACAAGCCTCATGTTCAACAGTGACATTTAGAAAATAGTTAGATTCTTTGGCTAGATAAGAGTCTTTATTTCCACAAATTGCAATAATTTTATTACCAAAGTTCTTAACAAAAGGAATTAAAGCTTTTATTTCTGGGCTTTCTCCACTTTTTGAAACAATAATAATTATATCTCCTTCTGCAATCATTCCCAAATCACCATGTAAGGCATCAGCCGCATGCATAAAGATGGATGGAGTTCCTGTAGAATTTAAGGTAGCTACTATTTTCTGTGCAATTATTGCACTTTTTCCTATCCCACTAATTATCATTCTGCCATTTGCTGCCTGCATATCTTTTATTGCATTATAAAAATCCTCATTTATACCTCTTTTTAATTGCACAATAGCATGTTCTTGAACGAGAATTGTTTCCTTAGCAAAAGACAATATTTCCCTTTTTGTCATAATAACAGATAAGTTTTAAAAAAACAGTACAAATATATTAAATACAGTTTAATTAAACTTGACAAACCTTAATTTAATAATTATTAGTCACATTCAGTAAAATTAAAGAGGGGCATATTCCATAAAATTGGGAATTTAGCTTACTTTTGTAGCATCTTGTAAAAAATATTTTATTTTAACATTATGCCTTTAGATACATCTATCAAATCCGTACTAATTATTGGTTCTGGTCCTATCGTTATTGGTCAAGCTTGTGAATTTGATTATTCTGGCACTCAAGCAGCAAGAAGCTTAAGAGAGGAGGGAGTAAAAGTAATTTTAGTAAACTCCAATCCCGCTACCATTATGACTGATCCAATGATGGCTGATAAAGTCTACTTACTTCCTCTTACTACTGACAGTTTAGAGAAAATCTTAGAAGAGAATGATATTGATGCAGTACTCCCAACTATGGGTGGGCAAACTGCTTTAAATTTAGCAAAAGAAGCTGAAGAGTTAGGAATTTGGGAAAAATACAATGTACGCTTAATTGGTGTAGATATAAAAGCTATTGACAAAGCAGAGGATAGGGATTTATTTCGAAATTGGATGTTGGAATTAGATATTCCTGTTGCTCCTGCGGGCGTTGCCAACTCTTTATTAGAAGGTAAAGAATTAGCTCAAGAAATAGGTTTACCAATTGTTATTCGTCCTTCCTTTACCTTAGGGGGAACGGGTGGTGGTTTTGTACTAAATCAAGATGAATTAGATCCGGCTTTAGAAAGAGGCTTAACCGCATCTCCTATGCATGAGATTTTAGTAGAGAAGGCTGTTTTAGGATGGAAGGAATTTGAATTAGAACTTTTACGAGATAAAAACGATAATGTAATAATTGTCTGCACAGTTGAGAATTTAGACCCAATGGGAATTCATACAGGAGACAGTATAACGGTTTCTCCGGCTATGACTTTAGGGGATAAAGCATTTCAATTAATGCGTGATACCGCAATAATGATGATGCGTGATTTAGGTAATTTTGCAGGCGCATGTAATGTACAATTTGCATTAAATCCAGATACAGAAGGTATTATTTGTATTGAAATTAATCCACGTGTTAGTCGCTCTTCTGCATTAGCATCAAAAGCTACTGGCTACCCTATTGCAAAGATTGCTGCTAAATTGGCTTTAGGATATACTTTAGATGAATTAAAAAATCAAATGACAGAGACAACTTCTGCATTTTTTGAGCCTTCTTTAGATTATGTAATGGTAAAAATCCCACGTTGGAACTTTGATAAATTTCAAGGTGCTGATGACACTTTAGGTCTACAAATGAAATCTGTGGGAGAAGTTATGGCTCTAGGAAGAACATTCCCTGAAGCATTACAAAAAGCTTGTCAAAGTTTAGAAAATAATGCAATTGGTTTAGATTCTATTAGTAGAAGTAAAATGCGACCTGAAGAGCTAATAGAGTATTTAAAACGTCCAACCTGGGACAGAATATTCCGTATTAAGGAGGCCTTAGAAGTCGGCGTTTCAATTAAAACATTAAGAGAACTTACTCAAATTGATAGATGGTTTTTATATCAAATTCAAGAAATAATTAAGATAGAACAAGAAATTTCCACCTATAAAAACTTAGAAGATCTTCCTTTTGATTTAATGTTAACAGCGAAGCAAAATGGATTTAGTGATGAACAAATCGCTGATTATATTGGAAATTGCAGCGCTGATGCAGTTTATGATTATAGAAAAAAGCTAGGAATCACAAGAGTATTTAAAAAAATAGACACTTGTAGTGCTAATTTCCCAACTACAAATGCTTATTTATACAGCACTTTTGAGAAGGAAGTAGAAAAAGTATATTAAAATTACATGTAGTTGGAAAACTATAGTGTTTTAGATTAATAAAATTAACCCCTATAAGATTTTTCTTGTAGGGGTTTTATTTATAAAGTAGAAATATTTTATTTTTTTCGTATTCTTTTCTATAGTAGAGACAAGATATTTCAATTCCTGCAAAAAAGTTCTATTTTTAGCAATATCTTACTCTTATTTCACAACATGAAATGCTTGCACAGAGTTTAAAAACACTATTATGTCAAGCATTCAATTATGTCATTAAATAACAAACACCTTCTTCCACTTTCTCACAAAGATCAATTATCCTTCTTTTTTTAAATACTTTTTCGATCTCAGCTCTTGCTTTTTCATAATCCTCATGTATTGGGCAAGGGTGACTTGCAGAACAATTTGTAAGACCTAAAGCGCATCTTCTAAAAGTATC
>Ga0079225_10000451_pt1 | contig 22215 bp, 21 predicted proteins | sample Poulit2012_FD_76344 | JGI IMG/M metagenome (GOLD analysis project Ga0079225, IMG submission 76344) | Agricultural soil microbial communities from Georgia to study Nitrogen management - Poultry litter 2012 | ecosystem: Environmental > Terrestrial > Soil > Agricultural land | place: USA: Georgia... | reverse complement strand
ACCACTGCACACCGTGGCGTGGATGACCGTGCCGTCGGGTTGCAAGACGCGAACGGTCGAATCCGGCGTGGCGTAGTCGGTTCGCAGTTGGGCGAGGCAGACCGAGCGGTCCAGCGTCGGGGACCGACGCGACGAGGTGACCCGGCCCAAGATCTCCGAACTCGCATTGATGATTTGGCTGGCCTCGGGGGGCACCGCCCCTGGTTCCACCGGCTGCAGCCCGACCAGCACCGACTCTGGACCCTCCTCGTGCTGCCAGTGCAATTCCGGTGAGCCGACGAAGTCGGGCTTGTCCAACTTGACCGCCCAGTCCAGCCCGGCGCTGAAGGCCTTGGTCAGCCCGTCGGTGTCCTGGCCGACGATCGAGTGCCCCTTCTCCAGCCGCAGGACTCGCTGGGCCTCCACACCGAACGGGCGGATACCGAAACGCTGCCCGACCCGCATGATCTCTTCCCAGACGTGCAGGCCGTAGGCCGCCGGGACGTGTAACTCGTAACTGAGCTCGCCGGTGAACCCGATCCGCCAGAGCACCGAGTCGGGTACCCCGGCCACGGTGCCGGTGCGCACGTTCATATAGCCGAACGCGTCGGGACTCAGGTCGACGTCGGTGAGCTGTTCCAGCAACTCCCGCGACTTCGGCCCGGCCAGGTTCATGCTGGCGTACGCCGTCGTCACCGGGGTCACGTGCACCTGCCAGTCCCGGTGCTCGGTCTGCAGCCACTCCTCGACCCACTCCCACACCGACGAGGCGCCGCCGGACGTGGTGGACATCAGATAGTGCTCCGGGCCGAGGCGACCGGTGACGCCGTCGTCCATGACGACGCCGTCGTCGGCGCACATGGCGCCGAAGCGCACCCGGCCGACCTCGAGCTTCTGCCATTTGTTGATGTAGAGCTTCTCCAGCAGCGCCGGGATGTCGGGTCCGCGCAGGTCGAGCTTGCCGATGGGGGTCACATCGATCAGCCCGACGCCTTCGCGCACCGCGCGAACCTCGGCCTCGGGGTCCCCGTAGTGCTCCGGGCGGATCCACGCACCGGCCACCAGCGGGTGGGCACCGTGCGCCTCGTGCCAGCCCTGCATGGGCGAGTGCCGGACCGGCTCCAGCGTGCGCCCGGCCAACGCCCCGAGCGTCGTCGGCGCATACGGAGGGCGCCACACCGTGGTCCCGGTCTCGCCGATCGTGGCCGAGGTGGCCTCGGCGATCACCGCTACGGCATTGATCGTCTCGAGCTTGCCCTGCAGCGGACCCATCGTGGCGGTGGTGTAACGCTTGGCCAACTCCGCCGAGTCGTAGCCCTCCTCGACGGCTGTGACCAAGTCCTTGCTGGAGACGTCCTCGGAGAAGTCCACGAACCCGTGGGTCGTGGACCGGAACATCTCCACGTGCGGCTCCCGCGGCAGGGTCGGGATCTGCTGCGGCGTGTCGTCGGTGGCTACCGGTTCGCTACCGTCGGGAAGCGTCGGTGCCGCCGCCGACAGCCGCGCGAGCACGTGGCGGGAACGACGCGCCGCCTCCCTTCCGGTCGCGGTCGCGTGCTCGATGAGCTGCTGGTCCGAGCCGTCCCCGGCGATTCCACCGGTGGCCAGCACATCGTCGGGCAGGCGCGCCGGGAAGAAGCGTGCCGCCTCCGGGTCGTAGACCGGGCGATCACCGGCCATGTTGAGCAGCGAGGTGGGTGCGGTCCACCCGACGGATGTGACCAGCAGGTCGGCCGGTACGCGGTGCCCGGTGGACAGTTCCACGGTCTCCACGCCACGTCGACCCTGCGCACGCACCACGCGTTGTCCGCGGCGGGCATCGGCCACCGCGGCGATCTCCACGCCGGCCCGTTCCAGGTCCTCGATCGTGGCATCACCATCTGCGTTCGCGGTGAGTACCACCGCCCGTTTGCCTGGCCGCACGGCATACCGGTTGATCAGGCGGCGCGCACCGGTGGCCAGCATGACGCCGGGTAGATCATTCCCCTCGAAGACGTACGGGCGCTCGATGAGCCCCGGCGCCACGACGAGCGACTTGGCTCGCACCTCGAGCAGCCGCTCCGATCCGTCGCGTGCACGCGCGATCACACCGAGCCAGTTGTCGTCGTAGCGAGCGATGACCACGGAACTGGTGAGCACCTCTAGACCCGGCGTCGCGGCGATGCGCTCGCGCAGTTGCGCCAGCTCACGCTGATGGGTCGCTCCGGTCCACAACCAGTGCCCGCCGAGGTCGCTCTCCTCCTCCACCAGCAGGACGCGGGAGCCGGCTTCTGCCGCCGCCACGGCCGCATGCATACCGGCGGGACCCCCGCCGGCGACGAGGACGTCCGGGTGGGCGTAGGTCTTGTCCTTCTCGACGTGCGGGGTGGCCGTGTCGATCGAGCCGGAGTGCACGAACTGTTTCAGCACCGACTCGTAGGCCGGCCACAGTCGCTGCGGCTTGATGAACGTCTTGTAGTAGAAACCGGGCGCGAGGAACCTCCCGATCACCGAGTTCACGGCCTTCACGTCGAGGTTGAGCGATGGCCAGACGTCCTGGCTGCGCACATCCATACCGGCGCTGAGCGCGCGGTAGCCCGCGCGGACGTTCGGTTCGTCGCCGACCTGCACCATCAGGTTGGGATCGAGCCAGCCGGCGGTCATGATCCCGCGCGGCCGGTGGTACTTGAAGCTGCGACCAAGCACCCGAACGCCGTTCGCGGCCAGTGCCGAGGCGATCGTGTCTCCCTCGAAACCTGCGTAGCGCTTGCCGTTGAAGCGGAACGTCACCCGGCGCTGCCGGTTGATGGTCTCTCCAGGCTGAACGGGTAGCCGGGCATTCACCTTCGGCTTGGTCATGTGGTCACTCCGTTCGAGCCAGGGGCCCTGTTTCCAGGGATCCAGGTGTCGAAAACCGTGTTGTCCGTCGTGTCGCGGGCGGCTTCGAAGAACCGACGGCAACCCGCGCGGTGGTACCAACCTTCATGGAGGCGGCCAGCGGGGTTCTCCCGGAGGTAGAGGTAACTGCGCCACTCCCGCGGATTGGTGGTCGAGGGCTCCGGGCGTGGGATCGCCTCGCCGGTGTAGGCGAACTCGCTGACATTTCGGTATCCACACCAGGGGCATGGCAACTGGATCATCGTGGGCTCTCCTCGTCGAGAACAGGGGGAGGCGGCGCGGCGTTGGGGCTGTGGGGTACGGGATCAGTGGCCAACGGAGGCCGCCCCTTTCTCACCCACGAGCGCCCCCTCGAGGAAGCGGCTGTTCCGGAACGGTTCGATCAACTCGGGCGTCTTGCCCGTGGCGACCAACTGCGCCATCTGCTCACCGGCCACCGGTGCGGCCTTGAAGCCATATGTTCCCCATCCGATGTCGACGAGGAAGCCCTCGACGTCGGTCGTGCCCATGATGGGGCTGTAGTCGGGCGTCATGTCGCACAGCCCGGCCCATTGGCGCAGCATGCGCATCTTGGACAGGCCGGGCATCAGCGAGAGCACATTGCCGGCGAGGCCCTCGATGAAATCGAGCGAACCGCGCGTCGAATACTGGGCGAAGGGGTCGACGCTGGCGCCGAAAACCAACTCACCGCGCGGGGTCTGGCTGACATAGACGTGCAATGTTCCGGACACGATCACGGTGTTGAGGAACGGTTTGACCGGCTCGGTCACCGCCGCCTGTAGCGGCGCGGTCGTGATCGGAGTCTGCACGCCGACCATGTCGTTGATCAGCGAGGACCAGCCCGCCGTGCAGTTGACGACCACACCAGTGGCGATGGTGCCGCGGTTGGTCCGCACCCCGGTGACCCGATTGTGCTCGGTCTCGATGCCGAGCACCTCGGTGTCTTGGTGCATCTGCACGCCGTACGCGTCGGCGGCGCGCGCGTATCCCCACACGACGGCGTCGTGCCGGATGATCCCGCCGGGCGGGTGGTGCAGCGCGCCGAGGATTGGGTACCGGGTATTGGTCGACACGTCGATCGCGGGGGCCAACTCGGCGATCTCCTTCGGGCCGATGACCTCGGAGTTCACCCCCTGCAACTTGTTCACCTCGGCACGCCACTGCATGGTGCGCAGCGAGGAGTCGCTGTGGGCCATGGTCAGGTGACCACGCTGGGAGAACATGATGTTGAAGTTCAATTCGGCCGCGAGGTCCTCGTACATCTTCAGCGAGCGGTCGTAGAACGCCACACCCTCGGGCGTCAGGTAGTTCGACCGGCTGATCGCGGTGTTACGTCCGGAGCCGCCACCACCGAGGTAGCCCTTGTCCAGCACGGCGACATTGGTGATGCCGTGCCTGGTCGCCAGGTAGTACGCGGTTGCCAGCCCGTGCAGTCCGCCGCCGACGATGACGACGTCGTACGAACGCTCGAGGTCATGCTCGCGCCACGCCCGCTGCCAGCGCGGAGTGTGCCGCAACCCGTGCCGCACGAGCGCGGCGGCCGAATAGCCGGACACCTTGCGGGACCGGCGGCCGACGATCTCTCGAACACCTGAGGTCATGCGTTCTCCTGGGTCGTGGGCAACGTGCGGCGAGCATATGTGACGCAGGAAACACTGTCTACCCTCAGTGGACGAGGCCTGGTGAGCGGCTACCCGTTCGAGCTCACTGACTTCACCGACAACAGGGTGATGGGCAGCTCCTTCAACTCTCCGGGCCCATGGGGGACCTCGCCCAGCAACTGGAGGGAGTCGCCGGGCTCGAGCAGCACCACACGGTCTCCGTAGCGGTACTCGAGCCGTCCGCCGATGACGTAGATCAACTCGCTGCCGCTGTGCTGGTAGAGCGGAAAGGACGCGTCGTCCCGGTCGATCGTGACCAGCATCGGCTCGAGACGGTCGTGCGGGAACCGCATCCGCCCGAGCAGTTGATAGCGCTGACCAGCGGCGGACCCGCGGTGCTGGACGTCCATGCCTTCACCGGCCTTGACGTGGAGCAGGTCGCGCTCCTCGTCCAGACCACGAAGCAGTGCGGCAAGTGGCACCGCGAGCGCCTCGCTGAGCCGGGTCAACGTCGTCAGGGCCGGCGTCGTCTGCGCGTTCTCGATCTTCGACAACATGGCCTTGGACACCCCGCTGCGGCCGGAGAGTTGGTTCATCGTCCAGTCCAGGTTCAGCCGGTACTCCCGGACCCGCTCGGCGATGGTGAAGCGCAGGACGGTGTCTGCGCTCTGGTCCACATTCCCCGCAGCGTCCGGAGAGGACTGGTGTGACATTCGTGGACCTCCCTGGACGTCCGCGCCCGCCTGACCCGCATGGAAACCCACACGGTTTTACACTCGAGATGTGTCACGCTCGGTCTCTCCCGTCAGCACGAGTGTTGCCGTAGCAGGCTACATTCGTGATTGGATCCACGCGGGCAACTACGGCGCCGGGGATCGGCTGCCCCCTCAGCGCGAGTTGGCCGAACTACTCGGGGTCTCACGCGTCAGCGTCCGAGAAGGGCTCAAACCCTTGGTCGAGGCCGGCTATCTAGAGATGCGGCGTGGCGCCTCGGGCGGCGCGTTCGTCACGGAACTGACCCAGCCGATCGAAGCGTGGCGGCGTAAGCTCCGCAACCAGATGGGCGAGCTCGATGACGTCGTCGAGTTCCGCGTCGCCGTCGAGAGTCGTGTGGCCTACTTGGCCGCGCTACGCAGCACGCGCACCGAGTTGGCCGAGATGCGCTCCGCGATCCGCGCCATGCGGGCCATCAACGGCGACGGCAGCGACCAGCACCGAGCGTTCCGCCAGGCAGACGGGCGATTCCACGATGCCCTCGGGCAGGCCGGCCGGAACGAACGGCTCAGCGACGCCGTGCACGACGCCCGCAGCGAGATGTTCCTGCCGTTCGACGTGCTCAGCTTCGACGAGCCCCGGGGCGCGGTCATCACCGACCATCAAGCCATCTACGAGGCGGTCCGGGACGGGCAGTCCGATCGGGCGGCCACGTTGATGGCCGAGCACATCCACCGCACCCGCGAGCAGCTTCGCTCCTTCGTCATCGACGACGAGTGACCTTCTTCTGGCCCTCTGGAGCCGGGCGTCAGGGCTGTTCTGGGTGGTTCTCGCGGTGAACCTGACACAGGGCCTGGGCTACTTCATGATCCCATCGCAGATGTGGAGCGCGGCTTTGGACCGCTATGGCGCCGTCGGCGTTCTACCGAGTCTCGTGACCGACGAAGGCGCAGCGATTCTGGCCATCGTGCTGATCGCTGGCCTGGTGAGATTCCGTGCTCCATGAGCGCAACACCGCGCGCGATCGTTGGTCTCCTCGCCCTGACGAGCGGAGGCGGCGCAGGGAGGCTATCCCTTGACATGGAGGTGTCACGAGTGTTCGATGAAACATATCCAGTTTGGCCCCACGATAGGACCATTGCAGCCGACCGGTAGGCGCCGACCACGTCTGCGCCGCGTCCGACGCAGAACAGGTGAGGGTGGATGACCGAGACCGCACAGACCCCCGAGGATGTTCGCCGGCTTGTCGACGAGCACGGCATCGAGTTCATCTTCGCGTCCTTCTCGGAGGTACGGGGCAAGTCCAGTGCCAAGTTGGTGCCGGCAGAGCACGTGGATGATCTGCTGAGCGATGGAGCCGGGTTCGCTGGCTTCGCGGCTGGTGACATTGGTCAGGGCCCGCACAGCCCGGATATTGAGGCTGTGCCGGACCCGGCGACGTTTCGCGTGGTGCCGTGGCAGCCGGGCCTGGCGCACATGGTCGGCAACGCCCAGGTGGAGGGCCAGGCCTGGCCGTACTGTCCCCGCACCATCTTGCAGCGCCAGATCGACAAGGCTGCGCGGAAGGGGTATGTGTTCAAGCTCGGGTTCGAGGCCGAGTTCATGCTGGTGGATCGCGACGAGCAGGGAAATCTCGTCGTCGCCGATCGGCAGGACAACTGGGCGCGGCCGTGTTACGACGTCAAGGGGCTGACCCGCAGCTATGACTTCGTCACGACGTTGTCGAAGTACGTCACCGAACTCGGGTGGGAGAACTACGCCGTCGACCACGAGGACGGCAACGGGCAGTTCGAGTGCAACGTCACCTTCGCCGACGCCCTCGAGACCGCGGATCGGGCGGTGTTCTTCCGCTACATGGCCGAGACCGTGGCCCAGCAGTTCGGATCGCGCGCCACGTTCATGCCCAAACCGTTCACCGACAACACCGGCAACGGTTTCCACTACACGATGAGCCTGTGGGACGCCGAGACCGGCACGAACCTCTTCGACGACCCGAATGACCCGCGCGGTTTCGGGCTGTCCGAGCTTGCCTACCAGTTCATGGGTGGGCTGCTGGACCACGCCCGTGGCTATGCGGCCATGGTCGCCCCGACGGTCAACTCGTACAAACGGCTCAAGGCCGGAACCGAGGCGGTGCGTACCTGGGTGCCGGTCGCCATGACCTATGGGGGCAACAACCGCACTCAGATGCTCCGGGTGGCCCGTACCGGCGCGATCGAGGACCGCACGCCGGACTTCTCCGGCAGCCCGTACCTGGGCATGGCGGCCGCTCTGGCCGCGGGCCTGGACGGTATCGACCGCGGCCTGGATCCTGGTGACCCCAACACCCAGAACCTCTATGACCTCTCCCCGTCCGAGCTCGCCGAACAGGGCATCGGGATCCTTCCGGCAAGCCTGTACGAGGCCGTGCACTACCTCACCAAGGACGACATCTTCCGCGAAGCCTTCGGACAGGTCCCAATCGACGGCCCATACGGAGAGCCCTCATCGAAGACCGAGGACTTCGTGGACTACTACGCCCGGCTCAAGCGGGACGAGTACCACGAGGTCACCGACATCGTCACCAACCACGAGATCGACCGTTACCTAGCCTTCCCGTAAGACACCGCCAGCTAGGTGGTCTGCGGGCTGTTCGGGGCGGTTGGCCGGTCCTGGTGGCTGGCGCCGAGGGTGTGCAGCAACTCATGCACGTCGTCGTCGGCGAGGGCGTAGCGGATCGAGCGGCCGTCGCGGGTCGCGGTGACCCAGCCGCTGGTCCGGAGCAGCCGCAAGGCATGCGAGACCGCCGACTCGCTCATCTGGGCGGCGATGGCCAGGTCACCGACCCGGATGCCGGGTGCGCGGTGCACACAGAACAGCAGACGTAGCCGGCCAGCATCCGATAGCAGGTTGAACCGCTGCGCCCACGGGGTCAACTCCCCGGCCCGTTCCAGGGCCCGCTGCGCCTCCCGTAGTAGATCGGCGTCGTCCACGAAGCCATCATGCCAAATCTGGGATGGCCACTGTTGTTCCCGTGTATGCGCCCAGGCATGTCCGCTATGGCAATGGCTGCGGAAGTTCCTCGTCGAGCCACACGATCCGGTCCGCCCAGACACCCAGCAGGTCCTCGTCGTGGCTGATCGCGAGCACCCCCGTTCCCCGGTGTTCGACGACGGCCCTGATCGCGCGCGCCAGGGTGGCCGTCGACGGGGCATCCAACATCGCCGTCATCTCGTCACACACCAGGTACGTCGGACGGAGAACGATGGCCCTGGCAACGCATGCGCGTTGGAGCTGCCCGTCACTGACCTCATGGGGGCGACGCCGCAAGAGCTCATCGGTCAGTCCGGCCATCTCGATGGCCTCGGTCATCCGTTCGGCGTGGTGCTGTGCCGCGACCTTGGCCGCGAGCAACGGTTCCATGATCAACTCGCGCACGGTGAGGCGGGGATCGACAGAGCGTCGCGGGGACTGGAAGACCACGCCCACGGAGGTGCGCTGCGCACGAGGGGCTCGGTAGCCGAAGCGCGTGACTTCCTGGCCGTCGATGGCCACCGTGCCCTGTTCGGGCTGCAGCAGAAAGCACATGACCTTGGCCAGCGTCGATTTACCAATGCCGCTAGGCCCGGCCAGGCCGACGACCTCACCAGGATGAATCTCGAGACTCGTCCCTCGAAGTACGGGGTTGCCGGGTTCGTATCCCACGACGATGTCCGACGCACTCAGCATGACGTCACGTCCTGAACCGACATCGGCTGTTCACCTCGGCCGCATGCCACCCACCGGTCACCGTCGAGACTCAGCATCGGGCGTCCGTCACAATCGCCGGCTACCCGCTGGTGGAATGGGCAGCCGGAACCCAGGTCGGTGAGTTCGGGTGGTGGGCCCGGCAATGGGATCAGTCCGTGCTCAGGCAGGGCGGAGAGCAACGCGTTGGTGTAGTCATGCCACGGTTCGTTGAGGACCTGTGCAGCGGGTCCGACTTCCAGCAGACGGCTCGCATACATCACGGCGACATCGTCAGCAACACGATTCGCCGCCGCGATGTCGTGGGTCACCAGGAGAACTGTGCGTCCCTGGTCCGCCAAGGTCCGCAGTATCGCGACGGCTCGCTCGGCCAGTGCCCGGTCTAGCCCGGTGGTGGGCTCATCGGCCACCACCACATCCGGATCACCTGCCAGGACCATGGCCAGCGCCACCCGTTGGGCCATGCCACCGGAGAGCTCGTGCGGGTACCGGTCCAGATCGTCGTGGTCGAGTCCCACCTCGTCGGCAAGCTCGTGCAGCCGCTTTGAGACGTTGCGGCAGCCGGGTTCGAGGGTACGTACCGTCTCGGCCACCTGGGAGGCGGCGGTGCGCACGGGGGTCAGGTGTGTTGCGGCTGATTGCGGGATCAGTGCGATACGCCGACCTCGAATGTGACTGGCCAGGATCGGTTCGGGGCAGTGCGCCAGATCCAGCGCAGCATCGGTGTCGTGGAGGAACGCTCGTCCGCGCACCTCGCCGTTGGGCGGCAGCAATCCCAGGACAGCCGATGCCAGCGCCGACTTGCCGCAACCACTTTCGCCGACGACGGCCAGCACCCGCCCGGGCAGCATCGTCAGAGACACATCGGTGACGGCACTGACGATTGCTCGGCGGCGCCCGCCCAGGCGAAATCGCACCCCCAACGACTCCAGCCGCAACGACCCCCGCGGCAGGGCGTGCCCAACCCCCGGACGTGAGATCGAACTGTCCACTGTGGTCATAGCCCGGCCCCCGATCGCCGCTGAGGAATGGACTTGTCCCGCACGACGCCTCCTACCAGGGCCACCGAGAAGGTGCAGGCCACCAGCGCCAGCGCTGAGAACACCAGGGTCCACCACGATCCGAGCAGCACGGAGGCCCGGGCATCCTCCAACAGGGTTCCGAGGCTGGCCTGGTGCGCCGGCAGACCCAGGCCGAGAAAGCTGAGTGTGGACTCGTGCCAGATCGCGTGCGGCACCATCAGCACCCCGGAGAGGACAGCCTGAGGGACCACCGCCGGCAGGAGGTGTCGGCGGGTCACCCGCCATCTCGACGCACCACCGGTGATCGCCGCGTCGACGAACTCTCGTCCTCGCAGGGACAACGCCTCCGACCGAACGATGCGGGTGACTTGGGTCCAATGCGTGACCGCGATGGAGATGATGATCGCCCACACATTCCCTTGGTAGAGCGCGACGATGACGACCCCGAGCAACAGGTGGGGCACCGAGTTCACCGTGTCGACGCAGCGCATGAGCACGCGGTCGGTGCGCCCACCGGCGACAGCGCTCACGATCCCCAGCAGGGAACCCAGCAGTGTTGCCGCGAGTGCGCTGACCAAGGCGACCACGAGCGAAACGCGCAGCCCCGCCGCGACCCGCACGAACAGGTCTCGGCCGGCGGAGTCCGTGCCGAACCAGGTGTGGATGGACGGTGCCGTGTGCGCGGCGGAGAAATCCGTCACGCGTTCGTCCACTCCGGCGAACGCAGGAACCAGCACCGCGTACGCCACGATGACGAGGAGCACGGTGAGCCCTGCCACCAACCGTTGGGCGGCAGACATCGGGGGGATGCTCAGCCGCCGGGTCCTGCGACCCGGCCCAGCCGCCGTCGTCCAGGTGAGCTCAGCCATCGGTACCCACCCGCGGGTCGAGCGCGGCATAGCTCACGTCGGCCAGGAGCGATCCCAGGAGCACGGCTACGGTCGCGAGCAGGGCCAGCGCGGCCAGCAAGGGAAAGTCCACCTCCATGGCAGAGGCGACGACTGCCTGGGCAACCCCGGGCCAGGAGAAGACCTCCTCGACGATCACCGTGCCTGCCACCAGCTCCGCCACGCGGCTACCCGCGACCGTCGCGAACGGCAGCAGCGCCGTGGGCAGCGCATGGCGCAGCAATACCGTCCACTCGCCAATACCCCGGGCGCGCGCGCCGCGCACGTGATCCTCACTGAGCGCAGCCAGCAGGGACTGGCGCAGGTGGAGAACAAGCCAGGGCATCTGCGAGACAGCCAGCACCAGCGCTGGCTGCACGAGGTGACGGGCCACACCCGCGGGAGTCACCTCCGCCCCGGGATCAGTCAGCCCTCCCACGGGTAGCACTTGGAGGGCGACGCCCAGCACGGTCACGAACACGAGGGCCACCACGAAGGGCGGGACACCTTGCACGAGCGTCGCCATCCCCGTCACTACCCGGTCGACGAGTCCGTTCTGCCTGCGTGCCGCCCACGTGGCGAGGATGAGCGATGCCACCAGTGCCATGACCATCGCAACACCGGAGAGGAGCAAGGTCCACGGCAGACGCTGAGCCAATACCTCGCTCACCGGACGACCAAAGACCCGCGAGGTCCCGAGGTCACCCTGGATCAGGTGCCCCAGCCACTGCAGATACTGCGCGGGCCAGGGCTGATTCATCCCGAGTTGCTCAGCGATCCGCGCCTGATCCTGCTGGCTCATCGTCAGATACCGGTCACCGAGATAACCCACCAGCGGCTCGAAGGGCGAGGCGGCCGCAAGCAGAAAGACCCCGAGCGAGACCGCGAGCATGACCACCGGGAGCGCGACCATTCGGCGCGCGACCAACCGGCCGATGCCGCGGCGCGCTACCGGGCGACGGCCCCCGGCCTCAGGATCCGCGTGTCCACTGCGCAAGGTTCCACCACGGTCCCCAGCTCACCCCGTGCGAGTGCGGTTCAAGCACGGGTTCCAAGCCGTCCCATCCGTCCTCCTCCATGACATACACGTGGTCGAGGAAGACCAGCATCACCTGGGAAGGGTCAGCGACATACGCCCGCTGCAACTCACGGTAGGCCTCGATGCGTTCATCGTCGTCGAGGCTTGTGCGCCCCACCTCGAGCGCGTCATCGACCGTCTCGTTCTGGTAATCCCCAGGGTTGTCGAACGCCCCACCGACGCCCTCGGCGTTGTACGACGAGTGCAGCAGCGAGTACAACTGCGTGTCCGGATCGTACGGGTTGTCACCACCCCCGAAGACACCCGGATCCTGCGGAATCCGCGGCTGGAACTCCGGACGCGCCACCGCCTCGGGGCTCACCTCGATCCCCAACTCGAGCGCATAACTCGCGAACGCACTCGCCAGATCTCGGCGCAAGGTGTCATCCGGGAAGTACATGACCGTGAAGGCAGCCCGCTGCCCATCCTTCACGCGAATACCGTCGTCCCCGGGCTGCCAGCCTGCTTCCGCGAGCACCTCCTTGGCTTGGTCGACGTCATACGCGAAGCTCGCCTCACCCTCGTGATACCGCCCGAAGGTCTCGGGAACCGGGGTATGTGCAGGCTGTCCGTGGCCCCCGAGGACATCGCTGACGATCGCCTCGCGGTCGACCGCGAGGTTCAGCGCCGTACGCACGGCCGGATCACCGGTCACCGGGTGATCGGTGGGCAGCGTGATCGAACGGAAGTCGGCGCTGGTGTTGGAAACCACCTGGTAGCCCTCAGTGCCCTCGAAGGTGTTTGCCAGCAACGGCGGCAACGTCGTTCCGTCGAACTCGCCTGCGGTCATCCGCTGCGCGCGAGTGTTGTCGTCGAGCACCGGTAGCAACGTCAACCGGTCAACCTCGGGGGCGCCGTCCCAATAGTCCTCGTTGGCGGAAAGAACCATCTGATCGCCACGCAGGTCCTCCAACCGGTAGGGGCCGGTGCCCACCGGCTGCGTATTGAGATCCCACTCCTCGACCGGTACCCCGGCGTTCACCTGTTCACTTGGTGCAATACCCAGCAGCAACGTGCTCGCGAAGGGCGCGTACGGGTAGGCCAAATGAAAGACCACCTCATGTTCGTCCACCGCCTCGACCCGCTCAACCATGTCGAAGGTGGTGGCCAACGGCGAAGCGACGTCGGCGTCGAGGATCGCCTCGAAGGTCGCGACGACATCCTCCGCGCCGAACGTACTCCCGTCATGGAACCAGACGTCCTCCCGCAGGCGCACCGTCCAGGTGGTGGCCTGCTCGTCAGGTTCGGGAGCCTCGCGCGCGAGGGCCGGCTCCAGCGCGGGAACCTCGCCACCACCTTGCGGATCGAGCCGGACCAGTCCGTCGTAGAACCTCGAGGATCCGTTCGCGCCGTGACCGCCTACGGGGTTGAGGGACTCGCTCTCGTAACCGTCAGCCAGCACCAGTGAAGTAGCACCCTCGCCCTCGTCCTCGCCGAGCGCACCGCCGCCTGACTCGGGCGCGCTACAGGAACTCAGGAGCAATGCGACCAGCCCAGCCAAGGCGACCGTGACCACTGAACAGCGTGAATCAACTGAACTGGTGTTCATTTGTGCAGTAGATCATGCGACCGATGGCGGCACAATCCCGCATCGCGCCACCGGGCCAGGACGGATCGCAGCCGAGATACCCTCGGAAGCGTGCTTGACCTCCGTGCGCTCCGCGAAGATCCCGAACGTGCTCGCGCCTCCCAGCGCGCTCGCGGGGAGCGACCCGACGCCATCGACGAGCTCCTCGAGTCCGACGAGCGCCGGCGCAGCGTCCAGACCGAGTTCGAGGCCATGCGCGCAGAGCAGAAGTCGCTGTCCAAAGAGATCCCACGGGCCAGCGCCGAGGACAAACCTGCACTGCTGGAGCGCACCAAGGCACTGTCCGCCAAGGTCAAGGACGTCGAGGCGAGCGCGAACGAGGCCCGCGCCGAGTTCGACCGGCTGGCCCAGATCCCATCGAACGTCATCGAACCCGGGGTCGTGGCCGGCGGCGAGGACGATTACGTCGTGCTGCGGGAGGTCGGTGAGCGCCCCCAACCGGACCCTGTGCGCGATCACCTCGACCTGGCCGAGGGACTGCGGGCCATCGACATGACGCGGGGAGCGAAGGTGAGCGGGTCGCGGTTCTACTTCCTCACCGGCGCCGGCGCCCAGCTCGAGCTGGGCCTGCTGAACCTCGCCATGAGCCACGCCATCGACCACGGGCTGATACCGGTGGTCACCCCGACCATCGTGCGCCCGGAGATCATGGCCGGTACCGGGTTCCTCGGTGAGCATGCGGATGAGGTCTACCGCCTGGAGGCCGACGACGCCTACCTCGTCGGCACCAGCGAGGTCCCACTGGCCGGCTTCCACTCGGACGAGATCCTCGACCTCTCCGACGGGCCCCTGCGCTACGCGGGATGGTCGACGTGCTACCGGCGCGAGGCCGGCTCATACGGCAAGGACACCCGAGGGATCATCCGGGTACATCAGTTCCAGAAGGTGGAGATGTTCGTCTACTGCCGCGTGGAGGAGGCAGCCAGGGAGCACGATCAACTGCTGGCCTGGCAGGAGCAGATGCTTGCCGCAGTGGAACTGCCGTACCGGGTGATCGACACGGCCGCCGGCGATCTGGGACCCAGTGCCGCGCGCAAGTACGACTGTGAAGCCTGGTTGCCGTCCCAGCAGCGGTTCATGGAGGTGACCTCCACCTCGAACTGCACGACGTTCCAGGCGCGCCGGCTGAACATCCGAGAGCGCACCGACTCCGGCAACCGCACCGCGGCCACGCTCAACGGCACCCTGGGCACCACCCGTTGGCTGGTCGCGTTGCTCGAGAACCATCAGCGTCCCGACGGCAGTGTGCGCGTGCCGACGGCCCTGCAGCCCTACCTCGGCGGGCGCGAGTTGCTCGAGCCGGCCGCCCAGGCAGCGCGCGCATGAGCGACGTTCTCCGTTCGCGCCAGCGGCCCGGGCTCGTGGCGCTCGACGTCGACGGCACCCTGGTCACCTATGAACAGTTCTACGCCCCACCCCGTTCGGCGGTACGCGAAGCCGTCCGAGCGGTCACGGCTGCGGGCGCACACGTCGTCGTCGCCACTGGCCGGTCGCTGCATTCCACGGTGCGCGTGTTCGAGCACCTCGGGCTGACCGAGGGGTATGCGGTGTGTTCCAACGGGGCTGTCGTGGTCGACGTCGCCACCCACGAAGCGGTCTACACCGAGACGTTCGACGCCACCGCCCCAGTGGAGTACTTCGCTCGCCACGTGCCGGACGCCGTCATGGCGGTGGAGGACCACGGCGTCGGCTTCCGGGTCACCGGCGAGTTCCCCGAAGGGGAGCTGGACGGCACAGTCACCCACGTCACGCACGCAGAGCTGCTCAGCGCCCCCATCTCCCGCCTCGTGCTGCGCTGGCCCGGCGGTGACCCCCAGCAGTTCCGGGCACTTGCCGCCGAATCGGGACTGGACAGTGTCGACTACGAAGTCGGGTTCTCCGCCTGGCTGGATGTCGTACCCAAGGGCGTCTCCAAGGCCTCCGGGTTGGAGTTCGTGTGCGACAAGCTGGGTGTCGACGCGCGCCAGGTGCTGGCGATCGGGGACGGACACAACGACGTGCAGATGCTTCGCTGGGCTGGGCACGGCGCGGCGATGGGGCAGGCCCCGGACGACGTGCGGGCGATCGCCGACTCGGTACTGCCGACGGTCGACGACGACGGGGCCGCGCACGGGCTGACCACGGCCTTCGCGCTATGAGCACCTCTCCCATCGCACGCGATTCGCCCCGCCTCGTGGCTACCGATCTGGACGGGACATTGCTGCGCAGTGACGGAACCGTCTCCGACCGGACGCGCTCCACCCTGCAGCGAGTGTCCGACTCGGGCGTACCGATCGTGCTCGTCACCGGCCGGCCCACCCGGATGATGCGTCCGGTGGCCGAGGCCGTCGGCCACACCGGACTAGCCGTGTGTGCCAACGGCGCCGTGGTCTACGACCTGGAGAATATGCAGACCGTCGACACGTTCACGCTAGCACCCGAGCACAGCGTCGCGGTCGCCGACGCGGTCCGCGAGGCATTACCGGACACCACGTTCGCGGTCGAGCTGATGACCGAGTCGGCGTTGCGTGAGCACTCCTACCCAGGGCTGGAGCGGGTCGACGTGCCCGTGTCCACGTTGGCCGACATGCTGCGCGAACCGGTGGTGAAACTGCTGATCCGCCACCCGGAGATGGATCCGGACACGCTCCTTTTGCAAGCCCGGAAAGCCGCCGGCTCGTTCGCGGAGTTCACCCACTCCAGCCACGACGGGTTGCTCGAGGTGTCGGCCACCGGCATCACCAAGGCGAGCACCCTGGCCGTCGTGGCCGACCGCTTCGGCCTGGAACCACACCAGGTGGTCGCGTTCGGGGATATGCCCAACGACCTGCCCATGCTCACCTGGGCCGGGCACGCCTACAGCATGCCGCGCGCCCATCCCGAGGTGCTCGCCTCGGTCGACCTGCGCGCTCCGAGCAACGACGACGACGGTGTGGCCCAGGTCCTCGAGGATCTCTACGACCTCCCCGCCGAGAGTTGCGAACGGGACTAATAGGTGCCGGGTAGGTCCCGGGTAGGTCCCGGGGAGGTCCCATGCGAATCGTCGCCGATCACGACCCTTCGGCGACGACGGTGTTGGACAGTGACCCGAGGCCCTCGACCGCTACCGTGATCGTGTTGCCCGGTTCGACCGGTCGCACACCTTCGGGCGTACCGCTGAGGATCACATCACCTGCACTGAGAGTGGTGAATCTGGTGATGTACTCGATCAAGTATGGGATCGAGAAGATCAGATCCTTGGTGCGACCGTCCTGACGCACCTCCCCATCGACAGTGCACGAGACCCCGATGTCGGTCGGATCGTACTCGGTCTCCACCCACGGCCCGATCGGGCAGAAGGTGTCGAAACCCTTGCCGCGGGTCCACTGGCCGTCGGACTTCTGGATGTCGCGTGCGGTGATGTCGTTGCCGCAGGTGTAGCCGCCAATGACGTCCCAAGCATCAGCAGCGGCTACGTTACGCGCCTCTCGTCCGATCACCAGCACGAGTTCGGCCTCAGGGTCCAGTCGACCGGACAGACGTGGGTATACCACCGCCTGGTCCGGACCGATTACAGCGGCCGGTGGCTTCAGGAACAGTAGGGGCTCGTCCGGGACCTCGTTACCGAACTCGGCGGCGTGTGACTGGTAGTTCCGTCCGACGCAGAGTACGGATCGTGGCGTCACCGGCGCGAGCAACCGCACATCCTCCACGTGACCGACACGCTCACCTGTGCGCCGGAGGTCCACAAACGGCGTTCCCTCGGCAACGTAAACGCTGCCCTCTTCGAGCACCCCCCACGCCGTCGTGCCGGTTGTCTGGTAGCGAACGATCTTCAAGGTATGTCCTTTCTAGGATTCAGCAATCGTTGTAGTCGTTGGTCCACAGTTCCCCTTCAGTAGGGTCACCGGCGCTCTCAGTGATCTCGACGTCGTGCATGGTGGCCAAACTTGTCTCGACAGCATCGGGGTCGAAACAGCCATCCTCGGAAAGCGCTGGCAACAACGAATCGACGGTCTGTTGCACAACGTCCACGTCTTCTGCGCCCATTCGTTCAGCAACCACCTCGCCTGCCGCCTCGGGATCGGCCTGCACGCTTTCCATCCCGGTGTTCAACGCGCGGCTGAAGGCTTCTGCGGCATCTGGATTGCCGTCTGCCCACTCGCGGTTGGTCGCAAAACCCGTGTAGACGAAGTCACTAAAGAGGGGAACATCCCCGGCCGCTCCATCGATGAGCAGAGTGCCGAATCCCTCGTCTTGGGCGACATACGGAGTGGGCGGCGAAAGATGGTACGCATCGATCTGCCCGGTCTCCAGTGCCGCGAGGAGCGATGCTCCGTCGCCGATCGCCATGATCTCCGCATCTCGCTCGGGATCGAGTCCCGCCTCTCGAAGGTAGTACCGCATGTACTTGTCAGTTGCCGCGCCCGGCGAAGTCACACCAAGCGTCAAACCTTCCAGGGCTGCGTAGCGCTCCTCGATGGGCGAGTCCCGGGTGACCCCACGCTCCTGGGCGGTACTTGAGTCCATGACCAGTGACAATGTGACCCTGCCGACGAGGTTGTGCGCCATGACCAGGCTGCTCTCACCCTCCTGCGCCAGTGTCGTGAGATCGTCAAAACCGATGTCCGAGAACTGTGCCTCCCCAGAGACCACTGCAGCCACGCCATCTGCACCGCTCTGCAGTTCGACGATCTCGACATCGAGCCCTTCCTCCTCGAAGGTGCCGTCCTCTGCAGCGACGTATAGCGGGGCCAGAAAGGCGTTCGGCAGCGACGCGACGGTCACCTCTGTAAGATCGCCCGCCGACTCACTTCCGCAGGCTGCGAGCGGAAGGGCTAGGGCGACCACCGAAACGAGCGGAGCGAATGGTCGTTGTCGTCTCATGGCTTCTCCTTACGCGTGATTACGGCTTACGTCGACGTCCTGCTGCCAGCGCAGAGTGTTGCGCAATGGACGCAGCATCAGATTCATAACCAGCACGATGACGCTCAACGAGAGAACGCCGGCGATCACACCGTCCGTGGCGTACTGAGAGGCCGACTCTCGGGTGATATAGCCCAACCCTCGGTTCGAGGAAATGAACTCGCCAGTGACCGCGCCAATCATGGCTGCCGGCAGCGTGATACGCAACGCGGCAAGAATGAATGGTGTTGCGCTTGGGAGCATCACGGCACGGAACTGCTTTCCGCGCGAGGCTCCCATCACGCTGGTGACATCAAGCAGCCCGCGAGGGACTTGTTGAAACCCCGCTACTGTGTTGATGAACACGATGAAGAAGACGAAATACGCCGCGATGAGGACCTTCGGTGTCATGCCGATTCCGAACCACAGAATGAAGACCGGCCCCATAGCTACGGCGGGCACGGAGTACGCCACCAGAAAATACGGCTCAAATATCCGATAGGCCATGCGGAGCATCCCCAACGGCCACGCCACCAGTACACCAGCCACCGCACCGAGCAAGTATCCGCCGACGGCGGCTGTCACGGTGAACTGCCCGTGATAGAGCAGGGTGCCATCGGCGATCCACTCGAAGAGTCTCTCCCCCACCGCGCTCGGCGAACTGATGTAAAAGGGTCGCACCAGCGTCCCCGAGATCAGTTCCCACCCGACAAGCGCGACAAGAACGATTCCGAACCGCGCCGTGAAGAGAAACCGGCGATTTGCGCGTTGGGCACTCTGGTGCTGGCGGCGGGCTTCGGCAACGACCTCTCTACCGGCTGCGGTCGCGGACTCCGGTTGCGGGGCGCTCATCCGTGCACCTTTCCACTGTGCCATGGGGTGAGACGGTTCTGCAGAACTCGCAACAACCCGTTGGCGGTCATGACCACAGCTGCGATGATCACGATCCCGGCGAACACAGTTGCAATATCGAAGGACCGCGACGCCCGGGCAACGAGGTAGCCCAACCCCTGTGTCGACGCCACGAACTCCGAGAGCACTGCTCCCTCAATGGCTCGCGTGAATGTGATCCGGATACTTGCGATGATCGCCGGAGCAGCGGCAGGCAGAACAACCTTGAGAAGGAGGTCTCGGCGGCTCGCACCAAACACCCGACACACCTGCAACAGCCCCGGTTGAACCTCACGGATCCCGGTCGCCGTGTTAACGAAGATGATGAAATATACGAGCAGCCCCGCCATGATGACTTTCGGCGTATAACCCAGTCCGAACCATAGGATGAACAGTGGCGCGAGTGCGATCTTCGGAATGGAGTAGAAGCCGATGAGGAACGGCTCGAAGACCTCGTAACCGCGTTTGGTCTGGGAAAGCGCGAATGCGCTGGCCAGCCCCAGCGTTACGCCGATAATGAAGCCGAGGCCAGCTTCGGTCAGAGTCACGGCCACATGCTCGAAGATCTCACCCTCAGCCGCTAAACTCCCGATACGCGCACCGATCGTGGCCGGGTCACTCACGTACCGTGGGTTTACTAGGTAGTCGAGACCGAACTGCCAGAACAGTAGGATTGATGCGCCCACCGCGACCGTTCCAGCCCACAGCGTAGTGCGTTCACGTCGCAGTCGACTCCGCTCGGTGGCGGTGACAAGGTCGAGGACCTGCGCCGCTCGGTCGGTACGCGGCTGGGTCTTTTGGGCGTCCACACTCACACGACGCTCCCCTCACGACCACTCTCGATCTCTACCCGGATGTCGCTCCACAAGGCGTCGTGCAACTCGTTGAACCCCGGTGTCTCGTGAATCTGAAAGGGGTTGCGGGGGCGCGGAAGATCGACAGAGTAGTCACGCTTGATGGTTCCCGGGGCGCCGGTGAACACCAAAATCCGGTCACTAAGAGCAATAGCTTCAACAAGGTCATGAGTGACGAATAGAACTGTTGGCCGCGAGCGCTCCCACAGCTTGATCAACTCAGCTTGGAGGATCACCCTGGTCTGGGCATCGAGTGGACCGAATGGTTCATCCATAAGCACGACGGAACTCTCATAAACCAGCGTGCGAACGATGCCTGCCCGCTTACGCATTCCACCGGAGAGCTCGTGCGGATAGTGCTCCTCGAACCCACGGAGGCCAACCATCTCGATGAACTTCTGGGCCCTTTCGCGGCGCTCTTGCTGGGGAACGCCCTGCAGTTCAAGGCTCAACTCGACGTTGCCTCGAAGCGACCGCCACGGCAAGAGGTTGTCATCTTGCGTGATGTAGCCGACAGCAGTGTTGACGCCACTCACGGCCTGGCCATTATGCAGAACCTCGCCCGCTGACGCAGTCGAAAGGCCAGCCAACAGGTTCAAGCATGTTGACTTCCCACAGCCGGATGGCCCCACGAGGCTGATGAACTCCCCGGGCCGCGCGTCGAAGTTGATGTCCGAAAGCGCTAGCACTGGCTCGTTGTTTCCCCCGCCACGGGCCACGAAGGCTTTGTAGACGTCCTCGAAGCGGACGGCCCCATCAGTTGCGGATTCACTAGTCTGCATGGTGCGGCACTCCTGGTCAGTTGAGGTCGCTGCCCTCGATATCTCGGCCTGGTGCCAGAGGGCTGCTCATGCGGTCACATCTGCGTGGTCATTCTGTTCGGATTCGTTAACGAGTTGGCTGACGGAGTCGCCGACCGACTGCTTGTGCCAAAGTGCCAGTTTGGCTGCACGCTCGGCGTCTCTTGCACGCAGCGCTGCCATGATGTCTTCGTGCTCAGCCTGGGAAGTGGCGATTCGCTCGGGGACCAGCCGGAATACGCGCTGAAAACCCGAGTGTCTCTGCCAGATGTCCATGGTGAGTTCGCGCAGCATCTCATTACCGCAAGCCGCAATAATAGTCTTGTGGAATTCCCCGTTGAGATCAGAGAATAGAGACCCGTCCCGGGCGCTGACGGCATCCTTCATCCGCGTCATCAACTCGTCCAACTGTTCCATTTCGGTGTTCGTGATGCGTTCAGCAGCCAGCCCGGTCGCGATGCTCTCCAGGTGGCCCCGGATGAAGTACGTCTCCTCCACCTCGCGGGCCGTCAACGTGGTGACCCGCGCGCCTTGATAGGGAACCATCTCGACGAGGCCGTCTCGCTCCAGCATTCGAAGTGCCTCGCGGACCGGGATGTCGCTGGCGTGGTACTGATTCGCAAGGTCCCGCAGCACCAACCGTGTCCCCGACTCCAACTCGGTAGACAGGATCCGCTCGCGCAGCGCGCGGTAAATGGTTCGCGACTTGAGATCCGACACCGCTGGCCCCTCCCTGGCGATCCGTTAGGGGACCGTTGGGCAGGACAATATCTGATATGATTTGCCCGGTCAATAGCACGCACGCGGTTCCCCGCCTGTGCGTTGCCGTTCATCGCTGGGCCGTAGTGGATGCTGCGTTCACCCGGTCGGCTACACAACCCGACTCTCGGGCGCCCGGCGAGTTGTGTTGCCTGGCCGCTCAGGAGCCACTTCGAGAGTTGCAAACGGAACCTGTAGCGGTGGTTTACGGGTTCGGTTCGCAACTCTCGGTCTACACGACGAGAGCTGCTAGAGGTACATGCCGCTACCCGGGCTGGACTGCTCCTGCTGACCGGGAACCTGTGGCCCTCCCTGACCGGGTGGCAGCCCCCGACGGAGTTGCTCGAGCTGGTTGCGGGAGGCCATCTGCTGGGCGAACAGGGTGGTCTGGATGCCGTGGAACAGTCCTTCCAGCCACCCCACCAACTGGGCGTGGACGACACGTAACTCCGCGTCGCTGGGGGTGTGCTCCTGCTGGAACGGCAGCGCCAGTCGTTCCAGTTCCTCCAGCAGTTCCGGCGCGAGTCCTTCTTTCAGCTCGGCGATGGTGGAACGGTGGATCTCGCCGAGCCGCTT
>Ga0079225_10000450_pt1 | contig 22218 bp, 17 predicted proteins | sample Poulit2012_FD_76344 | JGI IMG/M metagenome (GOLD analysis project Ga0079225, IMG submission 76344) | Agricultural soil microbial communities from Georgia to study Nitrogen management - Poultry litter 2012 | ecosystem: Environmental > Terrestrial > Soil > Agricultural land | place: USA: Georgia... | reverse complement strand
GGCGGCTCGGGTCGCTCTCGCTCACCGAGCTCGAGCGCATCGAGAAGCAGGCGATCCTCAACGAGATCGGCGAGCTCGACGCCGAGGTGCTCCGGCGGCTGCTCGAGGAGCGGCGCTCCTAGCCGGCGTCAGATGCCCAGCGCCTGCTGGATCGGCCCGAGCGCGAAGTAGACGACGAACAGCGCCGCGACCACCCACATGAGCCAGTGGACCTGGCGCGCCCCGCCCTTCCGCACCGCCGAGAGCACGACGTAGGCGATGAACCCGGCGCCGATGCCCACGGTGATCGAGTAGGAGAAGGGCATGAGGACGATGGTGAGGAAGGCCGGCACGGCGATGGTGATGTCGCGCCAGTTGATCTCCGTCACCTGCTGCATCATGAGGAAGCCGACGACGACGAGCGCGGGGGTCGCCGCCTCGTAGGGCACGAACGCGGCGAGCGGCGCGAGGAAGATCGACAGCAGGAACGCGATGCCGGTGACGATGGAGCTCAGGCCGGTGCGCGCGCCGTCGCCGACACCGGCGGCCGACTCGATGTAGCTCGTGTTCGACGAGACACCGCCCGCGCCACCGGCGGCGGCGGCGATGGAGTCGACGACGAGGATGGCGCGGGTGCGCGGCGGGTTGCCGTCCTTGTCGAGGAGGTCGGCCTCGGAGCCGATGGCGACCATCGTGCCCATCGTGTCGAAGAAGTCGGCGAGCATGAGGGAGAAGATGAGCAGCGCCGCCGCGACGATGCCGATCTTCGTCACCGCACCGAAGAGCGAGAACTGGCCGAGCGTGGTGAACTCCGGCACGCCGAAGATCGAGCCCTCGATGGCGGCACGGTGAGCCCCCAGCCGCCGACGTCGCCCTCGGCGACCAGGCCGACGTCGGCCACGGCCTCGATGATCGCGGCGAGCACGGTGGCGGCGACGACGCCGATGAGGATCGCGCCGCGGACCTTCTTCACCAGCAGGACGAGGATGAGGAAGAGGCCGACGAGGAAGACGACGGCCGGCCACCCGACGATCGAGCCGTCGACACCGAGCTGCACCGGGGTGCCCGCGCCGGGGCGGACGATGCCGGCGTTGACCAGGCCGACGAGCGCGATGAACAGCCCCAGACCCACCGAGATGGCGACCTTGAGCTGCTGCGGTACCGCCTTGAACACCGCCTCGCGTAACCCGGTGAGCACGAGGATGAGGATGAGGATGCCCTCGAGGACGACGATGCCCATCGCGTCCGCCCAGGTCATACCGGGCAGGCTGACCAGCGTGTAGGCGACGACGGCGTTGAGGCCCAGGCCTGCCGCGAGCGCCAGCGGGAAGTTCGCCGCCGCGCCCATGAGGATCGTCATGATGCCGGCGACCAGCGCCGTACCCGCCGCGACGGCGGCGAAGTTCGGCCCGTCGGTGCCACCGCCGAGGTAGGCGCCGGTGCTGTCGGGGGTGGACAGGATGAGCGGGTTGAGGACGAGGATGTACGACATCGCGAAGAAGGTGACGATGCCGCCGCGGATCTCACGTCCGACGGTGGACCCTCGCTCGGTGAGCTGGAAGCGACGGTCGAGCCAACTGCGGTCTTGTGCGCGGACCTGCGCCGGGGAGGACATGGGACTGCATGGTGCCAGAACCGCCGTGGGGTGTGCTGCCCGTTTCGCCTGTCGACCGCGCCGGACGCCTGTCGACGCCGCCGGCGCGCGCGTGGGCGGCGGCGACCGCCCCCTGTCCGGCCGGACACCTACGATCGGGGGCATGCGCATACCGGAGACACGGTCCGAGGAGCTGCCGCCCATGCGGGTCAACACCGTGACGATGTTCCTCGTCGGGACGGTGGTGTGGGTGGCGGCGCTCGTCGTCGTCCTCCTGCTGCGGGCGGCGGGGAACGACCTCGACGGCGCGCTCCAGATCTGCCTCACCGGGATCGGCATCGGACTGCTCGCACTGCTCTGGGCCGTGCCTCACGAGCGGCGGGCCGCGCGCCGGCGGCAGACGTCCGGCGGCACGCGGGGGACGGACAGCGTTCGGTGAAGGTCCTCCTGCCGGACAACGTCCCGCTCGACGTCACGGCCCCGCCGGGCGTGGAGACGGTGGTCTTCGACCCGACGCAGCCTGTCCCCGACGAGCACACCGACGCCGAGGTCCTCGTCACCTGGGGCCAGAGCGCGGAGCAGCTACGGGCCGAGGCGCGGCGGCTCCCCCGGCTGCGGTGGGTACAGACCCTCGCCGCGGGGCCCGACGCCGTGCTCGCCGCCGGCTTCCCCGACGACGTCGTCCTCACCTGCGGGCGCGGGCTGCACGACCGCACCGTCGCCGAGCACGCGCTCGCCCTGCTCCTCGCCGGCATCCGGCGCATCGACGTCATGGTGCACGCGAAGGACGAGCACCGCTGGGCGCACGAGGTGGGCGGACTCCAGCCCCTCCACCCCGAGAGGCGCCTCACCACGCTGCTCGGTGCCCGCGTCGTCATCTGGGGGTTCGGCTCGATCGGCCGCACCCTGGCGCCGTACCTGCGCGCCATGGGGGCCGAGGTGCGCGGTGTGGCCCGCAGCGCCGGGACGCGCGACGGCTTCCCGGTGGGTGACGACATCGACGCCGAGCTCCCGCACGCCGACGTCCTCGTCATGCTCGTCCCCGCCCTGCCCGAGACCGAGCGGGCGCTCGACGCGCGGCGGCTGGCGCTGCTCCCGGAGCACGCGTGGGTGGTCAACGTCGGTCGCGGGGTGACCGTGGACGAGGAGGCACTCGTCGATGCGCTGCGGGCGAGCACGATCGGGGGCGCCGCGCTCGACGTCACCCGGGTCGAGCCGCTGCCGCCCGACTCCCCGCTGTGGGAGGCACCGAACCTCATCATCTCGCCGCACGCCGCGGGCGGTCGGCCGGTCGGCGCGGCGGACCTCGTCTCGGCGAACCTCGCCGCCTTCGTCGCCGGTGAGCCACTGCGCGAGGTCGTCGAGCGCTGACGCCGTCCGCCTGCGGTCCGCCTGTGTGAGGCGTGCGCTGTCGGTGACAACTGGGCTCTCGGTGGGAAGTGAGCTGTCGGGGGGACGTGGGCTGTCGGTTGGGGGTTCAGCTGTCGGGGGGTGGGGCGGTGCTGCCGCGCTCGACGAGGCGGGTGGGCAGGCGCACGTGCTCGGTGGCGACCTCCCGGCCCGCCACGAGCTCGACGAGCAGGCCGATCGCCTCCGCCCCCATCTGTTGGATCGGCTGGGCCACCGTGGTGAGCGGCGGGGTCGCCGCGACGGCCTCGGGGACGTCGTCGAAGCCGACCACCGAGAGGTCCTGCGGCACGCGCAGCCCGACGTCGCGCGCGGCGTCGATGGTGGCCAGCGCCATGAGGTCGTTCGCGGCGAAGACGGCGGTGGGGCGGTCGGGCCGGGCGAGCAGCTCGTGGGCGGGCCGGTCGGCGCCCTCCCGCTTGTACCCACCGACCCGCACCAGGGCCGGGTCCACCGGGAGGCCGGCAGCCGCCATCGCGCTGCGGAAGCCCTCCTCCCGCTGCCGCGAGCTCTCCAGGTCGGGGCGACCACCGAGGAAGCCGATGCGGCGGTGGCCCAGCGCGATGAGGTGCGCGGTGGCCAGCACGGCGCCCGCGTCGTTGTCGGCGTCCACCGTGGCGATGCCCGACGGCCCACGGTGGGGGTCGATCGCGACGACGGGCACGTCGTCCCGCACCTCGACGACGGTGGGGGTGACGAGCACAGCGCCGTCGATGAGCGTGCCGCTGAGCCGGGACAGCGACCGGCGCTCCCAGCCGACGTCCCCGCCGCCGTGGGCCGCCCCGGAGTAGGCCAGGAGGTCGAAACCCGTGCCGGCGACGGCTCGGGAGGCGCCCTTGAGGATCTCGGTGCTGAACGGCTCGAACTCGGCGACGAGGATGCCCAGGACGTTGGTGCGACGGGAGCGCAGGCTGCGGGCCACCAGCGAGGACTCGTAGCCGAGCCGCTCGATGACCTCCTGCACCCGCTCGCTCGTCGCGGCGGCCACGCCGTAGCGGCCGTTGATGACCTTGGAGACGGTCGCCACCGAGACGCCGGCGGTCCGCGCGACGTCGTTGATGGTGACCCTGCCTCTCACGGGGACGACCCTACCGTGTCGAAAACGTTATCGATAACGATTGACACGCCGGGCGGTGGGCTGCCAGGCTGGCCGTGTTCCGTCGATGACGACCGAAGGACCTGACATGCCTCACAGACGAGAAGCCAGCGTCGTGGCGCTCGGCATGAGCGCCGCCCTCCTCCTCGCCGCCTGCGGCGACGGCGACGCCACCGACGACACCGGGGGTGGCGAGACGGGCGACTCCGTCACCCTCACCTGGTGGCACAACTCGAACAACGACCCCGGCCGGTCGGTCTACGAGCAGGTGGCCGCCGACTTCGAGGCCGACCACCCCGGCGTCACCATCGAGATCACCCCACTGGCACACGAGGACATGCTCACCCGCCTCGACGCCGCCTTCCAGTCCGGTGACACCCCGGACATCTTCATGGAGCGCGGCGGGGGCGAGCTCGCCGCGCACGTCGAGGCCGGCCTGGTCAAGGACCTCACCGACGTCGCCGCCGACACGATCGAGACGATCGGCGCCTCCGTCGACGGCTGGACGGTCGACGACCGCGTCTACGCCCTGCCCTTCTCCGTGGGGGTCGTCGGCTTCTGGTACAACACCTCCCTTTTCGCCGAGGCGGGCATCGACTCCCCACCGACGACGATGGAGGAGCTCTACGCGGCGGTCGACGCGCTCAAGGCAGCCGGCATCGAGCCGATCTCGGTCGGCGCGCAGGACAAGTGGCCCGCTGCCCACTACTGGTACTACCTGGCACTGCGCCAGTGCCCCCAGGACGTCCTCACCGACGCCGTCACCTCACTCGACTTCTCCGACCCCTGCTTCGTCCAGGCCGGCGAGCACCTCCAGGAGCTCATCGCCACCGAGCCCTTCAACACCGGCTTCCTGGCCACCCCGGCCCAGACCGGCCCCACCAGCGCCTCCGGTCTCCTCGCCACCGGCAAGGTCGCCATGGAGCTCGCCGGACACTGGGAGCCCGGTGTCATGCAGGGCCTGACGGAGGACAACCGGGGGCTGGGCGAGGACACCGGCTGGTTCCCCTTCCCCGCCGTCGCCGGCGGGCAGGGCGACCCCGGCGCGGCGCTCGGCGGCGGTGACGCCTGGGCCTGCGCCCAGGACGCCCCCGACGTCTGCGTCGACTTCATCACCTACCTGCTCAGCGACGAGGTGCAGCGCACCTTCGCGGAGAACGACATGGGGCTGCCGACCAACCCGGCCGCCACCGACGCCGTCTCCGACCCCGCGCTCGCCGACCTGCTGACCTTCCGCGACGAGGCCCCCTTCGTCCAGCTGTACTTCGACACCGCGTTCGGTGAGAACGTCGGCGGGGCGATGAACGACGAGATCGCCCTCCTCTTCGCGGGACAGTCCTCCCCGCAGGCCATCGTCGACGCGACCCAGGCCGCCGCGGACCTGGGGTGAGCACGGTGGCAGACGACGCGACCGGCTCCGCGACTGCCACGCTGACCGACCGCCCCGTCGACCGCGCCGCCGCGCGGTCGACGGGCGGGCCGGGCGCCCGCGGCGGGCGCCGCCTCTCGGCGACCTGGCGCAAACGGCTGGAGGTCGCCTTCTTCGTCAGCCCCGCGCTGGCGCTGTTCGGCGTCTTCGTCGTGGTCCCGGTCGTCCAGGCGGTGCGCTACTCCGTCTACAGCTGGAACGGCCTGGGACCGCTGGACGACTTCGTCGGACTGGCGAACTACGCTCGGGCGCTGCAGGACACCGTCTTCACCGGCGCCGTCCTCAACAACCTGACGATCGTCGTCCTGTCCATCCTCATCCAGCTCCCCCTCGGGCTGGGGGTCGCGCTCCTGCTCGACCGGGAGATGTGGGGCCGCACGGCGATGCGGGTCATCGTCTTCATGCCCTACGTGCTGGCCGAGGTCGTCGCCGGCGTCGTGTGGTTCATGCTGCTCCAGCCCAACGGGCCGGTCGACGCCGCGCTCGAGGCCGTCGGGCTCGGGTCGCTGGTCCAGGTGTGGCTGGGCGACCCGGAGATCGCGCTGTACACCGTCATGGTCGTCCTCACCTGGAAGTACCTCGGGCTGGCGGTCATCCTCTTCCTCGCCGGGCTCCAGGGAATCCCGACCGAGCTCTACGAGGCGGCCCAGCTCGACGGCGCCTCGTGGTGGCAGGTGCAGCGCCGCATCACCGTCCCGCTCCTCGGCCCGACCGTGCGCACCTGGGCCTTCCTCTCGATGATCGGCTCCCTCCAGCTCTTCGACATGGTCTGGATCCTCACCAAGGGCGGCCCGGCCAACTCGACGATGACGATGGCGATCTACCTCATCAACCAGGGCACCAACCGCAGCCTGTACGGCTACGCCTCGGCCGTGGCCGTCCTCCTCTTCGTCATCTCCCTCGTCCTGGCCCTGACCTACCAGAGGCTCATTTTGCGCCGCGACACCCACGACACGCCCCGGACGCCACGGAAGGTGACCCGATGACGACGGTCGTGCCCACCACCCACCCGGCTCCCGCCGAACGCACCGCGCGCCGCCGGCGCAGCAGCCGCCGCGCCTTCTCCGGCGGCACGCCACTCGTCTACGCCGTGGCGCTCGTCGTCGCGGCGGTCACGCTCACCCCGGTGGTCTACGCGGTGCTCGGCGGCTTCCGCACCAACGCCCAGCTCGCCGCCGACCCCGTGGGCCTGCCCGACCCCTGGGTGCTGACGAACTACGTCGACGTCGTGACGTCGTCCTCGTTCTGGCGCTTCGCGCTCAACTCCAGCATCGTCGCGCTCATCACGACGGCGCTCGTCGTCGTGTGCGGGGTCATGGCCGCCTACCCGCTGGCCCGGTACACCTTCCGCGGCCGTGAGACGCTCTTCCTCGTCTTCGTCCTCGGGCTGCTCTTCCCGCTCACCGTCGCGGTCATCCCGCTGTTCCTCATGGTCCGCGACCTCGGCCTGACGAGCAACGCCCTGGGCGTGGCACTGCCGCAGGCGGCCTTCGCGCTGCCGATGACCGTGGTCATCCTCCGCCCCTTCCTCATGGCGCTGCCCAAGGAGCTGGAGGAGGCCGCCCTGCTCGACGGCGCGAGCCGGATCGGCTTCTTCTGGCGCATCCTGCTCCCGCTCTCCGGGCCCGGCATGGTGACCGTCGGCGTCCTGGCCTTCGTCGCCTCGTGGAACGCCTACCTGCTCCCCCTGCTCGTGCTCCACGACCCCGCCTCCCAGACCTTGCCGCTGGGCGTGGCGACGTTCTCCACCGAGCACGCGCAGGACACCGCCGGGGTCCTCGCCTTCACCTCGCTGGCGATGATCCCCGCGCTCGTCTTCTTCCTCGCGATGGAGAAGCGCATCGTCAGCGGGCTCCAGGGCGCCGTCAAGGGCTGAGGCCCGGACCGCACCCCGACCACTCGATCCGATCCGAACCGAAGGACCTTCCGTGACCGACACCGTCCCCGTCCGCCCGACCGCCGCGCCGGTGCCCGAGGCCGCGCCGCCGGAGCCCAGCGCCCGCGTCCGCGACCTGCTCGCGCGCATGACCCTGGAGGAGAAGCTGGCCCAGATCGTCGGGCTGTGGGTGGGCGCCGGCGCCGACGGCGAGGTCGTCGCGCCCATGCAGGACACGATGACGGAGGACCAGCCCACCTTCACCGAGTTCGCGCGGCACGGCCTGGGCCACCTCACCCGGGTGTTCGGCACCCGGCCCGTGGAGCCGGCCACCGCCCGTCGCACGCTGCGCGAGACGCAGCGGTGGCTGGTGGAGAACACCCGCCTGGGGATCCCGGCGATCGCCCACGAGGAGTGCCTCACCGGCCTCGCGGCCTGGAGGGCGACGACGTTCCCCACCCCGCTGGCGTGGGGCGCCGCCTTCGACCCCGACCTCGTCGAGGAGATGGGCGCCGCGATCGGCGGGGTCATGCGCGACCTCGGGGTCCACCAGGGGCTGGCCCCGGTGCTCGACGTCGTGCGCGACCCACGCTGGGGACGCACCGAGGAGTGCATCGGCGAGGACCCCTACCTCGTGGGGACCGTCGGCACCGCCTACGTGCGCGGGCTGCAGCGCAGCGGTGTCATCGCCACGCTCAAGCACTTCGTCGGGTACTCCGCCTCCCGGGCGGGCCGCAACCTCGCGCCCGTCCACGCCGGCCCGCGCGAGGTGGCCGACGTGCTGCTGCCCCCCTTCGAGATGGCGGTCCGCGACGGCGGCGCCCGCGCGGTCATGCACTCCTACAGCGACATCGACGGCGTGCCCGCCGCCGCCGACCCCGAGCTGCTCACCAGCCTGCTGCGCGACCGCTGGGGGTTCACCGGGACGGTCGCCGCCGACTACTTCGGCGTCGCGTTCCTCCACCTCCTCCACGGGGTGGCCGCCGACCTCGGCGAGGCGGCCGAGCTCGCCCTGGAGGCCGGGGTGGACATCGAGCTGCCCACCGGCGACGCCTACCTCGGTCCCCTGCGGGAGCGGGTGGAGGACGGCCGCACCCCCGTCGCCCTCGTCGACCGCGCCGTCCTGCGGGTGCTGCAGCAGAAGGAGGAGCTGGGTCTGCTCGACGCCGACTTCTCCGCCGACGACGGCGAGGACGAGGACGTCGACCTCGACCCGCCCGCGCACCGCGCGCTCGCCCGGCGGCTGGCGGAACGGTCGGTCGTCCTGCTGTCCAACGACGGGACGCTGCCGCTCGCGCCGACGCAGCGGGTGGCCGTGCTCGGCCCGAACGCCGACCGCGTGCCCGCGATGTTCGGCTGCTACTCCTTCGTCAACCACGTCATCCCGCACCACCCCGGCACCGAGCCGGGCATCGCCGTGCCCACCGTGCTCGAGGCGCTGCGCGCCGAGCTGCCCACGGTGACCTTCGCCCGGGGCTGCGAGGTGGCCGACGACGACCGCAGCGGCTTCGCCGAGGCGGTCGCCGCCGCGGCCGACGCGGACGTCGCCGTCGTCGTCGCCGGGGACCAGTCCGGGCTCTTCGGACGGGACACGATCGGCGAGGGCTGCGACACCGACGACCTCGAGCTGCCCGGGGTGCAGCGCGAGCTGGTGGAGGCGGTGCTCGCCACGGGGACGCCCGTCGTCCTCGTCCTGCTCACCGGACGCCCCTACGCGGTGGGATGGGCGCTGGAGCGGTGCGCCGCCGTCGTCCAGGCGTTCTTCCCCGGCGAGGAGGGCGGCCCGGCCCTCGCGGGTGTGCTGTCCGGGCGGGTCAACCCCTCGGGCCGGCTCCCGGTGAGCCTGCCCCGCTCCGCGGGGGCGCAGCCGTTCTCCTACCTCCACCCGCCGCTCGGCGGCCCGACCGACACGAGCACCCTGGACCCGACCCCGCCGCTGCCCTTCGGCCACGGCCTGAGCTACACCTCCTTCGCCCGCACGGCACTGACCCCGGCGAGCCCGCAGATCCCCACCGACGGGACGCTCGAGGTGAGCGTCGAGGTGCGCAACACCGGGGAGCGGGAGGGCAGCGACGTCGTCCAGCTCTACGCGCGCGACGTCGTGGCCTCGGTGACCCGGCCGATCGCCCAGCTGCTCGGCTACCGCCGGGTGGACCTCGCCCCCGGGGAGGCGGTGACGGTCCGCTTCTCCGTCCCGACGACGCGGCTCGCCTTCACCGACCGGCGGCTGCGTCGCGTGGTGGAACCGGGCACCGTCGAGCTGTGGGTCGGCCCGAGCTGCGCCCGGCGGGAGACGGAGGCGCGGGTCGAGCTCGTCGGCGCGGTCCACGAGGTCGGCCCGGACGACCCGCGCTGGGTCGGGACCTCCGTGTCGCGGGGCTGAGCCCTCAGAGCCCGGCGCGCCGGCGGGTGGTGCGGTTGGCGTGCGCCGACCAGCGTGGCACCCACCGGCCGAGCGCGCCGGCCGCCACGACACCGGAGCCGGCCATCACCCAGATCCCCGCGGCGAGGGACCCGAGCGCCGCCCCGGCCGACACGACGAGCGGGCCGGCGGCGGCACCGCCGTCCTGGAAGACCCGCCAGATACCGAGGAACTGGGCACGCTCCCCCGGCGGGGCCACGTCCGCCCCCAGGGTCATGAGGATGCCCGAGCTCATCCCGTTGCCCAGACCGAGGAGCACCGCCACCCAGGCGAACGCGGCGACCGTCGTCGTCAGCGGCAGCAGCGCCATCGCCAGCCCCATGGTGAGCATCGCCGGGATGCCGATCCACAGTCGGCCGAAGGCGTCCATGACCTTGCCCGCCGGGTAGAAGAGCAGCATGTCCGCCGCACCGGCGACCCCGAAGACGACGCTGGTGACGGCCGGGTCGAGACCGAGGTGCTCACCCCACAGCGGCAGCACGGTCTGCCGCGCCCCGCGGACGGCGCCGACGAGCAGAACCGCCACACCCAGCGTGGCGAACACCTGCCGGTGCTCGGTGAGGACCGACCACAGCGACCGGGTCTGCCGGGACCCCGCCGGTGCCGCCGGACCGTGCTCGTCCCCCTCCGGGCGCACCGCGGCGATGACCGCGGTGGCGGCCAGCGACGTGCCCAGCGCGAGCCAGTACCCGGCGCGGAGGCCGTTCCCGTGGATGACCGCGGCGCCGGCGAAAGGGCCGATGAACAGTCCGATGCGGTGGACGCCGGCGAGCGTGGACAGCACCCGGGCCCGCCGCAGCGGCGGGGTGATCTCGGTGAGGTAGGCGTGCCGAGCGAGGTTGAACACCGCCGTCGCGCCGCCGATGAGGAGGACGCCGAGGGCCAGCACCGCCAGGTGCGGGGCCAGGGCGCAGCCGACGAAACCAACCGCCGAGACCAGGCCGGCCAGCATCATCGCCCGGCGGTCACCGAGACGGGCGGCGAGCGCGCCGGCCGGCATGTCGGCGAGCAGCTGCCCGATCGGGACCAGCGCCGCCATGATCCCGGCCACGGCCAGGGAGGCCCCCAGGTGCGTCGCGGTAATCGCGACGATCGGCAGCATCGCCCCGATACCGACCTCGAAGACGAGGGAGGGGACGAAGGCCCCGAGCACCACCGAGCGCAGCGGGAACATGCGCTCCCGGCTCACGGGGTGACCGTGCCGGCCTCGGCCTGCTCCTCGGGCTGCGCGTCGACGACGTAGGGACGGAGCGGTTCCAGGGAGATGACCTCGAGGTCGAACTCGTCGACCACCGGCAGGCTCGGGCTCCAGTTGCTCGGGCGCTTGCGCTCGCCGGTCTCGGAGTGGGCACCGCAGCCGTGGTCGACGCTCACCACCATCCCGTCGGCGGGTGACCACTCGTTGGCACACACGCCGAAGAGACGGCGCAGCGACCCGGTGAGCGGGACGAAGAACGCGCAGGTGGAGCACTGCGCCCGGGCGGCGCGGGCGGCGCGCGAGCTCGGCCCGTGCTCCCCCTCGTACCAGCGCGTCGCGGCCTGGCGCCGCCCCTCGGCGGACAGCACCCGGGCCCGGCCGAGCCCCACCTCGTAGGCGAGCTCGGGGCCGAGCACGTCGGCGTCCTCCCCGGTGGCCTCGTACCCGGCGTCGAGCCGGTCGTCGTCGCCCACGTAGGGCAGCTCGTCGGTGGGCCCGATGTCGCTCGGCTGCAGCCGATCGGCCCACGGCACCCAGCTCGGGGACAGGAGCGCGTCCTCCCCGGGCAGGTGGTTGACCTCGACCACCGTGGCCTTGCGGGCACGGGGCGGGCGGGTGAGCGTCACCGCCCAATACCAGCCGCGATACCCGGGCGTGCGGGAGTGGAAGACGTGGGTGAGCAGCCGCGGTCCCTCGACGACGTAGCCGGCATGCTCACCGACCTGGTCCGGCCCGACGTCGGCGACGACGGCCTCCCGCGCGAGGTCGACGGCTCCCGCGAGCACCGCCTCCCGGGCAGGAGGCGCTGGTCGGGGCACGATCACGGCGGGTGCGGTCACCTGTCGATCCTACGTGGCTCAGGCGTCGAACTGGTCGGCCACGGCCCGCAGCACCTGGGCCAGCTTCGTCCCGCGCGGACCGTCGGGGTAGCGACCCCGGCGCAGGTCGTTCGAGACACGGTCGAGCTCCCGGATGAGGTCCTCGACGATCGGGACCATGTCCTCCGCGGGACGGCGCTTGGCGCGCACCACCGACGGCAGCGGGTCGAGGATCTGCACGGAGAGCGCCGAGGGGCCCTTGCGGCCGTCGGCGATACCGAAGTCCACCCGCGTCCCGGGCTTCGGGTTGGGCGCGTCCGGCGGCAGCGCCGACGCGTGGAGGAAGACCTGGACACCGTCGTCGGCGGTGATGAAGCCGAACCCGCGCTCGGGGTCGAACCACTTGACCTTGCCGGTGGGCACGTGAGGACCTCTCTGGACGGTGGGGCTGGAGGGGACAACGGAACGGTGCGTTGCTCGTCCCAGGATACCGGCCGGGGACCGGCGCCGGGCCCGGCTCCGCTCCGGACGAACGGGCGCTATACCGTGGAGGGCGGAACGACGCGAAGGTGAGGACGTGCCCATGACCCAGCAGCCACCGGACCCGGTGCAGCAGGAGGTGCTCGGCGTGCTCGCCCGCTGGCTGGTCGGTTCGCTGCAGACCGAGCCCGGCTGGGACGAGCTACACCTGCAGCTGCGTCCCGTGCGCGACGAGGTCTCCTTCCGGGTCCTCGAGGTGCGTGGGGAGCGTCGCACCGGACGCACCGGCCGGCTCACCCCGGACCAGCCGCCCCACACCCTGACCCGCCGTCTGCAGGACCTCGGCGTCCGGCCCGGCGCGGGCACGTGGCTGGAGGCGACACTGTCCATCGTCGCGGACGGCTGGCCCACCCCCACGCTCACCGTCACGGGCCGGTTCAACCGGGACGCCGACCCGGCGCCCTGGCGGAAGGGCGACGCCCCGCTCGACGCCACCGACCTGGTCCACCACCTCACCCGGTACCCGCGCCGCGCCGACGCGGTGCCGGAGTGGATGTCGGCCCGGATCACCGCGGCCGGCCTCGCGGTGCCGAGCCCCGGGGACGACGTCGCGGCCCCGGCCCCCACCGCGGACACGCCGGCCGGGGTCGCGGCCCCGGCCGCCCCGGTGCGGTCGGACCGGCCGCGCCCCGAGGTGCTCCACGTCGTCGTCGACCGGGACGGACCGGTCCTCGTCGACGGCACCCGGCCCGGACGGCGACGGCTGCGGCTGGGCGGGTCGCTCGGGCTCGTCGAGGTGCTGGAGACGGTCGGCGTCCCGCTCCCCTTCGTCGACGACCGCGGGACGTGGATCGTGCGGGCCGGGGAGTCGCGCGACAGCGGCCCGGTGGTCGCCGTCGTCGAGCAGGGGCCGGGCGCGTCCACCGGCGCCGTCCCCGAGGCCCGCATCCACCTGCTCACCGACGCCGAGCCCGTCGACCTGCTCGACGAGGAGGGCCGCCTCCCGCTCTACTACTGCTCCGCCCCCGGGGAGCTCCAGGTGGTGCTCGACAGCGCCCGGCTGGGCGAGGTGCGGCTCCCGCCGGCGCCGGCGACCCCGCCGGACAACGAGCTGGTCCGCACGGCGGTCGCCGAGTTCGCCGCGGACCCCGGCCCGCAGAAGCTGCTCCACGTGCTGCGCCAGGTCCTGGGCGGACGGCTCGTCGTCGACGCCTCGGGCTCCGACGTGCCCGCGCCGGGCACCCCGCGGCCGCAGCTGCGGCTCCGCACGCTCACCGCCCCGGACGGCAAGCGGGCCCTGGGCGCCTTCACGAGCAACGAGGCGCTCGTCGAGTTCCGCCGGAAGGCCGCCGCAGGCCCCGGCGAGGAGCGGGTCACCGGCGTGGCCCAGTCTGGCGCGACCCTGCTCGAGCTCTTCCAGCGCACCGAGGAGCTCGCCTGGTTCATCGTCGACCCGAACGGGCCGACCTGCGCCATCGGCCGCAAGAAGGTCGACTTCGCGCTCGCCGCACCGAGCGCCGTCGGGGTGAAGAACCTCCTCGCCCGCGAGCACTCGACCCAGGAGCTCCTCACCGCGCTGAGCGAGCCGGACACCGCCCTGTTCATCGCCCACGGCGAGGTGGAGGGCAAGGCCGGGCCGGTGCTCGTCCGGGACCGCACGGACGACAAGCCGGTGATGCTCGCGTTCACCTCCCCGGTGGAGGTGGCCGCCTACAACCAGTCCTTCGGGGCCCGCCGGCTGCCGGCGAGCGCCGTCCTGCAGCTCGTCCTGGCCAACCGGGCCAAGGCGCTGGTCATCAACCCGTCCGGGCCGCGTGGCGTGCTGTCCAGCGCGCAGGTGTGGCACGCGCTGGGCCGCCCGGAGCTGCCCCCGGCCGCTCCCGCCCCGCCGCCGGGGCCGTCCGGGCCCGCCGACCCGGCGGCGCCGGCCGGCCCGCCGCCCGGCGCGGCCGGGCCGACCGGCCCCCCGCAGCCCCCGGCACCGGACGCAGCGGGCAGCCCGTGAGCCCCACCGGGGCGGCGCGCCTGGCGGACGTCGTCGCCGAGCTCACCCGACGGTCGGACGCCGAGCTCGTCCGCCTCCTGCGCGACCGCCCGGACCTGCCCGTCCCCGCACCGACGAGCCTGAGCGCACTGGCCGCGCGCGCCGTCTCCCGCCCCTCCGTGGAGCGGGCGTTGCTCGGGCTGGACCGGCACACGCTCGAGGTCGCCGAGGCGGTGTGCGCGCTCAGCTCGGCCGGCCCCGTCCCGGCCGCCGCGCTCGGGCCGGCGATGGGGGCCACCGACCCGGAGCACCTGCGCCTGGTCGCGGAGGCCCACGGCCTGCTGGCGCGGCTGCTGCTCGTCGTCGACGACCGCCCGGTGACCGCGCTGCACGAGGCGCTCGGCCCCTACCCGGCGCGGCTCGGCCCCCCGGTGGCCGCGCTCGACACCGTCCACGACCCGGTCCTCACCGCCGCCCAGCTCGACGCGGTGCTCGCCGAGGCACCCCAGGCCGCCCGGCGGGTGCTCGAGGCGCTCGCCGCCGGCCCACCGGTCGGCGTCACCAGCGGGACCGACCCCGCCGGCGGCACCCGGTGGCTGCTCGACCACGGCGTGCTCCAGCCGCTCGGCGCCCACCAGGTCGTCCTGCCGCTGGAGACCGGGCTCGCCGCCCGCGGCGGACGCACCCACCCGGAGCCGCACCCCCGCCCGCCCGCGGTCGCGGCGCCCAACCGGCCCGCCGCCGTCGTCGCCGCGGAGTCTGCCCGCGCCGCCGAGGAGGTGGTGCGGCTCGTCGGCCTCGTGTTGCGGCAGTGGTCGCTGGAGCCGGCGCCCGCGCTGCGCAGCGGCGGGCTCGGGGTGCGCGAGCTCAAGCGGCTGGCCGCCGCGCTGGAGGTGACGCCCGAGCACGCGGCCACCGTCGTCGAACTCGCCGCGATGGCGGGTCTCGTCGGCCCGGACGACGACGGCGACCGCTCGGTCTTCGTGCCGACGGCCGCGGCCGCGGACTGGTCGGAGGACGAGCTCGCCGACCGGTGGACGGTGCTCGTCGAGGGCTGGGTCGCCTCCCCGCGGATGCCGTGGCTCGTGGGCACGCGGGACGAGCGCGGCACCCTGCGCGCGGCGCTCGGGCCCGGCCTGGAGCGGGGGTGGGCCGCCCGGCTCCGCCGGCGCACCCTGGCGGCCCTCGCCGACCTCCCGGCCGGGACCGCCCCGACCGCCGCCGACCTCCACGCCGTGCTGCACTGGCACGCCCCGCGGGCCACCCCACCGGAGACGAGCGTCGCGGCCGTGCTCGCCGAGGCGGAGCTGCTCGGACTCACCGGCGCGGGCGCGCTCGCCGCGGCCGGTCGCGCCCTGGCCGCCGGCGAGCCGCCCCACCAGGTGGCCGCGGCCCTGGCCGCCGACCTGCCCGAGCCGGTGGAGGAGATCCTGATCCAGGGCGACCTCACCGCCGTCGTGCCCGGCCGGCCCACCCGCGAGCTGGCCGGGCTGCTCGAGCAGGTCGCCGACGTGGAGAGCCGCGGGGCCGCACTGACCGTGCGGTTCACCGCCGAGTCCGTGCGCCGCGCGCTCGACGCCGGGCACGAGGCCGGGGAGCTGCTCGCACGGCTCGCCACCGTCTCCCGCACCCCCGTGCCGCAGGCGCTGGAGTACCTCGTCACCGACGCCGCCCGCCGCCACGGCCGGCTCCGGGTGGGCGCGGCCGCGAGCTACCTGCGGACCCCCGACGATGCGACCACCCGGGCGCTGCTCGCCGACCCCCGGCTCGCCGGGCTCGGGTTCCGCGAGCTCGCCCCGACCGTGCTCGTCAGCCCCGCCCCGCCCGGTGAGCTGCTCGAGGCGCTGCGCGCCACGGGCTCCTCGCCGGTGCTCGAGGGCCCGGCGGGTGCCACGGTCGGGGTCCGCGCCCCGCGGCGGGCCCTGCGCACCGCGGCCCGGGTGCGCCGCGCCGGGGAGGTGCACGTGCAGGGCCCGGACGACGCCGCGCTGGACCGCCTGGTGGGCCGGATGCGCGCCGCCCAGGAGCGCGAGGCGCAGCGGGCCGACCTGCCCGCCACCGACCCCGTCCACACCGTCGCCGCGCTCCGCGAGGCCGCGTCCACCGGGAGCCCGGTGCGCGTCGTCGTCGTGGGTGCGAGCGGGCGGCCGGAACAGCGGCGGGTGCGACCGCTGAGCGTCGAGGGCGGGCGGGTACGGATGCTCGACCTCGACCGCGAGGCCGAGCTCGTCGTCGCCGTCCACCGCATCAACGCCGTCGGCGAGTAGCCCCGCCGCCCCGCGCGTCCCGACAGCCACCGACCGCCGCACGCCCCCGTCCCCCGCGACGGGAGTCCGACGTCACCGTGACCTCGGCGCCCCGGCGCGCGACAATGGGGCGATGCCAGACGGCCCCCTGATCGTCCAGTCCGACAAGACGCTGCTGCTCGAGGTCGACCACCCGCGCGCCGCCCAGGCGCGCCGCGCGATCGCCCCCTTCGCCGAGCTCGAGCGCGCCCCCGAGCACATCCACACCTACCGGCTCACCCCACTCGGGCTGTGGAACGCACGTGCCGCCGGGCACGACGCCGAGCAGGTGGTCGCCGCACTCATCGACCACTCCCGCTACCCGGTGCCCCACGCGCTGCTCGTCGACGTCGCCGAGACGATGGACCGCTACGGCCGGCTCCGCCTCGTCTCCCACCCGGCCCACGGCCTGGTGCTGGAGACGACCGACGTCGCCGTCTTGGAGGAGGTGCTCCGCTCCCGGCGGATGACCGGCCTCGTGGGCGAGCGGATCGACGAGTCCAGCGTCGTCGTCCACGCCAGCGCGCGGGGCGAGGTCAAGCAGGCGCTGGTCAAGCTCGGCTGGCCGGCCGACGACCTGGCCGGCTACGTCGACGGCGAGGCCCATCCGATCGCGCTGGACACCACCGACTGGGCGCTGCGCCCCTACCAGGAGGAGGCGGTCGAGGGTTTCTGGCACGGCGGCTCCGGCGTCGTCGTCCTGCCCTGCGGAGCGGGCAAGACGCTCGTCGGTGCCGGCGCGATGGCGCGGTCGTCGACCACCACGCTCATCCTCGTTACCAACACCGTCTCCGCCCGGCAGTGGCGCGACGAGCTGCTGCGCCGCACGACGCTCACCGAGCACGAGATCGGTGAGTACTCCGGCGCCCGCAAGGAGGTGCGCCCGGTGACGATCGCGACCTACCAGGTGCTCACCACCCGGCGGAAAGGCACCTACCCGCACCTGGAGCTGCTCGACGCGCGCGACTGGGGCCTCATCGTCTACGACGAGGTGCACCTGCTGCCCGCGCCGATCTTCCGGATGACCGCTGACCTCCAGGCCCGCCGCCGGCTCGGGCTCACCGCCACGCTCGTGCGCGAGGACGGCCGGGAGGACGAGGTCTTCTCGCTCATCGGGCCGAAGCGGTACGACGCCCCGTGGAAGGACATCGAGGCCCAGGGCTGGATCGCCCCGGCCGAGTGCATCGAGGTGCGCCTCACGCTGCCCGAGCACGAGCGCATGGCCTACGCCACCGCCGAGCCCGATGAGCGGTACCGGCTCGCCGCCACCGCCGAGGGCAAGGAGCGGGTGGTCGAGGACCTCGTCCGCCGCCACCGCGGTGAGCAGGTGCTCGTCATCGGCCAGTACCTCGACCAGCTGGAGGACCTGGCGAACCGGCTCGACGCCCCGCTCATCACCGGCGCGACGACGGTGAACCAGCGCCGGCAGCTCTTCGACCGGTTCCGCGCCGGGGAGGTGCCGGTGCTCGTCGTCTCCAAGGTCGCCAACTTCTCCATCGACCTGCCCGAGGCGGCGGTGGCCATCCAGGTGTCGGGGTCCTTCGGCTCCCGCCAGGAGGAGGCCCAGCGCCTGGGCCGGCTGCTGCGCCCCAAGGCGGACGGCAGGACGGCACACTTCTACACAATCGTCGCCCGCGACACCGTCGACCAGGAGTTCGCCGCGCACCGGCAGCGCTTCCTCGCCGAACAGGGCTACTCCTACCGCATCGTCGACGCCGAGGAGATCGACGCCGTCGGGCACTGACGGCGCTACGCCATCCGGGCGGTGATCCGCTCCAGGGTGGCGGCGGTGCGGCGGGTGAGGGCGGTGTCGCCGGGGTCCGGCGTCCCGGTGCGGACCCGCTGCGCGAAGTGGGCGACCTCGGCGCCGTACTGGTCGCCGTCGACCTCCTCGACGGTGGTCCCCTCCTCGCGCTCGAGGAAGACGCGGGCGGTGCCACCGCGGCGGTCGGCCCGGAAGACGTCGGGCAGGTGGATGGCGCCGGTGCTGCCGACGAGCCGGGCCTCGGCCCGGAAGGCGGCGTCGAAGGAGCAGTGGAGATTCGCCGTCACCGTGCCGTAGCGGGCGGCGACGGCGACCCGGGTGGCTACCCCGTCGGGCCGGTCGCGGTGCGCGACGACGCCGAGCTCGTCCGGCTCGGCGCCGGTGAGCAGCCCCAGGAGGTCGACCGGGTAGCAGCCGATGTCGTTGAGCGCTCCCCCGCCCAGGTCGGGACGCAGCCGGATGTCGAGCGGCTCCTCACGGCCCAGGACGAAGTGGAAGGAGGACTCCACCGTGACCAGCTCACCGACCGCGCCGGCGTCGAGGAGCTCGCGCACCCGCCGCAGCTGCGGGTGGTGGCGGTACATGAACGCCTCGGCGTACTGGACGCCCGCGCGCCGGCACGCCGCCTCGACGGCGTCGAGCTCGGCCAACCCCTGCACGAGCGGCTTCTCGCACAGCACGTGCTTCCCCGCCTCGGCGGCCGCGCTCGTCCAGCGGGCGTGCTCGGTGTTCGGCAGCGGGACGTAGACGGCGTCGACCTCCGGATCGGCGAGCAGCTCCTCGTGCGTCGCGTAGTGCCGTGGGATGCCGAGCTCGGCGGCGAAGTCCGCGGCCCGGCCGCTGGCCGAGCTCACCGCCACGACCTCCCCGGCACCCGCCCGGCGGATCGCCGGGACGACCGCCTTGCGGGCGATCCGCGCCGCCCCGAGCACACCCCACCGGACCTGTCCCACCCTGGTTCCCTCCCTCTCCCGGTCGCGGTCCAGGCTAACGGGCCGGGCCCCGGTGCTGCCGGGCGCGGCATGATGGTCCGGTCAGGCGGACACGAGAAGGGGACCATGAACAGGAACGGGGAGCCGGTGAGCGCGGAGCTCGTCGCCGTCATCACCGCCGTGCAGCACGGCGTACCCCTCGTGCTCACCACCGCCGACGGCGGCCGCCTCCCCTCGGGGCCGCTGCAGCGGGGGCACCGCTCGATGCAGGAGGGGATGCGCTCGTGGGTGACCCGGCAGACGGGCTACGAGCTCGGCTACGTCGAGCAGCTGTACACCTTCGCCGACCGCGACCGCGGCCCGAGCCCGGTCCTGGAGATCTCCTACCTCGGGCTCACCACGGTGTCCTCGGTGACCCCGGGCTGGCACAGCTGGACGGAGTACTTCCCGTGGGAGGACCGCCGCGCGGGCTCCGACCTGGTCGAGCGGGTCATCGCCCCGGAGCTCCTCCGCTGGGCGGCGGCCGACCCCGAACAGGAGGAGCGGCGCCGGCTGCGGGCCGCGCTCACCTTCGGGCTCGATGACCACCAGTGGCAGCCGGAGATGACGCTGCAGCGCTACGAGCTGCTCTACGAGGCCGGCCTGGTCCCCGAGGCGCACACCGGCGGGACGCTCGAGGTCCCCGCGCACGGACCGGCGGCGGAGCTCGGGCTGCCCATGGCACGCCACCACCGCCGCATCCTTGCCACCGGCATCAGCCGGCTGCGGGCCAAGATCCAGTACCGCCCGGTGATCTTCGAGATGCTGCCGGAGAGCTTCACGCTGCGCCGGCTCCAGGAGACCGTCGAGGCGGTGGCCGGCCAGCACCTGCACACGCAGAACTTCCGGCGGCTCGTCGAGCAGCAGGAGCTCGTCGAGGAGACCGGGGAGGTGGACCCCTCCACCGGTGGCCGCCCCGCCAAGCTCTTCAGCTTCCGTCGGGCGGTGCTCGACGAGCGGGAGGCCGCGGGCACCAAGCTGCCCATCGTCCGCTCCCGGTAGTCCGTCGTTCCATTGCAATGCGGGGAGGGGGCCGCGAAGATCGAGGAGTGAACCTCCGGACCCCACTGCGCGCAGCCGCCCTGCCCCTCCTCGCCCTGCTGCTCCTCCTGGGGGTCGGCGCGGCGCCCGCCTCCGCCGAGCCGCCGTTCTTCCTCGAAGACCGCGTCACCGACAACGCCGGGGTGCTCGACGCGGGGGAGGTCGAGGACATCGAGGCCGCCTTCGCCGAGCTGCAGGCGGACGAGGGAATCACGATGTTCGCGGTCTACGTCGACAGCTTCGACGGGATGACCGGTCGGGAGTGGACCGAGCAGACCTTCCGGATGTCGAGCATGGGTGGCAGCGAGGTGCTGCTCGCCGTCGCCGTCGAGGACCGCGTCTACTACCTCGGGGAGACGACCGCACTCGACGACAGCACCGTGCGGCGGGTGGAGGACGAGGCCGTCCGGCCCGCGCTGAGCAACGACGACTGGGCGGGTGCGGCGGTGGCCGCGGCCGAGGAGATCCGTGGCGGCGGGGGCGGGGGCATCGCCACGTTCGTCGTCGGCCTGCTCGTCATCGGGCTGCTCGTCATCGGCGTCGTTGCGTTCGTGCGCTGGTGGACGAAGCGGCACCGGGGCGACGCCGGGCCGCGGGGGCCGCGCGGGGAGGAGCTGCCGGCGGACCACCCGCTCCGCCTGCCCACCCCGGAGCTGAACAAGCGGGCGGCGTCGGCGCTCGTGGCGGTCGACGACGCGATCCGCTCCTCGGAGGAGGAGCTCGGCTTCGCCAAGGCCCAGTTCGGTCTCCAGGCCACCGACACCTTCAGCGCGGCGCTCGAGGACGCCAAGGAGAAGGCCGCCCGCGCCTTCCACATCCGTCAGCTGCTCGACGACGACCAGCCGGAGACCGAGCCGCAGGCCCGCACGATGATGGCCGAGATCCTCACCCTGTGCGACGAGGTGGCCGCCACGCTCCAGGCGCAGGCCGGCCACTTCTCCGAACTGCGCGACATGCAGTCCCGCGCGCCGCAGGTGCTCACCGAGATGGAGCAGCGCGCCACCGAGGTGGAGGGCCGGCTGCCCACCGCCCGGGTCGTGCTCGACGGGCTCGCCCAGCGCTACCCGGCGAGCGCGCTGACGTCGATCTCGCAGAACCCGCAGCAGGCGAGCCGCCTGCTCGAGGGAGCCCGCGAGGCCATCGCGGAGGGCCGTCGCCAGATCGAGGCCGGTGACCGTGCGGCCGCCGTCGCCGCCGCCTACACCGCGCAGGAGGCGATCGGGCAGGCCGCCTCCCTGCTCGACGCCGTCGACCGCGCCGGGGACGACCTGGCCCGGGCCGCCGAGCGGCTGGATGTCGCGCTCGCCTCGATCGGCGCGGACGTCCGGGACGCCGAGCGGCTCGCCTCCCCCGACGACCCGGTCATCGGCCCGCGTGTGGTCGAGGCCCGCCGCGCCATCGAGCAGGGCAACCAGGCCCGGCAGGGCGGCGACCCGCTGGCCGCGCTCGAGCGCCTCACCGCCGCCGAGGATGCGCTCGACGCCGTGCTCGCCCCCTCCCGGGAGCTCGAGGAGCGGCAGAACCGCGCCCGCATGCAGCTGACCCACCGGCTGGACGCCGTCAACGCGCGTATCGAGGCGGTCTCGGAGTTCATCCGCACCCGTCGCGGTGCCGTGGGCAGCGAGGCACGTACCCGCCTGTCCGAGGCCGCCCGCCTCGCCCGGCAGGCCGCCGACCTCGCCGGCAGCGACCCGGAGCGGGCGCTGGCGCTGGTGCAGCAGGCCGAGCAGCGGGTCGCCGCCGCACAGCAGCTCGCCGAACGGGACACCAGCTCCTTCGACGGCTGGGGCGGGGGCGGCTTCGGAGGGGGCGGCTTCGGCGGCGGCCGCGGGGGTATCGACGTCGGCTCCCTGATCCTCGGCGGCATCCTCCT
>Ga0079225_10000449_pt1 | contig 22224 bp, 22 predicted proteins | sample Poulit2012_FD_76344 | JGI IMG/M metagenome (GOLD analysis project Ga0079225, IMG submission 76344) | Agricultural soil microbial communities from Georgia to study Nitrogen management - Poultry litter 2012 | ecosystem: Environmental > Terrestrial > Soil > Agricultural land | place: USA: Georgia... | reverse complement strand
GGCCGCGACCTTGCTGATGAGGGCGACGGCCTCCGAGGTCGCCGCCGAGGACTCCTCCAGCTGGCGCACCGTCTCCAGCGCGTCCTGGGCGCGGCTGACGGCGGTCGAGGTGGACGCCGCCAGGCCGGCGGTGGAGTCGGCCACCTCGGAGAGGTCGACGGTCACCTGGGCGGAGGCCTCGATGGCCGAGGACGCGAACTCGGTCCGCGCGGTCACCTGCTCCGCCAGCCGCTCGGCGTTCTCCTGCATCGACGCCCGGCCGGCGTCGATCCGGGCGGCCGCCTCGCGGAACGCCCCGGGCATCCCCTGGGTGAGGAAGCGGCGGTGGAAGCGACCCTCGGCGGCGGCCGCCAGCGCCGCCTGCGACTCGCGGACGAAGGCGTCGACGACGTCGAGGAGGCGGTTGACACTGCCGCGGAGCGACTCCAGCTCGGGGGTGTCGCCCAGGGGCGGGACGCGCACCTCGAGGTCGCCCTCCGCAGCGCGCGCGACGACCTCCGCGAACTCCTGCGCGACCGCGTACTGCTCGGCCGGCTGCCGCTGCGTCACCCCGGACTGCTCCCGACTCCGGCGGATCCTCATGCGGTGACCTCGGCGATCAGCTGCCATACGAACTCCTCGTAGGTCTGTCCGCCGAGCGCCTCCTCCAGCGCCTGCCGGGACGCCACGGCGGCGTCCACCGCACGCTGGTGCCCGACCTCGGCGGCCCGCATCCGCGCATACAGCGGCTCGAGGCGCTCGATCGCGGCGCGTTCGGGGGAGCGGCGGTTGGAGTGGTAGCCGACGATCGCACCGCTCGCGTCACGCGACGGGGTGATGTGCGCGAGTACCCAATAGTTGGCGCCGTCCTTGGCCAGGTTGTTGAGGTAGGCGAAGATCTCGCCACCGTCCTGGATGGTCTCCCACACGAGGTGGAACAGGCCGCGCGGGGTCTCGGGGTGGCGGATGATGCTGTGGGGCCGGCCGAGGATCTCCTCCTCGGAGTACGCGGACACCCGGAGGAACACGTCGTTGGCGTAGGTGATGTGCCCCTTGAGGTCGGTCTTGGAGACGATGATCTCGTCCCTGCCGAAGGTCCGTTCCACGCCCTTGACTATCGGCAGCACGAGGGCCGTGTTGAGCGGTCGGGGGACGCGGTGAGGTGAGCGCCACAGGAGTGCCTGCCCCGGGGTGGTTGGGAGCGCCGGAGGGTGCCGTTACACTGGTCGGCGGTAGCGTGTCCGAGCGGCCGAAGGTGCGGCACTCGAAATGCCGTGTGGTGAAAGCCACCGTGGGTTCAAATCCCACCGCTACCGCTCGCGTCGGCCCGGGGCCCCACAGGGACCCCGGGCCGAGCCGTCTGCCGCGCGGTGCCCGGTGCAGCCAGGGCGCACCCGTACGGGCGAGCCGGGCCCGCGGGTCTCAGCGGGCGTAGCGCTGGACGAAGTTGGCCAGGATCTTCCCGACGTGGCTGACGTCCGCAGCGGAGACCTCGCGGCGGATCTGGTCGAACTCGCTCGGGTCGGCGTAGCCTGCGTGCCGGTAGATCTCCATCCGCTCCAGCAGCGTCTCGAGGGTGAGCTCGGGGTGGAACTGGGTGCCGTAGAGGTTGGTGCGCACCCGGAACATCTGCACCGGGCAGGCCTCGGACGTCGCCAGCAGGACGGCGCTCTCCGGCAGGTAGGTGCACGCCTCCTTGTGCCCCACGTACGCCTGGAAGCTGCGCGGCAGACCCGCCAGGACCGGGTCGGCGAGCCCCTCCTCCGTCAGCGTGATCACCGGTGCCCCGATCGGCTCGGCGTACGTCCCGTCGATGACGCCGCCGATGTGTCGGGCGAGGGTGCCGACCCCGTAGCAGGCGCCGAAGAACGGGAAGTCGCGCTCCCGCAGCACGTCGAGGAGACCACTGAGCTCGGCCTCGACCCGGCGCTGGGTGTCGCTCTTGTGGCTGTCGGGGATGGAGCTGGTGAAGGGGCTGCCACCGACGATGATGCCGGAGTAGTCGTCGAGGTCGAGGTCGGGCAGCGGCTCCGCCTCGAGCCGGATGCGGCGCAGCTCGTGCTCCTCCAGGCCGGCGAGCTCGAGGATGGAGGCGTACTCCGAGTCGGCCGCGACGTCCTCGGACCGGGTGGCGAGCAGCAGGAAGGGCTTCACGAGCGGCAGGGTATCCCCGAGGGTCACATGCCGCCGGAGCGGACGACGAGGAAGAGGAGGAGGATCCCGAGCCAGATCGCGGTCATGGCGTACCCCAGTGCCAAACCCGCGACAGCCAGCCCACGACCGCCCTGGTAGGAGCTCCGCAACCGCCGCACAGCGGCGTGGCCGAAGGCGATGGCGAGCAGACCGACTCCCGGCAGGAGGATCCCGACGATGCCGAGGACCATCGCGGTCACCGCAAGCCCGTCGTTGCGGTACGCGGGCGTGGTGTACCCGGCACCGCTGAGCACCTGCGCCCGGTGCCGCTCGGTGGTCTCGAAGGCGTGGGTGTAGGAGCCCGGCAGCGGCGTGCTCCCCGGCGGCGGAGCGGCGTACGGGTCGTGCCCCGGGGAAGGGTGCGGGGCCGGGCCGTAGGAACCCGGCGCGGTGGGGTCCGGTCCGGCAGGCGGGGTGGGTCCCGCGCCCCCTGAGGTCTCGCGCCCGGGGGCCCGCCACTGGTCGTCGCTCACCCGGTCAAGCATCCCATGAACGGCACCGACGACCGGGTCTCCACAGGCGGTAGTCTGCGCGCGACATCCACCCGCGGTGAAGGGGTTGACCATGGCGATCTGGACGGTGCACGGAGACGGAGTACGCGTCGGCCCCGGGGAGGTGGTGGCACCCCGCGAGCGGCTCAGCTGGCCCCGGACGATCGGGATCGGAGCCCAGCACGTCGTGGCGATGTTCGGGGCGACCTTCCTCGTCCCGCTCATCACCGGCTTCCCGCCCGCGACGACCCTGTTCTTCTCCGCGGTCGGCACGATCCTCTTCCTCCTCATCACCCGGAACCGGGTGCCGAGCTACCTCGGCTCGAGCTTCGCCTTCATCGCCCCGATCGGCGCGGCCACCCAGGTCGGTGGCATGTCCGCGGCGCTCGGTGGGGTGCTCGTCACCGGTGTGCTGCTCGCGCTGGTCGGCCTCGTCGTCCACGTGGCCGGCGCCCGGTGGATCGACGTCGTCATGCCCCCGGTGGTCACCGGCACCGTGGTCGCACTCATCGGCTTCAACCTCGCACCGGCCGCGTGGGGCAACGTCTCCGAGGCGCCCACGACGGCGCTGGTGACCATCGCCGTCGTCGTCCTCGTCACCGTCCTGTTCCGCGGCATCATCGGCCGGCTCGCGATCCTCGTCGGGGTGCTGGCCGGGTACGTCGTCGCCGTGCTGCGCGGCGAGGTCGACTTCACGGCGGTCCGCGAGGCGGCGCTGGTCGGGCTGCCGACATTCACCGCGCCGTCCTTCGACCTCACCCTCATGGGACTGTTCGTGCCGGTCGTCGTCGTGCTCGTCGCCGAGAACATCGGGCACGTGAAGTCGGTCGCGGCGATGACCGGGGAGAACCTCGACGACGTCACCGGCCGCGCCCTCCTCGCCGACGGCGTCGCCACCACGCTCGCCGGCGCCGGCGGCGGCTCCGGCACCACGACCTACGCCGAGAACATCGGCGTCATGGCAGCGACCCGGGTCTACTCGACGGCGGCGTACTTCGTCGCCGCCGGGGTCGCGCTGCTCCTCAGCCTCTCGCCGAAGTTCGGTGAGCTCATCGCCACCGTCCCGGCCGGCGTGCTCGGCGGTGCCGCGACCGTGCTGTACGGGATGATCGGCGTCCTCGGCGCGCGGATCTGGGTACAGAACAGGGTCGACTTCTCCGACCCGGTCAACCTCACGACGGCGGGTATCGCGCTCATCATCGGGATCGCCAACTACACCTGGGTCGCCGGCGACATGCGCTTCGAGGGCATCGCCCTCGGTACCGCGGCCGCGCTGGGCGTCTACCACCTCATGCGGGCGCTGTCCCGCTGGCGGGGGACCAGCGCCGAGCCGGCGAGCCCGGCGTCGGTGCCCGCGCCCGAGACGCTGACCGACCCGCGGGCCTGAGGCCGAGGCGGCCCGACCCGCGGGTCCCAGCCCGGCCGGGTCCGGGCTCCATGCGTGAGCCGTGCGCACGGCGACCCGCAGGTCCGAGCCCGGCTCAGTCTTCGGCGGCCTCCTCGTCGGCCGCCTCGTCGACGGGGTCGTCACTCGGCACGGTCACCGGGGTGCAGCCCGGCGGTGGGGCGAGCGGCTCCTCCGGGTCGACCGGGTTGGACTCGGGCTCCGGGATCTCGCTGAACGCGCCGCCGAGCACGACGTCGATCGTCGCGTCCTCGCGCCCGTCCAGGGTGACGGTCGAGCCGGGGATGAGCTGGGCGACCGTGTAGGCCGCCTGCAGGCCGCGCGCACCGCTGACGATGTTCGCCACGCCCTCGAAGCTGCCGCCGTAGTTCGCCTCCTGGGAGATGACGATGCCGTACTGCGCGAGCCCGCCGGCCGTCCGGGCGGCCAGCCCGCTCTGGTCGGTCGCGTTGTAGACGTTGGCGGTGATCTCCCCGAAGGGGGCCGGCAGCGCGTTGGCGGGCGGGCACGGCACGCTGGCCGATGCGGCGTCGGTCGGCTCGGGGGAGCTGAACGGCCGGGCGAAGGGGGAGGGGATCACCCGCCCCCACACGGCGGCGGACACGAGCAGGACAGCGAGCAGCGCGGTGATGAGGATCCCGAAGATCAGCGTCTGCCGTTGCTGCAGGCGGCGGCGACGCGCGGCGCGCCGCCGCTCGGCCTCGGCTAGGTCGGTCGTCACAGCCCAAAGGTAACGGCTGCGCCGCGACCCCCGTGCCACCGGCACGGCCGGCGGGCGACCAGGGCCGCGTCAGCGGCCGGTGACCACGCTGCCGTCGTCGGCGAGCTCCAGCACGCGGGCGTGGACGTGGAGGCGCTGCTGCAGAGCAGCCCGCAGCGCCCGGTGCAGCCCGTCCTCGAGGTAGAGGGTGCCGCGCCAGGAGACGACGTGGGCGAACAGGTCCCCGTAGAACGTTGAGTCCTCGGCGAGGAGGTGGCGCAGGTCGAGCTCGCGCTTGGTCGTCACGAGCTCGTCGAGCCGGACCTGCCGGGGTGGGACGGACGCCCAGTCGCGCGTGCTCTCCACCCCGTGGTCGGGGTACGGGCGGCCGTCGCCCACTGCCTTGAAGATCACGGGACGATGGTAGGGCGCTGCCCGCTCGACAGGACAATGTGCCCGGCAGGTCCGGCTCGGTCCGCGCGCTTCCCGGGGACGACGAAGGGCCCGCGACCACGTCCGGTCACGGGCCCTTCGTCCGGCGGAGGATGGGGGATTCGAACCCCCGAGGGCGTGAACCCAACACGCTTTCCAAGCGTGCGCCATAGGCCGCTAGGCGAATCCTCCGCCTCCGAGGGTACCCGAGGAAGTGGCGCCGATCGAACCGCATGTCGCCAGGTGTGCCCGACGCCTCAGTCCGGCGGACGGTTCGACGCCGCCGGTCGGTCCGTTAGACTGGGCGGCGACCCCTCGTGCGGCGTCACCCCACTGAACTCCCCCAGGGCCGGAAGGCAGCAAGGGCAGGTGGGCTCTGGCGGGTGCGCGAGGGGTCCTTGTATGTCCCGGGCCGCGTCCACAACAGGGCGCGGTGAGGTCGCGAGGACGCCTAGAGTTCTTCAGGTGAGCACCGCCCTGTACCGCCGCTACCGACCCGAGACCTTCGCGGACGTCATCGGCCAGGAGCACGTGACCGACCCGTTGCGGGCGGCCCTGCGCTCCGACCGCATCACTCACGCGTACCTGTTCTCCGGGCCGCGCGGGTGCGGGAAGACGACGTCGGCGCGCATCTTCGCCCGCTGTCTCAACTGCGTGGAGGGGCCCACCGACACCCCCTGCGGGACCTGCCCGAGCTGTGTGGAGCTGGCGCGCGACGGCGCCGGCTCCCTTGACGTCGTCGAGATGGACGCCGCCTCGCACGGCGGTGTCGACGACGCCCGGGAGCTGCGGGAGCGGGCCGCCTTCGCGCCCGCCCGCGACCGGTACAAGATCTTCATCATCGACGAGGCCCACATGGTGACGAACCAGGGCTTCAACGCGCTGCTCAAGCTCGTCGAGGAGCCGCCCGCGCACGTGAAGTTCGTCTTCGCGACGACGGAGCCGGAGAAGGTCATCGGGACGATCCGCTCCCGCACCCACCACTACCCGTTCCGCCTTGTCCCGCCGGAGCGGCTCCAGGCCTACCTCGAGGGGCTGTGCACGACCGAGGGGGTGGCGGTCGAGGAGGGCGTGCTGCCGCTCGTCGTCCGGGCCGGGGGCGGCTCGGTGCGCGACTCCCTGTCCGTGCTCGACCAGCTCATCGCGGGTGCGGAGGAGGGGCGGATCAGCTACGAGCGGGCGGTCACCCTGCTCGGCTACACGCACGCCACTCTCCTCGACGACGTCGTCGACGCCCTGGCGGCCCGCGACGGCGCCAGCCTGTTCCGGGTGGTGGAACGGGTCATCGATTCGGGGCACGACCCGCGTCGCTTCGCCGAGGACCTCCTCGAGCGGATCCGCGACCTCGTCGTCATCGCGGTCTCCGGGGAGCACGCGGCCACGGTGCTGCGCTCGCTCCCCAAGGACCAGTTCGAGCGGATGCGGGTCCAGTCCCAGCAGCTCGGACCGGCCGAGCTGTCCCGTGCCGGCGACCTCGTCAACGACGCCCTGACCGAGATGAGCGGCGCCACCTCCCCCCGGCTGCAGCTGGAGCTGCTGTGCGCCCGGCTCCTGCTGCCGCGCGCGGACGACGCCGCCCGCGGGTACGCTGCCCGGCTCGACCGCATCGAGCGGCACCTCGCCGGGGGCGGGCCGTCCGCCGCGGTCCGGCCGGCCGAGGCCGCCCCCGAGCAGCCGGCCCCCGCGCACTCCGCCCCGCAGACCCAGGCGGCACCCGCGCGGTCCGCCGCCGCGGGCGCTGCGGGGGCAGCCCCGTCCCACGCGGGCCCGGGGCAGACCTGGCAGCAGCGCACCACCACGGACGGCGCGGCGCCGCCTGCGAGGGGCGAGCCGGCGCAGCGCGCCACCACGCCCGGGGCGGCACCGTCCGCCGCGCCGACCGAGCCGCCGCAGCGCGGGGGAGCGCCCCGCACGGCGTCCTCCGCGGCACCGGCCGAGCCGGAGGGCGCACCGGACACGTTCTCCGGACCCGGTGCGGCGACCGACCACGCCGCCGCGGCGGCCGGTGACCGTCCGCAGGTCACGACCGGCCCGCGGGCACCTGAGCCCGCCGCCGCACCGCAGCAGCCCGCCGCCCGCACCGGTGCCCAGCGCGCCCCCGAGGCGCCGCCGGCCCCCAGCGCGGACGCCGACCTCATCCGCCGGCGCTGGCCCGAGGTGCTCTCCACGCTCGCCCGGTTCAAGCGGTCCACCTGGGCCCTGGTCTCCCAGAACGCCCAGGTCGGCGAGCTCTCCGGGGGCGTCCTCCATCTCGCCTTCGCCACCTCCGGCCTGGCGCACACCTTCCGCAACGGCGCACACGCCGAGCCGCTCCAGCGGGCACTGCTGGAGACCCTCGGGGTCCAGGTGCGGATCGAGCCGGTGCTCAGCCAGGCCGCCGAGAGCGGACAGGCAGGGGCGCCCTACGGCACCGGTGCGGCGCCGTCGTCCGCGTGGGGCGGCGGAGGGGCCGCCGCGTCGTCCGGCGACTCGGCATGGTCGGCCCCCGCCCCCGGGTCCAGTGGCTGGACCGCCGCGGGCGCTGCCGCGGCCCCCGGTGGCGCGGCCGGGACGGTGAGCAGCCCGAGCGCGCCGACGCCGGGCGGGTCCGCCACACCGCCGGAGCCCGCCCCGGTCCCGCCGGCCCCGGCGGGCGGGACCGGGCAGGACGACCAGCCGGGTGCCGCGTCCCCCTGGGCGACGGCCGCCACGCCGGGGACGGCCTCGCCGAGCGCCCCGTCCCCGGCGGGCCCGGAGGAGCCGATCGCGCGGGTCTCCCTGGCCGAGGACACCCCGAGCATGGACGACCCCGACGCCGAGCACTCCGGCCTGGTCGGCGCCCCGCTCATCGAGCGGATGCTCGGCGGCACGATCATCCACGAGGAGTGACCGCACCAGCCCCACGGCGGCGCCTGCCCGACCGTGTCCCAGGTCCGGCGTAGGCTGGCCGGGTGTACGAAGGCGCGGTGCAGGACCTCATCGACGAGCTCGGTCGACTCCCCGGGATCGGGCCGAAGAGCGCCCAGCGCATCGCGTTCCACGTCCTGGCGGCGGACACCGCCGACGTGGAGCGCCTGGCCCACGCGCTCACCGAGGTGAAGAGCAAGGTCCGGTTCTGCGAGGTCTGCGGCAACGTCTCCGAGGGGGAGCGCTGCCGGATCTGCACCGACCCGCGCCGCAGCGACGACGTCCTGTGCGTCGTCGAGGAGGCCAAGGACGTCGTCGCCATCGAGCGCACCCGCGAGTTCCGCGGGAAGTACCACGTGCTCGGCGGCGCCATCAACCCGATCAACGGGGTCGGCCCCGACGACCTGCGCATCCGTGAGCTCATGACCCGCCTCGCCGACGGGAAGGTCAGCGAGGTCATCCTCGCCACCGACCCGAACATCGAGGGTGAGGCCACCGCCACCTACCTCGCCCGGATGCTGCGCGGGATGGGGGTGCCGGTCTCCCGGCTCGCGTCCGGCCTGCCGGTCGGCGGAGACTTGGAGTACGCCGACGAGATCACCCTCGGCCGAGCGTTCGAAGGACGCAGGAGGATCGATGCCTGAGGAGACCGACACCGCCCGGCAGGAGCTCGCCGACCTCCACGCCCTCGCCGGGGCGATGGCCGCCGAGTCCGAGCGCTTCCTCGACACCGCCACCGAGGTAGCGGCCGGCAACCACCCGGACGCCGCCATCTCCCTCCTGCTCCTCGCCCTGGCCGACCTCAGCGCAGCGGGCGCCCGTCTGGGCGCTGTCGTCGACGTCGTCCCGCCCCAGCGGTTCGAGCCCGACGACGGTGAGGAGCCCGACGCCGACCCGCTCCGGCTCGGTCTGGCGAACGCCTTCGACGGTCTCGACGAGTACCGCGAGGTCCCCGACCCGCTCGTCGACAACGTCTCCGTCTCCGGGAGCCTGTCGGCCGACGTCGCCGAGGTCGCGCTGGCGTTGCGCCGGGGGCTGCAGCACCACCGCGCCGGCAACGTCCTCGAGGCGCTGTGGTGGTGGCAGTTCTCCTACCTGTCCAACTGGGGAGACCGGGCGGCCGCGGCGCTGCGGACCCTGCTGTCGATCCTCGCGCACGTGCGGCTGGACATCCCCGCCGACGTCGCCGCCGACGCCCAGTTCGACGCCCTCCACGCCGACGGCGACTGAGCCGGCCCCGTCGCGCGAGGTCCGCCCGGCCCCGCCCCGCGCGGGGCCGTGCGGCAGGATGACCCCGTGCCCCTCGACCTCGACGCGCTCAGCGTCGCCCTCCTCCTGCTCGCCGCGCTCAGCGCCGGCTGGGTCGACGCCGTCGTCGGCGGTGGGGGCCTCATCCAGCTGCCGGCCCTGCTCCTCGTCCCGGGGATCACCCCGGTGCAGGCCCTTGCGACGAACAAGCTCGGCTCGATCATGGGCACGTCGGTCAGTGCGCTGACCTACTACCGCCGCGTCGGCCCCGACCTGCGCACCGCGGCACCGATGGCGCTCGCCGCCCTCCTCGGGGCGGTCGGCGGTGCGGCGCTCGCCTCCCGGATCCCGGAGGACCTCTTCACCCCGATCGTCCTCGTCGTGCTCCTCGCCGTGGCCGCGTGGACCATCGCCCGGCCCAGGCTCGGGGCACAGACCGACCTGCGCTGGTCGGGGCGGGGCCACCACCTGGCGGCCGCCGCGCTCGGCCTGGGGATCGGCGGCTACGACGGCCTGCTCGGGCCGGGCACCGGAACCTTCCTCGTCATCAGCCTCGTCTCCGTCCTCGGCTACGCCTTCCTCCCGGCGTCGGCCCTGGCGAAGATCGTCAATTTCGCCACCAACCTCGGGGCGCTCCTCTTCTTCGTGCCCTACGGGGCGGTGCTGTGGGGGCTGGGCGTGGCGATGGGGGTCGCCAACCTCACCGGCGGCTACATCGGCGCGCGGATGGCCGTGGCGCGTGGCAGCGGCTTCGTCCGGGTCGTCTTCCTGGTCGTCGTCCTCGCCCTGATCGCCCGGCTCGGCTGGGACGTGCTCGCGGGATGACGGCCGGGCCCGCTCAGCGGGCGGACAGCCCCCTGCCCGCGGACTGAGATCGTTCTACACTGTGCTGCGTTCCGGGGCCGCGCCCCACAGGGCGGGCCCACTGTGCTCCCGACAGCGAAAGCATCCACACGTGCCCCTCGTCGTGCAGAAGTTCGGCGGATCCTCCGTCGCCGACGCCACCGCCATCAAGCGCGTGGCCAAACGGGTCGTCGAGACCAAGGAGGCCGGTAACGACGTCGTCGTCGTCGTGTCCGCCATGGGTGACACGACCGACGAGCTGCTCGACCTGGCAGCCTCCGTCACCGACACGCCTGCCGAACGCGAGCTCGACATCCTCCTCACCGCCGGGGAGCGGATCTCCATGGCGCTGCTCGCCATGGCGATCTCCGAGCTCGGCGTGCTCGCGCGCTCGTACACCGGCCAGCAGGCCGGCGTCCTCACCGACGCCGCCCACGGCAAGGCCTCCATCGTCGGGGTGGTGCCCGAGCGCATCGCCCGCACCATCCAGGAGGGTGGCGTGGCGATCGTCGCCGGCTTCCAGGGCGTCTCGGAGACCATGGACGTCACCACGCTCGGGCGCGGGGGCTCCGACACCACCGCCGTCGCGCTCGCGGCCGCGCTGGACGCCGACGTGTGCGAGATCTACACCGACGTCGACGGCCTGTTCACCGCCGACCCCCGCATCGTCCCGACCGCCCGCCAGATCACGGAGATCACCAGCGAGGAGACGCTCGAGCTGGCGGCGCACGGCGCCAAGATCCTGCACCTGCGCGCGGTCGAGTACGCCCGCCGCTACCGGGTGCCCATCCACGTGCGGTCCTCGTTCTCCGACAAGCCGGGCACCTGGATCCGCACCGACTCCGAGACGGAGGACAGCAGCATGGAAGAGCCGATCATCGCCGGTGTCGCCCACGACCGCAGCCAGGGCAAGATCACCGTCATCGGCGTCCCCGACGTCCCGGGCGCGGCCGCCCGCCTCTTCACGGTGGTCGCCGAGGCCGGCGCGAACGTCGACATGATCGTCCAGAACGTGTCCTCCGAGGCGACCGGCCTCACCGACATCTCCTTCACCCTGCCGGAGGCCGACGGCCAGGCGACGCTCGCCGCGCTGCGCGCCGCCGCCGCCGACCTCGGCTTCGCCGACCTGCGCTACGACGACCAGATCGGCAAGCTCTCCCTCGTCGGGGCCGGCATGCGCTCCCACCCGGGTGTGTCGGCCAAGCTCTTCGGCGCGCTCTTCGACGCCGGGATCAACATCGAGATGATCTCCACCTCCGAGATCCGCATCTCCGTGGTCACCCGCGCCGAGGTGCTGGACGAGGCGGTCCGGGCGGTGCACACCGCGTTCGACCTGGACAGCAGCGAGGCGGAGGCCGTGGTCTACGGAGGGACAGGACGATGAGCGAGCAGGTCAACCAGCGGGCCGGGGTCAACCTCGCGGTCGTCGGCGCCACCGGGCAGGTGGGAGCCGTCATGCGCCGCCTGCTCGAGGAGCGTGACTTCCCGGTCGCCTCCATCCGCTACTTCGCCTCGGCGCGCTCCGCGGGCCGGACGCTGCCGTGGAAGGGCCAGGACATCGTCGTGGAGGACGTCGCGACGGCGGACCTCTCCGGGATCGACATCGCCCTGTTCTCCGCGGGTGGTGCGACGTCGCGGGAGCACGCCCCGCGCTTCGCCGCGGCCGGTGCACTCGTCGTCGACAACTCCTCGGCGTTCCGCAAGGACCCGCAGGTGCCGCTCGTCGTCGCCGAGGTCAACCCGGAGGCGCTGCAGGACATCCCGCTCGGCATCGTCGCGAACCCGAACTGCACGACGATGGCGGCGATGCCGACCCTCAAGGTGCTCCACGAGGAGGCCGGCCTCACGCGCCTGGTCGTGTCCACCTACCAGGCTGTCTCCGGCTCGGGCCTGGCCGGCGTGCGCGAGCTCGACACCCAGGTGCGGTCCGCCGTCGAGCAGGACACCACCGCCCTCGTGCACGACGGCGCGGCGGTCACCGTGCCCGACCCGCAGACCTACGTCGCCCCCATCGCCTTCAACGTCGTCGCCCTCGCCGGGAGCATCCTCGACGACGGCAGCGAGGAGACCGACGAGGAGCAGAAGCTGCGCAACGAGTCGCGCAAGATCCTCGGGCTGCCCTCGCTCGCGGTGTCCGGGACCTGCGTACGGGTGCCGGTCTTCACCGGGCACTCGCTCGCGGTGAACGCCGAGTTCGAGCGTCCGATCACCCCCGAGCGGGCACGCGAGCTGCTCGCCGGCGCCCCCGGAGTCACGCTCGCCGACGTCCCGACCCCGCTGGCGGCGGCCGGCGCCGACGACACCCTGGTCGGGCGCATCCGGCAGGACCAGAGCGTCGAGGGTGGACGTGGTCTGGCCCTGTTCGTCGTCGGGGACAACCTGCGCAAGGGCGCCGCGCTCAACACCATCCAGATCGCCGAGATCCTCGCCGAGCGCCTGCTCGCCCGGGTCTGACGCGACGTCCCCGCGCCGCCGGCCCGGCTCAGGCCGGCCGGCGGCGTGTCACCCGGGCAGGCCGAGGTGGCGGCGGACGAAGTCGAGCTGGACGCGCATCTGCCGCACCCGCTCGTCGGCCACGTGCGAGCCGTGCCCGGCGCCGTACTGGTACAGCTCGACGACCTTCCCCCGTTCGCGCAGCGCCCGGGCGTAGTTCTCCACCTGGCGCAGCGGGCAGCGTGGGTCGTTGAGCCCGGCGAGCAGCAGCACCGGGGCCCGCACCGCGTCGACGTAGGTGATCGGGCTCGCCGTCTCGTACGCCTCCGGCACCTCGTCCGGGCTGCCGCCGAACAGTGCGCGGTCGAAGGCCTGCAGCGAGGCCATCTCGTCCTCGTAGGCCGCCCGGTAGTCGGCCACCGGCACGTCCGCCAGCCCCAGCGACCACCGGCCCGGCTGGGTGCCCAGTCCGAGCAGGGTGAGGTAGCCACCCCACGACGCCCCGGCGAGGACCGAGCGGTCCGGGTCCACCGTGCCGTCCTGCACGAGGTGCTCGTGGACCGCGGCGATGTCCGCCAGCTCGGCGAAGCCGACCTGACCCTCGATCGCGTCGCGCCACGACGTCCCGTAGCCGGTGGAGCCGCGGAAGTTCACGCTGAGGACGGCGAAGCCGTGGTCGACCCACGCCGCGAGGGTCGGGGAGAACGCGTCCGATCGGTGGTCCGCCGGGCCGCCGTGGACGTCGACGACCACCGGGTACGGCGCCGTCCCCCGGGTCGGCAGCCGGAGGAGGGAGTGGACGGTCCCGCCCGGGCCGGGCACGTGGACGTCCCGGACGCCGACCGACGGGCGCGGCCGCGGCCCCACCGGGTGGATGAGGACCTCCCCGGTGCGGGTGGTGCGCACGCTGCGCGGCTGGGCCGCGGAGGACCACGAGTACCAGACCTCGTCGTCGGGCCGGGCCGTGGCCTCGTCGACCGTGCCGTCGGTGGGTCCGACGAGCGAGCTCCGTCCGGTGCGGAGGTCGTGGCGGTACAGCCGGGTGCGGGCGGCGTGGTCGACGGCGAGCAGCACCGCGTCCCCGGACGGGTACCAGGTGGCGTCGGCGACCTCGCCGTCGACGTCGAGTGCCAGCTCGCGCCACCCGCCGCTGCGGACGTCCCACACGGCGGCGCGGGGTGTCCCGATGCGCTCGTGCAGCACGAGCAGGCGGGGGTCGCCGGGGAGTGGGGCGAAGTCCAGCGCCCAGAGCCCGAGCCCCGGGCCGTCCCACAGCTCGACGAGGCGGGCGCCGGTGTCCGCCGCGACGATCCGCAGGGCCGGGTGGCGGGCATCCCCGTGCTCGGCGTGCCCGACGGCGAGCAGGTTGCCGTCGTCGCTGAGCGCTGCGGCCTCGGCGTCGTGCTCACTGCGGTACAGGAGGACCGGCGCGGAGGACGCGGCGAGCGGGCCGAGGAAGATCTGGTGGATCGTCGTGCCCTGGTCGGGGTCGCTGCGGCCCACCACGCCGGTGCCGTCGCGAGCCAGGTGCAGCCCGGCGGAGTAGGCCGGTGGCAGCGGGACCGGAGTCTCGGTCGGCGAGCCGGGCGGTGACCCGAAGGGCTGGCGCCGCCAGATGCCGAACTCGTCCCCCTCGGTGTCGTCGAACCACCACAGCCAGTTCCCCGGCGGGTCGACCAGTGCCTCGGTGGTGCCCGCCGGCCGGTCGGTGGCCGGGACCAGCCGGCCGGTGCTCGCCTCCCACGAGTGGACCTGCGGCCGGCCGTCCACCGTGGCGACGACGCAGGCGCGGTCGGGGGCGTCACGCGCCCAGTCGGGGACCTCGACCTCGCCGGCGCGGAAGCGCTGCTCCCACACCGGCGGCGGCCACCCGGCGACGGTCCGCGCGCCGCGCGTGCGCAGGCGGCCCCGGCGTGACAACCTCGACATGAGACCAAGCGTAGGTCGACGTCGTGCGCCCGGGACGCTCCCGGAATAGTTGTGGGCGCGGGGTGTTGACCTGTCCGGACATCCATCGACAGGAGAAGGCATGGCAACCACCGACGTCACGGCGAGCACGATCGAGCAGACGATCACCGACAACGACATCGTCCTCATCGACTTCTGGGCCGACTGGTGCGGTCCCTGCAAGAGCTTCGCCCCGGTCTACGAGAAGGCGTCGGAGAAGCACACCGACGTCGTCTTCGCCAAGGTCGACACCGAGGCCGAGCAGGAGCTCGCCGCCCAGGCCGGCATCACGGCCATCCCCACGCTCATGGCGTTCCGGGAGGGCATCCTGGTGTTCTCCCAGGCGGGTGCGCTGCCCGGGCCGCAGCTGGAGCAGCTCATCACCCAGGTCAAGGAGCTCGACATGGACGAGGTCCGCACCAAGGTGGCCGAGGCGCAGGCCCAGCAGCAGGGCTGAGCACCCCCGCCCGTCCCTACCATGGGGGGGGAGGCTGACGGTCGGGAGGTGGCATGAGGCGGGGTCGCTGGGCGGCGCTGCTCCTGGTGTGCCTCGCCGTCCTCGCGGGCACGACCACGGACACCGAGCCGGGCACCGAGCCCTCCGGGCAGTCCGGGACCACGAAGCTGCTGCGGGTGCCGCACCTCCTCGAGGTGTGGCGTCCGCCCGACCTCCTCGGCGAGGGATGGCGGGTGCTGCCGCCCAAGAGCCCGGCGGGTGAGGCCGTACGCGCGCAGGGCGGCCTGTGGCGCCTCGACGTGCCGCACGACGCCGGCGGTGAGCTGCGGACCGTGCCCGGCTCCGAGCCGGCGCCCCGGGAGGCCGAGCGGGTGGTCACCGTCCGCGTCGCGGTCGAGCGCGGCCTGGCCGTCAACGGGACGGAGTTCGCCCGTCAGGTGATGGACACCCTCAACGACCCGCGCGGGTGGGGGCACGACGGCTCGGTGGTCTTCGCCCGCACCGACGGCGAGGCCGACATCGACATCACCCTCGCCTCCCCGGCCACCACCGACGAGCTGTGCGCCCCGGTCGACACCGCGGGCCGGGTCTCCTGCGGCCGGGTGGGCTACGCCGTCCTCAACGCCCAGCGGTGGGCCCACGGAGCCGAGCCGTTCCTCGAGGCCGGCGGCACGGTGGCCGACTACCGGCACTACCTCGTCAACCACGAGGTGGGGCACGTGCTGGGCCACCCGCACGTACGCTGCCCGGCATCCGGGGCGCTCGCCCCGGTCATGGTGCAGCAGACCCTGGGCCTGGACGGCTGCCGCCCCAACGGCTGGCCCGCCGCGAGCGGCTGACGACGGCGAAAGGCCCAGAACCAGTGGTTCCGGGCCTTTCCCTTGGTCGGGGTGGCGGGATTTGAACCCACGACCTCCTCGTCCCGAACGAGGCGCGCTACCAAGCTGCGCCACACCCCGATGCAGCCCGACCAGGATACCGGAGCCGGCCCGCAGGAGTGAAACCCGCTGCCCCGGGTGTGACCAGGATCGCCTCAGGAGCGGGGGAGCAGCTGGAGGACGCTGACCTCAGGGCGGCAGGCGAAACGCACCGGCGTGTACGGGGAGGTGCCCATGCCGGCGGAGACGTTGAGCCATGTCGAGCCCGCGCCGCCGGCCTCGTCCGGGCGCGGTCCGGGCCACCCGTGCAGGCCGCTGGCGCGTCGGGTTTCGAGGTCGCAGTTGGTCACCAGGGCCCCGTACCCGGGGACGCGCAGCTGACCGCCGTGGGTGTGCCCGGCCAGGATCAGGTCACAGCCGTCGGCGTGCATGGCGTCCAGGACGCGGGTGTACGGGGCGTGGGACACCCCGATGTGGAGGTCGGCCCGCTCGGCCGGAGCGGGGAAGCGGTCGCGTTCCAGGTGCGGGTCGTCCACCCCCACGAAGGACACCGTCTGCCCCGCGATCTCGAGAGTGCCGCGGGCGTTGTCGAGGTCGAGCCAGCCGCCGGAGGACAGCGTGGCGACGAGGTCGTCGACCGGCAGCCGGCGCGCCTCGTCGGTGGTGGGCCGGCGCAGCGACGGCGGGAGGAGGTAGCGGGCCGGGTTCTTCGGCTGCGGTCCGTAGATGTCGTTCGACCCCAGGACGAAGACGCCGGGCAGGTCGAGGAGCGGGCCGAGCGCACACCGGACCGCGGGCACGGCGTCGCGGTGGGCGAGGTTGTCACCCGTGGAGACGACGAGGTCTGGCTCGAGCTCGGCGAGCCGGCGCACCCACTCCTGCTTGAGCCGCTGGTCGGGGGTGAGGTGCAGGTCGGAGACGTGGAGGATGCGCAGCGGGCGGCTCCCCGGTGCGAGCACGGGGACGGCGTGCACCCGCACGGTGAACATGCGCGTCTCGGCGACCGCCCACGCGAGGCCTCCGGCGGCGGCGAGGGTCAGGCCCGCCGCGAGTCGTCGCAGCACGCTCAGTCGTCGTTCCCGCCGCGGCCCCGGTTGCCGCGTTCGCCGCGGTCCCCGTCGTCGCGACCCCGGTCGTTGTCACGCCGGTCGTCGCCCCGACGGCGGTCCTCGTCGCGGTCGCGGTTCTCGCGCCGCTCGCGGTCGTCACGGTCCTCGTCGGAGCGGTCCTCGGTCTCGGCCTCCCGGCCGCCGCTGGTGTAGATCGTCACCGTCTGCCCGCGCTGCGCCGCGCTCCCCGCCGCGGGGCTGGTCGCCACGGCGAGGCCCTCGGGCCAGCCGGAGTCGACGCCGTGGCCCATGCGGACGTCGAACCCGGCCTGCTCGAGCGTGCGGCGGGCGTCCTCGACGGTCTGCCCACCGATGCTCGGGACACGCAGCCGCTCGCCGTGGACCACCCGGCTCGGCGCGTCGGCGAAGTCCTCCACGGGCATGCCCTCGGTGGCCCGCTCCATGTAGGCCTTCCACGTCGGGGCGGCGATGAGGCCGCCGTAGACCCGGTTGCGCCAGATGCCGTTGATGTACTCGTAGCCCATCTGCTCGTCGCGGTCGGCGTGCCCCATCCACACCGCGGCCGCCATCTGCGGGACATACCCGATGAACCAGGCGTGGGTGTCGTCGTTCGCCGTCCCGGTCTTGCCGGCGGTGGGCCGGCCGGGGATCCGTGCGGTGGAGCCGGTGGAGTCCCACTCCGGCCCCATGACCGCCTGGAGGGCATGGTTCACGCCGCGCACGACGTCCTCCTCCAGCACCCGCTGGCAGTCGGACGGCGGGACGGGGATCTCCTCACCGGTGCGGTCGATGATCCGGGTGATGGCCACCGGCTCGCAGGCGATGCCGCCGGCGGCGAGCGTGGCGTAGGCGTTGGCCATGGACAGCGGGGTCACCGTGTTGGAGCCCAGGATCATCGCCGGGTTGTTCTGCAGCGGCTCACCGGAGCCGGTCTCCACGCCCATGTCCATCGCGATCCCGGTGATGTCGCACAGGTCCATCTGCTGGGCCATGACGACGAAGGAGGTGTTGATCGACGTGCGGGTGGACTCCAGGACGGTCTCGACGCCACCCCCGAAGCCCTCGAGGTTCTTCGGCTCGTAGTTGTCGGCGACCTCAGGGGCGCAGGAGATGGTCCAGTCCTTGTGGGCGAAGAACCGGTTCGCCGAGTTCACCCGGTCCATGAGCGAGTTGCCCTCGCGGAGCCACTGGACCAGCGTGAAGACCTTGAACGTCGAGCCGGACTGGAAGCCGGACCCGCCACCGTGGGACTTGCCCACGTTGTAGTTCACCTGCGTGGCGCGGGGGTCGTTCTCGTTGGCGACGCCGTAGTTGGTGTTCTGCGCCATCGCGAAGATCCGGCCGGTGCCCGGCTCGATCGACGACAGCGCCACCGAGATGCCGGACGGGTCGTCGATCGGGACCGCCCCGGTCACGGCGTCGAAGGCGGCCTCCTGCTTCTCCGGGTCGAGGGTGGTGTGGATCGTCAGGCCGCCCCGGTTGAGCAGCTGGCGCCGGTCCTCGACGGTCTCGCCGTAGGCCTCGTTGTTGAGGATCTCGTTGACGACGTACTGGCAGAAGTAGGCGGCGTTGCCGGCGACGCCGCAGCCGCGCGGCGCGTCCTGGACGTCGAGCATCTCCGGGACCGGGATCGCCACAGCCTCGTCGTACTCGGCCTGGGTGATGAAGCCCTCGCTGAGCATGGTGCCCAGGACGGTGTTGCGGCGACGCTCGGCGTTCTCCGGGTTGGTCACCGGGTCCCACTTGGCGGGGGACTGGGTGATGCCGGCGAGCAGCGCCGACTCGGCGATGTCGAGGTCGGCTGCCGACTTGTTGAAGTAGTGGTGTGCGGCGGCCTCCACCCCCCACTGGGAGGGCCCGAACTGGGCGATGTTGAGGTAGCCGGTGAGGATCTCGTCCTTCGACCGGACCTGCTCGAGCGCGATCGCCAGGCGCGCCTCCCGCAGCTTGCGCGCGATCGTCGTCTCGGTGGCCGCCTGGTAGAGCTCGGGGTCGTTCTTCACCCGGCTCTCCTCGATCTGCACGTTCTTCACGTACTGCTGCGTCAGCGTCGAGGCACCCTCGAGGTCACCGCCGGCGAGGTTGCGGACGGTGGCCCGCAGGATGCCCTCGGGGTCCACGCCGCCGTGCTCGTAGAAGCGGCGGTCCTCGACGGCGACCACCGCGTCCTTCATGTGCTGGGAGATCTCGTCGAAGCCGACGACCACCCGGTTCTCGGCGAAGAAGGTCGCCAGCACGTTGCCCTCCGCGTCGAGCATGACGCTCTGCTCGGACGGCTCGTCGATCTCCAGCTCGGTGGGTAGCTCGTCGAACAGGTCGGTCGTCGCGTTCCCGATCGCCCCCACCGACCCGACGGCGGGCAGCAGCAGGCCGGCCATGAGCACACCCCCCGCGACGGCGATGAGGAGGAAGGCGAGCATCATGGCGACGAGCTGGACGGGGCGCACGGCGCGCCCACGTGGCGTTGGACGTGAGGCCATTCCTCTAGAGTACGGTGCCCGGCCACGGGCCCGTCGAGGCGGTGGGCGAGTTCACCCGATGAGGGGGATTGCCAATCCCGACGCCGGATGTGACCATTTCGCCAAGGTCACGATTTGACCATCGACCTTTCTTGACCCCGTTAAGAGGGACTACGGTCAGGTAAGAGGGACTACTACGGTCAGGTCACGGACAGCGGCAAGGATGCCGCGGACAGGAGGTGGGGCCATGAGCTCCTACGACGACCAGACGTGGGCGGCGCGCGCCGCATGCACCCAGATCGAGCCGGACGAGCTCTTCGTCCGTGGAGCGGCACAACGGGCGGCACGCGAGCTGTGCTTCCGGTGCCCGGTACGCATGGAGTGTCTGGCGGACGCCCTGGACGCCCACGTCAACTTCGGCGTGTGGGGTGGGCTGACTGAGCGGGAGCGCAGGGCGCTGCTGCGCCGCTACCCGGAGGTGGAGTCCTGGGCAGAGCGGCTCAAGGACGAGGACGACGAGATCATCGCCGAGCTCCGGGCCGACCGGGCGCCGCGCATCCTGGCCAAGATCCGCCAGGCCTAGGATGGCCGCATGAAGACCTGGGAGTACGCGACCATTCCACTGCTCATCCACAACACCAAGGCCATCCTCGACCAGTGGGGCGCCGACGGCTGGGAGCTCGTCCAGGTGGTGCCCGGCCCCACCGAGAACCTCGTCGCCTACCTCAAGCGCGAGAAGCAGTGAGCGTCTCCGACCGGCTCCGGGAGCTCGGGCTCTCGCTGCCCGAGGTCGCCACCCCGGTGGCGAACTACGTCCCCGCGGTCCGGCACAGGAACCTCGTGTGGACCTCCGGGCAGCTGCCGCTGGTCGACGGCGCCCTCCCCCTCACCGGCAAGGTCGGTGAGGGGGAGGGCCTCGTCACCCCGGAGCAGGCCACCGCGCTGGCTCGCGTCGCGGCGCTCAACGGCCTGGCCGCCGTGGCCGCCAAGGTGGGCAACCTGGACGACGTCGTCCGGGTGGTCAAGGTCGTGGGCTTCGTGGCGAGCGACCCGTCCTTCACGGGGCAGCCGGCGGTGGTCAACGGCGCGTCCGACCTCCTCGGGCAGATCTTCGGGGAGGCGGGGCTGCACGCCCGCAGCGCGGTGGGTGTCAGCGTGCTGCCGCTCGACGCTCCGGTCGAGGTCGAGCTGGTCCTCGCACTGGCCTGAGCGGCCGTCGCGGGCCGGGCGCCGGCCGGGCTGCCATGGCGACGACGCGGCGCGGCCGCCGCGTCGTCGGGGCAGTCAGCGGGCGCGGCGCTTGAGACGCTCGAGGTCGAGGATCTGCACGGCCCGCCCCTCGAGCCGGATCCAGCCGCGGGAGATGAAGTCGGCCAGCGACTTGTTCACCGTCTCCCGGGAGGCGCCGACGAGCTGGGCAAGCTCCTCCTGGGTGAGGTCGTGGGCGACACGCAGGCCTTCGGGGGTCTGCTCGCCGAAGCGCACCGACAGGTCGAGCAGCGCCTTGGCGACGCGGCCGGGGACGTCGGAGAAGACGAGGTCGGCGAGGGCCTCGTTGGTGCGGCGGAGCCGCTGGGCCAGTGCGCGCAGCATGTGCTTCGCCAGGCCGGGGCGGGTGTCGAGCAGGTGCATGAACGGCTCGTGCTGCAGCTCGAGGAGGCGGCTGTTCGCCACCGCGGTGGCCGTCGCCGTCCGCTCGCCCGGCTCGAAGAGCGTGAGCTCGCCGAGGAGCTCGCCGGGGCCGAGGATGGCCAGGAGGTTCTCCCGGCCGTCGTTCGAGCGGTGCCCGAGCTTGATCTTCCCCTCGAGGACCAGGTAGAGCCGGTCGCCGGGGTCGCCCTCGTGGAAGAGGGTCTCCCCGCGCCGCAGGCTGACCTCCTGCATGGCCTCCCGCAGGGCAGCCCGGGCGTCGTCGTCGAGGGCAGCGAAGAGAGGCACGGAGCTGATCGCGGCGTCGTCCACGGTGGCATCCTTTTCACGTCGGGGTCTGCGGCTCGGGCCCGGGGGCCCATCACGCCCATCCTGCCACCGAGTGCGCCGAACTGCCCGTAACCTGGCGCGGTGGGAACCGAGGATCTGCAGGTCGACCGCGGTCCGGCCCCCGCGGTCGAGGTCGACGACCTGCTCGCCGCGCAGTGGCCGGACGCCCGCTGCGAGCTCGACTTCACCTCCCCCTTCGAGCTTCTCGTCGCGACCGTGCTCTCGGCGCAGACCACCGACGTGCGGGTCAACGCCGTGACGCCGGAGCTGTTCCGCCGCTGGCCGGGACCGGAGGAGCTCGCCGCGGCGAGCCAGGAGGAGCTGGAGGAGGTGCTGCGTCCGCTCGGGTTCTTCCGCGCCAAGGCGACGTCGCTGCGTGGGCTCGCCGCGGCGCTGCTCGCGGACCACGGCGGGCAGGTGCCGGCGGACCTCGACCCGCTCGTGCGGCTGCCGGGCGTCGGGCGCAAGACCGCCAACGTCGTCCTCGGCAACGCCTTCGACATCCCCGGCATCACCGTGGACACCCACGTCGGGCGGCTGGCCCGCCGCCTGGGCTGGAGCACCAGCAAGGACGCGGTCAAGGTGGAGCGGGAGATCGCCGCACTCGTCCCGCAGGAGCGGTGGACGATGCTGTGCCACCGGCTGATCTTCCACGGCCGCCGGGTCTGCCACGCCCGCCGCCCCGCGTGCGGCGCCTGTGTGCTCGCCGAGCTCTGTCCCAGCTACGGCATCGGGGAGACGGACTCCGACGCGGCCGAGGCGCTGGTCCGTCGCCCCGAGTAGGCCGGCTCGCTGGGCGGGAGTGCAGTTCCCGTCACCGACG
>Ga0079225_10000448_pt1 | contig 22258 bp, 18 predicted proteins | sample Poulit2012_FD_76344 | JGI IMG/M metagenome (GOLD analysis project Ga0079225, IMG submission 76344) | Agricultural soil microbial communities from Georgia to study Nitrogen management - Poultry litter 2012 | ecosystem: Environmental > Terrestrial > Soil > Agricultural land | place: USA: Georgia... | reverse complement strand
TAACGTGGGCCGCCCACGCTGGGCCAGGCGTGCATGCCTGGTTCAGCGGGGGTTGGCCTATGCCAGCACCACCGTGAAAGGCCTACCGTCTCCCCGGAGAGCGCATCCCTCGATCACGGGAAGCACCGCGATATGCCCGCACGGCGAGAGCGCTGAACCAGACCACACCAATGCCGACACCGGTACGTTGCAGCAGGCCGCCGTAGTCGAAGAAGGCGGGCATCTGGTTGAAGCTCGCCCCACTGGACAGCGCGAGAACCGTGAGCATGCCGACAGCGGTACCCACCGAGTACCGAGCCCATGCCTGCTCACCACGGCGACGGAACCACCACGCATAGACGAACGCAGCCGTCGGCAGACCAAGGAACGCGGGCGCGGAGAGCAGATCGTGTAGCGCGCCCGCGGTCGTGTAGCCGGGCGCAACCTCTGGCGTGCCCGGGGGATAGCCGCCCACCGCATCCGTCGTGAACGCGCCCACACCGAACAACCCAAGAGCCGTCACACCCACCAGGAGCGGCCCTACATGCCGCGTCGTCGTGTGCTCCGATCGCGCCAAACCCACTGCGCCGGCCAGGCTCAACGCACCGGCCATGCAGAAGTTCGCGGTCTGTGCCCAGCCACCGGGCCCGAGTGCCAATGAGCTCACCGGATGCCGTAGGACGTCGTAGTCATCGCGGGCCAGTGCGCCGAGCACATCCACGGTCACCAGCAACGGCCCAGCGGCCACTCCGCACGACAGCAGAATCTGCGTCAGACGTCGGCGGTGCACCATCGGGCCTCCTGCGGCTCGAACCTTGCCGCATTACCGCACACGCCGTTGCACCGTTCAACCGCCGGGATCGGCGTAAGCTCGCGGCATGGTCGACGAGGTGGTGCTGCGGCAGCACATCATGGCTCGACTCGCCGAGGTCACTCAGGCGAATGGCGGCTTCGTCAGCCGTCAAGAGATCAGCAGCTTCACCATCGAGCCGGGTATCACCAGGCGGCTCGTGGATACGTCGAAAGGCATCTGGAATCCTCGTGATCTGACGGCGACGCTCTCCGTGGTGAGCTCACCGGACGGGCCCTACGCCGACGAGGAAGTCGAGGACGGGCTGTTCCACTACGACTACCGTTCAGGCTCGCACGAAGGCGACAACCGCCGATCTTTCCGGTATACGTCATCGGTGATGACACCGCGGCGCGCCAGTTCGTGTTGGCCCTGGACGAGAGTTTGCGGTTCCTAGAAGACCCGCTCAACCCCAGCCCGGCCGAGCGACGCTACGCCGAGCGGGTGGTGAAGCAGCGGCTGCACCAGCCAGAATTCCGTGGGCGGGTCATCCACGCCTATTCCACGCAGTGCGCTATCTGCACGCTGGCGATCGGAGACTTGTTGGATGCCGCGCACATCGTGGGCGACACCCACGAACTCGGCCAGCCGGTGACGCAGAACGGCCTCAGCCTGTGCAAGATCCACCATGCTGCCTTCGATAGGAACCTGCTTGGTATCACACCGGACCTCGAGGTGCGGATCAACCAGGAGCTGCCGACCAGGCATCGGCACCACGATCATCCGGACCCGTGCGCCTGTGCACTCGCGAAAGGACGCTTTTGGTCACCCCGTGGACAAAAAGCGTCCTTTCGTGCGGCACCGCCGGACCGCTCGGCACGGTCCGACGAACCCGTCCAAGCGACGCCGATTAGGATGGGCATACCCCGATCAGGCGAAGGTGAGACCTATTTCTGGCATTGCTGCAGCGTATGGCCCATTCGACCCACACGAGGGGCTGCGGATGCTCGACCGACTCACTCACCGGGGGCCCGACGGTCAAGGCACCCATGCTCTCGAGCACGCCTGGCTAGGACACCAACGCCTGGCTATCGTCGACCCCGAGCGCGGCACGCAACCACTGCACGACGTCGACGGCAAGTACTGGCTGGTGGGCGACGGCGAGGTCTACAACCACCGCCGACTACGCCGCGGGCTCGAGGAAAAGGGACACGTCTTCCGTTCCGATTCCGATCACGAGACCGTGCTGCACCTGGTGGAGGAGGACGGCCTGGCCGCCCTGCCGCAACTGTGGGGCATGTTCGCGTTCGTCGCCGCCACGACGGACGGCCGCTTCGCCGCCGCACGCGACATCATCGGCCTCGCCCCGCTGTACTGGGTCCGCGACGGCGACACCGTCGTGTTCGCCAGTGAGCTGAAGGCTTTCGACCCGCCTCATCGCAAGTCCGTCGAGCCATTCCCTCCCGGACACGTCTGGACACCCACCGACGGCCTCCAACCTTTCGGGGAACTACCCAGCGCTGCCGACACGGCGACGTCGTTCGCCCAGTACGACGTCGAGGAGGACCCGCCAGAGGAGGTCCTCACCCAGATTCGCGAGACGCTCATCGCTTCGGTCAAGCGGTCCATGGCCGCCGATGTGCCGGTCGGTGCGCTGCTCTCCGGTGGGATCGACTCCAGCATCGTCACCGCGATCGCCGCGACGGAGGCGAAGAAGCAGGGCTGGCGGCTACCGACGTTCTCGGCCGGCCTGGCCGACAGCGAGGACCTCGCCGCAGCTCGGCGCGTGGCCGCGCTCTACAGCACAGCCCACGAGGAGCGCATCTACACCGAGGACGAGCTCATCGACTGGGTCCCCGAGGTCATCCGGGTGATCGAGTCGTTCGACCCGACGCTGGTACACAGTTCCGTACCGAACCTGCTTGTGGCGAAGTTGGCCGCCCGCTCGGTGAAGGTCGTCCTCATCGGTGAAGGCGCCGACGAGCTCTTCGCCGGCTACGCCTACTACCGGGATTTCGACAGCCACACCGAGCTGCACGATGAGCTCGTCGCCACCCTGGAGGGCCTGCACATCGGCGGTCTCCAGCGGGTCGACCGGGTCACCGGCTCCAACAGCCTGGAGGCGCGCACACCGTTCCTCGACGTCGAGATGGTGGAACTCGGGCTCGGACTGCCGGCGCAGTGGAAGTTGTCCAACGGCGACCGCCTCGAGAAGTGGCTGCTGCGCAAGGCGTTCGACGGGTGGTTGCCAGAAGACCTGCTGTGGCGGCCGAAGCAGCAGTTCGGGCAGGGCACAGGCTCGCGCGATGTGCTGCGCCAGCACTACGAAGAGACCGTGTCCGAAGAAGAGTTCAACGACAGCCAGCATGTGCTCGACCCACCGCCGCGTACGCGCGAGGAACTGGCGTACTTCCGGCTGTTCGAGCGGGAGTTGACCGGGCTCGATCCGGGCGACGTCGTCGGTCGGTTCACCGAGGCCTGAGCGCTGCGGCAGGTCACGGAAGGCGCAGGTCCGAACCGGTCGCCGCGTTCAGGTCGTCCAGGAGCGGCTGCGTCTCCTGCCTGAGCACCTCGTACCGGGCAGCACCGTCGATGGGATAGTCGACGATCCCCGCGCTGGCCATGCTCGCGAACTCTTGCAGCGTGCTCAGCCGGGCGTAGTAGTCGGCCTCGTCCACCTCTGGCGGATATCCGGCGTCGAGTATCCGCGCGTAACTGTCCGCGAGCAGACTCAGGTTGGTCGACGCCGACGACCACGAACTGTGCGCGATCCGATCGTCGATGACTTGAATGTCTTCGATCACATTCTCGGCGCCCGTCAGCGCCCACTCCGCATCGAACTCGTCGGGTTCCTCGTACTCATACTCCTCGTACTCGTAGTCATATTCTTCGTACTCGTACTCTTCGTACTCATACTCCTCGAGCTCGTCTGCCTCGTACTCGTACTCCTCGAGCTCGGTGTCGGCGTAGCCCTCCGCTCCAGTATCGGCGCCGCTGGAATCGTCGCCGGCCTGGTCATCGCTCGGCGGTTCGGCAGCGGGTTCCTCCTCCGGCTCAGGATCCGGTTCGGGCTCTGCCTCAGGCACGGACTCCGGCTCGGGCGTCGGCTCCGGCTCGTCCACCGAGTCCGGAGCCGTCGTTTCGGCCGCTTCTGTCTCACCCTTCGCTTCGACGCCTTCCAGCGCCTGCTGGGACTTCGTGATCTTGGCGTCCGCCCGCGCCTGGTCGACGTCGTCGTTCGTGACTACGGCGCCGACGGCTGCCCCCAGCATCACCGACGCGATGCCGACGCCGGCAAACCCCCACCATCTCCTTCGCGAATGACGTCGCGAATGAGCGCTCGATGAGTCAACCACATGTCCTCCCCGTCCATCCCCGTCAACCCCGCGTTACCAAGCAACTTTGCCACCAAGTAGTTGACCATACAAGGGACTTTGGTCCCGATGGCCGTGCCCCGCTCCCCGCCAGGGTGAGTACGGGAATCCCGGCGACATCCCGGACTATGACGACACGGGCGATACCCCCACTACTGCGGAGGAGCAGCCCACCGCCGCCGGCAGCCGCATGGCTGAGCCGCTACTGGCGCTATGGCCCCAGTTCCGGCTCAGTCATGGGACAGCGGGATGCGGTCGTCCCGGGCGGGCCATCGGCCGAAGTAGAACAGGCCGGACCCCAGCGCGATCAGCAGTAGCACGCTCATGGCCAGCAGGAACGGCAATGCGCCGAACTGGGCGATCAGCGGGATCGCGGCAGCGGTGACCAGCCCGCCACCGAAGAACGGCTCGAACAGCAACTGCTTGTAGCCGAATGCTTCGAACGCGGGGCTCTTGGCCTCGGGGTCGGCGATGCGCATCAGGATCAAACCGGTGGCGGTCACGCCCATGGACTGGCCGAAGTCACCGATGCCGCGCTCGAACCAGTACTTCGGGATGAACCGGCGGGCCAGCACCAGCATGACCATGACGTTCCACGCGATACCCGCGCCGGCCAAGATCGCAAAGGCTCCGAGGTTCTCGGCGATCGCCTCCAAGGACAGCGAGGCCAGCGCGCTGATGATCAGCATGTCCAGCGTGAATCCCTGGATGCGGATCATCATCAGCCGGTCGATGATCTCGTTGCGGTCGAACTTGTCGATGACCAATTGCACGATGACACCGCCGAGCATGGCCAGCGGGAACAGCGGCACGTACTCGAAGAGTTGCACGGTGTCGGTCCAGAGCGCGGCTTCCAGGGCCTGCAGCGCAGACAGCATGGCTTGTCCGATCAGGATGGCCACCGCGACGACCGCGAAGTGAATGGCCAGGGGTTCCACCGACGACGGGCGCACGGTCATCGTGGCAGCAGGGAACTGTTCCTCCTTGACGTAGATGCCTCGCTGTTCGGAGAGCGAGGCCTTGGCGGAGGTCTCGAGGAACTCGGTCTTCCCCGTACGCACCGCCCAGTTGATCATCGCCACGCCGATGACGATGCCGCTCACGATCCCGACGGTGGCCATCCCCAGCGCGAGGTCGGTGCCCTCCGGGAACCCGAGGTCCGCCATCACACCGGCCAATCCCGCCGCGGTGCCGTGACCGCCCTCGAAGCCGATCTCGATCAGCGCACCCGCCGGCGGGTTGATGCCGAACATCGGCGCCAGCAGAAGCATGGTCAGCAGCAGGCCGACGACGTACTGGCCAGCGCCGAGGGTCACGCCGAGGGAGAGCTGCGGGCCCACTAGCCGAGCAGCCCGCCGGGGACTCGGTATCCGCTCGCCCAGGGACAAGGTGTCGAACACAACGCTGATCAGCAGCTCAGGAAGAACCCCCCACACCTCGAGGATGTCGGCGCCGAAGATCCCACCGTCTTCGAAGATGGTGATGCCGACGAGTGAGCCCACCGCCCCCAGCACGTCCGGCCCCAACAGGAGGGCGAGGAACCCACCGATGATCGAACTCGGCAGACACAGCAGCCACCTCCCCTTATGCCGCTGCCACCAACGCTACCGGCGCATCCCCACCCGGCATGGCTGAGCCGGTACTGGTGCTATAGGGCCAGTACCGGCTCAGCCATGCGACAGGGTGTGGTCAGAGGCGCTCGCGGTACTCCCGCATATTGCTGCGCAGGCTCGGGTCAGTACCGAAGTACGCGTGCCGGGACATATCCGTGGAGTACCGGCTGGCCGGAGGGGTGCGCCCGAGCGCTTCGGCCATGGCTCGCACATGGTGGGGCGCCGCACCGCAGCACAGCCCGAAGTACTGCACCCCTGCCGCAGCGGCGGCCGTCGTGAACTCGGCGACCTCGTGGCGGGTGCAGGTGAAGGGGTCCAGGCCCGTCGGGAACGCCCGATCCTCCTCCGTCCCCTCGACGGCCGCTGCCCACGGGTCCCGCAGCGACTGCATCGTCGGTTCGGCCGTCGTGGTCCGGTAGGGCACTGGAAGCGCGGCGATCGGGGCGTCGACGGCGTCGACCAGCGGCGCCAGCAGCGGCACCATGGTCGCCGGGCCACGGGAGCAGTTCAGCCCGACGACGTCGGCGCCGGCGTCCACCAGGCGCTGGCACGCGTCGTTCAGGGCTGGCCCGTCCCGCATGGCGTCGTCGTGGTCGACCACCAGGGTGATGACCGAGGGCAGCCCCGCCTCGCGGATCGCCGCGAGGGCGAGCTCGGCCTCACCGAGGTAGCGAAACGTCTCTCCGATGACGAAGTCGGCGTTCGCGTTCGCCGCCCAGCCCACCTGCTCGTCGAACATGGACCGCACCTGGGCGTAGGTCGCCTCGTCACCAGGGTCGTAGACGTTGGTGTTGCAGACATTGCCCGCGAGCAGCGAGCCGTTCCTTCCGGCCACCCCCGAGGCGATCTCGAGCGCCTGCCGGTTGATGGGTTCGAGCAGGTCCTCCTTGCCCACCAGCCGCATCTTCTCGCGGTGCGAGTAGTAGGTGAACGCCTGCACGACGTCAGAACCCGCGTGCACGAACTCCTCATGCAGAGCCTGTACCTGTTCGGGGTGCTCGAGCACCACCTCCGGAACGAACGGACCGGCCTGCAGATAGCCACGGCGCTCGAGCTCGAAGACGTAGCCCTCCGCACAGATCAGGGGTCCTTGGGCCAGTCGTTCACGCAGGCCGGGGGTGGTCTCAGATGTCACGCGCTACTCCTTGGGTGTGTGCTTCTGCGGATCCAGGAACGGCTTGGGTACGACGGTGGCGGTACTCGTGCCGGTCGCCCGCTGCACGCTCAGGGTGGTGCCCAACTCGGTGCGCTCGATGGGCACCAGCGCGAATCCGACATTGCGCTCCAGCCGCGGTGACCAGAACGCGGAACTGACCTGCCCGATCCGGACGTGGTCGTCGTCGACCACCGGGAGGTAGTCCTCGATGTAGCCGATCAGCGGGTCGCCCTCGATCTCCACGCCGACGACGCGCCTGCTGGCCCCCTCGTCGGCGATGCACGACAGGGCCTGCTTACCGATGAACTCGGCCGGCTGGTCCAGGTCCACCGTCCACTCCAGCCCGGCCTCGTACGGGTTGAGGAAGCGGTAGTCGGAGTAGGTGGTGTTGTCCAGCGCGATGTCCGAGCCGTAGGAGAGGATGCCCGCCTCGACACGCCGGATCTGGCTCGGACCGATGACCGCGATGCCGTGCGGCTCACCTGCCTGCAGGATGGCCTCCCACAGTCGTGGACCGTCCCGGCTCGCGTTGCGCAGGTAGATCTCGTAGCCGACCTCACCGGTGTAGCCGGTACGGGAGACGACCACGCTCATCCCGTGCAGCTCGTACTCGCGCATGCGGTAGTAGCGCAGGTCGAGCACGTCGTCGCCGAACAGCGCGCTCAGTACGTCTTTCGAGCGTGGGCCCTGTATCTGGACCGGCGCCACGTCCGGCTCGGTCACCTGGACGTCGAGTCCCGCCTGACTGGCCACGCCCTTCGCCCAGAGCAGGACGTCTCCGTCGGCCACCGAGAGCCAGAAGTGGTTCTCCCCCAGCCGGAGCAGCACCGGGTTGTTGATGATCCCGCCGTCGACGTCGGTGTTGAGCACGAACATGCACTGACCGACCTCGCACTTGGCGAGATCGCGCGGGGTGAGCAGGTTGGTGAAGGTGAACGCGTCCGGGCCGGTGACCTCCACCTGCCGCTCGACGCCGACATCCCAGAGCGTGACGTCATGGACCAGATGCCAGTACTCCGCGATGGGGTCGTCGTAGTGGCGTGGGTGATACATCCGGTTGCACACGCTGTAGGACTGCACACCGTGGCGCCGGGAGGCGTAGAAGTACGGGGACTTACGGATACGCGTGTACATGTGGACTTTTGGCACGTCGTACGGGATGCGCATATCAGGCCTCTGTCCAGGCTGGCGACGTTGAGGTGGCGCCGGTCGTTGCCATTTGGGCAATGCCGTTCCACGGTCCTTGATCTCGAACGTAGCATGAGGTTGTGAGCGAAACAACAGGCCGACCCGTCGTCGTGCTGGAGCGGGCGCTGGCCATCCTGGACGTGCTCGCCGAGGCGCCGCACGACCTCGGCACCAACGAGATCGCGCGCCGTGTCGACGCGACGGCTAGCTCGGTTTCCCGCATGTTGACCACCCTCGCCGCGGCCGAGGTTGTGCACCGGGTACCCGACACTGGCCGCTACCGGCTCGGGCTGCGGCTGGTTCAACTCGGCAACGCCGCCATCAGCCGGTTCGACCTGCGCGCTCTCGTTCGCCCCCATCTGGTCGACCTGGCCGAGACCACCGGGGAGACCGCGACGTTGTCCGTGCCGGGCGAGGCCGCGATCATGACCCTGGACTTCGAGCAGAGCCCGTCCTCGGTGCGCAGCGTCGCCGAGGTTGGACGCCCGAGCGTGTCGCACGCGACCGCGGTGGGCAAGGTGTACCTGAGCCATGGGGGCAGCACAGCCGGGAGCGCAGCCGGCGGCCCAGCCCAGGTGCCGACAGAAGAGCTGATCTCCTACACCGACCGCACCGTCACCGACCCCGACACGCTGGCGGCGATCCTGGCCGAGGTCCGCGAGCGTGGTTGGGCCGAGGCGATTGAGGAACGCGAACCCGGCCTGAACGCGGTCGCCGTGCCCGTCCTCACCGGCGTCGGCGCGTTGGTCGCCGTGCTGGGAGTCCAGGGACCGGCATGGCGCTTCGAGGCCGACGCGATGACGGCAGCCGTCGAACACCTGCGGGAGCACGCGGCGACGGTCGCCGCCGGTGCACACGGCTAGCAGCCGGCAGGGACAGCGCCGACTCGATCACGGTCCAGACTCGTTTCGGCACAGATGCGTGAAACATCCCAGGTCAACCACTATCCTCGGGACACTGCTACACGGCGGTTCGCACGTACACCAACGTGGGGAGGTGACCGGCCGGGATGGACATGAGCTTCGCCGAGTTCCTGGAAACCCGCTGGGAGCTCCTGCTCGAACTCAGCATCGAGCACATCATTCTGGTGTTGGTCTCGGTGGGCATCTCGACGGCGATCGGAGTGCTCGTGGGTGTGCTGACCTACGAAACCGACCGCCCTCGCGAGATCTCGCTGGCCATCGCCGGCTCGTTCCTCACGATCCCGTCGCTCGCGCTGTTCGGGTTGTTCCTCGTGTGGTTCGGGCTGGGGGTCGCACCGGTGATCATCGCGCTGGTGATGTACGGGCTCTTGCCGGTCCTGCGCAACACGATCGTCGGCCTGCGCGAGGTCGACTCCGCCGTGGTGGAGTCGGCCCAGGGTATGGGCATGGGCCGCGTTCGGCGGTTGCTGAAGATCGAACTCCCCCTGGCGTGGCCGGTGATCCTCACCGGGATGCGCGTGTCCACGCTGCTCATCATCGGCATCGCCGCCATCGGTGCCTACATCAACGGGCCGGGCCTCGGCGAGGAGATCTTCAGCGGCATCGCGCGCGTCGGCACACCGATCGCCGTCAACCTGGTGCTCGGCGGCATGCTCGGCATCATCGTGCTGGCCATCCTGTTCGACCTGCTGTTCGTGCTCATCAACCGACTCACGACATCGCGAGGGCTGAGATGACCGAGAACGGCGACGCCACCGGTAACGACCGGGCCAAGATCAGGCTGGAGAACCTCGAGAAGCGGTTCCCCGGCCAAGCCCAGGCCGCCGTGGACGCGCTCAACATGGAGATCCCCGAAGGGGAGATCGTCGTGATGGTGGGTCCGTCGGGCTGCGGCAAGACGACGACCATGAAGATGATCAACCGGCTGATCGAGCCCAGCTCCGGGCGCATCTTCCTCGAGGACGAGGACGTCACCAACGTCGACGCGGATCATCTGCGGCGCCGGATCGGCTACGTCATCCAGCAGATCGGGCTGTTCCCGCACATGACCATCGCGGAGAACATCGCCACCGTACCCAAGATGCTCGGGTGGGATCGCTCGCGGATCACCAGCCGGGTCGACGAGTTGCTCGAGACGGTCGGCATCCCGGGCGACTACCGCAACCGCTACCCGAAGGAGCTCTCCGGCGGACAGCGACAGCGCGTCGGTGTCGCCAGGGCGATGAGCGCGGATCCCGATGTCATGCTCATGGACGAGCCGTTCGGTGCGATCGACCCGATCACGCGGGACCGGCTGCAAAACGAGTTCCTCCGGCTGCAGGAGGAGATCAAGAAGACGATCATCTTTGTCACGCACGACATCGACGAGGCCATCAAGATGGGTGACCGGATCGCCATTCTGCGCGAGCAGTCCCGCATCGCCCAGTTCGACACACCCGAACGGCTCCTGGTGGACCCGGCCGATGACTTCGTCTCCGACTTCATCGGGCGCGGCGCGTCGTTGAAGCGGCTCAACCTGAGCCGCGTCCGTGACATCACGCTGGACGACTGGCCCACCGTTGACGAACACGCAAGCCATGACGAGGTCCGCTCGCTGCTGGACCGTAGCGAGCGCAGCGCGGTTCTCGTGCTAGACCAGCAACGACGTCCGCGCCGATGGGTCAATATCGAGCACTTGCGCCGCGGCGACAGTCGACCACTGTCGTCGATCGGACTACCGGCCGACGCCGTAGTCGAACCGCGCGCCACCCTCAGCGACACGCTGAACGAGATGATCACCGCCCGGTACAGCACCGCCGTCGTCGTCGATCGTGACGGCGCGTACGAGGGCATCGTGGACATCGACACGATCAATACCGCGGCGCGCAGCATGCGCGACGTCGAACGCGGCAGACTCCGCGACCAGGCAGCCGCGTCCGGGCCGGGCGAAGACCAGGACGCGGTCGGTTCCGACGATGCGACGTCCCCATGAGCACGACCCAGGAGCGCACGAGCCAAGCGGCGGACACCGGTGCCGCGCAGGAGACGATCGCGCACGACGAGCGACGACCACTGCGCAGTTACCTGTTCATGCCGGTCGTCTTGGCGATCGCCCTTCTCGCGCTCTACCTGTGGATCAGCAGCCAGGATCTGGGCAGCCGCGAATCGGAACGGCTCAACGCGTCCTCGATCATCTCCTCGACCCAGGAGCACATCGTCATCACCCTGGTCTCGACGGCACTGGTGCTGGTGATCGCGATTCCGCTCGGGGTGATGCTGACGCGAGCGGGGCTGAGCAAGATCATCACCCCGGCGATCGCGGTCTTCAACGTCGGGCAAGCACTGCCCACCATCGGACTGCTCGCGTTGGCCGCCCTGGTGTGGGACATCGGGTTCTGGCCGGTGGTCGTCTCGCTGGTCGTGTACACGGTGCTGCCGGTGCTGCGGAACACCATGGTCGGACTTCAACAGGTGGACCCGGCGGTCGTCGAGGCCGCGCGCGGCATGGGGATGACCCCACGTGCCGTGCTCTTTCGTATCGAGTTGCCGCTGGCCGTGCCGATCATGATGGCCGGGGCACGCACGGCGCTGGTCATCAACGTCGGGACCGCGGCGCTGGGGGCGTTCGTCGGCGTCGGGACACTCGGGTCCATCATCGTCGCCGGCACCCAGGCAAGCCTGGACCGGGTCGTGATCGTCGGGGCGGCGCTGACGGCGGTGCTGGCGTTGCTGGTCGACTACCTCGCGGGCATCGCCGAGGATCTGTTGCGGCCACGAGGGCTCTAACCACAAAGCGGAGGCAGGACCATGCGCATTGCTAACAGGCGGACCGTACAGACGCTGGCACTACTGGCCGGCGCGTCGATGGTGATCACCGCGTGTGGGGACGACGGCGGCGGTGGCGGCGGCGGCGATGGCGAGCTATCCGGTGCCTCCATCACGGTGGGCTCGAAAGAGTTCAACGAGCAGCTGCTCCTCGGGCAGATCGCCATCCAGGCGTTGGAGAACGCGGGCGCGAGCGTGTCCGACCAGACCGGCATCCAGGGCACGGCGAACACCCGCGCCGCGCTGGAAGCCGGCGAGATCGACATGTACTGGGAGTACACCGGGACCGGGTGGGGTGAGATCCTCGGCAACGAGATCGCCGACGCTCCCTCGGACACCCAGGAACTCGCTCAGCAGGTCGCAGACCAGGACGCCGAGAACAACATCGCCTGGCTGCTGCCTCCGGCAGAGGCGAACAACACCTATGCCATCGCGGCGCACTCCAGCACGGCCGAGGACCTCGGGATCAGCACGCTGAGCGAGTACGCCGAGTTGGTCAACCAGGACCCGGCGCAGGGCTCGCTGTGCGCGGCCGCGGAGTTTCTCGACCGCGCCGACGGCTGGCCCGGCGTGGAGGAGGCCTACGGGTTCACGCTCCCGCAGGAGCAGATCACCGAGATGGACCTCAACCTGGTCTACGCGCGCGTCACCGAGGCGGACCCGTGCAACTTCTCCGAGGTGTTCGCCACCGACGGGCGTATCCCCGGTAACGACCTGGTCATCATCGAAGACGACCAGAACGTCTTCGTCGCCTACAACACCACGATGACCGTGCGGCAAGAGGTGCTGGACGAGAACCCGGCGATCGAGGAGATCTTCGCCCCGATCATCGAAGCCCTGACCAACGAGAAGATGCTCGAGCTCAACGAGCGGGTCGACGTCATGGCCGAACCGCCCGAGCAGGTCGCGGAGGACTTCCTGGAAGAGGAAGGCCTGCTCGAGTGAGCGAGTACCCGGGGGTTTGACGGCGAAGGACAGGGTCACGACAGGGGGCGGCGATGCGTATCGCGCTCGGGCAGGTAGATGTCACCTTGGGGGACATCGACGCCAACGTCGAGCGCGCCGGGGCTGCCATCGCCGAGGCCCGGGAGGATGGCGCCGAGTTGATCGTGTTCCCCGAGTTGCATCTGAGCGGCTACTCGGTGGGCAGGGTGGACGACGATCTGTCCATCCAGGCCGGGGACACCCGACTGGAGTGGCTGGCCCAGCGCGCCGGTTCGGCCGGGGTGCTGCTGGGGTTCGTCGAGCAGGGGCACGTCGACATCCACACGTACAACAGCGCCGCCTACTACCAGGACGGCGAACTGGTACACGTTCACCGCAAGTTGTTCCTGTCCACGTATCTGGGCTTCGAGGAGCGCAAGCACTTCACGCCCGGCCAATCGATGCGCGCCTTCGACGCCGGACCGGCCGGTCGGGTCGCGACCCTGATCTGCAACGACGCGTGGCAGCCGCAACTGTCGTTCCTGGCCACGCAGGACGGTGCGCGGCTGCTGCTGGTCCCGGTCGCCAGTTCGCAGAGCATGACCCCGGAGCGCTACGACTCGAAGAGCTACTGGCGTGGCATCACCCGCTTCTACGGTCGGATGAGCCAGTTGTTCGTGATGTTCGTCAACCGGGTGGGGGTGGAACACGACCTGCGTTTCTGGGGTGGCTCGCACGTGATCGATCCGTGGGGCAACGTCGTGGCCACCGCGGACGAGAGCGGTGAGCAGTTGCTGATCGTCGACATCGACCTCGATGACGTCCGTCGTCGACGGCGGCAGTTGCCGCTGGTGAAGGAGGCCCGGCTGGGGCTGATCAACCGCGAGGTGCAGCGGTTGCTGGAAGAAGGCGGTGACCAGTGAGCCGTCCGCATGGCTGAGCCGACACTGGTGCTATAGGCCCATCACCGGCTCAGCCATGCGAGGGTGGTGGCCATGACCACAGCGGCGACAGTCCCCGGGCCCGCCTGGCTCGGCGCCGACGACGTACGGCGACGGGTGCCCATGGCCGAGGCGATCGACGAGCTCGGCGCGGTGCTGCGTGCCGGTTTCGACCCGGAAGACGACGGGCAGCGCAGCAGGCTGCACACCTCGCATGGCGAGCTGTTGCAGATGCCCTCGGCCAACGAGGCCTACTGCGGCACCAAACTGGCCACCGTCTGTCCTGGCAACGAGGGCACCGACCTACCGGTCATCCAGGGCGTCTACGTGCTCTTCGACGGGCCGAGCATGCAGCCGCTGGCCGTGCTCGACGGCGCGGCACTGACCACATTGCGTACCCCAGCGGTGAGCGGTCTGGCCGTCCGGCACCTCGCTGCGCCCGGCGCTCGAAGGCTTGCCCTGCTGGGCACGGGTGTGCAGGCCCGGGCGCACGTGGATGCCGTGGCCGCGGCGATCGAGCTGGAGCACGTGGACGTGATCGGGCGGACGCCGGCGAATGTGGAGCGGTTGGTTGAGCAGATCCGGGTGCTCGGGTTCAGCGCGGCGGCGGCGGGCACGGATGCGATCGCCGACGCCGATGTCGTGGCGTGCTGCACCAGCGCGAGCGAGCCGTTGTTCGACGGATCGCTGGTGTCCGCACACGCCGTCGTCGTCGCTGTCGGTGCACATCACCCCACCGCCCGTGAGCTCGACACGAGCCTGGTCCAACGGTCGACCCCGGTGGTGGAATCGCTCAGCAGCGCGAGGCGAGAGGCCGGTGACGTCATGGTGCCGATCTCCGAGGGCGCGCTCGATCTCGCTGACCTGGTGATGCTGCGCGACGTCGTCACCGGCGAGGTCACCCCGCCGGTGGACGCACCCCGGGTGTTCAAGAGCACCGGGATGCCGTGGGAGGACCTGGCGGTCGCCGCGGCCGTCACCACCCGTACCCCCACCCCGCTGCCGAACGCCACGTAAACGTGGCCTGCCTACGCTGAACCAGGCGTGCAATCCTGGGTAAGCGTAGGTTCGCCTAGGCAACCGAACCGAAGACGGAGGAGCGCGCCATGTCTGCAGCGAATGCTGCGAACCCCGGCAACAGCGGAAACACCGGGAACACCGCCGAGATCACCCTGCCCAGCACGGACAGCCTGCGCCAGATCGCGCGGACCGCGCTGCAGCGCTGCGGCGCCGACGTCGACGCCTTACCAGGAGGCGGCGGAAGATTCCCGGCCCGCACCCCGATCACCGGCGAGGAACTGTTCTCCGTCCCGGCAGCCGGACCCGCCGACGTCGAGGCCGCGATCGACGCCGCCCACGAGACCTTCCTGTCCTGGCGCACCACACCCGGCCCAGTCCGCGGTGAGACCGTCAAACGCTTCGGTCAACTGCTCACCGAGCACAAAGGCGACATCGCTGACCTGATCGGGGTCGAGGTCGGCAAGATCCGCTCCGAGGCCCTCGGCGAAGTCCAGGAGATGATCGACATCTGCGACTACGCCCTCGGCCTGTCCCGTCAACTCGACGGTCGGACCATGGCCTCCGAGCGCCCCGGTCACCGGCTGATGGAGACCTGGCACCCGCTGGGCGTCGTCGCGGTCATCTCCGCGTTCAACTTCCCCTCCGCGGTCTGGTCCTGGAACACCGCCGTCGCGCTGGTATGCGGCGACACCGTGGTGTGGAAGCCCTCGGAGAACGCGGCCCTGGTCGCCGCCGGATGCTCAGCCCTGCTGGACCGCGCCGCGCGCGAAACCGGCGCACCGGAACACCTCAACACCCTGCTGGTCACCGACGCGCAAGGTGCTGCTCCGCTGGTGGACAGCCCCAAGGTCCCGCTCGTCAGCGCGACGGGCTCCGAGCGGATGGGCCAGCAGGTCGCGCCACGCGTAGCCGGCCGGCTCGGACGCACACTGCTCGAGTTGGGCGGCAACAACGCCGCGGTGGTGACCCCGTCCGCCGATCTGGACCTCGCGGTACGAGGCATCGTGTTCGCCGCCGCGGGAACAGCGGGCCAGCGCTGCACCACCATGCGGCGGGTGATCGTGCACGAGTCCATCGCCGACGAGCTCGTCGAGCGCATCGACACCACCTATCAGCGGCTGTCCGTCGGCGACCCGTTCTCCGAGGGCACGCTGGTGGGGCCGCTGATCAACGCCGCCGCCTACGAGAACATGAGCAAGGCCCTCGAGCAGGCGGTGTCCGACGGCGGCACCGTGGTCACCGGCGGAGAACGACGCGAGAGCCCCGACGCCCCCGGTGCCTACTACGCCAACCCGGCCCTGGTGCGCATGCCGGCACAGACCGAACTGGTGCGCACGGAGACATTCGCGCCCATCCTCTACGTGCTGACCTACTCGGACTTCGAGGAGGGCGTCGCGTTGCACAACGGTGTCCCGCAGGGGTTGTCGTCGTCGATCTTCACCACCGACGTGCGCGAGGCGGAGCAGTTCCTCGCCGCCGACGGCTCCGACTGCGGCATCATCAACGTCAACATCGGCACCTCGGGCGCGGAGATCGGCGGCGCCTTCGGCGGAGAGAAGAACACCGGCGGCGGCCGCGAGTCGGGCTCGGACGCCTGGCGCGGCTATATGCGCCGAGCCACCAACACGATCAACTACTCCCGCGAGTTGCCGCTGGCCCAAGGCGTGGAGTTCGCGTAAGCGACACGGTCGCCAGTGACGACCACCCTGCCGTGCGGATCGGTGTGGGCCGGGAACCTGGTAACCGCAGCGTGACGATTCCTGACGCTGCTGCAGGATTTTTTCACGTTGGGATTACCGGGACGCTGTCGGTGTCAACCTGCCGTCCAGGAAGGCGATGACGTCGTTCACCGCGGTGCGGCCGGCACGGTTGGCACCGATCGTGCTGGCCGACGGGCCGTAGCCGACGAGGTGCACCCGCGGCTCGTGCACCACCCGGGTACCGTCCATGACGATCCCGCCACCGCGTTCGCGCAGTTTCAGCGGGGCCAGGTGGTCCAGCTGTGCCCGGAACCCGGTCGCCCACAGGATCACGTCAGCGCGCTGTTCGGTGCCATCAGCCCAGCGGACTCCGTCCTGGGTGATCTCTGCGAACATCGGCTTGCGGTCCAGCACGCCGCGGTCGGACATGGCCTGCAGGTCCGGACTCCAGGGCAGCCCGGTCACGCTCACGACGCTCCGCGGCGGCAACCCGGCGCGTACCCGCTCTTCCACCATGGCCACCGCGGCACGGCCGAGTTCGGGGGTGAACTCCTCGTGGTTGAACACCGGCTCGCGGCGGGTCACCCAGGTCGTCGTGGTCACCTGCGAGATCTCGTCCAGCAACTGCACGGCGGAGATCCCACCGCCGACGACGACGACGTGCTGTCCCTCGAAATCCTTCGCCCGCCTGTAGTCCGCAACGTGCAACTGCCGACCGGTGAACGAGCGCTGCCCCGGGTACAACGGCCAGTACGGTTTGGTCCACGTCCCGGTGGCGTTCACGACGACCCGCGCCGCCCAGGACCCGACGTCGGAGGTCACCAGCAGGCGCCCGGCCGGGTCGTCGTCGGCGCGCTGTACTGCCATGACGTGCACGGGACGGATCACCGGCAGGCTGAGCGTGTGTTCGTACTCGGCGTAGTAACCCGGCACCGCCTCTTGGGCCGGCTCGCACGGATCGACGTCGGGCTGCGCGATCCCGGGTAGGTCGTGCACCCCGTTGACCGTTGCCATCCGCAGTGATCGCCACCGGTGCCGCCACGCCCCGCCGGGGCCGTTCTCCCCGTCGAGAACCAGGAAGGTGCGCGCGTGCGCGCCCGCCTCAGCGCCCAGCCCGAGGAACCCCCGCCGCTGCAGGTGGTGGGCGCTGGACAAACCAGCCTGACCCGCACCGATCACGACGACGTCGACCTCGGCCGGACCCGACATTGCAGCACTCACACCACGGCCAACAACGCACGGCACCCATGCCCATCCCGGGCAACCGGCAGACGTCGAGTGTTGCGCAATCACCCGCTCGAAGCGCTTGAAGCGTTACCTTCGTGACACTCAACCTCACGGGGTAAGGTCAATCAGCGATCCCCTTCCTTCGATCGAGCCATCGAGGACTGCACGACCCCGTGTCACGATCACCACGCTCACCAACCGGCACCAGCGCCTCCTACCCCTTTCGTCGCATCTACCCGTTCGTGCGGCCAGCATTACCGCGCATCGTGGCCGGCGCGTTCGCCGCGCTAGCGGCCAGCTTGGCGGCACTGGCGATCCCGCAGGTGCTCGAGCGCGTCGTCAACGGCCCGCTGCTGAGTTCGCAGAGCACGGCTGGCCTGCTGCAGGCGGTGGGGCTGGTGCTCGGGCTCGGCGTGGCCGAGGCCGTCTTCATCCTGGCCCGCCGCGCCTTGGTGCTCACCCCCAGTACCCATGTCGAGGCCCGCATGCGCGGGGCGTTGTTCGCGCACTTGCAAGACCTGCCGATCGGCTTCCACGACCGCTGGTCCGGTGGGCAGTTGCTGTCGCGGTCCATGGCCGATCTGGGGATCATGCGACGGTGGATCGCCTTCGGGGTCGTGCTGCTCGTGGTGAACCTGACGACGATCCTGGTGGGTGTCGGTCTGCTGATCTCGTTGGCGGGGTGGCTCGGGCTGCTGTACCTGGCCGGGGCCATCCCGGTCGTCGTCCTGGGCTTCCGGTTCAGCCGGGAGTTCCGGGTCATCGCCAGGCTCAGCCAGGACCAGACCGGAGACCTTTCCACCGCCGTGGAGGAGTCCGTGCACGGGATCCGGGTGCTCAAGGCGTTCGGACGCGGCGGCCAGGCGCTAGACAGCTTCACCGGCCAGGCCGGGGCACTGCGCCAGACGGAGTTGGACAAGGCCCGCTCACTTTCCCGGATCGTCATGGCGCTCACCCTGATCCCGGAGGTCACCCTCGGGCTCTGCCTGTTCATCGGCGTCGGGGTGGCCGCGAACGACGGCATAAGCGTCGGCTCCCTCGTCGCATTCTTCGCCACCGCCGCGGTGGTCAACACCCCGGTGGAACAACTCGGCCAGTTGATGTCGATGACGTTGGCCGCCCGCACCGCGATGGACCGCTACACCGAGGTGCTGGACACCCGCAACACGGTGCGCGATCCCGAGCACCCGGCCACCATCGAGGCACCCCGCGGAGCGCTCGAACTGCGCGACGTGCACTTCCACTACGCCGACGCGCCGGAACGTGAGATCGTCGACGGCGCCGACCTGCGGGTCGAGCCCGGTGAGACGGTCGCCCTCGTCGGACTCACCGGCAGCGGCAAGACGACGCTCGCGTCGCTGGTCCCGCGCCTGTACGACGTCACGGCCGGGCAGGTCCTGATCGACAACGTCGACGTCCGCGCGCTCACCCGATCCGAGTTGCGCACCCACGTCGCCATCGCGTTCGAGGACGCCACGCTGTTCTCCGCGACCGTCCGGGAGAACGTCCTGCTGGGCGCACCGCCGGGCACACCGCAGGAGCAGGAACACGCACTGCAGGAGGCGCTGCGGATCGCGCAGGCGCACTTTGTCCACGCACTACCCGATGGCATGGACACCACGATCGGTGAGGAGGGGCTGAGCCTGTCCGGCGGCCAGCGCCAGCGGCTCGCTCTGGCTCGCGCCGTGGCGGCACGTCCGCGGGTACTGGTCCTCGACGATCCGCTCTCCGCGCTGGACGTGAATACCGAGGCACTGATCTCCGCCGACCTCGCCCAGCATCTGGCCGAGGTCACCACGCTGATCGTCGCCCACCGGCCGTCGACGGTCGCGCTGGCCGACCGGGTAGCGGTCCTGCAGGGCGGACGGATCACCGGTCTCGACACGCACTCGGCGCTTCTTGCCGAGCACGCGCACTACCGGCACATCATCTCCAGCCTCGGTCGCAATGCCCAGCAGCAGCAGGAGCGGGTGCACCTATGAGCGCCGGGTTCGGGGTCGCCGACGAGGAGAACTCCTACCTCGACCGAGACCGTAGCCGAGCGGTCCGCCGGCGGTCCCTGCGCCTGCTCGGCTCGCTGTTGCATCCGGTGCGGCGTGGGTTCGCGCTCGCGGCGGCACTTGTCGTCGTCACCCAGGCGGCCAAGGTCGCCGGCCCCGCACTGATCGCCCTGGGCATCGACCACGGGCTGCCGGCGCTGGCCGACGACGGCGACTGGCGACCACTCGGCTTGGCCGGCGGTGCCTACCTCGCCGCCGCGATCATCGCGGGTTTGTGCAACGCCGGCTACATCCGGGCCGCCGCCCGAGTCAGCCAGGCGGTGCTGCTCGACCTACGTCGACGGGTGTTCCGCCAGACGCAGCGGCTGAGCCTGGAGTTCCACGAGACCTACACCTCTGGCCGGATCATCTCCCGGCAGACCGCCGATCTGGAGGCGCTACGCGAGTTGCTGGACTCCGGGCTGACCAACCTGGTCTCCGGCGCGCTGTTCATGGTCTTCACCGGGGCCACCCTGCTGGTGCTGGACTGGCGAGCCGGTCTCGTCGTGGTCGTGGCGTTCGTTCCCGCCTGGCTGCTCACCCGGTGGTTCCAGAAGCGGTCGCAGATCGCCTACCGGATCAGCCGTGTGGCCTCGGCGCGACTGATCGTGAACTTCGTCGAGACCATGACCGGAATGCGGGCGGCGCAGGCGTTCCGTCGCGAGCGCCACAACGAGCAGGTCTACGGTGGACTGACCGAGGACTACCGGCAGATCTCCGCGCGCGCCATGCGGCTGAACGGTGTCTACGACCCCGGCCTGGTGGTCATCGGCAATGTCACCGTGGCGGTCGCGCTGCTGATCGGCGGCCTGCGGGTGCAGAGCGGCGCACTGGAGGTAGGGGTGCTGCTCGCGACGTTGCTCTACACCAAGCGGTTCTTCGACCCGATGCAGCAGATGGGCATGGTCTACAACTCCTTCCAGTCCGCCTCCGCCGCCCTGGAGAAGATCTCCGGGCTGCTGGAGGAGATCCCCTCGGTGGACGAGCCGAACCGTCCGGTGCCGCTGGGGCCGGCACGCGGATCGGTTCGCTTCGACGCCGTCGAGTTCGGCTACGGCGCGGGAGAGACCGTGCTGCCGTCGTTCACCCTCGACGTACCGGCCGGACAGACCGTGGCACTGGTGGGTGAGACCGGCGCCGGAAAGTCCACCCTCGCCAAGCTCATGACCCGCTTCTACGACGTCACCAGCGGATCCATCACTCTGGACGGCATCGACCTGCGCCAGTTGAGCTCGACCGACTTGCGCCGGGCGGTGGTCATGGTCACCCAGGAGGCCTATCTGTTCAGCGGGACCGTACGGGAGAACATCGCCCTGGCCCGGCCGGAAGCCTCCGACGACGAGGTGATCGCCGCCGCCCGCGCCGTCGGTGCGCACGAGTTCATCACCGCCCTGCCTGACGGGTACGCCACCGACGTGAACAAGCGAGGCGGGCGGGTCTCGGCCGGTCAGAGGCAGCTGATCTCGTTCGCCCGGGCGTTCCTGGCCGATCCGGCGGTGCTGATCCTGGACGAGGCCACGAGTTCCCTAGACATCCCGGGAGAGCGGCTGGTGCAGCAGGGCATGCAGACGCTGCTGGCCGATCGGACCGCGCTGATCATCGCCCACCGGCTCTCGACCGTGGCCAGTGCCGACCGCGTGCTCGTCATGCACGACGGCCGGGTGGTCGAGGACGGCCCGCCGGATGAACTCGTAGCCGAGGGTGGCCGTTACGCCGCCCTGTACCGCGCCTGGCAAGAGTCCCTGGTCTGATGTTGGCCTACCTGAGCCGCCGCCACCGGCGTGCTTGTGTGGTGGGATGATGCAGGGCGTGGTGGGCTCGCCGTCGCGGTCAAGCAGATGGCTGCTGATCGTGGCCGTCATCGCCGTCGGTCTCACCTTGCGTTCGACGATCGCCGCGATCCCTCCGGTGCTGGAGGCGATCTCGTTCGATCTGAACCTCGACGGCGCCACCGCCGGCCTGTTGACCTCGCTGCCGGTGCTGTGCTTCGCGATCGGGTCATCGCTGGTGACCCTGGCCACCCACCGGATCCGGACCAACCCGCTCATTCTGCTCAGCCTGCTCGTGCTGGCGATCGCAGTGGCGGTGCGCCCCTGGGGCGGCACCTTCCTGCTGCTGGCGGGAACCGCGGTGATGGGCTTGGCGATCACCGTGGGCAACGTGCTGCTGCCCACGGTCGTGCGCCGGGACTTTCCCCGGCACATCGGCCCGATGACGGCGGTCACCTCCTCGACGCTGAACATCGGCGCGGCGATCACGGCAGCCCTGACCGTACCGATGGCCGTGTGGCTAGGCGGCTGGCGCGGCGCGAACGCTTCTTGGGCCCTCCTCGGGGTGGTTGCGGCGGGGCTCTGGGTGATCGCCGCTCGACACACCGCACCGGACACGCCCGCACCTGCGCACGTCGGGACGATCTCGGCGGTGTGGCGTTCGGGTGACGCGTGGTGGCTCGGGGCGTTCTTCGGGTTGCAGTCCGCGCTCTACTACACGACGACGCAGTGGTTGCCGTCGATCTTGCAGGACGCGGCCACGTTGAGCAGAGAGCTGGCGGGGACCGGCCTGTCGCTGTACCAGCTGTT
>Ga0079225_10000446_pt1 | contig 22307 bp, 18 predicted proteins | sample Poulit2012_FD_76344 | JGI IMG/M metagenome (GOLD analysis project Ga0079225, IMG submission 76344) | Agricultural soil microbial communities from Georgia to study Nitrogen management - Poultry litter 2012 | ecosystem: Environmental > Terrestrial > Soil > Agricultural land | place: USA: Georgia... | reverse complement strand
TTCTACCTTTTTATTTTTTTCTGAATGTCCCTATTTATACTAATTATGAAAGTGCCTATTATAGTATACTTGAAAAGTAAATATTTTTATTTAGCAAGATAGGTAATAAAATAGCTTCTATTTCATGACTAGAAGTGAATTATTTCGTTTTGAAAATCTTTTACCTTAATATGATTCTCTAAAGATGCTTGTTGGTATTCTTCCTCTTCATTTGAAGCAATAAAAACCAATCTATTATTTTTAAATTCTTCTAATAATTCTTGAAATAAAGCTTTTCCTTTAGCATCAAGATTTGCAGTAGGCTCATCAATAAATAAAAATGGAGTATCTGCAAAAAGTGCTTGAGCAAGTTTAACTCTTTGTAACATACCCGATGAAAAATCTTCCAGCATACGATTTTTTACCTTTTGCATTCCTAGACGATCAATTATTTTAGCTACAGAAAAATCTTCTCGTATTTTTTTAAATGAAAAATGAAATTGTAAAAATTCATGCAAACTAAAGGACAAAGGAAGTTCCATTGCTGGCGCTGTAAAAGAAATATAAGGATATAGTTTTTGAGCACTTTTTTCTTCACCTTTTACATTCCAAGTTACCATTCCTTCATCTACTTGTTGCATCCCTGCCAAGATTCTTAATAAGGTGGATTTTCCTGAGCCATTTTCACCTAATAAGGCGTAAATATTCTTTTCTTCAAATTTTTTTGAAAAAGATTGTACAATGATTTGTTTTCCAAATTTCTTCTTAATCTCTTTGCAAATAATACTACTCTTCATGATTACTTCTTCTAAAAAAACCACGCATAACCCCTCTTTTTGAATTTCGTACAAAGGTTAAAATTTCATCTCTTTCATCAGAAACAGGGATTTCAGCAGCAATAATATCTAATGCACGACTTACATTATATCCTCGAACATATAGAATTCTATAGATGTCTTGAATTTGATTAATTACCTCAGTACTATATCCTTTTCTTTTCAAGCCGATAGAATTAACTCCAGCATAAGACAGAGGTTCTCTCGCAGCTTTAACATAAGGAGGAACATCCTTACGAACTAAAGAGCCTCCTGTTACAAAAGCATAATCTCCAATATTTACAAACTGTTGCACAGCAACTAAACCAGCCAATACAACATGATTTCCTACTGTAATGTGTCCTGCCAATGTGGAATCATTAGAAAATACGCAATAATCACCAATTATACAATCATGTGCAATATGAGAATAAGCCATAATCAAACAATGATTGCCGATTACTGTTTTCTCTTTATCTGTAGTTCCTCTATTAATAGTAACTGCTTCTCTAATTGTACAGTGGTCACCAATAAATACTTCTGTTTTTTCCCCTTTAAATTTTAAATCTTGAGGTATTGCCGCGATAACAGCTCCTGGAAAAATTTTACAATTTTTACCAATTCGTGCACCTTCCATTATTGTTGCATGAGGTCCAACCCAAGTATTATCTCCAATGACCACATCATCATGAATCACAGCAAAAGGCTCTACTGTTACATTTTTTCCAATTTTCGCACCTGGATGTATATAAGTTAAAGGATGAATCATTTTTTATTTTAAAATTTTCAATTATTAATTTTTATCCTTTGGTAATATTTGAGCTACTAATTCAGCTTCAGTAGCAATTTTATTTCCAACGTAAGCAGTTCCTTTCATTTCACAAATTCCTCTTCTTATTGGATTCGTTAATTCAAGTTTAAGAATTAATGTATCTCCTGGTACCACTCTTTGTTTAAAGCGTACATTATTTATTTTTAGGAAGTATGTATTATAATTTTCAGGATCACTAATATTATGTAAAGCTAAAATTCCACCCACCTGTGCCATAGCTTCAATTTGTAACACTCCTGGCATTACAGGATTACCAGGGAAATGTCCTTGAAAGAAATGTTCGTTAAAAGTGACATTCTTTATACCTACCACCTCTGTATCCGTCATATCAATGATTTTATCAACTAATAAGAAAGGGAATTTATGTGGTAGAGATTTTTCTATTCGAGTTATATCATAAACAGGCTCTTGATTGGGATCATAAACAGGTAAATCTGACAAATGGCGATTTTGGCGAATATATGCTTTAATTTTTCTCGCAAATTCGATATTACTTGCATGTCCTGGTTTAGTTGCAATTATATTTGCTTTTATATTAAATCCTGTCAAAGCTAAATCACCAACCACATCCAATAATTTATGCCTCGCCGGCTCATTATGATAATGCAATTCAGTATTATTCAATATCCCTTGACTTTTTACCTGAATATCTTCTTTATTAAATATTTTTTGTAATCTTTCTAAATCTCCATCATTCAATACTTTATCTACGAGTACAATTGCATTATTTATATTTCCTCCCTTAATCAAATTATTCTGATGTAAGTGTTCTAATTCATGTAGAAAAACAAAAGTTCGTGCTTTAGCAATTTCTTCTTTAAAATCATTCATAGACTTTAGAGCCACATGTTGTGTTCCTAAAACTGGGCTATTAAAATCTATCATGGTAGTTATTTGATATTCTGAAGAAGGAATAGCCAAAAACTCCACATCTTTCACAGGGTCATAAAAATGAATATTTGTGTCGATAGCATAATAAATACGCTTAGCATCTTGAACTTCTATTCCTACTTTTTCAATCTCCTCAATAAAGGGATAAGCACTTCCATCCATAATAGGAACTTCAGGTCCATCCAATTCAATAATTGCATTATCAATCCCTATTCCGGCCAAAGCAGCCATAATATGCTCCACAGTACTTACACGTGCACCATTATGTTCTAGAGTAGTACCTCGCGAAGTATCTACAACATAATCCACATCAGCCTTAAACATAGGCACATCTTTTAAGTCCACTCTTTTAAATCGTATGCCAAATCCTGTTTTTGCAGGTAATATTTGCATATTTACAGCTTTTCCAGTGTGTAAACCTACTCCTTTAAAAGAGATTGCTTCTTTAATTGTTTGTTGAAATTCCTGTATATTTTTACTCATTTTCCTTTATTTTTCTATCAATCAAGATTTTATTTCCAAGGTGAAATATAACTAAATAATTTACAATTTATTCCTTTTTCTTTTCTAAACTTTCAATTCTTTCTAGCAACTCAGGTAATCTTCTAAAAAGCACTTGTGATTTTAAAGTTGCTCTATAATCATCAGCAGGAGTGCCATTTAAGGCAGTATTTTCTTTTTTAACTGATTTAGAAACGCCACTTTGTGCATTAATTTTAGTGCCATTTGCTACATTAATATGTCCTACAATACCTACCTGACCACCAATCATGCAATATTTTCCAATTTTCGTACTTCCTGAAACTCCCGTTTGTGCTGCTATAACAGTACTCTCTCCTACCTCAACATTATGTGCAATTTGAATAAGATTATCTAATTTGGTATGATTCCCAATTTTTGTTGCACCCATAGTTGCCCTATCAATACTTGTATTTGCTCCAATTTCAACATGATCTCCAATTTGTACATTTCCAATTTGAGGAACTTTTATAAAACTCCCATCCTTGTTTGGAGCAAAACCAAATCCATCGGAACCAATTACTGTTCCAGAATGGATAATACAATTATTCCCAATTTCACAAGCGTCATAAACCGTTACCTGCGCATATAATTTCGTATTTTTTCCAATCTTTGCATTTTCTCCTATATAATTATGACCTAACAATTGAACATGATCTCCAATTTTTGCATTTTGTTCAATAATTACATATGGCCCCACATAAGCAGTTTCTGGTATCTCAACACTATCATCAATTATTGCAGTAGGATGCACCCCCTTTCTGGCTTGAGGACGCATCCACTTTTCCACTTCTTGTAATAATAAAGTAAAAGAACGATAAGGATCATCCACACGAATTATGGTACTATTTACTGTTGCCTTAATATTTAAATCTTTAGACACCAATACTATACCAGCATTCGTTTTATATAAATAAGATTCATATTTTTTATTTGCTAAAAAAGCTAAAGCATCGGCTTCTGCTTCTTCAATTTTAGCAAGTTTTGATACTGTAACATTTTGGTCTCCTTCTATAGTACCTTTAGTCCATTCTGCAATTTGTTGCGCAGTAAATTCTAACATCATATGAAAATATTAAGGCAAATTTAATGGATTATAAACAATAATTAGCCTTTTTAATCAAATATAAATAAAAGCTAAATGATAAAAAGGACATTAAGAAAAGAATTTTTCTTTTAAATGATTTTTTGTAACTTTACCGAGTTCAATATTATTTTTTAAAATAAAAATATAAACAAAAATATGTCAATAGTTCAAGGAAAAACTTTTGCAGAGAAAATTGCACAAGCAGACGATTTTTTACCTATTAGTGGCACAGACTATGTAGAAATGTATGTAGGAAATGCTAAACAAGCCGCTCATTATTATAAAACAGCATTTGGATTCCAAGAAATCGCATATTCTGGTCCAGAAACTGGAGTGAGAGGAAAAGCTTCCTATGTTTTACAACAAGATAAAATCCGTTTAGTTTTAACTTCAGGCTTAAATTCAGATTCTCCAATTTGTGAGCACCAAAAAAAACACGGAGATGGTGTAAAAATCTTAGCACTTACTGTAGAGGATGCCTATGATGCATTTGAACAAACAACAAAAAGAGGTGGAAAGCCATATTTAGAGCCTGTTACCTTAAGTGATGAACATGGCGAAGTTAAAATGTCAGGTGTTTATACTTATGGAGAAGTAGCACATGTATTTGTAGAAAGAAAAAATTATAAAGGTGCATTTATGCCGGGCTATGAAGCTTCCAAATCAGAATACAATCCTGAAGGTACTGGATTATTATATATAGACCATTGCGTAGGTAATGTTGGTTGGAATCGTATGAATGAAACTGTAAAGTGGTATGAAGACGTTCTAGGCTTTGTTAATATATTATCTTTTGATGATAAACAAATTAATACTGAATACTCCGCATTAATGAGTAAAGTTATGTCTAATGGCAATGGATATTCTAAATTCCCTATTAATGAACCAGCAGAAGGAAAAAGAAAATCTCAAGTTGAAGAGTTTTTAGATTTTTATGAAGGTGAAGGTGTACAACATATTGCCGTAGCTACAAAAGACATCATTAAAACAGTTACAGAATTAAAAGCGAGAGGAGTTGAATTCTTATCTTCACCTCCAGAAGCTTATTATGAAATGATTCCAGAAAGAGTGGGAGAAATTAAAGAAGATTTGGAGAAGTTAGAGAAACTAGGAATTTTAGTAGATCATGATGAAGAAGGATATTTATTACAAATATTTACTAAACCAGTTCAAGACCGACCTACTTTATTCTTCGAAATAATACAAAGAGAAGGTGCTCAAAGTTTTGGAGCGGGTAATTTTAAAGCATTATTTGAAGCTTTAGAAAAAGAACAGGAAAGAAGAGGGAATCTATAAAAATTTAATGGATTCAAAGTTTTCTCAAAGCTAATAGCTTAAATGAAATTGATTAAAGCTGTCTTTTTAATGTAAAAAAGGCAGCTTTTTCATTTTCTCAACAATAAATTCCAAAAATTGTACTATTTTTAAAATCAAAACACAATAATTATTAAATATGGATATTGCACTGATTGGATATGGAAAAATGGGTAAGGAAATTGAAAAAATTGCTCAAGAAAGGGGACATAAAATTGTTTTAAAAATACATGGGGAAAATTTACAGGCTCTTAATGAAAGCAATTTACAAATGGCCGATGTTGCAATAGAGTTTTCAAGACCTGAAGCAGCAGCAACTAATGTCTGGAAGTGTATTGAGGCAGGCATTCCAGTAGTAAGCGGAACAACAGGATGGCAAGATAAAATGGAAGAAATAAAAGAGTTTTGTGAGGAAAAAAATGGAAGTTTTTTATGGGCATCCAATTTTAGCATAGGAGTAAATATCTTTTTTAAATTAAACAAGTATCTTGCTAAATTAATGAGAAACTTTCCGGAATATAAAATAGATATTACTGAAGTACATCATACTCAAAAATTAGATGCGCCAAGCGGTACCGCAATCACTTTAGCGGAAACTATTAATGAAATACACCCTATACAGCAAACATGGAGATTAATAGAACATAAACAACAGGTTGAAAATCATCAAATTCCTATTCATGCTAAAAGAGTAAATAATACCCCTGGAACACATGAAGTGCATTATCGATCTGAAATAGATAATTTAGATTTGATCCATACTGCACATAATAGAAAAGGTTTTGCTTTAGGAGCAATAATAGCAGCAGAATTTATAGTAAATAAAAAAGGTATTTTTGATTTAGAAGAAGTATTTTTCAAAGAATAAGGATTGAAGAAAATAGTATGAGTAAAGCAAAAGTTAAAACAGCATTTTTCTGTCAAGAATGTGGCGTAGAAACAGCTAAATGGGCAGGGCAATGTCCAAGTTGTAAAGCTTGGAACACAATAGTTGAAGAAGTTATCAGCAGTGCAAAACCACAAAATGAAGAAATACAAGCAAAGAATTGGAAGAATCTCAAAAGTGGAATACATGCAGAAGCAATTTTATTAGATGAGATTATTTCAGGAGATGAGTTTAGGTATCTTACTCCTGACTCAGAATTCAATCGTTGCGTTGGTGGAGGATTGATGGTGGGAAGTATCACTTTAATCGCAGGAGATCCAGGTATTGGAAAATCAACATTATTTCTACAAATTGCATTACAATGGAAAGAATTTAAGATTTTATATATCTCCGGGGAAGAAAGTGCACAACAAATAAAAATGCGTGCAGATAGAATTGGCATTAAAAATCCAAATTTGTTCTTATTAACTGAAGCCGATCATCAAAAGATTTTTAAAGAGATAAATAAAATTAAACCTCAATTTATAATTGTAGATTCTATACAAACAATGTCTTCACCTTTTATTGAAAGTGCACCCGGAAGCGTTTCACAAGTGAAAGCATGTACTGCAGAATGGCAAAAATTCGCTAAACAAACACAAATTCCTGTTATTGTAATTGGTCATATTACTAAAGAAGGAAGCATTGCTGGACCTAAGGTTTTAGAACATATGGTTGATACCGTTTTACAATTTGAAGGAGACAGACATTTTGCCTATAGAATGTTACGTACATTAAAAAATAGATTTGGTTCAACATCTGAGATGGGAATTTATGAAATGATGGCAGATGGCTTACAAGCGGTTAGTAATCCTTCAGAAATTTTAATATCTCAATATGAAGAGGCATTTAGCGGAATGGCAATTGCGGCGTCTATAGAAGGCACACGACCACTCTTAATTGAAGTGCAAGCTTTAGTAACTCAGTCCGTTTACGGTACTCCACAAAGAACAACAACAGGATTTGACAATAAAAGACTACAATTATTATTAGCAGTTTTAGACAAAAAAGGAGGTTTCCAATTTGGTATGCGCGATGTTTTTTTGAATATAACTGGAGGTTTAAAAGTTGAAGACCCTGCTTTGGATTTAGGTATAGTAGCGGCTTTAATATCTAGTTATGAAGATCAGTCTTTACCCGAAAAAATGTGTTTTATTGGCGAAGTAGGATTAAGTGGAGAAGTAAGAAGTGTACAGAGATTAGAACAAAGAGTTTTAGAAGCAGTAAAATTAGGAATGCGTTTTATATTTATCCCTAAAGCCTCTAAAACTATCCCAAGATTTGAGGATAATTCTATTTACATAATACCCATACAAAAAATTGAAGAACTCTATCATAAACTTTTTAACAAATGATAAATTTTGGCTCAGGTCCAGCGCAATTTCCAAAAGAGGTTTTAGAAAAAATACAAGCTGGATTAAAAAACTACAAGCAATCAGGTGCTTCTATTTTAGAATTACCGCATAGAGGTGAGTGGATACAAAACATGATTCATAAAGCAAATCGTTTAGTTCGTGAAATCCTAGAACTTCCCGATAATTTTAAAGTTTTATGGATGCAAGGTGGTGGTAGAATGCAATTTCATCTCTTACCTTTGAATTTTTTAAAAAAAGATCAAAATGCTCAATTTGTAGTTAGCGGACACTGGGCTAAACAGGCATATTTAGAAGCATTACGACAAGGAAAAGCAGAAATTATTGCGAGTTCTGAGGCAATAAGCTATACCTCGGTTCCAAGTATCAATACAGAAGACATAATAAAGAAAGTAGATAAAAACACAGCCTATCTTTATTATTGCAGTAATAATACTATTTATGGAACACAAATTAAGCATTTCGCAAGACATCCTAATGTTCCTTTAATAGCTGATATGAGTTCTGATATTTTTACGAGAAGATTAAATTTCTCTAATTTTGATATGCTATTTGCTGTTGCGCAAAAAAACATTGGTGCCGCAGGAGTTACTATGGTTATTATTAAAGAAGAATTCCTCCAAAAAGCAAATATTAATTTGCCTGATATTCTATCTTATAAAGCCTTTAGCCAACAAAATTCCACAGTGAATACTCCTCCCGTTTTTTCAATTTTTACCGCAGTATGCATGTTGGAATGGATTAAAGAAAAAGAGTTGAAAAACCTAGAAAAAGAGAACCTTATTAAAGCAAGAAGATTTTATGATTTTCTAGATAATAGTACGCATTTTGAAGGCACTGCAAGTAAAGAATCAAGATCCTTCACAAATATTACATTTAGATTAAAAAACAGAAGTATCGACGAAACGGAAGAAATATTAAATTATTTAAAAGAAAAAAGTATTTTCGGTGTTGCAGGTCATCGTTTTATTGGAGGATTTAGAATTGCATTATACAACGGAATAACATTGGAAAATGTGGAAAAACTGATTGCAATTTTAGCTTTATATGAGAAAGAAATTAAAGGTTTATAATAAACTTTTCCAGAGCTTATTCCTTCTATTTCATTTATCTTTATTTAGGTTGAAGATACGTATATATATATTGATTGATTCCAGTAAAAAAAACGAAATTAGTCAAAATCTTATTTTAAAGAAATATAGCTTAAACTCCAGACTTTAAATAAGTTAAGAAAATATAAGCTGCGACTTGAATAAAAATTCCTATGATATAGCCAACCCATAACTCTTTACCATTATGCGCTTTTAAAAATAAACGACTAGTTCCTACAATTCCAGCCAAAAACAAAGCAGTTATCATCACCATAAGGCTATTTAAATTGGGATTTAAAAATAAATAGATTCCAAACAAGCCTATGGCACCACCCATTGCAGATGTATGCAAACTTACTTTAAGAAATATATTGGTAATAAAAACTGCTATTATATTCCAAAAACAAGCTAAAATAAAAATCCTAAGATAAAAATTAGAAGCTTCAATATTTCTAAATACTTCATTAACCCAAAAATAAAAAACCATTATTCCAATTAAAGGAACAATTCTACTTTTTTGTGTTCTTAACTGAATAGAAGGAATAAATTTTAGTGCTTTTAATAAAAAAACAAAAAGAACAGGAAAGAAAAAAGTAGAAATAAAAATATTGATAATCCAAGAATAAACATCTTTACTTGTAAAATAAGAAACCGCTTCTTTTTCAAGAATCCCTACAATCACTAAAGCTACCATAGTAGGAATTAAAGCAGGATGCAAGATAAAACTTATAATTTTAGGAATAAGCGCTTGTTTACCTTGCTGCATTTCCATAACTTCTTCTTCTTTAAAAAAGTTGGTATCAAACATAACTAAGTTAATTATAACGCGACAAATTTACGGAAAACAATCGGATTGCTCTAATTGATTTTCTATAAACTCATTATAAGACTTTTGTGCTTTTCTATTGATTCCATGAAAAGTATCTTTATCATATCTTTTTTGTAATCTTTGTAATTTAGATTCAATCTCTTCTGCATATAATTGATGCAATTCTTTTCTCCAATTTTCTGTAAATTTTGCTTTTTTAATTCTTTCCACTAATTGGCAAGCTGCTAAAGCAGTTAAATCAAAATGTCTTTGTTCATGATCAAGGACATTTTCATTTTTTCCTGATTTCCTCATCCATGATTGATTAGGGTCCATATATGCAGAAACCTCTATAAAAACACTTACCTTTTCTTTGGTTTCAAAAACTTTATAAGTCATATTAACCCCTGAATAAATTAATGCAGAGGCTTCTATATCCTTTTGGACATTTCCTCGAAAATCACTAATACTTAATGGTCTTTCAGGATGATAAACCAGCCACTCCTTTGTTGGCTCCACAAGTATCTTAGCATGAACTTGGATTAATTTCTCTTTTGAACTAACATTCAAAGAAAAAAACAAAAGATTTAAAATTATAAAAAATCTAAAACATAGCACATTATTAAATTTACACATTATCTCAACTTCTCTCATATGTCCTATTTCCTTGTAAACCGCCTCCATGAATAAGTAAAATAGGTAATTTTTTATTTACAATTTGCTTTTCTAATATAAAATCTTCAAAGACTTTAAATAAACTACTGGTATAAATATAATCTAATCTTACAGGAAGCTTTTGTTCCATCTTTTCCACAAAATCATACACCTCATCAGTAATTTGTCCAAAGTTTATGTTCCAAGGGTTTTTAAATAATTTAAAATTATAATTATGCACATTCTTTTTTATTAAATATCCCTCTTGTTCTTTTATTTTTTTAAAAGGCGCTACCCCAAAAAACTCTTGCTGTTGTAAATCTTCTATTTGAAAAATAGCAGCTAAGCTAGCAGCAGAACCAACATTTATCCAAATTTGCTTATAATTTTTAATAATAGGTTTTAAAATTTTTCGAATTCCTAAATCTGCCATTTCTCCCCTCCCCCCTTCAGGAATCCACAATAATTCATTATTTACATTTAAAAACTCCGTCCATCTTTCTTCTTTTCTCAATTTCCTATAATCATGAGCAGAAAGAGGGATAATATTCGTATTCCATTCTTTTATATCTATTAAAGTAGGAGTAAACTTTAAATTCTCATTATCAAATTTTCGCACAAATGCGTAAAAAGGGATATTATGTAAAAAGCAATAAAAGGACAAAGCGTGTAAATGATTGGAATGCGCAGACCCCATACTTACCATTCCTTTAAATTTACTTATTTCATATTGTTTTAAATATCCATAGAGTTTATAAAACTTATTTCCTGAAATTATAGGATGTACTTTAGATAAATCCAAAAGATGAATAGAGTTTTCCTGAAATTGATAATAGGGGCTTAAATCTACTATATGTCTTTCCCACCAATTAATATCCATATTCTTTTAAAAATATCTGATTATCTCTCCATTTTGGACGTACTTTGACAAACAATTCTAAATATACTTGTTGCCCTATAAAATCCTCTATTCTTTTTCTACTAGCTATTCCTAATTCTTTTATTTTTGACCCACCTTTACCAATTAATATTCTTTTTTGAGACTCTCTACCAACAATAATATCTGCATTTATTCTCGTAATATGATCTTCCTCTGTATATTCTTGAATTAAAACTGCAGTATGATACGGAATTTCCTGTTCATATACATAATAAATTTGCTCCCTAATAAATTCGGAAACAAAAAAACGCATATTTCGATCCGAAATATCGTCTTTAGGGAAAAATGCAGGCGCAAAAGGAAGATACTTTATTATTATTTTTAAAAGTTCTTCTTTATCTAAACCTTTTTCTATAGAAATAGGAAAAAAATAATCTGCATTTATATAGCTGTTAAATTCCTCAATTAAGTGTTTTAAATCTTTTTTCTTTTTTATTAAATCAACTTTATTTAGAAGAAAAATTGTTTTTGTTTTAATATTCAATTCCTTCACCATCTTTCCAAACTCCTCTGGATCTGTATCTATGTCAGCCATAAGTATTGCTACATCCACATCTTCCAATGCATTTTTAATATGTTTCATCATTTGTTGATGAAGCTTATACTTCGGCTCAATAATTCCAGGAGTATCTGAGAAAATTATTTGATAATCCTCTCCAGACAAAAAACCATGAATTCTATGTCTTGTAGTTTGCACTTTAGGAGAAACTATAGCAATTTGTTCTCCAATTAATGCATTAATCAATGTTGACTTTCCTACATTAGGAGGTCCAAAAATATTTACAAAACCTGCTTTATGTTTTTCATTCCTATCCATAAAACAAAGATAATAGAATTAATTCAGCTTTAAGCATATTTAATTTTGGTTTTTATAAATAAATGCCTTACCTTTGTATGCACACAGCGCGAGGTAGAGCAGAGGTAGCTCGTCGGGCTCATAACCCGAAGGTCACAGGTTCGATCCCTGTCCTCGCTACAAACAAAAAGTCACTTTAGTTTTAAAGTGGCTTTTTTCATTCCAAGATGTCTTTTTTAGTAAATTCTCTCCATCTCATGTATATTTTTATTTAAGAGATCGCACTGTTTAGTGTTTTTATTTTTTATACTCAATGCATCTTTGCAAATTTTATTTATATGCTCTTTTTTAAAACTGCCAGAAATATAAATATAATAAGAATCCAAGATTGAGTAATTTTTAAAAATCTAAATCTTTAAAAATCAAAAAACACAATCTATAATGAATATTTCAAACTGTTATTTGATTCTAAAATGATTACTTACTATACTTACTCTTCTTCCTTTAAAAGTAGTAAATTTTAAGGCAAGCTGTTTTTAAAACTTAAATATCCATCAATATCAACAGTAGGATCGATAGTGCTTTGACAATTCATATCTTCTGCTTTTCCACGAATATTCTCTACTCTATTTTCTGGATTTGGATGAGTGGATAAGAATTCTGGAACCTGATTAGAAGATTCATTATTTATTTTATCAAAAAAGTTAGCAGCACCATCCGCGTGATATTCTGAAGGACATAGATAAATAACAGAATATTCATCAGCCTGTTTTTCTTCTTTTCTACTAAAACGTAAAGAAACCAATTCAGCACCAATTTGAGTTAAAAGATTTTGATTTTCTCCTAATAATACATCTAATAAGGTTTGTACTCCATATTTTTGAGTCAAAAGTTTGGTACTGTGTCTTTTATCAGCGTGTGCCATTTCATGACCAATAACACCAGCAAGAGAAGATTTTGAATCTAAATACTTAATCAAGCCAGTGTATACATACATATATCCTCCTGGTACACAAAAGGCATTTTGAACTTCTGAATCAATTAAATAAATCTCCCAATCAAATTCATCCTTATATTTTACTTCTCCCGTATTTAGAATATCGCGAACTATAGATTCCATATATTGATACTGTTCAGGATAAGCAGATCGAGACATTATTGGAAATTCGGAAGGATTTGCTTCAATTTGTTGTTTTGTTTCTTTTCCAAGTTTAATATCGTCTTGTATTGTAAAAATATTTATTCCATCTCCTTTTGTACAGGAAGCAAAAGAGATAAAGAATAAAAAGCTTAAATAAATGTAAAGTTTATGCATGTTAAAAATAATTTTATTTCAAAGATAAAGGAAATTTACAGCATATTCACTTATTTTGTTCATGATATCATGAAATAAATCTTATATTTGCAGTCAATTATGGCAGAAAATAACACATTACAATCGATTATTTCCCATGCAAAAGAATATGGGTTTATCTTTCCTTCCAGTGAAATTTACGAAGGATTAAGTGCAGTATATGATTACGGACCTTTAGGTGTAGAATTAAAAAGAAATATTAAGGAGTTGTGGTGGAAACACATGACTCAATTTCATAAGGATATAGTAGGCATAGATTCTTCCATCTTTATGCATCCTAAAGTATGGAAAGCATCTGGACATGTGGATAGCTTTAATGATCCAATGATTGATAATAAAGACTCTAAAAAGAGATATAGAGTTGATCATTTAATTGAAGATCATGTTGCAGCATTACCAGAAGAAGAGAAAATGCTAATCTTAGAAAGAATGGAGGAGATGTTAGGTGCTGAGGATTTAGAAGGTCTAAGTGAAATGATCGAAGAATTAAAAATTGTTTGCCCGATAAGCAAAACTGCAAATTGGACTGAAATAAGACAGTTTAATTTGATGTTTTCTACAAAAGTTGGAAGTGTTGCAGATGAAGCGAATGAAATTTATTTGAGACCTGAAACTGCACAAGGCATTTTTGTAAATTTCTCTAATGTTCAAAAAACAAGTAGAAAACATATTCCTTTTGGAATTGCACAAATTGGAAAAGCTTTTAGAAATGAAATTGTTGCAAGAGGTTTTGTTTTTAGAATGCGTGAATTTGAACAAATGGAAATGCAGTTTTTTATTCGTCCTGGAACACAAAAGGAATGGTATGAATATTGGAAAGAAGAGCGTTTAAAATGGCATCAATCCTTAGGAATACCTGCCGAAAACTTTCGCTTTCATGACCATGTTCAATTGTCTCATTATGCTGATATGGCTTGCGATATTGAATATAAATATCCAATGGGCTTTAGAGAATTAGAAGGGATTCATTCCAGAACGGATTTTGATTTAAAAAACCACCAAGAAGAAAGCAGAAAGAAATTACAATATTATGATCATACTTTAAATGAAGATGGAAAACCTTATGGAAATTATATTCCTTATGTTTTAGAAACTTCTGTAGGTTTAGATCGTCTAATTTTAATGCTAATGTGTCATGCTTATACTGAGGAAGATTTAAGCACCGAGGATAGAAAAGACAGCAGAGTAGTTTTAAAATTCCACCCAAGAGTTGCTCCTATTAAATTAGCCATTCTACCATTAACTAGAAAGGACGGCTTACCGGAAATTGCGGAACAACTATTTGATGATTGCAAAATGGAGTTTAAATGTTTTTATGAAGAAAAGGATACTATAGGAAAAAGATATAGAAGAATGGATGCTTTAGGTACACCTTTTTGTGTAACAATCGATCATCAAACTAAGGAAGATGATACAGTTACTATCAGATACAGGGATTCTATGGAGCAAGAAAGAATTCCAATGAATCAAATAAAGGAATTAGTACAAAAAGCAATTAAATAATTCAGAGAAAGAGAAATAGACGAAGAGGGTTGCTCTTATTTTAATAAGGGAGGAAAGTCCGGACAGCACAGAGTGATGCACCACCTAACAGGTGGGCCTTGAGTTAATCAGGGACAGAAAGTGCCGCAGAAAATAACCGCCTATTTAAATATAGGTAAGGGTGAAAACGTGTGGTAAGAGCACACGATAATTTATAGTAATATAGATTATGGGTAAACCTTGCATGCTGAAATGCCATATAGGTAAGCGTTTGAAAGTTACTCGCTTGATGCTTATGGGTAGGCAGTTGGAACTTAATAGTGATATTAAGTCTAGATAAATAACCCTGAAATTTCGTAAGAAATAATACAGAATCCGGCTTATGCAGTCTATTTCTCTTTTTATATATCCAATAAACCTTCAGGTAGTTCAAAAGTAATTTCTCTTCGCTCCCAATCCAAAGCAATTATCCACTCCTCTACTAAAGGAATTAAAAGCTCTTTATCCTCCAAGTGTAAAACCAATAAAGGATGAGGATCCAAATCATAAACATCTTCAATTATTCCTAATTCTTGTTCATCATTCCATAGTTTCATGCCAATAAGTAAAGTATAATCTTCGAGGTTTTGATCTTGTTTATTTTGTTCTGTAAAATCTAAATAAACTTCTTTTTGCAAAATATTTTCTACATCTTCCTCTTCGAACATACGATCAAAAAGAATGCTAAAATTACCATTATGCAATTGTTTTATAGATTTTACTCTATAAGGAACTTTAGTATTTTCCATGAGAGCTATATGTAAAAACGGAATGTTTTTTTCATTTATTTCTTTATTTTTCAAGAAATGTAATTTGGCTTCAATATCATAACCAAATCCATGTTTTTTTAATATCTTTCCTATTTTTATCATTATTTAGAATAAAATACCAGATTAATACAAATTTAAGGTAAAAATACAGATAGATTCTCTCTTATCTCATAAAAAGCTAATAAATTTGTACTATTCTATTAAATGAAAAATATGTCGAGATTGTCGAAATTCCTATGGCGAATATTTATTTTAGGATGCATCGTATTTACGGGAATCATTGTCGCTATTAATTTAGGTTGGATGGGTTATATGCCTTCTATACGCGAATTAGAAAACCCCACTTCAGATATTGCTTCCGAAGTATATGCTGAAGATGGCACTATATTAGGTTTGTATTATATTGAGAACCGCTCCCCTATTGAATTTGAAGAAATTTCACCCAATGTAATTAATGCATTAATCGCTACAGAAGATGCTCGATTTTATGAGCATTCAGGTATAGACGGGAAAGCAACATTACGCGTATTATTATTATTAGGTAGAAAAGGAGGTGGTTCCACTTTAACACAACAATTAGCAAAGAATTTATTTCCAAGACAAAAGCAAAATATTTTCACTCTGCCCATTATTAAATTAAAAGAATGGACAATGGCTGTTAAGTTAGAACGCAATTTAACTAAACAGGAAATTCTCACTCTTTATTTAAATACTGTTCCTTTTGGAGATAATACCTATGGTATAAAAAATGCAGCTTCAACTTTTTTTAGTAAACTTCCATCAGAATTAGAGGTTGATGAAGCAGCTGTGCTCATTGGAATGTTAAAAGGAAATACTATTTATAATCCAAGAAGGAATCCTGAAAGAAGTCGTAATAGAAGAAATACAGTAATTGATCAAATGCAAAAGTATAAATACTTAAATGCAGAAGAGGCAAAAAAATATAAAGATAAAGAGTTGGTATTAAATTATAAAAGAAACACCCCTAGCGAAGGGGCAGCTCCTTATTTTAGGCAAGTAGTAGAACAAGAGGTTAAGCGTTGGATCAAACAATATGAAAAAGAAAATGGAATAACCTACAATATTTATAGAGATGGTCTAAAAATTCATACCACGCTCAATCCTTTATTACAACAATATGCTGAAGAGGCGGTGACTGAACACTTAAGTCAGTTGCAAATACCTTTCTTTAATCAAGCGAATATTAAAAATGGTACCGTTTGGGAGCAATCTTATGCAAAAAATGTTTTGGATCAGCTATTGAAAAGCTCTGATCGCTATTTGCGATTAAAAGAACAAGGGTTATCAGAAGAAGAAATTATCAAGGATTTTAATACAGCAATAAATTTAAAGGTTTTTAGTTGGGATGCACCTGAAAATGAAAAGGATACTTTAATGAGTCCCATGGATTCTATAAAATACATGCGTTCGTTTTTACAAACAGGATTTATGGCTATGGACCCTTATACTGGCGAAATTAAAGCTTGGGTTGGTGGTATAAATCATAAATTTTTCAAATTCGACCATGTTAATATTGGCACAAAACGACAAGTAGGTTCTACTATCAAGCCTCTACTTTATTGTTTAGCAGTAGATAATGGATATTCACCCTGTACCATGTTGCATACTAACCCGCAACTATTCCCTGGTCAAAAAACAGCATACGATGCAGGTGGATCTGAATATGGTAGTGTTCCTATGAGTAGAGCATTAGCACTATCGTTAAATAATGCTTCTTTATACCTTTTAAATATGGTAGGAATTAGTCCTTTTGTAAAATTCATGAAAAGTAGTGGAATTAGTAGTCCCATTGATCCTGTTCCTTCCATAGCTCTTGGGGTTACAGATATTTCTGTTTTTGAAATGTTATGGTCTTATACCATGTTTCCAAATAAAGGGATAAATACGCAACCCATTTTAATTACTAAGATTGAAGACAGACACGGGAACTTACTACAAAGTTTTGCACCCATACAAAAAGAAATAATTGATGAGCATAATGCTTTTAAAATGGTAAAAATGATGCAGGGTGTTGTTGATGGAGGGACTGCAGGTCGATTACGATTTAGATATGGACTAACTGGAGATTTGGCAGGCAAAACAGGTACAACAAATAATCAATCTGATGCTTGGTACATTGGATATAGCCCTCAGATTTTAGCAGGGGCATGGGTAGGATGTGATGATAGATTTTTGCGTTTTAGAAGTACTGCACAAGGTCAGGGTGCCTCAGCAGCATTACCTATTTACGCTTTATTTATGAAGAAAGCAACTAATGACCCAAGAACAGGAATCAGTAATAAAGAACGATTTATAGCTCCTGACAACTTTGTTAATTGCCAAGACCTTTCAATTGATGACTTTTACTATCATTCCGACGATGGAGATATTTTCAAAGAGGAGGAAAATATTGATATTGAAGGATTAAATATCCCTATTGAAGAATGGGAATAATAAATCTCGAAATAAACAAACTTTAAATACATGAATAAAATACAAGATTTTAATTTTTCTAATAAAAAAGCTATTGTCCGAGTAGATTTCAATGTTCCTATTAATGAAGACGGAATTGTAACCGATGATACTCGAATTAAAGCAGCCCTACCTACTATTAAAACTATTTTAGATAAAGGAGGCTCCGTATTACTTTTAAGTCATTGGGGAAGACCACAAAAAGCTTTAAAAAAAGATCCAAATACTTCTATAGAAAATTTTAGTCTTAAAAGAATCATCCCAAACATTGAAAAGCATTTAAATAAGGAAGTACATTTTATTGCAAATTTAGAGGATAAAAAGGGAATAAATTCTTGGAATAATGCTTCTTCTGGAAGTTTATATTTAATGGAAAATATTCGTTGGTACGAAGAGGAAGAAAAGGGTGATAACTCCTTTGCTGCAAAATTAGCAGAACTAGGAGATGTCTTTGTTAATGATGCTTTCGGTACTGCACATAGAGCACATGCTTCAACAGCAACAATCGCACAATATTTCGATAAAGAAAATAAATTATTTGGGCAATTAATGCAAAATGAAATTGATGCAGCTAATAAAGTATTATCAAAAGCAGAAAAACCCTTTACAGCCATTATAGGAGGAGCAAAAGTGTCTGATAAAATTTTAATTATAGAAAATTTATTGGAAAAAGCTACTGATATAATTATAGGTGGTGGAATGGCATACACATTTATGAAAGCTCAAGGTGGCACAATTGGAAACTCCTTAGTAGAGGAAGATCGAATGGAAAAAGCTTTGGAAATTTTAGCTAAAGCAAAAGAAAAAAACGTTACTATTCATTTACCTGAAGATAGTAAAGTAGCAGATGCTTTTTCAAATGATGCAAATACAAAATTTGAAGATAGTAATGCTATTTCTGAGGGTTGGATGGGCTTAGACATTGGACCTAAAGCAAAAGAAAGTTTTAGAGAAGTATTATTAAAAAGTAAAACAATATTATGGAACGGACCTATGGGTGTTTTTGAAATGGAAGCATTTCAAGATGGAAGCAAGGCTATTGCAGAAAGTGTTAAAGATGCAACAAAAGCAGGAGCTTATTCACTTGTAGGAGGAGGAGACAGCGTGGCCGCAATTAAAAAATTCGGATACGAAAATGATGTAAGCTATATTTCTACTGGAGGAGGTGCATTATTAGAATTCTTTGAAGGGAAAAATCTTCCAGGGATAAAAGCTATAGCTGAATAGATTATTTCTATGCAATAGAATTAAAACTTTTCTAGTTCTCTCTAATTATACAATAAAAACAGTAACTTTGGGTATTCAATGAATATTCATTATTATAAAAATTAAGATATAAAATAATCAAATAAAAAATGGAAGATTTTTCCTACATTACAAGTGCACATCCTTCTTATATTGAATCTTTATATACGGATTTTGTAAATAATCCTGATTCTGTAGATGAGGAATTAAAAAAATTCTTTGAAGGTTTTGACTTTGCCATAACTCATGGAAAAAACATTGCTGTAAATGGTGCTGAAACAAGGGAGATTAAACTTGATACAGATATCATTACCAAAATTCATAACGAGATAAAAGTTTATGAATTAATTAGATGTTATCGCAAACGAGGTCATCTATTAGCAACAACAAACCCATTAGGTTTTTCTATGGATATAGATGCGCAATTAGATTTAAACAGTTTTAGACTAACTGAAGAAAATCTTAAGCAAACTTTTTTCACAGGAAGATATATAGGTTTAGAAAATGCTACTTTAGAAGAAATTATTGCAAAGCTTAAAAAAATCTATACGGGCAACATTGGTATTGAATACACTTATATCAATCGTGTAGATGCACATATTTGGGTGCGTGATAATTTTGAAGCTTTCATGCTAGAGGAGCTTAGCTTAGAAGAGACTAAACGTATTCTGGAAAAATTAAATTATGGTGTAATTTTCGAGAAATTCTTAGCAACAAAATATATAGGACAAAAACGCTTTGGACTTGAAGGTGGTGAAAGTATGATTCCAGCACTTGATGCTATGATAAATACTGCAGCTGAAGGAGGCGCTGAAGAAATTGTAATAGGCATGGCGCATAGAGGACGCTTAAATGTTTTAACAAATATAATGAGAAAAACTTATGACCAAGTATTCTCGGAATTTGAAGGAAATATGCCTGATGATACTCCTCTTGGTGGTGGTGACGTTAAATACCATTTAGGTTTTAGAAGCACCATTACTTCTACTTCAGGAAAAGAAATTAATGTTCAACTACTACCCAACCCTTCTCATTTAGAAGCTGTAAATTCTTTAGTTGCTGGATATTCTAGAGGAAAATCTGATATATTATATAATAAAAACAAATCAGCAGTTTTACCAATCATTATTCATGGTGATGCAGCAATAGCAGGACAGGGCGTAGTATATGAATTATTACAAATGAGCAAATTAGATGGTTATAAAACTGATGGTACTGTTCATTTTATAATAAATAACCAAATTGGTTTTACTACTGATAGTAAAGATGCGCGTTCTTCCATTCATTGTACAAGCATTGCTTCCTTAGTGGATGCACCTGTTTTACATGTTAATGGAGATGATCCAGAAGCAGTAGTAAAAGCAGCAATTTTTGCAATTAAATACCGTCAAAAATTTAAAGAAGATATCTTTATTGACATGGTAAGTTATAGAAAACATGGTCATAATGAAGGTGATGAACCTAAATTTACACAACCAAAAATGTATTCTATAATTGAAAAACATGAAGACCCTCGCACAATTTATACTAAACAATTAATTGAAAGTGGGAAACCTGAAATTCAAGAATTAGCAAAAGAATTAGAACAGAAATTCTGGGATGAATTGCAGGCTAGATTGGATGAGGTGAAACAAAAGGATTTTCCTTATAAAATGCAAGTTCCTGATAAACACTGGAACAATCTAAAAGTTTCACAAAAAGAAGATTTTGAAAGTTCTCCAGTAACAGGAATCTCTGAAGAAGATACAAAAGAAATATTCTATAAATTATTTGAAACTCCTGAAGATTTAAAAGTAAACAGAAGAATCAAAAGATTATTAGATGGAAAAGTAAAGCATTTTGATGATAAACAAGAAATAGACTGGGCTACAGGAGAATTATTAGCTTATGCTTCTATCGTTAAGGAAGGTAAAAATGTTCGTGTTTCTGGTGAAGATGTAAAAAGAGGAACTTTTTCACATAGACATGCAGTATTAGTTGATGAGAATACAAATAAGGAATACAATAGAATCTCCGCTTATAATACGGAAAAGAATAGTTTTGAAATCTATAATTCTTTATTAAGTGAATATGCAGTTTTAGGTTTTGAATATGGTTATTCCTTAGTAGATCCTAATAATTTAGTTATTTGGGAAGCACAATTCGGTGATTTTGTAAATGTGGCTCAAGTAATAATTGACCAATATATCAGTTCTGCTGAACAGAAATGGGGAGTGCAAAATGGGTTAACATTGCTTCTTCCACATGGATATGAAGGCGGTGGTCCAGATCATAGTAGCGCATATATGGAAAGATTTTTGCAATTAGCTGCAGATGAAAATATGTTTATTACAAATGTTACAACAGCTGCGAACTTCTTCCACCTTTTAAGAAGACAATTAGCACTACCATTTAGAAAACCATTAATTAACTTTTCACCTAAAGCAAATTTAAGACAAACAAGAGCATACTCTACTTTAAATGAATTTGTTGGTGAAACTAAATTCACGGAAATAATTGATGATTCTTTCATTGATAATCCTCAAGAAATAAAAAGAGTGTTATTATGTAGCGGTAAGGTATATTATGATCTTTCTGAAAAACAAATAGCAGATAATAGAAAGGATATTGCAATCATTAGATTAGAGCAAATTTATCCAATACCAGAAAAGCAATTATTAAAAATATATGAAAAATATAGAAATGCTCAATGGGTATGGGTACAAGAGGAACCAAGAAATAAAGGTGCTGCATCTTTTTTAAAAATGAATTTAAATCCTAAAATTAACTTAGGATATTTAACAAGACAAACAAGTGCTTCAAGCGCAACAGGTTTTGGAAATATGCATAAGAAAGAACAAGAAGGATTAATAAATCAAGCCTTTTCAATTTAAAAATTAAGATTAATAAAGCCTCGCAATTTTGTGAGGCTTTATTATTTA
>Ga0079225_10000444_pt1 | contig 22418 bp, 19 predicted proteins | sample Poulit2012_FD_76344 | JGI IMG/M metagenome (GOLD analysis project Ga0079225, IMG submission 76344) | Agricultural soil microbial communities from Georgia to study Nitrogen management - Poultry litter 2012 | ecosystem: Environmental > Terrestrial > Soil > Agricultural land | place: USA: Georgia... | reverse complement strand
TTTAGAAAATCGAGAATTTTTATTTCGAACATTCGGACGCTTTGTAGAACGGCTGAATGGATTATACATAACGGCAGAAGATGTCGGTACGACCGAACAAGATATGGATTATATCCATATGGAGACAGAACACGTAACAGGTTCTACGTCTAAAGGAGTCGGCGATCCATCTCCTGTTACAGCGGTTGGTATTTATCACGGGATGAAAGCAGCTGCAAAAGCGGCATTTGGCACAGATGATTTAAGCGGTAAAAAAATTGCTGTACAAGGGGTTGGGACGGTAGCTTTTCAACTATGTCACCATTTACACGAAGAAGGCGCAGAGTTAATCATTACAGATATAAATGAAAAAGCTGTACAACGGGCGGTAGAGACATTTGGAGCAACAGCAGTGGAGCCGGATGCGATTTATAGTGTCGATTGTGATATTTTTTCACCGTGTGCATTAGGCGGCGTTATGAATGACGATACAATTAATGTATTAAAAGCTAAAGTAGTTGCAGGAAGTGCAAACAACCAGTTACTCGAAGATCGTCACGGACAAATGTTATTTGAAAAAGGTATCGTATATGCACCGGACTATGTCATAAACTCTGGCGGTGTAATTAACGTTTCGGATGAACTGCAAGGGTATAATCGTGATCGTGTCATGAAAAAAGTGCAGTCGATTTACGATATTTTAACGAATGTTTTTACGATTGCAAACGAGCGTAACATTTCAACGAACGTCGCTGCAGACAAAATGGCGGAAGAACGAATTAAAGCGAAACGTTTGCTAGAAGAAAAAACGAGCTACCACGGCAATTAAGTCGTTCGTGTATTTTAACTTTTCCGACTTTGTTATATAATGAAACGTGGGCAATCTCAAATGGAACATTTTGTCATTGTTCGAAGTTTGTCTGATAAAACTGACTCATTCAATATAAAACCGCATGAGTGATGACATAGTAGGACCGTGAAAAGGAGAATAATTTTCATGTCAAAAGAATATGATTTAGTCGTATTAGGCGGTGGTACAGGGGGATACGTCGCTGCATTACGTGCTTCCCAGCTCGGGATGAATGTTGCAATCGTAGAAAAAAATAAATTAGGTGGTACATGTTTACACGAGGGCTGTATTCCATCGAAAGCGTTGTTAAAAACTGCCGAGCTATATCGACAAACAAAAAATGTTGCCACATACGGAATCGAAGTTAACGAACCGACATTACGTTTAGATCGTGCGCAACAGCGGAAAGATGAAGTTATTGAAACGTTACATAACGGTGTTATTTCTTTAATAAAACGTGCGGGGATCGACCTGTACAATGGGATGGGACGGTTGTTAGGACCGAGTATTTTCTCACCCTTATCCGGTTCCGTTTCAATTGAATATAACGATGGCAGTGAAAATACAATTTTAGTCCCGAAATTCGTCCTTATTGCAACAGGTTCTATACCGAATAATTTACAAGGATTTACAGTGGATGGGGAACGCATTTTACATACGACAGAAGCATTACAGTTACAACAATTACCAGAGTCGTTCATTATTATTGGTGGAGGTGTCATCGGTATCGAATGGGCATCGATGCTCGTCGATCTTGGAGTTCAAGTAACCGTAATCGAAAAAGCTCCTACGATTTTAGAACACGAAGATCACGATGTTCAAACAGCAGTAAAACGAGCGTTAACGAAACGAGGGGTTCGCTTCGTGACAAATTGTACGATCGATACCGAATCGGTACAAGTGGACGAGTCAGGTGTCACATTTTCTATTCAAATAGAAAGTGAAAAAGAAAATGTACACGCTGAAAAAGTATTGTTAGCTGTAGGTAGAAAAGCGAACATCGATGATATCGGCTTACGCAATACAAGTGTAAAACTAGAAAACAATTTTATAAAAACGAATGAAGTTTATCAAACGGACGAGTCACACATATATGCAATCGGTGATTGTATTGGTGGGATGCAACTTGCACACGTCGCTTCAGCAGAAGGAATAATTGCTGTTGAACATATAGCGAGTGAAAATCCAACTCCGCTAGATGTTACACGCATTCCGAGTTGTATATATTCTTATCCGGAAGTAGGAAAAGTCGGTCTTACTGAAGAAGAAGCAATTGCACATGGTTATGACGTGAAAGTTGGTAAAACACCATTTGCATCGATCGGAAAGGCACATGTAAATGGGGATGTAGACGGCTTTATGAAAGTGATAACTGATAAAACGACGGAAGATATTTTAGGCATTCATGTCGTAGGTGAACATGCGACGGAACTTATTTCTGAAGCCTCACTTGCCAAGCTGTTAGATGCCACTGCTTGGGAAATTTCTAAGTCGGTTCATCCACATCCATCTTTATCAGAAATATATTTTGAATCCGCTTTAGCAGTTGAAAAACTGCAAATTCATGGATAAGGAGAGATATTGTGGTAGAAAACAGACACTCCTCATTAGGATTATCCGATGAAGACGTTATACAAATGTATAAAAATATGCTCCTTGCGCGAAAACTTGATGAAAGAATGTGGTTACTAAACCGTGCGGGTAAAATACCTTTCGTCGTCTCCTGCCAAGGTCAAGAAGCGGCACAAGTAGGTGCGGCATACGCGCTTGAACGAGGAACGGACTTTATCGCGCCATATTATCGAGATTTAGGTATGGTACTTACGTTTGGGATGAATGCGAAAGAAATAATGTTATCTGCTTTTGCAAAAGAGGAAGATCCAAGTTCTGGCGGTCGCCAAATGCCATCTCATTTTGGTAAAAAAGCTAACGGTATTATTACTGGATCTTCTCCTGTTACAACTCAAGTACCTCACGCTGTTGGCTTTGCACTCGCTGCAAAAATAAACAAGAAACAATTCGTTACGTTAACAGCGTTAGGGGATGGATCAACGAACCAAGGTGACTTTCACGAAGGATTGAACTTCGCTGGGGTACACCGTTTACCGGTTATTACACTCGTTGAAAACAATCGCATTGCTATATCAGTACCGTTTGAAAAACAAATTGCAAGTGAAAATATCGCCATACGTGCAAAATCTTATGGCATGCCGGGATACGTCGTCGACGGCACAGATCCACTTGCCGTTTATGAAGTCGTAAAACGCGCACGGGAAAGAGCGATTAACGGAGACGGGCCAACATTAATCGAAGCTGTTACAGTTCGTTTAACGGCTCATTCAAGTGATGATGACGATCGTACGTATCGTACAACAGAAGAATTAGAACGTGCGAAAGAGCAAGATTGTGTTCAACTATTTGCAAAATACTTGCAAGAGGTCGGTCTGTTAACAGATACATTAGCTAAAGAGATCGATGCGGAGTTGGCGAAAGAAGTAAATGAGGCAACCGATTATGCTGAAAATGCTCCGTTTGCATCCGTTGATACGATTCATGAGCACGTGTATGAGGAATAAGGAGGATTTTAATGACAGAGTTATCGTATATTCAAGCGATTAACGTCGCGATGAAAGAAGAGATGGAACGAGATGAAAATGTCTTTATCCTCGGCGAAGATGTCGGAGTAAAAGGAGGCGTCTTCCGGGCGACAGACGGCTTGTACGATCAATTCGGTGAAGACCGTGTCATCGATGCACCTCTTGCGGAATCAGCAATCGTCGGGGTCGGTATCGGGGCTGCAATGTACGGAATGCGGGCGATTGCGGAAATTCAGTTTGCCGATTTTATTTTTCCCGCGATGAACCAAATTATTTCAGAAGCAGCCAAAATCCGTTATCGCTCAAATAATGATTGGTTTTGCCCGATTACGATTCGTGCACCATACGGTGGAGGAATAAGCGGAGCGTTATACCATTCCCAATCTGTTGAAGCATTATTTAATAGTACACCGGGACTAAAAGTTGTCATTCCATCATCACCAACCGATGCGAAAGGTTTATTAAAGGCAGCGATTCGTGATAATGATCCAGTACTGTTTTTCGAACATAAACGTGCTTATCGCTTGCTAAAAGAGAACGTTCCAACTGATGATTATATCGTGCCGATTGGTGAAGCGGCTGTAAAAAGAGAAGGATCAGATGTGACAGTTATTACATATGGATTAATGGTTCACTTTGCTCAACAAGTGGCCGAACGGTTAGCGAAAGATGGAATCGATGTACATATTTTGGATTTACGAACCATTTATCCACTCGATGAAACGGCTATTATTGACGCAGCACAAAAAACCGGAAAAGTATTACTCATTACAGAAGATAATAAAGAAGGTAGCGTAATCGGTGAAGTAGCGGCAATTATTGCTGAACATTGCTTGTTTGATTTAGATGCGCCGATTAAACGTCTTGCTGCACCGGATGTGCCGGCTGTACCTTATGCACAACCGCTTGAGAAAGAGTTCGTCGTCGATGAAGAAAAAATAGAACGAGCAATTGTTGAACTCTCCCAATTTTAAGCAGATTTAGGAGGGAATAAGTCGTATGACTATTAAAAAAATAACGATGCCTAAGTTAGGCGAAAGTGTTACTGAAGGAACGATTAACGAATGGTTCGTACAAGTAGGGGACCGTGTAAATAAATATGATCCGATCGCGGAAGTGATGACGGATAAAGTAAATGCGGAAATTCCTTCTTCTTATACTGGCGTCATTGAAGAAGTTATCGTCACCGAAGGGGATACTGTAACTGTCGGTGACATTATTTGTACGATGAAAGTAACAGAAGCGGCTACATCTGTGGATGAGGAGCCGAAAGTTGAAACGAAACTCGAAACGACGACGGAAGAAAAAGAAACGTCTATGCGTCACCGGTATTCACCGGCAGTGTTACGTTTGGCACAGGAAAACGATATCGATTTAACGAAGCTAACAGGTACTGGGTTAGGGGGCCGCATTACACGTAAAGATGTCGAAGCGTATATGAAAAGTGGCAAGCAGTCCGAAACAGCAATAGAACGTGAGCCACAACTAATTCGGGAAGAAACACGCCAACCGTTAGAAGATGACGAAATTGTACCGTTACAAGGAGTGCGCAAAGCAATTGCTGATAAAATGACATTATCGAAGCGAGAGATTCCTCACGCTTGGCTTAAAGTAGAGGCAGATGTAACGGACCTCGTACAATATCGCGAAAACATAAAAGATAATTTTAAACGACGAGAAGGTCATTCCTTGACGTATTTCGCCTTTTTCGTTTATGCGGTAGCACGAGCGTTACGTGAGTATCCTGAACTGAACGCAACGTGGCAAGATGGAAATATCGTTCGCCATAAAGAAATCAACTTATCGATCGCCGTGGCGAAAGATAACGAATTATACGTTCCTGTCATAAAACGTGCGGACGAAATGAGTATCGCTGGTATTGCAAAAGAAATCGAACGTTTAGCGACAAAAGCTAGGACGACAGGTCTTGACCATGAAGATATGGTTGGTGGTACATTTACGGTTAACAATACGGGTACATTCGGCTCTGTCGCATCGATGGGAATTATTAATTATCCACAAGTTGCCATTTTACAAGTCGAATCGATCGTGAAGCGCCCTGTTATTATCGATAATATGTTCGCTGCTAGAGATATCGTCAATTTATGTTTATCGTTAGATCATCGCGTATTAGACGGACTCATTTGTGGTCGTTTTTTAGCTCGTGTCAAAAAAATTTTACAGGCAATGAATAAAAATACAGCTTTCGTGTAGTGAAAAATGAGTGTACCAATCGATTGCTATACGATTTTAAAGCTGATACACTAAACGTACAGGCAGTTAAAAGAAGAAAAGGAGATGAACGTACATGAGTAGATTTGATCAATTTATGGTCGACGTCGTGAACGTAGCTCGCGAAGATATGAAACAAGCTGGCTATGAAGAGTTAACGGAACCGAGCGAAGTAGATGAAGCTCTAGGTCGCAAAGGAACGACGTTAGTGATGATCAACTCCGTTTGTGGATGTGCCGGTGGTGTTGCACGCCCTGCTGCTGCAAATGCAATTCATTACGATAAACGTCCAGATCACTTAGTGACAGTTTTTGCTGGACAAGATAAAGAAGCGACAGAACGAGCACGTGAATATTTTGAGGGATATCCACCATCTTCTCCATCGTTTGCTTTTTTAAAGGATGGAAAAATAGTGACGATGATCGAACGTCACGATATTGAAAGTTCTACCCCAGTAGAAGTTGTCAATAAGTTACAACATATTTTCGATGAACATTGTGAAGAAGTGTAACGACATATAACAGATAAGATGAGACTGTCTTGTACATTGTAGACAGTCTTATTTTTACATATAGACTGGGAGAAAGGTAGGATCATTCGTTGTTCCTAACTGTTCTATAAAAGGGGATTTAGAAAGTGAAAATAGGTTATCGCACAATTAAAACAGCAATCGCTACCCCTATTGCGCTATTTATCGCTAGTTTATTAGACGTAACGAGCGTTGTTTCCGCTGGTATTTTAACGATTTTATGTATTCAACCGTCACGAAAGCAATCGGTCGAAAGTGCCTGGGAACGGTTTTTAGCGTGTTTATTAAGCGTTTTATTTTCCATTCTCTTTTTCGAATTATTCGGTTATTATCCGCTCGTAATCGGGCTACTTTTACTTGTATATATACCGACGACCGTTTTCTTTCAGATTGAAAAAGGAATTTTAACCGGTACGGTTATTACGTTGAACTTATATGCGTTCGGTAAAATTGAAATGTTCTTTTTATATGAACAATTACTTTTAATAGTAATTGGAATCGGTACAGGTTTACTCGTTAATTTATATATGCCGAGTTTAGATAAAACTTTGAAAGCAAACCAACATAAACTAGAACAAAATATTCAAACGATTTTACGAGAAATTTCTCTCTATATTCGAGGGGAACGTATGGATTGGGATGGAAAAGAAATTACGGAAGTAGAAGCGATATTAGAAAAGACGAAGAAGCTCGTCGTACGTGATCGAGAAAATCATTTATTTCGTGATGGACATTCTTATTATGATTACTTTTTGATGCGTGAAAAGCAGTTTGAACACGTCGAACGTATGGTTTATTTAGCCGCACGTATTCCGTACAAAGACGAAATTTCGGAACGAATCGCTAGTTTTTTTGAAAAGCTGAGTGAATCTGTTCATCCAGGTAATACGGCAGCCGTTTTTTTAGATGAATTATTTCAAATTCGAACACAATTTAAAAACGAAGCACTTCCTGAAACACAAGCAGAGTTTGAAACAAAAGCAAATCTGTTTCAATTGCTGCATGAAATGGAGCAATATTTACTCATTAAAAGTAAGTTTAAACGTTCGGATATATCGGATAAAAAGAAAAGAAAACTCGATCCACAGGAACGAGCTTTATAATAACGCTAATCCACTTAATCCAGCTGTAAACAACGATAAAATCATTGCAATGACCATTAAATAAACGAAAAACTTTATTTTTCGTTGTCGTTTCGACGTTCGTTTTTTCACCTGTTTCTGTTTTTTTGCCACCGCTTGTTCCTCCTCAAACAACTATTTCTACACTATAGTGTAGCGTGAAACAATAAAATGAACAAGTGAAAGTATCGCTGAGCGCGAAGAAGGAAGGTGTCATTTATGGAGCAAGAAAAAAAGAAGCAACCAATTAAAAAGATCGCTCATATCGGTATTGCCGTTCATTCGCTTGACGAAGCATTACCGTTTTATCGTGATCATTTAGGTTTGACGTTAGAAAAAATTGAAACGGTTACATCTGAAAAAGTACGCGTTGCCTTTTTATCTGTTGGCGAATCGACAATCGAATTAATTGAACCGATAGATGAAACATCGACTGTCTATTCATTTTTACAAAAACGAGGAGAAGGAATTCATCATCTCGCCCTTCAAACAGACGACATTCGTAAACAACTAGCATCATTAAAAGAGCGAGATGTGAAACTCGTTCATGAAGAGCCTGTGCGTGGTGCTTTACAGACAGAAATCGCATTCATTCACCCGAAAGCGGGTAATAACGTATTAATCGAACTAGTTGAGCGACAAAAAGAGGATGATCATTGATGGATATGTATAAAAAAATTGACGAATTGTATGATCGTCGCCGCAAGGTTGAATTAGGTGGTGGAGATGAACGAATTCAACGACAATATGATCGTGGTAAGTGGACAGCGCGTGACCGAATCAATTATTTATTAGACGATGATTCTTTCGTCGAACTAAACCCATTTATCGAACATCGTTCAGACGATTTAAATTCAAGTGCTAACGGCGAAGGCGTCGTTACCGGATATGGAAAGATCAATGGTCGCAGCATCTATATATTCGCACAAGATTTCACTGTTTACGGCGGTGCGCTCGGAGAAATGCACGCGAAAAAAATTGTGAATATTATGGATCTTGCCGCGAAAACGAAAGTGCCGATTATCGGTTTGAATGATTCTGGCGGTGCACGTATTCAAGAGGGTGTATCATCATTAGACGGTTACGGGCAAATCTTTTATCGAAATGCCATCTATTCTGGTGTCGTACCGCAAATATCCGTCATTATGGGACCGAGCGCAGGCGGTGCCGTTTATTCACCAGCGCTAACGGATGTCGTCATTATGGTTGAGAAAACGGCAAAAATGTTCATTACTGGCCCGAAAGTCATTGAAGCAGTTACTGGCGAATCGATTTCGACTGAAGATTTAGGTGGCGCACACGTTCATAATACAAAAAGCGGTAACGCTCATTTAAGTGCAAAATCAGAAGAAGAAGCATTACAAATGGTAAAACGATTACTCAGTTATTTACCAGACAACTATGAACAAAAACCTCCACACGTAGATTATGGCAAAGAAGACGATCACTATCGATCGGAATTAATCGATATCGTTCCATATGATACGACAAGACCGTACGATATGAAAAGTGTAATCGAACAAGTCGTAGATGAAGATAGTTTTTTCGAATTACATAAACAGTTTGCCAAAAATGTCATTGTCGGTTTTGCACGCATGAACGGACATACGATCGGACTCGTTTGTAACCAACCACGGTATATGGCAGGAGGAATTGATATCGATTCAAGTGACAAAGCAGCTCGATTTATTCGGTTTTGCGATTCCTTTAACGTACCGATTATTACATTTGAAGATGTGACTGGCTTTTTCCCTGGAATAAAACAAGAACACGGCGGAATTATCCGTCACGGTGCAAAAATTTTATACGCTTATTCTGAAGCAACTGTTCCAAAAATGACTGTCATCGTTCGCAAAGCATATGGGGGAGCTTACGTTGCATTAAATAGTAAGTCGATCGGTGCTGATTTAGTTTACGCTTGGCCGAATGCTGAAATTGCCGTAATGGGCCCAGAAGGGGCAGCGAACATCATTTATGCAAAAGAAATAGCAGAAAGTGAAAATGAAGAAGAAGTGCGCCGCGAAAAAATTGCGGAATATAAGGAAAAGTTCGCTAATCCGTACATTGCCGCTAGTTTAGGAATGGTCGATGATGTCATTGACCCTCGTGATACACGCATAAAATTAATCCAAGCGCTCGAAATGTTATATAATAAAGAAGAAGATAGGCCGCATAAAAAACATGGAAATATTCCTTTATAAATGAATGACACTATTTTAAAGTCTAGGAGATGTAAAAGATGGAGAATGTTAATCGAAAAAGACTTATCACACAGTTTAAAAAACTCGTTACAACAGATTCAGAAACGAAAGATGAGGGTAATATCGCCCAACTGTTGAAAGAAACATTTACTAATTTAGGTGTCACTGTCGAGGAAGATGATGCGAAAAAAATGACAGGTCACGGGGCAAACAATTTAATCTGTACGTTAAAAGGAACGAATGAAAAAGCTGAAGCGATTTTTTTCTCAGCTCATATGGATACGGTAAAGCCAGGAAAAAATATAAAACCACAATTAATTGACAATTATATTAGGTCTGACGGCTCGACGATTCTCGGTGCTGATGATAAAGCCGGCATCGCTGCAATGTTAGAACTTATCCATTATTTACAGGAAAATGATGTTCCGCACGGTGATATACAATTTATTATTACAGTCGGTGAAGAAGCTGGTTTAACAGGGGCAAAGGCTTTAGATCGCTCGCTCGTCTTCGCTAAAAGAGGATTCGTATTAGATAGCGATGGAGATGTTGGAAATATCGTTATTGAGGCGCCGTATCACGTAAAGTTGTTTGCCAATATAACTGGGAAATCCGCCCATGCAGGAATTGCACCGGAAAAAGGTGTATCGGCGATTAATGTCGCAGCAAAAGCAGTGTCGAAAATGAAATTAGGTCGTATCGATGAAGAAACGACAGCAAATATTGGTTACTTTAAAGGTGGAAAAAAAGAGCAGACAAACGTCGTAAGTGATTTCGTCGAAATCGAAGCGGAAGTACGCTCATTAAATGAAACGAAAGTAAATCGTGTGACAGAAACATTGAAAGAAACATTTATTACTACGGCAAATGCACTTTCGGGGGAAGCGACGGTTGAAACGCATTTGGAATATCCCGGTTATAAAATAACGAAAGATGATCCACTCGTTAAAACTGTAAAACGAGCGACGGAAAAGCTTCACTTACCGTGTAACGTATTAAAAAGTGGTGGGGGCAGTGATGCGAACATTTTAAATAGTTACGGTTTAAAAACAGTCAATTTATCCGTCGGTTATGAGCATATTCATACGACGAAAGAACGAATTCATATCGATTCCCTCGTAAATTTGACGAAATTACTCGTTGTCATTGTCGAGGAAATGAACAATTCGGCAACATAATGAAGGTGCCACATCTGTAAAAGGGATAAAGGGCGAAAAGTATGCGAAAAACTCATAAAGTAATTTTTCACGTAGATATGAATAGTTTTTATGCATCCGTTGAAGTTGTATATAATCCGTCATTAAAGGGTAAACCGCTAGCGATTGCCGGTAATCCAGAAGAACGAAAAGGAATCATCGTAACGAGCAGTTACGAAGCACGTGCAAAAGGGGTAAAGACGACGATGCCATTATGGCAAGCAAGGGAACTTTGCCCCGAATTAATCGTTTTACGACCGAACTTTGAACGGTATCGGAATATGTCGACGAAAATATTTAAATTACTTACGAACTATACGGACCTCGTCGAGCCGGTATCGATCGACGAAGGATATATGGATGTTACCGATCATCCTATCCATCCTGTAAAATTAGCCGAAACAATCCAACAAGATTTGTTGCATACGCTCGGTATACCGTGCAGTATCGGAATTGGTCCGAACAAATTTTTGGCCAAAACGGCTTCCGATATGAAAAAACCGTTAGGCATAACAATTTTAAGAATTCGCGACGTTGAAAAAAAATTGTGGCCATTACCTGCTCAACAAATGTATGGTGTTGGGAAAAAAACAGCGGAAAAATTGCAGAAAATAAACATCGAGACGATCGGTGATTTGGCAAAAGCGGACGTATACATTTTAACACAACTGCTCGGTATTAATGGAGAACGGTTAAAAAATCGCGCAAATGGGATCGATCATCGTAAAGTAGATCCAGATTCTATCTCCGACTTTAAAAGTATCGGTAATTCTCGAACGTTACCATACGATACAACAGACCGTGAACAAATTACATCCCTTTTTGATCAGTTGGCGACACGAGTAGAAGAAAGACTTGAAAGACGCAAGCTAAAAGGTCAAACAGTTCAATTAATGATTCGTTACGATGATCGAAAAACGATTACACGTAGTAAGAAATTGCGCAATTTTATTTCTGATAAAGCGACGATTTTGCGGGTTACACAGATGTTGTTTGACAAACATTGGACTGGTCAACCGATTCGTTTACTCGGTATTACTGTACAAGATTTATTAGAAGAAGAACACGTCGTAGAGCAACTTGATTTATTTACGTATGAAGACGAAATTAAACGTATAAAGATGGAGCAAACGATAGAACAGTTAACCGAAAAATACGGTGAGAAAACATTTAAAAAACTGCAAACAGACGACGATAAAAAAGAAGCGGATGATAATTTATTTCGGACGAGTTTTCAAAAAGATTTTTTAGACGACTTTAAAAAATAAGACAATGACAAAATGCAGATAAAAACGGAGTTCAGTCAAACGCGAACTCCGTTTTTCACTTCGTCTGTCTAAGTTGATTTTGCATCTATATGGTTCACTTTCGTTTCGGCTTATTGAAATGTGCGACGAGGCGTTTTTGTGATCAAAATCGCGATGCTGAGGCGCTTTTAGAAATGAGTTGAGTTTAAAACGAATGTTTTTGCATGTTTCCCAACATCCCTTTTACATTGTACGTAACAAATTTCATCGCTGTAGAAATCAGCTTCATTTTCACTTATTTAAGCTTAGTTCATTTCTGAGCTTTTACTTTTTTAATATTTTTTTCGCTAGAAAAGTTCGAATTTTACTACCCGGATAACGAATGGGCAGGTCGAACTTTGTCGTTTGTTCCATGATGCTTTTTTTATGAGAAAACGTTTCAAAGCTATGCTTTCCATGATAATTACCGAATCCGCTTTGACCGACACCACCAAAAGGTAAATGGTAATTGGCTAAATGGTATAACGTATCATTGATCGCACCGCCCCCAAACGATAAGTGGTTAATAATTTTCTCTTTCGTTTCATCTTTTGCACCGAAATAGTATAGAGCTAACGGTTTTTCTTTCCGTTGCAACGTATAAATGACATCATCGATATCGTTAAATCGAAGAATCGGTAAGATTGGTCCGAAAATTTCATTTTGCATTACATCGTCTTCCCAATTTACATCGGTAATGAGTGTCGGCTCGATTCGTAACGTACTCGTATCACTTTTGCCGCCGAAAAGAATGTTTTTATCGTGTATGAACGAAGTTAATCGTTGGAAGTGATCTTCGTTTATAATACGTGTATATGACTTATTTTGCAGTGGGGCTTTACTGTATAATGTTATAATTTGTTCTGTTAATCGTTTCACAAAAGAACGGTATATATCTTCATGCACGTACAAATAATCTGGTGCTACACACGTTTGTCCAGCGTTCGTAAACTTTCCCCAAGCAATTCGTTTAGCACTTAATGTTAAATGTGCAGTTTTATCGACGATCGCAGGGCTTTTTCCACCTAACTCTAACGTAACAGGCGTAAGGTGTTTACTTGCTCTTTCCATGACGATCTTTCCGACATCACTACTTCCCGTAAAAAAGATTTTATCGAATCGTTCATTTAAAAGACGCTCACTAACCGTCCGATCGCCATTTACGACAGTAAACACATCTTCTGAAAAATACTTTTTAACAAGGCGCTCTAACAAAGAAGCGACAGTCGGTGCGAATTCAGACGGCTTTAAAATGACTGTATTTCCTGCAGCAAGCGCACCGATGACAGGAACGATTGCAAGTTGTACAGGATAGTTCCACGGTGCGATGATGAGCGTGACTCCGTATGGCTCGTAATGAATATAGTTTTTCGTTCCTTGATGTGTAAAAGGAGCAGATACGTTCGTTCGCTTCATCCATTTCGATAAGTTGTTCATGACGTAGCGTAATTCTTGATGAATAATCCCTAATTCCGTCGTAAATGCCTCGTGTTCCGATTTTTGTAGATCGTTACGTAACGCACGAAGAAATGCTCTTTCATGTTTTTTCATCATCTGGTGCAGCGTCTGCAACTGTCGTTTACGAAACGAATAACTTTTCGTTTCATTTGAATAAAAAAACTGTCTTTGCCGTTCTACGATTTTTTCCATCGTCACCCCTCGCTTTTTACATCATACGTAAAAAAATCTTCAGCGATTACTGTTTCTGGAAAGATAGCTTGCGCTTCTCGTAACAACATCTTTATATCATTCTGTTGATAACGTGATGAAATGTGTGTTAAAATCAGTTTTTTTACTTCTGCCTTTTTTGCAAGTGTTGCAGCTTCTACTGTTGTACTATGGTAATACTCTTTCGCTAAATTGGCATTTTCCTTTGCGAATGTTGCTTCATGTACGAGAACATCTGAACGTTTTAGAAACGAAGCATGTTGCGGAATGTATGTCGTATCACCAAAAATGGAAACGACACGGCCTTTTTTCGGTCGTCCGACGACATCTTTTCGATGGATCACGGTACCATCTGGTAGTTCTGTTCGTTCGTTTTCTTTAATTTCACGATAAATTGGTCCAGGAGCAATGCCAAGTTCCTTTAATTTGCTAACTTGTAGTTCGCCGGGCATATCTTTTTCTGTAATCCGATAACCGAAACTTTTTACATTGTGGCGTAGGCGAACGACATCGACGTAAAAACGCTCGTCTTCAAATATCGTTCCCTCATCCGTTAATTCTTTTATATAAAGTGGATAAGTCAGATGTGTTTTACTTACTTTTAACGCAGTTTCGACATATTGTTTCACACCGATAGGACCGTATATTGTAAGTGAGTCTTTTTCTGCTCCTAAAAAAGAACGACTACTTAAAAATCCAGGTAAACCGAAAATGTGGTCGCCGTGTAGATGGGTAATGAAAATTTTATCAATCTTCCTCGGTTTCACCGACGTATGTAAAATTTGTTGTTGTGTCCCTTCTCCGCAGTCGAACATCCATACGCTATTTCGCTCTTGTAACAAATCTAGTATAAGGGAAGAGACATTTCGCTCTTTTGACGGAATACCTGCTCCCGTTCCTAAAAACAATAATTGCATCACTAATTTACTCCTTACTAAATAAAATAAAGACGTACTCGTATTTTACCATAAAAGTGTCTCGTTCTCTTTTATCATATATTATGATAAAAACTGTATAAAAACAGACGTTGATCACTCATTCGTATGGTAAGCGTCATAAGCCTTTCTTTATGACAACAAAATGAATGGTGATGAATAAGGTGCGAACTGTACGTTACTTTTTCGATATATTTTTGTATGGTATAATAAACGAACAATGTAGTGAAGTAGTGGAGGCTAAATATGTCAAACGTGACGCCAATGATGCAACAATATTTACGAATTAAAGCCGAATATAAAGATGCATTTTTATTTTTTCGTTTAGGTGATTTTTACGAATTATTTTATGAAGATGCCATTAAAGCCGCACAAGAGTTAGAAATAACGTTAACGAAACGCGATGCAAGTCAAGACGACCCAATTCCGATGTGTGGTGTGCCACATCATTCTGCCGAAAGGTATATAAAAACGCTCGTCGATCGCGGCTATAAAGTAGCAATTTGTGAACAAGTCGAAGATCCGAAAAAAGCAAAAGGTGTCGTTCGTCGCGAAGTCGTACAACTTATTACACCCGGAACTGTGATGGATTCCTCGATGTTAGACGAACGTGAAAGCAATTATATTGCGAGTTTAACAAAGTTTTCAGAAGATGAATTCGTCATCGTCTATCATGAGCTATCGACGGGTGAAACACAACTTCTTTTACTAACAGATGGGATTGATGCGGTTATTCACGAACTCGTCAACCGTAACGTAAAGGAACTCGTCATTAGTTCTGATTTAAATGAACTAGTAAAAGAAAAACTGAAAAAAAATTTACAAATCGTTTTTTCGATTGAAGATGGAGTAAATTTTATCGGAGAATTCCGCCATTTATTCGACGACTTAAATGATGAACGTTTTTTACAAGCATTTAGTCGTTTATTAAATTATATCGTCCGTACGCAAAAAAGATCGTTACATCATTTAAAAAAACCGGAAGTAATTGAACTGAGAAATTACATGTCGCTAGATATGTATTCGAAACGGAATTTAGAATTAACGGAAACGATTCGAAAAAGCGATCGATACGGTTCATTATTATGGGTGTTGGATGATACTGCAACCGCGATGGGGGCACGCCAATTAAAAAAGTGGCTCGAGCGCCCTTTAATTGATCGTAGTGCGATAGAAGCTCGGACAGAAGTAGTTTCCACATTATACGATTCGTTTATGGAACGAAGTAGTTTACGTGAAGCATTAAAAGATGTCTATGACTTGGAACGACTTGCGGGACGAATTTCATTTGGCAACGTAAATGCTCGTGACTTAATTCAATTGAAACAGTCGTTACAATCGATCCCTACGATAAAAGAAATTTTACGTCGCTTATCGTGCCCACACGTGCAAGAACTTCACGATCAATTACAATACCCTGATAAAATCGTTCACTTATTAGAAAAGAGTATCGTCGATGAACCTCCGATATCGATTACCGAAGGAAATATAATTAAAACTGGTTACGATAAACAACTCGATACGTATCGTGATGCGTTACAAAACGGTAAAGCGTGGATCATGCAACTCGAACAAAAAGAACGAGAAGTAACCGGCATCAAATCATTGAAAGTAGGGTACAATCGAGTGTTCGGTTATTATATCGAAATAACTCATGCAAACAAACATTTAATTCCTGATGGACGCTATGAGCGAAAACAGACGTTACGTAATGCAGAACGATATATTACAGATGAACTAAAAGAAAAAGAAGCGATAATTTTAGAAGCAGAAGAAAAAAGTGTTGAGTTAGAATATGAATTGTTTACAGAAATTCGTGAAACGTTAAAAAATAAAATTAACAAGATTCAACAGTTAGCGCAGACGATCAGTGAACTCGATGTACTTCAATCGTTTGCGGAAGTAAGTGAGCGTAACAATTATAAACGACCTATTTTTCATCAAGACGACGTTTACATAAAAGAGAGTCGCCATCCTGTTATCGAACGAGTAATGGAAGAAGGGACGTTTGTTCCAAACGACATTACATTATCGAAAGATAAATATATGTTACTTATTACAGGACCGAATATGGCAGGAAAGAGTACGTACATGCGCCAACTAGCATTGACAGTTATTATGGCGCAAATCGGCTGTTTCGTTCCTGCAGAAGAGGCGAAATTGCCGATCTTCGATCAAATATTTACACGCATCGGAGCAGCGGACGATTTAGTGCGAGGGCAGAGTACTTTTATGGTAGAAATGTTAGAAACGGAACATGCGCTAAACCGTGCAACAGAGGACAGTTTAATTTTACTAGATGAAATCGGTCGAGGAACGAGTACGTATGACGGCATGGCGTTAGCACAAGCGATCATTGAATACATTCACGATCACATTAAAGCGAAAACGCTCTTTTCTACACATTATCATGAACTAACAGCGCTAGAAGATACGTTACAACACGTTAAAAACATTTACGTGCGTGCGGAAGAATACGAAGATCAAATTGTCTTTTTACATAAAGTAGAAGATGGCCGTGCGAATGAAAGTTACGGTATTCACGTCGCTAAACTAGCACAACTACCTACTACTATTATCGATCGAGCACAAGTTATTTTACGACAATTAGAAAAAGAGACACATGAAGAAGTTGTAAAAGCAGAACGTGAAGTAGCAACAGAAGCCCAGTTATCTTTCTTTCCTATCGAAGAAGTCAAACAGAAAGAAAAACAATCACTACGTGTAGAAGAAACGACTGTCATTGAGGAATTACGAACACTTAACGTTCTTGAACTTACGCCGCTAGAGGCGTTAAATGAACTGTATACGTTACAACAAAAATTATTGAACAAGAAAGGACGGTAACAGCTTTGACGATACGCCAATTATCGGAACAATTAACGAATAAAATTGCCGCAGGTGAAGTCGTCGAACGTCCGTCATCTGTCATAAAAGAGTTAGTTGAAAATAGCATCGACGCTCATAGTACCCATATTAAAATTGAAATTGAGGAAGCAGGATTAAAAACGATTAAAGTAATCGATAACGGTACCGGAATGAATGAAGCCGACAGTAAACGATCATTTTTACGCCATGCAACGAGTAAAATACGATATGATGCTGATTTATTCCGGATTCAATCATTAGGTTTTCGTGGAGAAGCGCTTGCAAGTATTGCTTCTGTCAGTAAAGTAACATTAAAAACATCGACAGGTGAAGAAGCAGGAACTATTTTATATTTAGAAGCGGGTGAAATAGTCCGTGAAACAAAAGGGGATGCCCGAAAAGGAACGGAAATAACGGTCGAACAACTATTTTACAATACTCCGGCTCGTTTAAAGTATGTTAAAAGCATCCATACGGAACTAGGCCACATAACAGATCTCGTCAATCGTTATGCACTGGCACATCCTTCTATTCGGTTCGAACTAATGCATAACGGAAAACGCATCTTTCATACGAGTGGATCAAATAATCTTTTACAAGTAATTGCTAATATTTACGGTCGTCAAGTTGCTGAAAAGATGCTTCACTTTTCCGGTGAATCACTTGACTTTCAAATGGATGGCTATGTAGCAAAGCCGGAAGTGACACGTGCAAATCGCAACTATATTTCTTGCTTCGTTAATGGGCGTTACATTAGAAATCATGCGATCACGCACGCGATCTTACGTGCCTATGATACGTTGCTTCCGATTCATCGCTTTCCGATCGTCATCTTAAATCTTCAACTCGATCCTATTTTAGTCGATGTCAATGTGCATCCGACGAAGTTAGAAGTCCGTTTTAGTAAGGAGCAGGAGCTGACAACGTTAGTAGAAAAAACAATTCGTGAAACGTTCCAACAACACGTGTTAATTCCATCGATTAAACAAACACGTACGATAACACGGGCAAAAGAACGACCGACTCAAGAGGCGTTTTCATTTACAGAACGAACTACTGACCAACAAGCACGGCAACAAGGCGGGATGAGAAATGAAGAAGATCGCTCGTTTAAACGCAGTCACTTAAAGAATGAAGCGCTATATAATAACGGTAGTGAACATGTACATGAATCGCATGAATCTATCACTTCAAACGATAACGAACAAGACGCGCAAATTACGTTTGAAGCGGAGCGAGTTGTTAACGAGGCACGAAAAGGTGCGACGACAAAAGAATTGGGCCGACATGTAGACAACATTCCACCACTTTATCCGATCGGTCAATTACAAGGGACGTATATTTTAGCTCAAAATGAAAATGGATTTTATATGATTGACCAACATGCAGCACAAGAGCGAATTAAATATGAATATTATAAACGAAAACTGAAAGAACCGGAAACCGCATTACAACAATTGCTTATGCCGCTTATTTTTGAATTTACGTATGACGAAGCGATTTATATCGAACGTCATAAAGACATTCTTTCTGCGATCGGAATCGAACTGGAACCGTTTGGAACGAATACTTACGCAATACGTGCCTGTCCAGATTGGATTCCGAAAGGATTAGAAGAAACGTTCGTTCGCGACATTATCAATCAAGTAGTCGAAATGCAAACGATCGATATTGGCAAATTACGAGAAGAAATGGCGATTACGATGTCATGTAAACGCTCGATTAAAGCGAATCATCGATTGACTGAAAGTGAAATGGCACGTTTACTAGATGATTTACGTTTAACAGTCGATCCGTATACGTGTCCTCATGGTCGACCTGTCATTATTCATTTTACGTACTATGAAATTGAAAAAATGTTTAAACGTATTATGTAGCCGTATAAAAATTATTCGTTCGTCTACCCTATAAGTAATGTAGGGAGATGATTGAAATGAATAATGACAAACAAAAACTATTATTATGTTTAAACGAAATACTGTCAAATTACTTCGTTCTTTATGTGAAATTTCATCGGTATAAATGGTTTTTATTCGGTGAACATGCTATTCTTTACGAATCTTTTTTTGAACGAACAATATTAACGTGGCACGAACGAATCGAAATGATTGCAAGTCACATTTTATCGCTCGACGGAAAGCCGTTTGCGACGATGCGAAAATATGTAAAAAAAGCGACTATTATAGAGGCAAGTGCAGACGATGAAGAAGAAGAAGTTTTCCATCAACTATATACGGATATGACGATGATCTGTGAAGAAATAGAAGAAAAAGCGTTACAACTAGCTAAAAATATAGAAGATGAACGTACGATTCATTTGTTATGTACGTTATTGAATGATTTATACCGTTATCGTTGGCGTTTTACAACGTATAGTGAGTAGTCGATCTATGAAGACGGGGGATTATTCGTGGAAAAGCTTATTGTGATCGTAGGACCGACAGCAGTTGGAAAAACAGAGATAAGTATACAACTAGCCTTAGCACTCGATACAGAAATTATTAGTGGAGATTCGATGCAACTATATAGAGGAATGGATATTGGCACGAGTAAAGTTACAGAAGCGGAAAAACAGGGTATAGAACATTACATGCTCGATATTTTACAACCGAATGAAACATATTCGGTCGCTCAATATAAAAAGCGCGTACAAACATACGTTAAAAAATTGAATGATCGGGGGAAAATTCCACTCTTAGTCGGTGGAACGGGACTTTATGTCAATGCCGTATTATTCGATTATCCTTTCGATGAGATGAAAACAGATGAGCAAATACGTATCCGTCTTGAAGCTGAACTTAAAGAGGTAGGCAATGAAGCGATGTATGAGAATTTGCGCCGAGTGGATCCAAAGCAAGCGGAAAAAATTCATCCGAACAATGTAAGGCGTGTCATTCGTGCACTTGAAATTTACGAATTAACTGGAAAAACGATGTCGGAAATAAATGAGCTCAATAAACCGAAAACAAGATACAATCATTTATTAATCGGATTGGAAATGGATAGGAAAACTTTGTATAATCGAATTAATCGTCGTGTAGATAAGATGATAACGGACGGTCTCATTGAAGAAGTACGTACGCTTTATAATCAAGGGTATGAACATTCACAAGCGATGCAGGCGATCGGGTATAAAGAAATCATTCCGTACATTAAAAACGAGATGACAAAAGAAGAAGCGATTGAACTACTAAAGCGAAATACACGTCGTTATGCGAAAAGGCAGTATACGTGGTTTCGTAACAAACTAGACGTTCATTGGTTTCAACCTGATGAAACTGGTCAGTTTCCGTTAGAAGACATGATGACAATCATAGAAAATCACTTCCAACTGTAAAACATCCGACTAAGGTTTAATAAAGGCGGAAATGGTTTTCTCGTAAAAGAAAGATAGAAAAAGAGGAGGAAGAAAGATGACACAAACGGCGAACATTCAAGATTTTTATTTAAATCAACTGCGAAAAGAACGTATTGCGGTGACCGTGTTTTTAACGAATGGATTTCAATTACGTGGTGTCGTGAAATCTTTTGATAACTTTACCGTTTTACTAGAGTCGGAAGGAAAGCAGCAGCTCATTTACAAACATGCGATATCAACGTTCGTACCAGCAAAAAATGTAATGTTAAATAACTCGGGTGAATAACTTGAAAAGAGTGAACTGTCTCGAAAGAGATAGTTCACTTTTTTTCTGGGCGTTTATCACACTTTAGAACAACAGACCGTATAATGTTGCTACGAGGTGATTATCGTGCAAACAGAAATAAAGCATGAAGCAAATGGAAAAATAAATATCGTCTTTCAGCGTCAAGAAAGCGAAATGATAAGTGAAAAACGTCAAAACGTTACACATCTTCGTTCAGACTTTCGAATAATCGATGAACATTTTGCTTCATTTGTAGGGCTCGATTCGTTTAAACGAGTCGTTAAAGAAATATACGCAACGACAATGATCAATAGGAAACGAGAGAGAGAGGGATTGCTAAAAAGTAAACAAGTATTACACATGATTTTCTCAGGTAATCCTGGTACAGGAAAAACGACGGTCGCCCGAGAATTAGCAACACTTTATCGTACGTTACACATTTTGCCGAAAGGGCATTTTATCGAAGCTGAACGGGCAGATTTAGTCGGAGAGTATATTGGGCAAACTGCACAAAAAACGCGTAATTTAGTGCAAAAATCATTAGGCGGTATATTATTTATCGATGAAGCTTACTCACTTGCACGTGGCGGACATAAAGATTTTGGTCGAGAAGCAATTGATACGTTAGTGAAACAGATGGAAGATTATAGCGATCAATTTGCATTAATTTTAGCCGGCTATGAACGAGAAATGGATTATTTTTTACAATTAAACCCAGGACTACGCTCGCGCTTTCCATTTCATTTAACATTTCGTGACTATTCTGTAAACCAATTGGTGGAAATAGCCAAACAATTAGCGGCTGACATGCAATATACGTTTGACGATGCAGCAATTAGAAAACTTAAAAGTAAACTCGAGATGGCACAATTACGAAAAGAACGCCACTTTGCAAACGGGCGTTACGTTCGCAATATTGTCGAAAATAGTATTCGGAAACAAGCGATGCGCCTCATGGAAGAGCGAAATTATTCATTAGAAAGTTTAATGACAATTAATGAAAGAGATATTACGGTAAAATAGCACATATTTTTCAATATGAGAAAAAATTGATATCATAATGGATGTAAAGAGGAATTCGTTTGAAAAGAGGAAGATATATTGACTAAAGAAAACGTTCTGATTGTTGCAGTAAATACAGGTGAACGAACGGACAATCAATTCGATTCATCCGTTTTTGAATTACAATCACTAAGCGTTACTGCTGGGGGTAACGTAAAAAAAGTTGTCGTACAACAACGCGATCATATTGAACCGGCGACTTATGTCGGGAGTGGGAAGTTGACAGAAATAAAGCAATTAATCGAACAAT
>Ga0079225_10000443_pt1 | contig 22442 bp, 26 predicted proteins | sample Poulit2012_FD_76344 | JGI IMG/M metagenome (GOLD analysis project Ga0079225, IMG submission 76344) | Agricultural soil microbial communities from Georgia to study Nitrogen management - Poultry litter 2012 | ecosystem: Environmental > Terrestrial > Soil > Agricultural land | place: USA: Georgia... | reverse complement strand
CCTTGTTCAAATGCAGCGTCGGAAAGCTTTTGATCTCCTCCGTTGACAAAATCTATATGCATTTCCCGCAGAATGTTCCCTGCCTTGGGAACTTCGGTTACGGTTTCAGCAAGCGTCATGTTTCCAGTTATTGTTTTCACCATGCATTCCTCCTCATTTATTACTCCTAATACCTTAAACACAATAAATTTAAACAGGGAATGATGTAGCTGTACACAGTTTAATGCAACATTTGCATGGGTATATTATAATCATGATATAAGTAATGCTGGAGGTAGAAGTGATGAATGATAAAGTGAGAATGGCTGTAACACTGTTGCCTGTCATACTCGTCCCCCTTTTCAATGAACGGAACCGTATAAAAGAACATCCGGATATGCAGAAAATCGGCTCCGCTTCTGCTGATGTATACCACACAGCCAAGGACAGGGGAACGACTGCTGCCCTTGCAGTCAAAAGTGCAGGCTCGACCACTTATAATACAGGTAAATCTGCAGTTTCCACCCTTGGCGGCGCAATTTCCGACAGACGCCGTGAAGCAGCCTACAAAAAAGAGATGAAATCCTATCAGAAAAGTGTAAAGGAAGAGGATTCCCTCCTCAGACAGTTTGAAAAAGAAAAAGAGAAGCACCGCAAAAAACGTCTGTCTGACAAAACGGATGTCAAAGTGCCAAAAATCATGCAGTCCCACAACCAGCCGGACAATGATGAAAAATCAGATCTGATGACGGTGGGCAGCGAACATGTGGAGGCCTTCTCACCCGACCCTGAGGTCTTTGCCGAGAAAAAATCGCTTCCCGACAACTACGGCATAGCCAAATCTTATCAGGAAGATCAGTCGGACAGCCGTTCAAGTCTCACTGAAAGTGATGATGCCCGCCTCGGTCTTGACAGCAGGGAGCATTCAGAAGAAAATTATAATGAAGAAAATAACACAGGAAAAGGAATGGGCAGCGTGACGAACAGTATCAATCCATATATCGAAGAGAAAGTAAAAGGTCATCCTGAGGAAAACTATGAGAGCGGCGCGCTCCATAAGAAGCATAAGCGGGCGCTTGATCCGCGGGGCACTTCATACAGTAAAGTGCTGCAGACTGAACCTGAGGATTCCCTGTTCAACAGGCACCGCGCGATGCAGGAACAGAAAGTGACTGAACACGGACGCAAAACCGGTGTTGCGAGTGCAATGTCCAAATCGAAATATCAGCAGAAACTCGATAAGAAAATAGACAGACACTTGAATAAACACCATTCATGATTGGACAGCACCTTTAATAATGACAGGAGTTTGCTGAATGGAAATCAAAAACATCACTGTATTCTGCGGTGCGCGCACGGGGAACAGACCCGTCTATATCAAGTCCGCCTATGAACTCGGGGCCTGTCTTGCAAAAAGCGGCATCGGTGTTGTATACGGAGGCGGCGCTGTCGGTCTCATGGGCGCTGTCGCCGACGGCGCCCTTGACAACGGAGGAAAAGTGACCGGCGTCATCCCCCAGTTCCTCGTGGACCGGGAGATGGCACACAAAAAAGTACAACACTTGGAAATAGTGCAGACGATGCATGAGCGCAAGGAAATGATGGAGGAACTCGGGGATGCAGTCATTTCGCTTCCCGGCGGTGCCGGAACACTCGAAGAGTTTTTTGAAGTGTTTACATGGGGGCAGATCGGTCTTCACGAAAAGCCGATCGGGCTTCTGAATGCAGCCGGTTTCTACGATGAACTCCTGCAGCTTTTCGGAAAACTGATCGATGAAGGCTTCCTCCATGAGAAATACATGGGCCAGCTTTTCACAGGAGGGAACGGCAGTGAGATACTCCGGAAATTCAAAGGCTTTACGCCCGTGGAAGTCAGGACTTATGACGATATAAAACGCCGATGATTACAATGGGAATCGTCGGCGTTTTTCCAATTCTATATGATAGATTACATGTTTTTTCAAGGAATGGCCGTCAATAATCAGCGGATGATCGAATTCATCCATCTTTTCCATGCCAATCTTCTCCATGATATTTATGGATGGCACATTGCGCTCTGCTGCAAGTGCATATATTTCCTTTATATCGGTATGCCGTTCGGCAAATTTCAGGACACCGCGGGCAGCTTCTGTGGCAAAACCCTGGTTCCAGTGCCTTTTGGAGAATCTCCAGCCGATCTCAATGCCCGGCAGCATTTCCAGGCGGAACGGTCCGTCCTCCTCAAGCACCTGCATGCCGGTAAAGCCTATGAACTCACCGGTGTCGCGGCGTTCCACAGCAAACAATCCGAACCCCCTGTCCTCGATATCCTTTTGTATTTCCACGGCCAGTTTCTCCGAAGTTCCGGCTGACAGGACATTCGGAAAGTACCGTCTGACATCACGGTCCATGTTCATCCTGACGAATTCCGGGATGTCACTCTGCTTCCAGTCTCTCATTATCAGCCTTTTTGTCTTGATATATTTCATGACGCCCTCAGCCACTCTCTACTGTATATTATTGAATTCACCGTCAGCTCCAAATAAAAATGAAAGAGAAAGAAGAATTTATTCTCCTACTCTTCCACCTTACTGCTTTCGTACTCTTTTGGTGCGTCCATTCTTTTGTAGGACATCAGCTGTACTTTGACTTTGTCCTTTTCGAAGTCATAATCCTCTATGCGGCTTTTCTTGTCAGCCGTAAACACCACATCCACGAAATCATATGATTCTTCAAAATCGAATCTGACGTTGAACGTTTCAAACTCCTGATCCGGGCTCGGTTTCTGGGCGACCACCCTGGACTCCATGCCCTCAAACCTCTTCACCCGCATGCCGGTAATCTCCCCGACCTCATGCCGCAGCTCTTCAAGTGACATGACTCGGCCTTCCACGATATTGAATTTGTTCTCGTGCATTAAAATCTCCTCACTCTCATGGTTTCCTCTATACTGCATTCCCTCTCAGACAGTATTGTAATCGTTCAAGACTCCGCGTCCTCCTCTTCCGAAGACCCGTCTTCGGAAGCATCCTTACTGTCTGTTTCCCCGCTGCGTTCGGTGTCCTGCAGCTTCTGCAGCTCTTCTTCCTTTATCTGTATGTTCTTTTCCAACTGGTCATTCTCACTCTTGAGGTTTTTAATCTTATTTTCGAGGTCTCCAATCTGATTATTGATCTTATCCAGATCCTTCTCAGCCTGGCTCTCCTCCCCGCCGCATCCTGCAAGTACGAGTGTCAGCACCAGTGCTGCACCTGCCAATCTTTTCATCCAATCACCCTTCATGCATCTTCCCTAACATTATAGCACTTCATTGGATACATGAGAAACTTCAGCCAATAAAAACAGGGCTTTCCGCATTGTACGGAAAACCCTCATTATCATCATTCGCTCATAGTCACTTCGTCAAGCTGATAGATACCCAGTGCATCCACTTCAAAGTTCTCAACTGAGTTATGCACACCGGTCAGATAGTTCTGATGGTGGATATATGCCATCGGAGCGATGTCCACAAGCATTTCCTGTGCTTCTTTGTATATTTCGAGTCTTTCATCAGGATCAGTGGACTTACGTCCTTCTTCAAGCAGTGCATCGAGCTCTTCATTCTTGAGGAATGAACGGTTACCCGGGTCGCCCACCATTTCTGAATGGAACAGTGGATACATGCCATAATCAGCATCACCGGTTACAGTGGACCAGCCAAGGATGAACATATCATGGTCGCCCTGTGCAGTCCTTTCGAGGTACGCACCCCACTCAAGCTGTTCAACATTCACATCGATGTTGATTTCTTTGAGCGCTTCCTGGAGATATACCGCAGTATCTATACGCTGCTGCTCATCGTTTGTCCAGAGATCGATTGAGAAGCCGTCTTCATAACCGGCTTCCGCCATAAGTTCTTTTGCACGGTCAAGGTCGTATTCAATACCTTCTACATCTTCGTCATAACCGAACACGTCAGGGGCAAGCGGTCCCTTTGCAGGGGTACCTACACCTTCGTAAACACCATCGATGATCGCCTCACGGTCAATTGCATGAGAGATGGCCTGACGCACTTTTTCGTCATCCAGAGGCTCTTTCTCAACATTGAACCCGATATATGAAAGAGACAGTGACTCAGTGTTATCGAGCGTTGTATCCGGATTGGATTCCACACGCTCCATATTGCTCGAACCAACCTGTCCCGCAATATGACTTGCCCCTGTTTCGATTTCAGCGATACGCGCTGCTGTCTCAGGGATGACTTTGAAAGTTACGGTGTTAAGCGCAACTGGATCTTCATGATAGTCGTCATTTCTTTCAAGGACCACGTTCTCACCCGCAGAACGTGACTGGAGTTTGAACGGTCCCGTACCTGAAGGATTTTCAGAGACTTGCTGTCCCATATTATCAGAGATTGCATTCGCAACTTCTTCGTGCTCTTCTCCGCCTTCGTCCCGGATTTCATAGTATTCCTCTACAGTCATGTCCTCATCAGCGAGCGCCTGCTCGTAGTCTGCATCGATGACTTCTTCACTCAGCATACCGCCGGCATCATGTGCCAGGTGTGCAAGCAGCGGCCCGAAAGGATACTCCGTCGTAATTTCGACAGTATAGTCGTCCACCGCTTCCACATCCGTGATCATTTCATACAGGAACACGCGTGGCGAAGCCATTGCAGGATCCTGGATACGGTTGAAGTTGGCTACAACATCAGAAGCGGTGAAATCACTTCCGTCATGGAAAGTGACACCTTCCTTGAGAGTGAACCTCCATGTAGTATCGTCAACCTCTTCCCATTCAGTCGCAAGTCCCGCCTGAACTTCCATATTCTCATCAAGTACAGTCAGTGTATCGTATATGTTGGAACGCACGTTACTTGACGGTACGTCATTGTTTCCGTGTGGATCCAGGCTGACGATGTCGCTTGTCTCAGAAATCACAAGATCTCCGCCTTCTCCACCTTCTCCTCCGCCAGCCGCTTCTTCTCCGTTACCCTCACCGGATTCGGCTGAATCGCCTTCAGGCTCGACTTCGCTGTCGTCCGTACAGGCTGCCAGAGCAAATGACAAAATTAAAACCATGCTCAGCATGAGAAGCAGTTTTAAATTTTTCATTTTCTTTCCCCCTAATAATTTTTAATTAAATAATATGTATTTAATTACCCTCATAATACCTGAAGCGGGAAAGCGCTTCAAGGCGAATTTTCAAACTTTTTACAATTATGCAAACCGTAACAAAAAGAAGCTGTTCCCCCGATGCTTCTGGCGCAAGGGATACAGCCTCTTTCCAAACTTTCAATTTTCTCTCAAATAAATTGAAATTATTCCATTGATACATCTTTGAGATCAAAGATATTATAGCTGTCGATGTTCGCTTTCACCGCTTCCGCAGTAAAATCATAGCTGTCATGGAACTTGACGTTTTCCGGTGATATAAATTTCCATATCGTCTCGTCCTTCTGTTCTCATTCATTTGCGAGCACCGACACGATTTCAGGCTTTCGTCATCTATCCGACTTTCTACCATTAAAATAGTTTAATATTTAACTTTACTATTACTTATATATATAAATAATCAAAACTTATTACACTGAATTTAAATTTTTGCATAATTAGTAATGTTGTCCCATTCAGAATTTACTGAAACTGTATTGCTATCTCCCTCCCGTAACGTTATTATTACTAAAGGACATTTTAGAATTTTTCTTAAATTCAATCAGAATTATTAGGGGGTCAACAAATGGCAGTCGTTTCCAAAGAAAGCGCCCTGGAGACCAAACCGGTCAATCCCAGGGTAAAAAGCATGAAAGATTTCTATAAGCGCCTTAAAAAGAATAAGTCTGCCCTCGTAGGTTTCTACGTGTTATTATTCTTCTTTTTCGTTTCGATATTTGGTGCAATAGATGCGAATTATGGTATAACAGGCGTCAGTTCAAACGCTACAAACCTGACAGCCAAACTTCAGGGGCCGTCAGCCGAGTACTGGTTCGGAACGGATCATCTCGGACGTGACATATTCATACGTATACTCCACGGCATGTACATAACATTGGGTGTCGGCTTTGCAGCTACTTTCCTCGCCGGTCTAGTGGGTGTTCCTCTGGGCATCATTTCGGGCTACTTCGGCGGCTGGGTGGATACGGTCATCATGAGAATCATGGACATCCTGCTCGCATTCCCGGGCATCCTGCTCGCTCTTGCGATCGTAAGTGTGCTCGGCGGCAGCACCATCAACGTGACAATCGCCATCGCAATCGGGGCTGTTCCCCAGTTTGCCAGAATTGTACGCGGTTCCACACTGACTACGAAGAAACTCGAGTATGTGGATGCCATCCGGGCGCTCGGCGCGAAAAACGGGAAGATCATCTTCCAGCATATCCTCCCGAACATCATGTCACCGATCATCGTAAATACGACTCTGTTCATCGCTACGGCAATATTGTCTGCTGCCGGACTTTCATTCCTTGGTCTTGGCGTACAGCCTCCAACTCCTGAATGGGGTGCCATGCTCAACGACGGTAGAAACTATATGTACCAGGCGAGCCATATCACATTCTTCCCTGGTATGATGATCGTTATTGTCGTACTCGCATTCAACTTATTCGGAGACGGTCTGAGAGACGCTCTCGATCCGAAAATGAAAAAATAGGAGGCATTACATGACTACTTTTATAATCCGAAGACTTTTACAGCTCATTCCTGTACTCCTCGGAGTGACAGTGCTCGTATTCAGTCTGATGCACCTCACTCCGGGTAACCCGGCGGTAATCATGGCCGGCGAGAGTGCACCGGAAGCGACAGTCAGAGCAATCGAAGCGCGGCTCGGCCTGAACGATCCGCTTCATATACAATATTTCAATTTCCTGACAAACGCCCTGCAGCTCGATTTCGGTGTGTCCATCCGTGACAATATTCCGGTATTCGACCATATCAGACCAAGATTCTTCATCACAATGGAACTCGCCATCTACGGCACTATTTTCGCAGTCGTATTCGGGCTTCTGGTCGGTATCGTTTCCGCAGCACGACAGTACTCCTTTTCTGATGTCGCACTGATGGTCGTCGCTCTGTTCGGCCTTTCCATGCCGAACTTCTGGCTCGGCCTCATGCTCATCCAGTGGTTCGCCATCGAACTGCGCTGGTTTGCACCGACAGGCTGGGGGGACCCGAACCAGATTGCCCTCCCGGTCATCGCACTGGGCACGGCGGGAGCCGCAATCATTGCACGTATGACACGGAGCAGCATGCTGGATGTACTGTCCCAGGACTATATAAGGACCGCCCGTGCCAAAGGGGTCAAGGAACGCATCGTCATTTTCCGCCATGCGCTAAAGAATGCCCTGATCCCGGTTGTAACAGTAATCGGTCTTCAGTTCGGCTACTTCCTAGGCGGTTCCATACTGACCGAAAGTGTATTCGCAATCAACGGTCTTGGCCGTCTGATCATCGATTCCATACTGCAGAGGGACTTCCCTGTCGTGCAGGGTGCCATACTCGTAATCTCTGTCAGTTTCGTTATAGTGAACCTGATTGTGGACATTTCCTACAGGTTCCTCAACAAGCGTGTAGATTTAAACTAAGTTGGGAGTGACATATGTGTCAGAAAATATACTTGATATAAAAGATCTCAGGACTTCCTTCTTCGTGGAAGGCAGTGAAATCAAAGCGGTCGACGGTGTAACTTTCCAGGTGCCAAAGGGCAAGACACTCGGCATTGTCGGTGAATCCGGCTCGGGGAAAAGTATTTCCGCACTGTCAATCCTTCAGCTCATCGATGCTCCCGGCAAGATCGTCGGCGGAAGCATCCGCTTTAAGGATGAAGAGCTTACAACAGCCAAAACCTCGAGGATGAGAAATATCAGAGGGAATGAAATCTCGATGATCTTCCAGGAGCCGATGACTTCACTGAACCCTGTGTATACCATCGGTCAGCAGCTCAGGGAGGCATATAAGATCCACCAGGGGCTCGGCAAGAAAGAAGGGACGAAACGCTCGATTGAAATGCTGGAGCTTGTCGGCATACCTTCCCCTGAAAAACGGGTGGACCAGTATCCATATGAACTCTCAGGCGGTATGAGGCAGCGTGTCATGATCGCCATGGCGCTGGCCTGCAAGCCTGAACTGCTCATCGCCGATGAGCCGACTACTGCACTCGATGTCACCATCCAGGCACAGATACTTGAACTCATCAAAGATCTGCAGGAAGAAATCGGCATGAGTGTGGTCATGATCACACACGACCTCGGTGTCGTTGCAGAGACATGCGACTACGTTGCAGTCATGTACTGTGGTAAAGTCGTTGAATTTGCGGACGTTGAAACTTTATTCGAAAATCCAAGACATCCATATACTGTCGGGCTGCTCAATTCGCTGCCCCGCCATGATATCGATCAGGATGAGCTTGTTCCGATCAAAGGGAACGTGCCGGCTCCGGATGAAATGCCTTCCGGCTGCCGTTTTGCCCCGCGCTGTCCGCATGCGTCAGACATATGCAGCAAGCTGCCTGAACTGGAAACCCAGGAAGACGGCAATGACGTAAGGTGCTGGATCTATACGGAACAGTGGGACGGAGAGAAGGGAGTAAAAGTCTATGACAACGAAACAACTTCTTAAGGTGGAGAACCTTAAACAATACTTCCCGATCAAAGGCGGCTTCCTCGGCCGTACTGTCAACCATGTCAAAGCTGTTGATGATATTTCATTCACCATCAACAAAGGGGAGACTGTGTCGGTCGTCGGGGAATCGGGGTGTGGTAAATCAACCACCGGCCGCGCCATTCTGAGACTGGACGAACCGACAGCAGGCAGCGTCGAATTTGACGGACAGGATGTTCTCGGACTGAGCAAAGCCGATATGCGCAAAATGAGGGCGGATATGCAGATTATCTTCCAGGATCCATACGCCTCCCTCAACCCGCGTAAAACAGTAAGACAGACGCTGAATGAAGCGATGGAAATCCAAAATGTCGTGCCGAAAAGGGAACGCAGCGACAAGATCATCGAACTGATGGAGACTGTCGGTCTCCAAAGACACCAGATCGACCGCTTCCCCCACGAGTTCTCAGGCGGCCAGCGCCAGAGGATCGGCATTGCAAGGGCGTTGTCTGTGAACCCCAAGCTCATCATCTGTGATGAGGCAGTCAGTGCATTGGATGTGTCCATCCAGGCTCAGGTTCTGAACCTTTTGAAAAGGCTGCAGCGTGAAATGGATCTGACTTTCCTCTTCATCGCTCACGACCTCGGTGTCGTCCGTCATATTTCCGACAGGATCATCGTCATGTATCTGGGTAAGATCGTCGAGATGGGTGAGACGAAAAGCATTTTCGAAAACCCTCAGCACCCGTACACGAAAGCTCTGCTGTCTGCGATACCGGTGCCGAACCCAAAAAAGAAATCAGAACGCATCTTCCTGCGAGGGGATGTACCATCACCAATCGATCCGCCGTCGGGCTGCAGATTCCATACAAGGTGTCCATTCGCAACGGACAAATGCCGTGAAGAGATCCCTGTACTGGAAGCCAAGGATGAAATCTATGAAGGCAAGCACACAGTGGCATGCCACTATGCCCTTGATATCCAAGCGGGAAAACATGAAGCGCAATATGAAATGACGAATGTCCGCAAAGTCCTCGACGAAGAGGGCATGGATGATGAAAGCACCGCGAAGGACCGCGAAGAAGCCAAAAACTAAAAAATACCGCCTGTACACATCAGCTGTGCAGGCGGTATTTCCATTATCAGAAGACAAGTGCATCAAGCAGGAACCAGATTGTCATGAATACGTAGATCAGTGCGTTGAATACCGTACTGGACAGGAAGGCAAACAGAGAGCCGAGAGAAGCCTTGAACGCCTGCTCCATATCCCTGGAACCGATCAGCTCGACAATCAATACGAAGACGAACGGCACGAAGATGACACCGAACGGCGGGTATACGAACATGCCGATGATGACACCGGCGATTGCCGCGTATTCTCCGCGTTTTGTGCCGCCGTAGCGTTTGACGAAGTAGCTGTTTGCTATGAAATCACTGAACAGTACGAGCAGCGTCAGAATGAACACGATGACCCAGAACATCCATGACAGTGCCTCCGCGTCCACTGCGAAATGAAACACCAAAAAACCGATCCAGAACATGAGTATGGACGGCAGGACGGGGAATACCAGTCCTGCAAAACCAAGTATGATCGAAGCTGCAATGATAATCCACCAGAGTATATCCATCAAACTTCTCCTTTTCTAATTTCTGATTTAGTGAAGAAAAACAATATGAATGCCGCGAATAAAAATGCGCCGGAAATGAAGAATGAGTTCTCCAGTCCCACCATGTCACTCGCCATGCCGCCGAGCAGATTGCCGAGCAGCTGGCCAATGATCATGGCATTGGCAAACAGTGTCGAGGCGTACCCCGGAAACTGCGGCAGCAGATCCTGGAAGTAGCTGATGCCGAGACCGAGGAGCACTGCAAGGAACAGAGCGAGCGGCACCTGCCCGATCACCATCATGGTGAAGTCGTTGAAAATCCCTATGGAGAGGAAGTACATGCTTCCCAGAAAACCCGCAGCAATAAGCAGTGATTTTGCACTTACTCTGCCGGCAATATAGCCGATGAATATCATGAAGGGCACTTCAAGCCCTGCGCAGAGACTCGCGAGTATACCCACTGCACTTTCCGATTCACCCAGATAATTTGTCACGTACAGCGGCATGTTGAGCAGGTACATCCATTGTCCTACATGAAGCATCGTAAATGCTGAAAAAGGGATTAAAAGCATCATGTTCTTCATCAGATTCGGCGCTTTGGGCTCTTCATAGTTCATGATATCAAGTGACGTTTCCGGCACGACTTTCCCAGCCGACGGACGGATGAAGAATGACAGTCCCAGTACGACGATGAACATGATGACCGTACCGGAAAACAGTCCTTTGAAGCCGTATATGCCAAGCAACACCGAGCCGATCAGAGGCCCGAACAGGAAGCCGAACGAAAACATGGACCGGAGGACTGTATTGGCCATCACCGCAAGGCTCGAACGGTACGCATTTATAGATTCACGCGCCGAGGCATACAGCTGCGGCATGGCAGGTGCTCCGAGCGCTGCAAACAGAATATAGGCAGGTGCAAGCAGCCAGACATTGCCGATGACGAGGAAGGTCGAGAAAGCGATGACCATCATCACAAGTGCTCCGAGTATCAGGTATTTACGGTCAAATTTGAGAGTGTCACTCTTCCTCCCTATTATCGTATTCATGCAGAAGCTGCCAACGGCAACAAACGCCATGAAAATACCGTATGTGGAAGTGGGCATGCCATGTGTCTCCGTCATGAATATGACCAGGAAAGGCGCAGTCAGGGAGACGGCCATGCCGAGGAGCGTCATGTTGAACAGGAAAAGTTTATAGTTCTGTATTTGAAAAAGGTCTCTGATCATTTATACCATTCTTTCATTCAGTTTGTTTTAGGAGGCGTTGACAAAAGTCCGGACAAGTGTCAGGAACGCTTTGACCTGCGGCAGTTCAAGCACACTGTTATCAAATGCGATATAAGTGTCCCTTGTAATCGGCCGGTCATCAAAGAGCACTTCGTCAAGATTGAACTTGTCCTCATCAAAATCATCCAGCACAATTTCGGGAAGCACAGTCACACCGATGCCTTCGAGCAGCAATGCCCTGCATGTTGCAATCTGATCGACTTTAATCTGCGGGTCATATTTCCGGTTGAAGCGCTGTTCAAAAAACTGCTCTATTTCACTCAAATAGATGGGGTCCGCCTGGAACTCAATGATCGGGAGCGACCTGTCCCCTTCATTCGATTTCGGCGTCACAAGGTAGTGCTTGTCGATGAACAGCAGTTCATTCTGCTTGTTCATCATGCGGTTCCCGCGAACGATCGAGATATGGAAGTCATTCTGTTCTTCAATGATCTGCTGTGAGGAGCCCACTTTGATCTTGATGTTGACATTCGGATAGAGATTCAGATACTGCGCAACGATTTCCGGCAGTATGGTATGGCCGATAAGAGAGGACACGCCGATGGACAGGTTACCCTGTATGGAATTCTGGTTGATCCTTATATATTCCTTTACGAGCGATTCCTTCTCCACCACACTTCTTGCGTGTTCGATGATCTTTTCCCCTTCGCCCGTGACGTAAAGTTCCTTTTTTGTCCTGACAAAGATTTTCACTCCCCATTCATCCTCTATCGATTTCAACCTCTGACTGACCGCAGGCTGGGAAATGAACAGCTTTTCAGCAGCACGCCTCAATGTTTTCGTTTCATCCAGTGTTACCAGTAGTTTATAATCATCGACTTTCATGGCCAACATCCTTTCATACATAAGGAAATCTTATCATAAATTCCGCCACTTTCAATCTTCATGCTGTAATTTGTGTGGATTCAGCACTGTATGGGTATATGCCTTACACATACAATAAAACGGGAGTTGATGTTAAAAATGGCAGAGAAGAACAAATTCGAGAAAATAGACGAACAGATTGACGGCTACACGCTGGATCGGCAGCCCGGTTTTGAGCGGGAAATGGATCCCAAACCGCTATACGAGGCGGAGTACTATAAAGGCAGCGGGAAACTGAAGGATAAGACAGCCATAATCACCGGCGGCAATTCCGGCATCGGCCGTGCTGTGGCACTGCTCTATGCAAAGGAAGGGGCGGATGTCGTCATCGCCTACCTTGACGAGCACAAAGACGCTGAAGACACGAAGGAAATGGTCGAAGCCCACGGTGTCCGATGCGCCATCTATCCATTTGATGTGAAGCAGAAAGAGGAATGCAGTGCACTTGTGGATTTCACCCTCGAGAAATTCGGGAAGCTGAACATCCTCGTCAACCATGCAGGCGTGCAGTATCCGACTACGGATTTCCTGGACATTTCGGAGGAGCAGGTAAGGGAGACATTCGAAACCAACATCTACGGCATCATCTTCCTGACGCAGGCTGCCCTCCCCCATCTCGAAAAAGGCGACAGCATCATCAACACGACGAGCATTACAGCATATAACGGCTCGCCTGACCTCATGGATTACGCCGCAACAAACGGGGCCATCACTTCGCTCACACGTTCACTCGCCGGCAATCTGGCAGAAAAAGGCATCCGTGTAAATGCAGTCGCACCCGGTCCAATCTATACCCCGCTTATTCCGGCAAGTTTCAGCGCCGAAAAAGTGGAACATCACGGCGGCACTTCACCGATGGGACGCCGCGGTCAGCCGTCGGAACTCGGGCCCGCCTATGTATTCCTTGCCTCACCTGACGCAAGCTATATGACCGGGCAGGTCATCCACATAAACGGCGGGGACTATATGACAAGTTAAGGATGAACATTATGAAACGCCGGTCATCGGACCGGCGTTTCATCGTTTCATATCCAGTTGTTCCAAACAGTGTGACGCCATTCTCTCGAAGCAGCCGAAATCCCTTTCCAGCTCATCCATTACCTCGCATGCTGCCGCATAGGCAAAATCGAACTGCTCCTTTGACACTTCCCCACGTTTTTGTGCACGCTTCAGGTCCGCCTCGTCCACGAGCTCGTACCGGCCAACAGGCAATGCCAGGACATCCAGGTATATATCCTGTCTCCGGGCATTTCCCGGTTCCAGGAAATGTTTAAAATTGATATCAAAATAGTACTGGAGGGTATTCCACTCTTTATCATACATCACTGTGATGCTGTAATTGCGGCTCTCCGGCAGAATCTGCAGCCAGCGGAAACCCGCATCACAGACCAATACATCCTGATTAAGTATAGGTACCGTAAGCGGTGACCGGACTGCCTTTATCTCTATGATGCCTGTAAGTATCTTTTCACCGTCATACTGGATGATCTTTTCATGGTAATCGGATTGGAGGAGACGTCTCCACCCTCTTTTATCGAGATATTTGGTCTTCATCACACTCATCTCCTTCCCCCAATTATACAGAAATTGCTGAAGGAATGTGAAGGGATATGGCCCGGGGTGTCTTCATTGTTCAATGCCGGGTATCATGTATCAGCCGGCATCTGCAGTGTCTGTTTCTTGTAATCCATCATATATTTGCCAATGAAAAAAAGCCTTACGGCGTCTTTTCTACAATGCATGGCCGGAACCCCCGTCAATATTGACAGCGGCCCCGCTTACATATGATGCAAGGTCCGAGCACAGGAACGTAATGACATTTGCCGCTTCATGTGTATCACCGATACGGCCGAGCGGTATATTGTGCTTATCAAGCCGGGAATATTCCTCCCAGCTCAATTCGGGCGCGTCATTCTGCCATTTTTTCATGATCTGGTCGCTTTTGATCAGACCGATGCACACCGTGTTGACCCGGATGCCATATTGTCCGAGGTCCTTGCTCATCGCTTTTGTCATCGCCATCCCCGCTGCACGGGAAACAGTGGTCGGCAGGGAGGAGGCAGGCGGCGTCTTGCCGAGCACTGCCGTCATGTTGAGTATTGCGCCGCCGCTCTCCTTAAGATATGGAAGTGCTGTTTTGGACATCCTGACTGCTGCCATCAGCTTGAGGTCGATATCCTGCTCCCAGTCGGAGATTTCAAGCGTATCGAACGGACGCGCGAACGAACCGCCGGCGTTATTGATGAGGACATCGATCCTGCCGAACCTGCTTATTGTGTTTTCAATGATCCTGTCTGCTGCATCATCTGCTGTCACATCCGCCTGTACGTAGTCCACCTCACCGGCCGCCGAAATTTCCTCCTTCGCCCTGATCAGGTCTTCTTCACCCCTGGCAACAAGCATTACTTTCGCTCCGAGTGAAGCCAGCTGGCTTGCTGTTTCGCGCCCGATACCCTTGCTCGATCCTGTAATTACCGCCACTTTGCCTTCATATCCGAAATCCACATGCTCTCCCCCCTTGTATATTAAGCTCCCAGATTGACGTTATGATGGATGTTCGACACATCTTCAAGATCATCCAGTGCCTCGACCAGTTTCTCGAACTGCTCACGCGCTTCATCATCCAGGCTGACCTCATTCTGTGCAATCATCGTATGCTCTGCGACTTCATATTCATCGACGCCCATTTCATCGAGGGCACGCTTCACTTCGTGAAATGCCTGAGTCACTGCATACACAACTGTATAACCGTTCTCTTCAGTGACATCCTCAACATCCACATCGTTCTCCATCAGATACATCATCGTCTCTTCTGAATCGAATCCTTCAAAGACGAACACCGCCCTGGATTCGAACATATAGCTGACCGCTCCGCTGACACCCATATTGCCGCCGTTTTTACCGAAGGCCGCCCGTACATCAGAAGCTGTCCGGTTGACGTTATTCGTCAATGCGTCCACTATCAGCATGGAACCTTCGGGTCCAAAACCTTCGTAGCGCAGTTCATCGAATGATTCATCATCACTGCCTTTGGCCTTGTCAATCGCCTTGTCGATGATATGCCGGGGCACGGAATATGTCTTCGCGCGGTCCAGCACCGCTTTGAGCGCCTGGTTGCTTTCAGGGTCCGGCTCCCCCTTTTTGGCCGCCACATATATCTCACGGCCGAATTTTGCATTCACCCGGCTCGTACTCTGGTCTTTCTGCGCCTTTTTCTCTTTAATGTTATTCCATTTTCTTCCCATACTCTCATCTTCTTTCAAATCAGTTTTCTTTTATATAATATAACATCTCAGCGGTTTTTATTCATATAGCGGTACAGTCTCAGCATGCGTTTGATGATGATGAGCAGGTTGATGAACAGATTGAAGCCCATTTCCCTCTCGGAGAATTTCCTGTTCTTCATCCTGTTGAAGTCATACATCGTGAACAGCACGTACAGGATGAGACCCACAATCGTTATGCCGAGATGCAGATACGGCAGATCGATAAAAAAGCTCATCAGTGATGCAAAGATCAGCACCAGCAGCGCGACGAATAAATACCTGCCCCAGTGTGTGATGTCCCTCAGGAAAAAATAGCCGATGATGCCAAAGAACAGGAAAACAAGTATCCCGAGCAGTACGATGCGGTAGAATACCCCGGGGCCGAAATCCTTTATGAATGATTCGAACAGACCATAGGACACCAGGCCGATCAGAATTGCATAAATATGACTGATGATCGGTCCGCTGCGGTTGAATCCGCGCACGAACAGGGAAATCATCAGGATGCCGAATACGACCATGGATGCCGTCGGCCGCCATGCTTCAGGCAGATACTGGCCGAAGTAGGTGCCGATGCCGAAAATCACCCAGTAATATGCAAAATACAGCCATACAATCTTGAGGTTTTTTGATTTGGCCATCCAATACCTCCATTCATATATTTTTAACTACCCTGAAATTTCCCCAGTTAACATTTCAATACAGCATTTTCATTACTGGAATTTTCAGACTATACATCAAATATTTTATTTATATTACAATTGCATTACAAATGCGCCATTATCTTCCCATATCTGCTATCATATTCAAAGTGAACCACGGACATCTGAAGATTTTTGAGCATAAACATACCAGAATACTTATAATATTATTAGAAATCGCGGAGGATAACAAATCAAATGAAAAAAGTCATCACAGCCCTCACGGCAACAGCTGCTTTTGCTGCCTATGGCATGGCGGACGACGCCGAAGCATCATCTACATACAAAGTAAAGGGCGGGGATACACTCTGGAAAATCTCCCAGGAAAACGGTGTATCAGTTTCACAGCTTAAATCATGGAACAACCTGTCTTCAGATCTGATCATGATCAACCAGACACTGACAGTGAGCAAAAGCGGCTCCGCAGGCTCATCTTCCTCATCAAGCAGCTCGAACAGTTCAAGCAGTTCAAACAATTCCAGCAGTTCAAGCAGCCAGACAGGCGGTACATACACTGTAAAAGCCGGCGACACGCTCAGCAGCATTGCAAGGGCGCACGGCATGAACTACAGGACTCTGATGAACAACAACAGCATTTCATCACACCTGATCTATCCGGGACAGAGGCTTAATGTGAACGGAAGCTCTTCATCAAGTTCCAGCAGCTCTCAGTCTTCTTCGGACAACTCTTCTGCGTCCGGAAAGAAAGAAGAGTCGAAAAGCCAGTCAATATCTGCACCATCACCATCCAACGTATCATACGGTAAGAACTACTACTACTGGGGAGACTGCACGTGGTACGTTTTCGAACGCCGCCAACAGCTCGGCAAACCGGTCGGCAACAACTGGGGCAATGCATCCAACTGGGATGACGCAGCAAGAAGCCAGGGCTATTCAGTCAGCAGTAAACCTTCAGTGGGCGCGATCCTGCAGGCAAATGCATGGACAAACTCCGCCTGGGGCATGGGCCACGTGGCAATAGTTGAAAGAATCAACTCCGACGGTTCCATCCTTGTTTCTGAAATGAACTTTGGCAGCGGCCAGGGTGTCAAGACTTTCAGGACAATCAGCTCTTCACAAGTATCCGGACACAATTTCATCCATTAGTGACAAATCCCCCTCAGATCGATTCTGAGGGGGATTCTTTAGTTCCCCGGTCCGTTTTTGCGCTGTTTTGACTCGCTTCTCGGCGCTTCGGTATTGATAATCATCTCCACCTGGTATATACGGTTGACGAGGCTGTGTATCGGCGCCTGTGTCATCATGTAGACTGCCCACGGCAGCTTCGGTTCAAAATCGTGCAGTGCTATGATGAATTCGTTCCTTCCGGTAAGTGCACGGAATTCGAGCCTCGGGGTCTTGTTCGGTTCCCTTTTCGACAGCCCCCCGCCTTTTATGCGGTAGATTTCTACCCCGTTGCTGCTCGCTTCCCCGTCATACTCGATGACCAGGACGGGGCTGCCGATCTTGGCAAAATGCACTTTTATGAGTCTGCCGGAAAATTCCACATTGATCAGTCCGTACAGTATCTCATCCAGCCATTCGAAATAGTACTGCCCGACATCCTTCACCGTCCAGCCCGGCGGCAGCGGCGCCCGCTGCACACTCCTTACGTTGTTGTAGTCCGAAGTCTTGTATGACAGGTTCTTCCCGTATCTTTTTACCGGCGTGGAAGTGACATTCACATCAGCGCCATATGCACCGAGTACATCCTTCATATAATCCGGACTGACTTCATCCGCGACGAAAATGATCTGATGAATCTCATTCATCTCACACGCCCGGGCGACATTATCCGCAATCAGCACATACAGATCTTCGAAACGTCCCTGTGTCAGACGGTTCAGCCGCATGATCGGATCTTCGAAAAAGATGACGACGTCAATATCCGAAAGTGCCTTTTCCACTTCCGGCAGGATGAACAGATCGTTTTTCAAAAGCGTGATGTCGAGGTTGCTGTCATCCTGGTTCGGACTTGAAAAGGCGAACAGATTATAACTGTCTTTCAGTTCATAGTACAGATGCTGGCCGATTCTGCCATGTATCCCCATCAAAAGCAGATTTTCCATAGTCTCACTTCCTTACTTAGTACTGATTACCCGCATATCACGCCGTTAAAGACACCGTTACAGTGTTTCCGCATTCTCCATTGATTTCCTGTGTGCAATGAAGATGGCTGAAAGCAGCAGTATGATAGTGATGCCGATGAACAGGAAAGGCGTTTCGAAATAGGTTGCGAAAATCCCTGACATGAATGATCCTGCCACGGAACCGACCGAGAAGTAGGAATAGAATATCCCGTTCGCCTTGCCCCGCTCATGCATCTCTGTATTTTGTCCGATGATTTTATTCATTGACGGGAAGATGAGGCTGAATCCTGCACCGTAGATCACCATGGTCATATACATCAATGCTGTCGAAGGGATGAAATGCAGCAGTATCATCGATATGCCGACAATGAAAATACCCGTGCTTACGAGGAAGACCGGACTGTATCTGCTGTAGACCCGGTTGAGCGGCGTGGCAAATACGAGGATGGCTGTGATGCCGAATACACTCAGCATCGCCCCTGTCGACTGGTCGGACAGGCCGAGGGCGGCAGTCTTCAACGGAAGACCGAAAGCAAGGGAGCCGTTGGAGATCATCAGTGTAAACGCAGAGACATAGGCGACGATGAGCGACGGTCTTTTGATGATCTGCCAGTAATTTGTGGAATAGTGGATTTCCCTCGTTTCCTCGGTCGTACTCTCCTTCACCGTCAGCAGCAGGAGGAGCAGGCCGATGATGAATATGCCAGCCAGGACTAGATAGACCGTCTGGTAGCCGGCCCGGCTGGAGATGATGCCGCCGAGGGCAGGACCGGCTACCGCTGCTGTACCGATCGAGACGCCGGTCAATGCCATGGAGCGGCCTATTGTCGATTTTTTGGATATATCCGCCACCAGGCTGAACGCAGCCGGCGTCAGGAGGCCGCTTGAAAACCCGTGTACCACCCGTATGAGAAGGAGCAGGCTCACGGACGGTACAATCGTATATGTCATGATGATCACCACCTGGAGCACCATGCCGTACAACAGCATGTTCTTGCGGCCCGCCCTGTCCGAAAAGTATCCGCCGAAAACGTTTCCCGCCATGTTAAACAGGGAATATACAGCAACAATGATACCGGCCGTATATTCACTCGCTCCGAGAGAAATCGCAAACGGTGTAATGATCGGAAGCTGGATGAACAGATCCAGGAAACATATTACAATAATGATGTATAAGAATTTATGCATTTGGATTTTCCTTTAACTGATTTTTACTGACACACTGTATTATAACAACTTTTCCATCACGGGGGGATTAGATGGCTCAGGCACTGCTTTCAATATTCATCATTTTTTTCCTCTTCCAGCTCGGGGCGTTTGCCAAGAAAAGGGGAGAACTGCAGAAGACCCACAATTTCACTATGCATTGGCCCCTCTATCTCTATATCTTTACAGTGATGACTTCCCTTGTTCTAATTTTTGCCGTCATATATTTCATCGCTTCATTCGATGCCCCCATTCTCATGGACAGCAACCAGGGAAAGATTGTACAAAACCACAACTTTGCAGAGATGATCTATTACAGTGGTACGACACTGCTGTCCATCGGCTACGGTGACCTGAATCCCATCGGTCCCATACGGTATATTTCATTGTTCGAAGGTTTTCTCGGCATTGTATCGCCGACCGTGATCTTTGTAAATGAAATTACAAAAAATACTCAAAACCGCTGATCCAGCAACAACCCGTATAAATCCAAAAAATCCAGCCGCTGAATAACGCGAATATTAATCAGCGGCTGAGCCTTTTATGCCTTCTTATTCAATTTCTGCTCGTATGCATCGATGACTGCGCTGACGGCACCGTCGCCTGTGATGTTTGTCGCAGTACCGAAGCTGTCCTGTGCCATGTAGAGTGCAATCATGAACGCGACCGCCGCTTCATTGAACCCGAGGTTCGACATCAGGATGCCGCTCGCAGCCATGATTGCGCCGCCCGGCACTCCCGGTGCTGCAATCATTACGATGCCGAGCAGCATGATCGTGCCGAACATGGAACCGAAGCCAGGCAGTTCATAACCGGGCAGCACTGTCATCACTGCGATTGAACAGCTGACAATCGTGATCGTGCTTCCGGATAGATGGATGTTTGCGCATAGCGGAACGACAAAGTCCGCAATCCTGTTGCGTATGCCGTTCTCCTTGGTCTGTTTGAGCGTTACCGGAATTGTTGCGGCACTGCTCATCGTACCCAGGGCCGTGAAATAGGCCGGGATCATGTTTTTAATCATTCTGAACGGATTTTTCCCAAGCGCGGCACCCGCAATCGAGTACTGCACAATGATCCATACCCAGTGCAGGAGTACAGCGACAAGCAGTACGACACCGAAGACCGCAAGTGTAGTAAAGATCGTTCCTTCTGAAGCCATTCCCGCAAATACACCTGCGATGTAGAACGGCAGGATCGGAATGACCACTTTCTCGATGAGGAACTCGGTGATGTTCTTCCCTTCTTCGAACCATTTTTCCATCAGCTGTGATTTCGTCAGTGTGATGACGATTCCGAACGCGAATGCCAGAACGAGCGCTGTCAGAATGTCCATCAGCGGCGTGAGTTCAAATTCAAAGAATGGTTCAAGTCCGCTGGCTTCTTCCGGCACGCTGCCGCTGTCCGTGATTTTCGGCATCACGAACATTGCCACGAGATAGGCCAGCGTACCGGCTCCCAAAGTTGACAGGTACGCCGTACCCAGCGTCGCACCGACAACTTTTCCCGACCCTTCCCCGATTCTTGAAATACCGTTCGCGATGAAAAACAGGATGATCAGTGGAATCATGAAGAAAATGAATCCGCCGAGCAGTGTCTCTATCGTTACGAACAGCCTTGCAAGCAATGTAAGGAACGTTTCCAGTCCCCCTGTTGCATCTACCCCATAATACAGTGAACCGACTGTGATACCGACGACGATACCAGCAATCAGCTTAAGCAATAACTTCACTTGAAATTCCCCCTACTTATGTAATGATTCCATATTACATCATTGGCATGGATAACAGAAGGTCGAACTTGTACACTATTCACCCATTTTGAAAACCTTTTCATATGCAACGTACCAATCGTCCTCATTTTCATCCAGATGGAGCCGGCCTCTGAATTCAAACCCCTGCTTTTCAAACAGATACTGCATTTTCCCATTTTCCAATGATGTATCGGTATGGATGCCCAGATACCCTGCATCCACCAACATGGATTCTACACTTTTAACCATGTGTCCTGCAAACCCTTTCCCCTGACTTCCGGGATCCACTGCCATCCTGTGCATCGCTGCGCTTTTTGTACGCGGAACTTCCCATCCGATATCATCGTAAGCTTTTGGATGGTCATCATCAACGACGACGAAGCCCCTGAGTACTCCATCCTCCTCAAAGACATAGAGGGAGCCGTTATCACAGTCCATCGCAAAACGCGACAGGCTGGGGTATGCATCACTCCACTGCGTATTGCCCGCAGCCTGCATCAATGGGACGACCGCCCTGGTTATTTCCATCACACGCACCAGGTCATTTCTTTCCGCTTTCCTCAAAGTCATGCTGATCTCTCCTTGAATTTTCTCACAAATCCCTATTTTCATTATTTTCCCATTCATATATGCATATCAATAGTGTATAATGTGATTGAGAATTAATACAGAGGGGTTTTGTAAAATGTTCAAATTCGATAAGTATACAAGAGCCTATCACATCTCAAACATGATTTTCTATCTGTTTACACTCGTTGTGATCGCCTTGATCTACGTATACGGCTTCTATCCGCCGATTGCCGAGGTGACATCAGGGGACTTTTTCGCAACATACGGACTGCGTGAATTCGGAGGGACACTGTTCTTCCTGATACTCATAATCGTACCGCTCATGGTGATGTTTGGGGCAGCCTATCACCTGTATAAAGCCGCTACATTCGGAAAACAGCCGGAGACTGCGGAAGACTGATATAAATAATGGAAGAGCCGGCGCGATGGGCGCCGGCTCTTCTCTGTCTGCTGTTCATTCACACCTGCATATGCGCTTCATATCCCGCATCTTCCCGCTTTCTGCCGCGTGCAATTCTGACAAGCAGGTAGACGATGGGTGTATCGAAGAGCACGATGACCATCT
>Ga0079225_10000442_pt1 | contig 22454 bp, 21 predicted proteins | sample Poulit2012_FD_76344 | JGI IMG/M metagenome (GOLD analysis project Ga0079225, IMG submission 76344) | Agricultural soil microbial communities from Georgia to study Nitrogen management - Poultry litter 2012 | ecosystem: Environmental > Terrestrial > Soil > Agricultural land | place: USA: Georgia... | reverse complement strand
TGCATCTTGAAGATGCAAGCTTTGAAGACCTTGTGAAAGTCGGCAAACTCGCAACAGATCCGGAAGACACATTCGCCAACCTGAGCGACAAGATTACACCGGAAGAGATTGCGAACGCCATTCTTGCAGTCAGCGAGATCAGTGAAGGCAGCAAATAATATGCGAAATAAAAATGGGGTTCCCGTCTGGATAGCGGGAACTCCATTTTACTCTTACATAGTATAGGCAAAGAATGAAACCACCAGTGCCAGCCAGAGCAATACAGCAAGCACAAGGAAGAACACACTCCATTTGGAGACCCGGTTATTCTCCCGGTATTCTTTGCGTATTGTCGAAATGAGAGGAATCGAGAACAGTATCAGAACAATCGTACTCACTATTACTCTTAAAAGCATACTATCACCTGCCCCTTCATTTTATAAAACACCATGTAACTACAATACCCGCTAATCAGACGGGATATGTCTTCCCTCCCGGCCTGATTCCTTTGTAAAAACTGATTTCTTTTTTTGAGAAAGGTCTTTAAATATATCATCAAGTTGTTTTGTGAAATTTCTGCAGGGAAGATTATTAACCAGGTGATTTTTATGAATAGTATGACCAAATGGGCCTTGGCCCTGACAGCAGCACTGGCTGCACTGTCTGCAATCATATATTTCACATTTATCAATACGGGTGAGGAAAATGTGCCTCAGGTCGCCGAAGCCAGTCCGGATGACATCAAAGTCGCAGCAGTCGGCGACAGTACGACTTACGGTCTTATGGTAGATAACCGGGAAAAGAATGCGTATCCCCACAAACTATCAGAACAACTCGGTGAAGGCTACTGGGTAGGCAATTTTGGCGCAAACAACTACGCTGCCATGAAAAGTGCGGACTTCCCCTATCCCGAAACCAAGGAGTACAGTGACAGCCTTGAACTTGAAGCGGATATCGCTGTAATCATGCTCGGCACCAACGATTCCAAAGAGACCAATTGGCAGGGCAAGGAACAATTCAGAAAAGAATATTCAGAACTGGTCGACGCCTATGCCGAAAGCAACCCAGATATGCAAATATACTTGGCCACTCCACCGAAAGCATTCAATGATGCGGATATGACCGGTGATATAAATAATCAAAACGTCGAAAAGATCACAGATGTGGTAAAGGAAACAGCAGCTAAAAAAGGAACCGGCCTCATTGATATCAATCAGCTGACTCAGGAGGAAAGGGACTGGTTCCAAATAGACGGCATCCATCCCAATGCTGAAGGTGCCGACAGAATCGCCGAAGAAGTAGAAAAACACATTGCCAACTAAAAAAAACGCTATTCCAATCTCTTGTCGGAATAGCGTTTTTATAAATTCCATCATTTTTTTGCCTTCGAAACAGTTTTTATAACAGCTGTTTCCTGGAAAATTTATTGAATATCCACCGGAAGAACAATGCCACGGCGATGAACATTCCAATGTATCCGAATATTGGATAGAAGAAGTTGACAAGATCGACAAAGCCGACGTAGCTGAACACGAATGCGAGAATCAGCGCAATCGCAAGCATGATACGGTATTTTCTGGAATACGGCTCTGTAAAGCGCGTGACGAAAGGATAGAGTACACCGATAACACTATTGAACATGACACCGACCATGATGATCGTCATCAATATTCTGAGTGCCGGGTGGATCTGGTCGGCAAGCAGCAGCGTCGGCATTTCAGAAGCGTTTGCAACTTCAAGATTGGCTGTCAGCCCTGCTGTCATCAGCACCAGGAGGATTGTGAATACCAATCCGCCAAACAGCGCACTGCGCTTGGAGATGAAATAGTTTCTGCTTCCCGCCCCTACAATGACAAGAAACCCGAAACTGTTGGCGATGACAAGACCTGCATAAGTAACTGCATCCCATAACCACAGACCACTCGGCGTCCTGTCTATATCAGTATGCTGATCCACTTCACTGAATGGGATATTGGGCTGGATGATATTATAACCGGCGATTATGAATACAGCAAAAATCAGAAAAGGTGTAATGATACCTAGAGCTTTCGCCACATTTGTAAAATCGTACTGCAGGACAACGAAGAGTATGAGCACAGTAATCAGCGTTCCGAGCCATGATGGGACTCCGAAACCGTCATAGAAAGCGGCACCTGTACCTGCAATCATGATGACCGAAAGACCATAAAGGAAAAAAACGAGGACGTAATCAAAAAGTTTACCGAATACCTTGCCGAATATGATATTCAGCGGTACATCATATTCTTCGCTGCCCAACAGATAGCCGAGCTTCGTGATTTGTCTGCCGACGAATGTAATCAGAAGACCAGCAACGAGCGCTGCAGCATATCCCCATAACCCATGATTGGAGAAGAACTGCAGTATTTCCTGACCTGTCGAAAAACCCGCCCCTACAATGAAACTAATGTACGCAAATGCCAGAGTTACAGAAGACCTATTTATTCTGCTCACTTACTTTTATCACCTGTTCCTTTCGTTGTAAATTTTTTCAGCTTCAAACAACTATATAGATTATCATTAAAAAGAAACAAAGTAAACCAGAGGTGAATAAAAGGGAACATAATATTTCAAATGATGGTCTACATTGAAAAAAGCAGTCATTGGCTGCTTTTTGTTATTTTTGAAACTATTTCCTTCTCCACAATTCAAATGTGTGCTCATATTTATTTTTCTCATCGACCATCCCTTTTTCGGTTTTCATCAGTTCAAAAGCCTCATAATTAAAGCTCTCGGGGAAATATGTGTCCCCTTCAAATGAATCATGTATTATGGTGCGGTACAGTTCATCCACTTCGTCCTCAAAGATTTTGAATAGTGCCGCGCCGCCGATGATGTAGAGATCTTCATCATTCTTTTCTTCCAGTTCGAGCACTTCTTCTTTCGTATGGACCACGACCGCCCCTGGCGCGTCATAATCTTTCTGTGCCGTCAAAATGATATTGCGGCGGCCGGGCAGCGGCCGGTTCGGGATCGTTTCATAGGTTTTCCTCCCTGTCACCATATCCCCGCGCATAGTTATCCTTTTGAAGAATGCAACATCGGCAGGCAGCCTCCACGGCAGCCCGGTCCCTTTTCCGATCAGTCCATTTTCATCTTCTGCCCATACGTAAGCTAACATTCATTTCACTCCTTCTGTGTCCGTTCATAGGTGCCTTTACCCGGCTTCACAGACTCATAACTCCTCTTCATTTTTACAGAGTCAGCTTAACATCTTCAAATTCATCATCATTCATTATTTTGATGGCACTCGGCGTAATCTTCAATGCTTTCAGATGCGGATTTTCTTTGGAATCGAAAAATTTCTGATCTGCTTCTTCCCACAGCCAGTCGATCGTCCCCTGATCCTCTATCCTCTCAACTGCCCCGTAGAATTCCACAAAAGCATGATTGGGTGAATCATGGAACCCAAGCAGAATATGCGCTTTCGGATTATCTTTCAGCTCATCATATTTTGGCGATGCATCGTTTGTTTTTGCATACAATGTCAGACCGTCATTATAGAACCACATGTAACGTGCGTTCGGTTCATTATTATGCGACGTGGACAGCACACCGATTTTCGACTCACTCAATATTTCAGTAATACGTTTTACCGCTTCAGACCATTCCACATAATCACCTGTTCCCTTTTAGTGCTATACCTTTCAATACCACGGTATTAAGAGAATGAACCATTAAAAAGAGAACGGACATTGGAATCTTTCGGTTAACCGGAAAAGATAAAAACAGTAATGTTACACCATGTTTCCATAGAGTTTTCACACGTAGAATTACTCAATTAAATTTCATTCATATATGTCTGTTTATCCAACTGCTGACACTATCCAATACATATTCTGCTTTGCTTCTTTCAGCATCCAGGCAATTGAAAATGTGATCTGCATCTTTAATGATTTTCAGATCCCTAATTTCCGCCTTGCTGCACATATCTATTATTTCATGCACATGCCTGTAAGGGACCAGTTCATCATCTGTCCCTGAAACAGCCAGAATGCTCCCTTCATATTTACTGAGCTCGTCCATGGGGTTGGACTTTTTGACATCATCAAACCATTTGGCCGGCAGGATGAGGTCCTCTCTCCAGCCCATCGGGATCGTCGCATATCCTTTCTTTTCCAATTCATCCTCATACCGTTCAAACCAGCCTCTGAAAACGCCTTTCCCATTGTGACATGCTCCGGACAGGCTTACTGCAGCTTTGATGGAGTCTGTGTGGTCCCCAAGGAACTCCGCCATCACACGGGCGCCCTGACTGAATCCCAGGATGCCTATTCTGTCTGAGTCGATACTTTCATGATCAACAAGATATTCATAGACTTTTTCTGTATCGGAAACTTCTCCGTAAAAGGTGAGGTCTGTCTGCTCCGCCCTGCTGTCGCCGCATCCAGCAAAATCGAAACGGATCGAGGCAATACCGGCTCCAGCCAATTCATCTCCAAATTTTACGAATAAATCCCCAACTTCGTTTTTCTGCGACGCCGTACCATGGCATAAGATCACTGCGGGAAAAACGCCGGCATTCGTTTCCGGAACATTGATTACAGCCGGGATATCGTAAGTTTCATTGCTTATATTTATATTCGACTCCATAATAAGCCTCCTCTTCTGTTATTTTAAATCCCTGATCATTCACTTTGAAAAATCCTTTTTCGCCGGATTTTCCGGTTTCTTGCGTTTCCTGACCATTTCCATATTATCATTGTACCCCCATATATAAGTCAGACCAAAAGCGAGGAATAACGTCACAGCGGTCACCAATATGGCATACCAGAAGTTGGCTGTAATGCCATGTTCCGGGTCGATGAATGACGGCAGCCCAATGATCGAACCGATGATGCTCCACATGTTGACACCGAGCAGGCCGGTAAGCAGACCGCCCACCGCACTGGCGATGCTTGCACAGATGAACGGTCTGCGGAACCGGAGGTTGATACCATAGATTGCCGGTTCTGTAATGCCGCAAAATGCCGAGAATGCGCCGGCATAACCTAGTTCCTTGATATCCGCTTTTTTGGTTTTCACTGCGACACCCAGGGCGGCGCCGGCCTGTCCCACTATGGTCGCACTGACCATGGCGGACAGATAGCTGTAGCCCAGAGTCGCAAAGTCATTCACATATACAGGAATGATGCCCCAATGCAGTCCGAAGACGACCAGCAGCTGATAGAACCCATTGATGACCGCACCGAACATCGGAGCGTTCAGGCTCAGCATCATCTCCAGTCCATTGGCAAGCAGTGAGGAGAAGCCGGTCAGCACCGGTCCGGTGATGATGAGTGTGACGGTAGACACAACTCCAATCACAGCGATAGGGATGAAAATAGCCTGTATATAGACGGACACCCATCTCTTCAGCCAGTTCTCCAGTACTTTCACCATCCACGCAGCAAGTATCATCGGGAAAATGGAATATGTATAGGCCATGAAAGGAAAGTCGAAACTGCCGAGCGTAAATAGGCTTGATTCACTGTTCGCCGCTTCCAGTATGGTCGGATGGATGATGACACCGCCGATGACGGCAGTCAGCAGCGGGTTCCCATTCAGACGTTTCGCCGCGTTGAAGCCGACCAGTACAGGCAGGAAGTAGAACACCGCATCCGCCATTGCATTGATGATCAGATAGGCAGTACCGGAATCGGAAATGATATTCGTTGTCGTCAGCACGGCAAGCAGACCTTTTATGATTCCCGCTGCGGCAAGGATGTTGATAATCGGCATGACAGATCCTGTGATCACACCGATGAATTTATTAAAATTATGTCCCATCCTCCCCCAGAAAGTTTTGTGTTCAGGCCGGGTGGGATCCTGTACGTATTCCGATGTCTGATCTCCGGAAATTGACAGCCGTGAAATGACCTCCTTATAAATGTCATCCACTGCCGGCCCTACGACCACCTGGTACTGACCACCCGCTTCCGCCACACCCATGACACCATCGAGTTCTTTTATCTTTTCAGTTTCAGGCATGGTGTCATCCTTTATATAAAAACGCAGACGTGTCACACAATGGATTACATTGTCAATGTTCTCTTCACCACCGATCAGTTCGATGATTCCTTTCGCCAGAGACTGATAATCTTTCTTTTTAGACATGAAAATCCCCCTCATCATTTATCTAAAATAATCATCTGCAGTTAGAACGTTATTTAAACTCTATATTTTACATATGATAAATGGATACCCTGATAATCAGATTATATGTAACAATATATCCATTTTACATACAGGCGGCGGAGATGATCCATATCAGTCAGCCGTCACTTACCGCAACCCTCAAAAGGATGGAAAATAACCTCGGCCATGAGCTGTTCATCCGTGCGACGAAAACGATTAAAATCACAGAAAAAGGGATACAATTCTACCGCCATGCCGTGAGACTGGTTGAGGCATACCATCAGACCATGGAAAAGATGTATAACCTGAACATCAGACAATCACCGAAAATCAAGGTTTCCATTTTGGAATCCATGAGCCGCTGGATGCCGACGGTAATTCAAAGCCATAATCGTCTCTACCCTGGCCGGCACTACCAGGTTCTTGAAGTGGTTCGTTTTGAGGCCGCTACAAATTTCGTGCACCAGCGCATGGGCTATGCCGTCATCCCGAGGCTGTACTACCAGTCGTCCAACACGGATGAACTGAACATAATAAAGGTCAGGCCGGCCATCAAACGGACGATTTATATGAACACATTAAAAAAGAGAAAGCACTCGGAAGAGGAGCTTTCCCCGATAGAATACAGTATGGATTTTTGGGATATCGAACGATAGTATTATAGAAAGTGGTACATCTCTCTTTTCCTGCTGTCGAATATGGGGACTTCTTCTCTGATCCTGTCCACTTCACTGCCGTCTGTCGTTCCCGTGACAACGGCTTCTGACCTGTCATCCGCTTCATCTTCCACATCACCGAACGGTCCGATGATCATGGATCGGCCGGCGAATGTCTGATCCACTATTTCTCCGTATGTGTTCGAAGCAATGATGTAGCCCTGGTTTTCAATCGCGCGGGCCCTGAGCAGGGTCTCCCAGTGCTGTTTACGGGCAAGCGGCCACTCTGCAACGACGAATATTGTCGTCGCCCCCTTCATTGTCAGATCCCTGAACAATTCCGGGAACCGGAGATCATAACAGATGACAAGCCCGAATGTTTCACCCTCGAGTTCGAAAGTTTCCACTTTGTCCGTGCCGCCGGCCAGATATTCCGGTTCGTTCAGCATCGGGACGAGGTGTATTTTTGAATACTGGTAGACCAGCCTCCCTTTCCGGTCGATGACAAATGCCGTGTTATATACGTCGCCGGTATCATCGATGACATTGGCCACCGATCCGGCCACGATATTGACATTATACTTTACAGCCAGCTCTGAAATGATGGATTTTGCAGGCTCAAGATTGCGACTGGCAATCCTGTCCACATTTTCCAGGTCATAGCCGGTCGTCCACATCTCCGGCAGTACAACAACGTCCGTGCCGATAAGATCCTCTTTTTCAAAAAGTGTTTTTACTTTGCCGATATTGCCGTCGACATCACCATATGCCACTTTGAACTGGAGTATTTTGATGTCCATATGCTCACTCCTTTGTCATTATTTTGCTGCCACCTTTTCAAGCTTGTTCACCTGGTTGTCCAGTACCCTTTTTATGACCGGTTTAGCACCTTTCAGGATCAGGTTGTATTTCCTTCCCGTGCCTTCAAAATTACTTGTTACAGTCACCTGGGTTTCATTGTTGCTGGATGGTGCGAGCTGGAAAGCAGAAGTGATTGTGCCCTGCTTCAGAGTCGTCCGCACTTTAACACACCGATTCTCTTCATATTCCGTAATCTGTGAACGGAACTGATAAGTTTTATTCAACACTTTAAGTTTAGTTCTGAATTTTGTGCCCCTTGCACGTTCCTCCTCTGTGAAATAGTCGTTCCCCTCAAATATGGGACTCCACTGTTTCAGTTTTTCATCATCATTCACCACATCGAAGATTTCCTCCGGCGAGGCTTTCATCTGTTTATCATATCTGTAAAGTTCCATGCGATGATCACTCTTTCCTCAAAATAATTGGCTATTCTGTAACAATCATACCATTTTTCTTTCATTTCGCCATGCACTCGATTATCATGATTTAAAAAGGGTGAAAGAATGTTGGAACTAAGAATAGACAGAAGTTTCACTTCAGAAGATATCAATAGCCTGTACATGAGCAAAGGCTACAGTTCATATGAAGGCAGACTCGATGCACTCTATGATGCAGCCGTTTCCTCAGATCATATAGTCACCGCTTGGGACGGTGCGAAGATGGTAGGGGTAATACGCTCTTCCGGGGATATGGAATTCACCCAATATATTGCAGATCTGATCGTTCATCCCGAATATAAGAGTATGGGACTTGCTTCAAATTTGATGAGTGCATATATCGATGAGGTTTCCGCAGTCGAGGAAATCTATCTGATGATAGATTCAACCTCTAAAAATTCCTTCACCAAAAACTGGCTGGTCTACAAAGGCTTTGAAAGCCTCGCTGAAACGGATAAAAAGATCATCTATATAATGAGGAAAGACATAAATGAGGGATAATTTTTTGCCGGTCCCTGTTGGTTTTGCCATGCCGGTAAGCACATAATATGGAATTTAACTTCTCAAAACACAAAGACAGGACGAAATCATAAAGGGTTTCCGTCCTGTCTTATTATTTTATTCAACTGATCCGTCGATGTCCCCTGCCTCTTCCGAAGAGATGATGTCATCTGGATTCGGCTTTTTGATTTCCTTATCATCAAACGCACCATAGTCTGAGTAATTCAAGATGATTTCGACTTTAACCTCCTGCTGTGGATCCTGCTCCGAAGGTGCCGATGCGATGAGGTTCGCGCTTTCAAGTTCCCCGGAGTCCTGGTTTATGAATGCAACAAGCCCGGTTTCAAGTTCCTCCATATTTGTACCTGTAAATTCCACCTCGAAATATTCCTGATAAAGCTGGTGGACTTCGTCATCATTTCCTGTGTAATAAAGAAGGTCATAGTTCCCGGCTTCCTTCACCTCCATGGAATCCGGCATCTGCTCTATAATTTCATGTATTGTGGAATACGTACCATATACCAGCTCATCCGGTCCATATTCTCCTGAATAATCCGCCCATCCTTCTTCAGTATTCAGATACAATTCATCTGTTTCACTGTTTGCATATCCATGCGGTGTAGTCACATTGAAATTCTCATCTACATAATCAGAAGCGACTTCCAGTGTGTCGTCGGTTTCGTCAATCTCAGCCCTGTTGCCAGTGAATGATTCATCCAGGACCTGTTCACCATCAGTAACTTCGATGGCAATTGCGGTTTCCTGCATATATGATGTGACTTCTGACGGCTCCTTCAGGACGTCCTCTACAGACTTATCTGTTTCTGTGGCATTTTCTATCATGTCCGCTTTATCCTGGCCAAGATCATATGCCGCTTTCATGTCTTCTTCGTTGACTTCTCCTTCAGATGTATCCTCCGATGATTCTGAACCTGAAGAACCTTCATCGGATTCAGAAGCATCGACATCCGATCCAGTGTCCTCTTCACTGGATTCCTCTTCTGCACTCTCTTCTTCCGTGGACTCCTCTTCTGTGGTTTCCTCTGTAGCTGTTTCTTCCGCTGTCTCTTCCTCAGTATTCTCTTCTCCGCCACCGTTGCATGCTGCTAAAAAAAGCGCTCCGACAAGTGTCGCTGAAAACAATTTCTTCATATAAATTCACCCACCCAAATGTAAATTATGAATTTCTTACTATCATTGTAACATTTTCGTGATATTTTCGTAACATTTCTCCATAAAAAACACAATAGTTTTAAAAATTATCCGAAAACCAGACTGGTAACGAGCTTTGACGGCCATCGTAGAACAAACGGAGGCCGGTAATGAGCTTTGACGGACACCGTCGAACAAACGGAGGCCGGTAATGAGATTTGACGGCCGCCGCAGAACATACGGAGGCCGGTAACGAACTTTGACGGCCGCCGCAGAACGAACGGAGGCCGGCAACGAGATTTGACGGCCGCCCCAGAACATACGGAGGCCGGTAACGAGATTTGACGGCCGCCGTCGTTGAAACACAAAAGACGGAAACCTTTCAAGGTTTCCGTCCCCAATCCTTCCTTACACTTTTACTCGACTGATCCTTCGATGTCTCCATCGTCACCTTCTGTTCCGGATCCATCCATGTTATCCGGATTCGGTTTCTTTATTTCTGTGCCGCCGTCAAAGATACCATATTCCTGATAGTTCAGGATGATTTCGATGGTGAGAATCTGATCTGGATTCTGCTGACCCGGGGCTGATGCTAACAGGTTTGCACTCTCCAGGTCTCCGGACTTTTTGTTGATGAATGCCACGAAGCCCAGTTCAAGTTGATCCATGTCCGCCCCCGTAAACTCCACCTGGAATGTATCCTGATAGAGCTGATGGACGATATCATCGTTGCCGGTATAGTAGAGGATGTCATAATCACCTTCCTCCATCACCTGCAGTGAATCGGGCATCTGTTCGATGATTTCATGGGTTTTGGAATAGGTGCCATATATCAGTTCCTCCACTCCGTGTTGTGTGGAATAATCCTCCCATCCTGCTTCTGAGTACAGGAACAGTTCATCTGTCTCACTGTTACCATAGCCATGGGGCTGGATGATTTCGTAATTTTCATCGAAGTAGTCAGAAGCCACCTCGAGTCCCCCATCCGATTCATCGACCTCTGCTGTGATTCCCTGGAATGACTGGTCTATGATTTTTTCACCTTCTGTGACTTCGATGATGATTGAAGTGTCCTGTATATATGATGTAATTTCAGAAGGTGCTTTAAGCACATCATCGACAGTATTATCAGTTTCAGATGCACTTTCCACCATGTCCACTTTATCCTGGTCGATATCATACGCACTTCTCAGCTCTTCCTCATCAATCTCCTCTTCTGTCAGATCCTCGGACTGATCTTCTGATGATGTTTCCGTGGTCCCGGGCTCTTCAGTGGATTCGTCATCTTCCTCTGTACTGTCGGTGCCGCCGGAGTCTTCACTCCCTTCATCATCCTCTTCTGCCGATCCTTCGTCTGCCGCGCTCGCAGAATCATCTTCTGTCGTCTCTTCCTCTGTTGTTGCTTCTTCATCAGTCATCTCTTCGGTGGTTTCCTCCTGACCATTCTCTTCCTCCAAGTTCTCATCCCCGCCGCCGCATGCTGCCAGGAACAAAGCACCGGCCAGCGTTACCGGGAACAACTTCTTCATAAAATTCCACCCACCCACTCTATGAATTTTAATTAACGGAATTTTCTTATTTCCGTAATATTTCTGTAACATTACTATATTACCCACAAAAAAAGGATTGGAAGCATAAAACTTCCAATCCCCGACCTTTTATATGAAATAGTTCCCGAGAACACTATTCACATCGTGTACGACGACGAATGCGTTGTCATCATATTTTTTTATGAGCCGCTTTATGCGGGTCAGCTGGTTTTTATTGATCACGACGTAGAGGATGTCTTTGTCCTCCTGAGTATAGAAGCCTTTGCCGTTCATGGTAGTAACGCCGCGTCCTATTTCACTGTTGATCATCTTGCCAAGCAGTTCCGGGTATTCGGAAATGATGGTGATCGCCTTTTTCGGGTTCATTCCTTCGATGATGAAATCCATGACTTTTGCTGCGATATACAGCGCGATGACTGTGAGCAGCACCTGTTCGAATGTCATTACTGAGAGTCCGATTGTGATGACGATCATATCAAAGAACAGCAGTGCATAGGATACATTGACATCGAGATACTTATGGGCGAGCTGTGCCAGTATCGTCGTTCCGGCTGTCGTCGCCCCCACTCTTATGATCAGCCCGATGCCGAGTCCTACGAACATGCCGCCGAAAACAGTGTTGATCAGTATTTCATCGGTTTCGATATGCCACGTTTCCGTCATCCACAGGAAGAACGACATGAGGAACACAACGAATATCGTGTAGTACATGGAGCGTTTGCTCAAAAATTTAAAACCGACCGCCAATAAAAGTGCATTAAGTATGAATGTTGAAACCGCCGGTGATATATCAAATGCATAGAGGAGTATAATCGCGATACCAGTGACTCCACCTTCACCGAGATTCCCTGCAATCATGAAAGTATTGACTCCGATCGAAAATATGAAAGAACCGAAGATGACTGTCACGAGATTGATCAGTGTCTGCTGGGTGATCCTCGGGCGGATGGCCAATTTTCTGTTTTCAAAGTTGATTTTCTTGAGTCTGTCTCTGATTTTCACAACTATTCCTCCTTCTCTTCGTTTAAGCCACCGATATATGATAAATCAAAAAGGGAAATATTTCAACTTAGCTGTTCCATTTTTCTATTTCATGCTTTTTCCAGGAATGCTGACCCGGACCCTTCCTTTCAGAAGGCTGATATCAAGCGGTTCAAACGGATGCGGATCGCCGTCGACATCCATCACCGAAAGCCGGTCCGCCTCTATCTTCAGCCGTCCGGTCTTTATGTACCGGACATTTTTGTGTTCTGAAATCCTTCCTCTGACTGTCAGCCATATGATTTCCAGGATTTCCGCCGGGCTCGATTCCGTGATATTCAGTATGTGCAGGAACCCGTCATCGAGGGACGCTTCCGGCAGCAGGCTTTCAAAACTGCCGACAGATGAGGAGTTGGCGACGATTGTCAGCAGGGAACGCTCCGTTATCTCTTCATCCCACATCGTTATCCTGATATCATACGGTTTCATAGTAATCAGCGCCTGGATGCCGTTATACAGATAGGCAAGAGAACCGAAACGGTTCTTGGTCTCTGACTTCACGCGGGTAAAGGATTCCATGAAATCACCCAGGGCTATCAGATAGCCGGCATACTGATCATTGTATCTGATGACGTCTGCTTCAATGATTCTTTGTTTTTCAGAAAGGCCTCTGACCGTATCTTTCAGATCCAGCGGGATGCCCAGTGTACGGGCATAATCGTTCACAGTGCCTGCCGGCAGTATTGACAGGAGTGGTTTATATCCGCTTTCGGTGATGCCCCCGATGACTTCGCCGATCGTCCCGTCTCCGCCGGCCGCCACGATCAGGTCGCTATCGCCCGCCTTTTTTTCTGCGAGCTTCCTTGCGCCCTCCGGGGGTGTGTACAGAATCTCCACATCGCAGCCGGTTGCTGTGAGCTGCTCGATGATTCCGTATTCCATCGGCCGATTCTTTGTCCTGCCTGACTTTTTATTGAAAATCACCGCTGCCTTCTTCATATTCCCCTCCGCATTAAAAAAGATTCTGGATGATAATCCAGAATCAATGACTTATATTCATTCTATTATATTTTTATGGATGATGCCATCTTTCGCGACAAGATTGATGTTGTCATTGTCTTTCAGGACGCCGATATTCTCAAGCGGATTTTCTTTTGAGAGTATGAAATCCGCCACATACCCTTCCTTGACGAGGCCGATATCCGTGTATCCCAGACATTCAGCAGAAGTTTTTGTGGACGCAACAATTGCATCCATCGGTGTCATGCCGCACTCGACCATGAGTTCCAGCTCTCGCAGGTTCGTACCATGTTTGAACACCCCCGCATCCGTACCCATGGCGATTTTCACCCCGGCGTTGCAGGCTCTTGTGAAGCTCTCTTTATGGTAGTCCAGCACTTCCTTCGATTTATCGATTGCTGTCTGTGACATGCCGAGCTCTTCGGAGAATTCAAGGACGGAGACCGGTGCAAGGAGTGTCGGCACCAGATATGTGCCCTGGTCCTTCATCTTGCCGCATACTTCATCATCAAGGAATATGCCGTGCTCTATGGAATGGATGCCCGCTTCCACACACTGCCTGATGCCTTCAAGCCCCTGGGCGTGTGCCATGACTTTGACGCCGTTGCGGAACCGTGCCTCCTCGACGATCACTTTAAGTTCCTCCAGAGAAAACTGTGTAAATTTCGGGTGGTCCGTCGGGCTTGAAACGCCACCGGTCGCATGGACCTTGATGACATCCGCCCCGGCACGCAGCATCTCACGCGTCTTTTTGCGTACTTCCTCCACACCATCACACACCCCGTGCGGCATGCCAGGATGTGACTGTATCAGGTCCGCCACAACACCTGAGTAGTTATACCCATCGCCGTGTCCGCCCGTAATTGTCAGTGCATTGACACTGATCTGCATACGTGGTCCATTCACAAGGCCATCGTCGATCGCCTTTTTGAGTCCGAGGTCACTGCCGAGCGCATCCCGTACTGATGTGACCCCTGCATTAAGCGTGCGTTTCAGATACTCGGTTGCAGCATAGAAATTATACGAGAACGGTGTGGTGAGCCTCTCTTCCAGCGGCTTGAATTCCGTCATCATATGGACATGGGCATCAATCATGCCCGGCATCATGTACTGTCCCTTACCATCCAGCACTTCAGCATCTTCAGCCGGTGTGACGTCAGAGCCGACAGTACTGAAGATGCCGTCTTCCACGTAGACATTCGTATTCTGTACTACATCAGTGCCTGTTCCATCGATCAGATTCACATTTTTAATGAATAATTTACCCAATATAAACACTCCTATTTTTAAAATGACTTAAATAAGACTCATGACGAATGTAGCGATGAAAACCGAAGCGACGGTCACTGTGACAAACCCGCCGATCAGCATCGGTGTCACCAGTTCCTGGAATAGCTTCTCCTCATCTTCCGGATTATCCGTCTCACTGCGGGCAACTTCCTCACAGATCAGATAATCCCCGGGGAAACCGATCAGCGCTGTCAGGGCCACAGGCATCCCTTTGTACGGGTGCCAGCCAACAATCTTTGAAGCAATAAGGCCACCAGTCATGATGCCGAAGATACCGAGGGCCAAAATCAGGATGACTGCCAGAATGTTTTCTGCTACATCCTGCGGCGTAATGCCGCCCATCGTGCCGATGATGACAAAGATCAGGGCAACCATCATGAAACTGAATGAATTTGCGGACTCCAGCACACTCTTTGGCACAAGATTCGTATTCAGTGCCAGTATGCCGAACAGCAGGCAGAAGAGTGTATAGTGGATGCCGGTGAATTCTCCAAGCACAACACCTACAGCCGCCAGCACGAAGATGACGAACAATTTGATCGTGTTGTTCTTCATCAGACTGAACCTCATCGGAGCAATATCCTGCTCATCATCAAAGGGGATTTCCCCCGCCTCTTTGCCGGCAGCCACGAAACGCCGTCCGTATTTTTTCATGAAGGCAGCCGCCAACGGCATTCCTATGACACCTTGGAATGACTGGACCAGAACAGGAACGACTATAAGTCCGGTCATCCCGATTTCAGTCAGCTTTTCATTGGTGATCAGAAGGGCAACGACTCCGCCGGAAACCGGACCGACACCACTTGCCGCTGTCGGGAAGTCATATACTAAAGTGACTATGCCCAGGATCAGGACAAGCGCTCCGGCCAGTCCGGAGAGCGCAATGATGACCGCCCGCCACTGCTTTTTCAGAATCCTGAAGCGCATCAATGTCCCCATATGTACAATCAGCGGCCCGATCAATATTGCTCCCAGTGCAGGGAGGGTCGATAGTTCAAGAATGTTTTCAGGAAAGACGCCGATCCATGTCAGGATCAGAAATCCGAGCATCGCAGTCATCAGCATCGGAATCCGCGCCCTGGTATAAACAGAAATACATTCACCCAGAGCAATCAGTGCGAAAAGCACTACTGTGGCAACTATTGGTTCCTGCAACATATTTTTCACTCCTTTACATAAGTGGATTAAATCATTATACAGTCAAACCAATGATAAAGAAAGGGATTATTCAGAAATGAAAGAGTTTTCAGAATAAATTTACGCAAAAAAAAGCTGCATCTGCAGCCTTTTGATAAAATCACTCCGCAAACGCATCCTCGGCAATACTGAGCGACCTGAGCATGGAAGTCTTCTTATACTGATGAACTTCGAATTTTTTGAGGATGTCCGAGACGACTTCGACGCCGTCGACTATATAGTCCCCTTTGTTGAGCATGATGCATTCTGCCCTTGAACCGGCAACGACATCGGAGATTTCTGAACGGGTCGGTATGCCGGTCTTGACCAGTGATTCCACAACCTGTGTTGCCCAGATTACCGGTATATGGGCCGATTCGCATATCCACAGCAGTTCCTCCTGAACCTCGCTGAGCCGCTCGTATCCTGTCTCCACAGCAAGATCCCCGCGTGCCAGCATGACTCCGAAGGGACGTGCACCGGCTGCCTGCTGGATGATTTCCGGCAGATTCCTTATGCCTTCGGTCGTCTCGATCTTGGCAATCGTCGGCATGTCCCGCCTCTCATCGGACAGCCTTTCCTTGAGCGCCGCTTCTATCAGGTCGATATCTCTTTTATCGTTGATGAATGAAAATGCTATGACATCAGCATGTTCGGCGGCAAATTCCAGATCTTTGCAGTCCTGCTCGGTCAACACGTCGAGTTTATAGTCCATATCAGGAATATTGATGCCCTTTTCCGTCTTCACTTTCACGCCATTTTCCTTGACGGTCCGCACCACTTCACAGATGACTCCCCCGTCAACCGTCTCCGTAACTTCTGCTTCGATATGTCCGTCATCGAGTTTCACAACCTGTCCTTTTTCCATTTTGCCGAAAACTTCGGGCACGGACGTGTTCACAGCAAGTTCGATGCCCTTCGGCAGAGTCATGGAAACCTGCCCTGATATCAGGAAGCGTTCGCCCTCTTTCACTTTCGGATTCCTCTTGGTCGTAAGCAGAGTCTTCGTACGGATTTTCGGGCCGCTGATGTCCATGAGCACACGGCATGTATGTCCGGACTTCTTTTCCGCCTGCCTTATATTCCCAATCATGGCCTCCCACACTTCCGGGTCGTCGTGGGCACAGTTTATGCGCGCCATATTCATGCCTGCGGCAATCAGAGATTCAACCAGGCCATAGTCCGACCCTGCTGCCGTCGGCATGGTGACCAGGATGCGTTCATTCCTGTCATGATGGTTCTCCCCGAATATTTCATCCGTATTGTTTTTGAGGGCTTCATTGCGTTCCTTGAACGACGCCTGGGAACGGTAATCGATGTCCCCGACATCCTCCCCTGTAATGCTGCCGAGCGTCCTGATCAGTGCATTCAGTGTACCAAGTACATCCGCCTCAAGCCTGCCCAGGGACGAAACACCCCACGGAATCAGGCGTTCCTGAAGTTTCCGGAGGTCCATTTTGCGGAATGCCATATAATAAGCCAGATTCCGGGCGCTGTTTTCATACGCCGCTCTGATCGGCGTCCGGTTCCAGCGGTCATACAGTCTGTCCCCTTCCTCTATTACGGATTTCCTGATTTCCATCACTTCTTCAAGCAGTTCCCTGCCTTCTGTCCTATCCATGATCCCACTCCCCATCCGTTCATATATATTGTATATACCCTGGACAACGAGTGTTTATTTACGCCATGAAAAAAGCACGGACAGCGTCCATGCTTCGTTCAGATTCTCTTTTTATAGCAGATATGGAGCACTTCAAGGTAGCCGATGTGGAAGATCGACCACAGTGTCCAGCCGATGTAGCTATGCAGTTCCATCGGTTCCTCCGCCTGCTTTGACAGAATGAAATACAACGACGTTGTGATGACCCAGATCGCCACCATCGACGGCATATAGAGCTTGCTCCGGTTTATGTAGATCCATTTCAGGATGGTTGCTATCACTACAGATACAAGCAGATGAAGCAGTATCTGGATGACGATGTGCGGCTCTTCCCTGCTGATGAAGTCGAGATTGAGCAGCAGATCCAGCAGCTCTATATCAGTGGATAACTGGACATATGAAAATGCACCGGCCAAAAGCAAACCCGCCACAGTACCGCTGATGAGACCGGAGAGTAGTATTTTGCCCATAGTACCTGTTCCTTTAATATATTGTTAAGTCAATTTTCACAATTCCATTATATCACATGCAAAAAAGTAATTTAAGACTGTTATTGGAGGGGAAAACTTTATATGATGGATTTCCTATTAAAAATGAGGGGGACAAGCATTTGGCACACTTATCAATGGAAGAGGAAAAACAGCATCTGATGCTGACAGTCGATTTTTTAAAGGCCTACAACGCCAAACTCTCACTCGAACGTGACAATCTCAAAAAAGGTATCCGCTCAAACCGTGAAGCGATAAATGAAGAGATCGCCTCCATTGATGCCGATTTCGAATCCGGAAACATCCATCAGTTCATACAGATGCTGCCGGAGCTCAGGACCACTGAAGTGAACTTCAATTTCATCGATGCCATGTACAACCGGACGAAACGCATGATTCCAAAGCCTTATTTCGGCAAGATCACGGTCGATGGCGAAGACATATATATCGGTACAGGAACAATCAGGAATAAAGACAACGACCTCCTGATATACGACTGGCGAACGCCGGTAGCCAGCCTATTCTATGAGAACGAGACAGGCGCGCTTTCCTATACGATACCCGATGGAACACAGTTAGACGCAAATGTTTCCGGAAGGAGGCAGTTCATCGTTGAAGACGGAAATCTTCAAAAGATGTTCGACAGCGACATGTATATCGGGGATGAAGTCCTGCAGAACATGATCACCGACTCCTCCCAGTCGAAACTCAGGAACATCGTCTCCACAATCCAGCAGGAACAAAACGAAGTCATCCGGCAGCCGCTCAGGCAGGACACCCTGGTCTACGGCCCGCCGGGGAGCGGCAAGACTTCCCTTGCCCTGCAGCGGATTGCATTTCTGCTCTATCAGCACAAGGATATTCTGAGACCCGAGAACATACTCCTCATCTCTCCGAATGAAATTTTCAACGACTACCTTTCAGATGTCCTGCCGGAACTCGGTGAAAATCACGTCAAAAACATTACATTCTACCGTCTGCTCGGACAGTTTCCCTACTTCAAGGCACGCCGCTTTGAAACGGTCTACGGGAATATCAGAAGGCTCCGTGAGGATGCAGGGGCGCAGGACATTTATGAATTCAAATCCTCCCTCCGGTACTTTAAGTCACTGCATGAATTCCTTGACGGTCTCGCCGGCCGGGGAATGGAGTTCAGGGACCTGAAGGACAAAGACGGGATATTCATCGGCAAAGAGAAGCTGAATGATATTTTCTATAAGGAGCTTTCCCATCACCCGGTCAGTAAACGCCTGCTTAAGATAAAAGAACGTCTGCTGTCCCTCTACTCTGCACGTGTGGCTGAAATCAGGGAAGCCAGATTCAGGGAACTCAACAGCCAGAACAAGTATATTGGCGAAAAGCACCAGCTCAAGGAGGAGGCCCATTCCTATGCGAAAAGCCAGCTGAAACAGGCCCACAGGCAGATCATGCTTTTCAGGTTCATCCATATCGAGAAACTCTATATCAATTCCATCAAGGATAATGGTTTCAGGAACAGGACCATCCGTTCAATCAAGGAGAACGACTTCAAATATGAAGATATCGCACCGATGCTCTACATCTATATCCATCTGCTTGGTGCGCATGACCGCTCCGTGCAGCATGTATTGATTGATGAAGTGCAGGATTACTCTAATATACAGTATTATGTAATGCGCCATTATTACAGGAGGGCATCATTCACGAGTCTCGGGGACCCCAATCAGCAGATTCATCCTGCTGACAAAGACCCACTCGTTGCCAAAAACCATGTTCATAAGCATCTGGTCCGTTCATATCGGTCTACCAATCAGATCAACGCATTCCTGAACAGTCTTGTACCGGATTCAATCCAGTCTGTTTCCGTCGACGGGGAGGAGGTGCAGAAACTGCATTCCCGGAACCATACAGAAAAGATTAGGGAAATACTGCGGGCACAAGACAGACCGCAAGTGGCCATCATCACACCGGCAAGGGAATCTGCAGATGCCCTTTACGATGAACTTGCAGGCGAATTCCCGCAGTTCCGCAACCTGCAGGAGAAGGATACGCTCTACAACCAGTCCTTCATCATCCTGCCCTACTATCTGTCCAAAGGATTTGAGTACAACACGGTCATCCTGACCGATGCCGCGGAATATGACAATGAGGACCACATCATGTATGTGCTCTCCTCACGGGCAACCAGACATCTGTACATCATCGAATAGATACGTGAATATTGAAATTTTCAATACCGACTTTACAAGTAGGAATAAATCCTATATAATTACTCTACTTTGAATTTAAAAAAGAGGAGTTAATGTTATGGACCTTTTGCTTATCATCATCAATCTCATCATCTTCCTGACGTTGATTGGAGCGCTCATGCTCCTTAAGAAACACAATGTCAAATTTTCATACCGCGTCATGATCGGCCTGTTGGCCGGCCTTGTATTCGGAGCGGTGCTTCAGCTCATCTACGGTGTTGAAGATACCGTCATAACACAGACGACCGACTGGATGGCGATCGCCGGTGACGGTTTCGTCCGGCTTCTGCAGATGATCGTCATGCCGCTCGTATTCATTTCCATCCTCGGGGCATTTGCCAAGATGGATATGCAGGAAAAATTCCTGAAATCAGGAATGAAGATCATCCTGATACTGCTCGGCACGACAGCGATAGCGGCTGCGATCGGCATCACTGCGGCTCTGCTTTTCAACCTCGATGCTTCAAGCCTCAATCTTGGTGACGCAGAGAACGAAAGAGCCGCTTCCCTCGAAACGAGCGCCCAGGAAGTCGAGGATCAGACACTGCCACAGCAGCTGGTTTCACTGCTTCCTGCTAATCCGTTCCTTGATTTTACAGGCGAACGTGCAACATCAACGATCGCAGTCGTATTCTTCGCGGTCTTCATGGGACTCAGCCTGGTCCGCCTGATCAGGAGCAACCCTGAAACGGGCGAAAAGGTCAGAGCCGGCATCATAGCCGTAAACGAATGGGTCATGCAGCTGGTAAAAATCATACTTGCACTGACCCCGTACGGAATATTCGCCATCATGGCAAACACAGTAGCCACTTCAGATTTCCAGGCCATCTATGATCTCGGATTGTTTGTAGTCGCATCATACGCCGCATTGATCACAATGTTCCTGGTTCATCTCGTCATTATTTCACTGACCGGTCTGAACCCCGTCCAGTACTTCAAGAAGACATCTGAAACGCTGTTATTCGCATTCACTTCCCGTTCCAGTGCAGGTACGCTGCCCCTGAACATACAGACACAGAGAATCCGTCTCGGTGTACCATCAAGCATCGCCAACTTCTCCGGAAGTTTCGGACTCTCCATCGGACAGAACGGCTGTGCAGGAATCTACCCGGCAATGCTCGGCATCATGATAGCACCGGCCGTCGGCATTGAGGTCAACGCCACATATATCATCACGCTGATTGCCGTGACAGTCATTGCCTCCCTCGGCATCGCAGGCGTCGGCGGCGGTGCAACATTTGCCGCCATCGTAGTGCTTTCCACTATGAACCTGCCGATCGCACTTGCAGCTGTACTCATTTCGGTGGAACCGCTCATCGACATGGGACGTACAGCACTTAACGTCAGCGGCTCAATGGTGTCCGGCACTGTCACTGCCAAGACCAACGGTCAGATTGATAAAGATGTTTATAACTCTCATAATCTGGATGAGCTGACTGCTGAAGTCTAAACCGATCATCCATACCGGATCCTTATTTCAGGATCCGGTATTTTTATTGAAAAATCATATTAATATGACAATTTATTTCAAAAAGAAACGCTTCTACGCTTCTCTGTGCTTTCCTGGCTGAAAAACAATGTATATACAATGAAATTTTTAAGATTAAATTTCAAAACAAATTGTATGAAAACATTATATTTTATCGCAATCCGAATATAATATTATACTTCTCCGATATACTTTATTCTTTTTAAAGATTGTCATATAGGCTTTTTAAAACCCACCTTTCCCCTCCTTTCTTAGATATAAATGCATAGAACATATATTTTTTAAAATAAAATTACTAATTCGATTGTATTTAACTTCTTCTCTGTTATACTTGCATAAAACAAAAAATTCTAAAAATTTTCAAAACATTGGAGAGGGAGAGGCTTATGAAAAAGTTCATGTTTCTGCTCATGGCATCAATGCTGTTTCTGAGTGCCTGCGGCGGTTTTAATCTCGGGGAGAATGATTCTTCCGGCGGGGATGGTTCAAATGAGGAGGGCGATTCTGAGGAAACCACTGCTTCCGGTTCTGAAGAGGCAGAGGAAGGAGAAAAGATCGTCCTTGATTTCTGGACATATTGGGGGTCTGAACAGAGACGGCCGGTAATCGATAAGATCATCGAGGACTTCAACAATTCACAGGATGGAATCGAAGTAAAGCATACGTATGTGCCATGGGGCGATATCTGGACAAAGAACCTTGCGGCCATTGCGGCCGGCGACCCGCCTGATGTTATCATCAACGATATCAATACAGTAAAATTGAGGGCTCAGGAAGGTCAGATTGAACCGATTACGGAGTACTTGGATGAAGAGACGAAAAACAGTTTCTATGACCAGATGATGGAAGCG
>Ga0079225_10000441_pt1 | contig 22463 bp, 18 predicted proteins | sample Poulit2012_FD_76344 | JGI IMG/M metagenome (GOLD analysis project Ga0079225, IMG submission 76344) | Agricultural soil microbial communities from Georgia to study Nitrogen management - Poultry litter 2012 | ecosystem: Environmental > Terrestrial > Soil > Agricultural land | place: USA: Georgia... | reverse complement strand
GAGGTAGTTGCATCTCCTTGGGGAACAGATGGAGGTTTACTAACCCAAGTTTCAGATACACCAACCGTTGTATTTGGCCCGGGAATTACGGAATTAGCTCATTATCCTAATGAAAAAATTGAAATTGACAAAATTATTGAAGCCGCAAAAATCATTGCTTCAACAGTAATCGATTGGTGTGAATTATCTGAATAAACCGCTAACTATATTGATTATTATCTTTAATAAATATATTTAAATGATAGCGTTAACATAGGTATTAAACTTAAAACTCATAATAACTATTTCTGTCAGATTATTTTTAAATTTTATAAAAATTTATTATTCAAGTGATTTATTGGGGGGGATAATATTAGGAGGAATACAAATTAATTATGTTGATATTAAATTGGAAAAGTAAAATACAAATAAAAAGGAGAGTCAATAATGAAACGTAATTATTTATTAATGTTACTAAGTGCATTCGTTTTAATGTTATTGTTAGCAGCTTGTGGTGGAAACAACAACAATTCCACATCTGAGGCAGATGAAACTAATTCAAATAATAATACAGAGAATAATAATCAAAATGATGAAAATGAGGGTGAAGTAGTAAATGACAGTGAGCCCGTGACAACAATAGAAGACGGTGTACTAACCTTTGGATCTAGTGGACTTTATAAACCGTTTAATTATGAAGAATTAGATGGCGAAGAAAGTGGATTTGAAGTTGATTTGGGTGTAGCAATTGCTGAGGAAATGGGCCTTAAGCCGAACCCTGTTTTTACGCAAGATTTTGGGGCACTTCTTGAGGAAGTAAATACTGACAGAATTGATGTCATTTTAGGAAGTTTAACGATTACAGAAGAAAGAGCAGAAGTTGTAGATTTTTCTAGACCTTACTATACTTCAGGTCCAATCTTTTATGTGCATAAAGATAATGATGATATTGAAACATGGGATGATTTAGATGGAAAACAGGTAGGAGTCATTGCCAATAGTGTGTATGAAGATACTGTTCTTGAATATATTTCAGAAGATCAGTTAAATACGTATCAATCAGATACAGTGGCATTACAAGATTTAGCTGCGGGAACAGACCGATTGAACATGGTGTTAACAGATAAAATTGTTGGCCTAGTTCAAATTGATGAAAATGATTTAGATATAAAACCAGTAGGCGACTTAATCTTAGTGGAGGAGATTGGGGCAGCTGTTCGTAAAGGGAATGATGAATTACTCGATGAAATTAACCGTGCATTAGAGGCAATTATTGAAAATGGTACGTATGATGAGTTGAGTAATAAGTGGTTTGGAGAAAGTATTCTAGAGTAGTAGACAAGTAAATAGTGTGCGCACAATATCTTTGTGCGCACTTATTATATTTTTTTAAGGAAAACTTTTCATCAAATCTATTTCAAAGTTGTTATTGAATAGTATTGGAGGGGTGAAGTTGACATTTTGGGAACTATTTATTGAAACGATGCCAGGTTATAAAGATGCTGTCCTTGCGACTGTCAAGATTACTTTATTAGGATTAATCATCGGTATGGGTATTGGGTTGTTTTTTGCATTTTTAAAAGTAAATCGACTAAAAGTATTGAATTTTATTGCCGACATATATATTACACTTATACGTGGGACACCATTAGTTGTGCAAATATTTATTTTATATTTTGGACTAGTACATTTTGTTGATTTAGGAAGATTTTTATCTGGAGGAATAGCCCTCGGTGTTCATAATGGGGCATATATTGCAGAAATATTTCGAGGTTCTATTCAATCGATTGATAAAGGGCAGTCAGAAGCCTCTCGGAGTCTAGGTATGTCTTATACACTCACAATGCGTAGAATTGTATTACCACAAGCATTAAGGCGTGCGATACCTCCATTAGGTAACCAATTTATTATTGCTTTAAAAGATTCATCTTTAGTTGCTTTTATTGGATTCCAAGATTTATTTAATCGTGCACAAAGAATTCAATCAGCAACTGGTATGGCGATGGAATCATATATCATCGTTGGCATATATTATTTATTGTTAGTTCTTGTACTCGCCTTTATCGTTAATAGAGTTGAACGATACTTGTCAAAAAGTGAAAGGAGTGCCACTTAAATGAGTGATCAAGAAAAGAATTTATTTATTGAAGTGAAACAATTGCATAAAAAGTTTGGCTCCTTACACGTTTTAAAAGGAGTAGACCTTGAAGTAAAAGAAAGCGAGGTAGTCGTTTTAATTGGGGCGAGTGGTTCCGGAAAAAGTACTTTATTAAGATGTATTAATTTTTTGGAAATAAATGATAGTGGAGATATTTTTCTAGAAGGTAAAAAGGTTGACCCAACAAAAGATGATTTAAACAAAGTACGGATGCGAACAGGGATGGTGTTTCAGCACTTTAATTTATTCCCTCATAAAACTGTAATGGAAAACATTATTGAGGCCCCAGTATATGTTAAAAAGATGTCTAAAGATGAATCAATCGAAATAGGAAGGGAATTATTAGCGAAAGTTGGTTTAGCAGATAAAGCCGACGTATATCCAAGAACTTTGTCAGGTGGACAGAAACAAAGAGTAGCAATTGCACGTGCGTTAGCGATGAAGCCAAAAATTATGTTGTTTGATGAACCGACCTCAGGACTAGACCCAGAATTAGTCGGAGAAGTGTTAGGTGTCATGAAAGAACTGGCGGAGGAAGGAATGACAATGGTAGTAGTTACTCATGAAATGGGGTTTGCTAAAGAAGTGGCTGACAAAGTGGCTTATTTAGATGATGGATATATTATTGAAGTTGGTACTCCCGATGAGATTTTTGATCATGCACAAGAAGCAAGGACGAAAGAATTTTTAAGTAAAGTATTATGAAAACTTCATCATCATATAAATAAAAAACATGCTAGAATATGTACAGTGATTGATGTACTTTCTAGCATGTTAGCTCTTTTTGGTTAAATAAAAGGTTTAATCAGTTAACCTTAAATTGATTTCTTTTGCTAAGTTTTTCTTTTTTAATAGTTGATTTAATTGAAAAGCTTTTAAACCAAATTGTAACTGAACGATATCGTCTGTTTCCTTTAAACTTAAGCCAGTTTTTATTTCAATTTGATTTAAGCGATATCGTAACGTATGCCGGTGAATGAATAATTTTTCGGCTGTTTTTTTAATACTTTGATTTTGTTCAAAGAACGTAGTCAATGTATGAATTAAATCGACTTCTCTACTCGGTTCATTAAATAAAGGTTGTATATTATTTTCATAAATTGACGATAAATTAATTCCCTTTTTACTCATTTTCAATAGAAGGTCATACATACCCAAATCTGGATAATGAACGATATATTGATTTTCCTTGTTTAATTCTCTTAACTGGGCAGCATATAATGCTTCCTCCGCACTCTTAGATAGCCTTTCAACCGATTGATACGTATTCCCAATTCCGATTACGATCTTTTCATCTGGGTTATACAGATTCCATTCTTCACTAATATCCTTTGCCAGTTGAAGTACATAATGATCATATTCATCTTTGTTATTTCCTAGTACATTTGTTAGGAAAACGATAGATTGCAGTCGAGTTTGTACAATATATTGTTTATTTTTTTTCATCAATAAATGTTCTGTAATGTAATATAGTTGATCTACTTTCTGAATATCTATTTCACTATAAGAAGTAAGTGTTAGATGAAAAACACTTTGGGGTAATGTTAAATCATAATCAAGTTTAGCCGCTTGTTCAATAATAAATTGTTCATCAGGGTAATTTCTATTAAATATGTCATCCAACAATCCAGTTTGAATACGTAATTTTGTTTCCTCTATCGCTTGTCTTTTAATAAATTCCATTGCATAAATAGAAGTTGCCCGTTCTATAGCCACTTTATCTAATTCATTTCTAATAGTTGATTGCTTTTCCATCATAATCCAACCAAAGCATGATTTTTTAGCAATGATTGGATAAATCGTGTACATTTTATCTTTCATAGTGATATATTCTACTGATTCGTTTTCTAAACTACACAACAAATAACGTTTTATATCTATTTTTTCATTAAATTCTAAAACGTTTGTAAGTTGCTCTTTATTAAAAGATTGATTATTGTATATAAGTTCATAAAATTCGTTAAAAATAAAAATATTTGAATTAGTTAATTGTGCTAATCTTCCGGTAATTTCTGATAAACTTCGGTCGTTTAAGATAAGAGACATTAATTCACGGTGAACTTTTTCAGCTTGCTCTAACAATTTTGTTTGTTTATTGACAATTGATGCTAAAATTTCTTTAGTTATTTCTGAAAAATTGATATCGACAGGAATTTCAATTAAAGGTAAATAATTTTCATTAGCTATTTGAACGAAGCTATCCGGAATTTTCTCCATGTAAAAACTAGTATAAATTGCTACAGCTGATAGGGGACGGGATCTTAATAGAGAATGGAAAGTATCCATTCTTTTTTTATCTTCTAATAAATTAAACCCCGTTGTAATTAAAAACTCACCATCTTGTATTCGTTCTATGTCTTCAATTACTTCCACAACTGTTGCCCATTTAATTGTCTTATCAACACCTTGGTGTCCAGCGATTAATTTTGTTTTTTGCATAATGGGTAATTGCATGGCATCTCTTACATTGATAACGATAACTTTTCTCTCCCTTAACTGGTGTATTGACGATGATTTTTAATTTAGTTTATATAGAAAGAAAAATGATATTTACTTTGTTGAGTAAATACCATTATACAGAAAATAGTGATAAAAGTCATAATAATATGAAAGCGCAAACATGATTTATTATTAAATGTTTTAATTACTTTTTTAATATAAAAAGAATATTAAAATACTAGTAACGACTCCAACAACTGTACTTAATAAGATACAGTAACCCATAATATCCCTTATATGAAGTCCAACGACTGATAATATAGGCAGTGCCCAGAATGGTTGAATTAAATTTGTCCATGCATCTCCCCATGCAACTGCCATGGCAGTTTTTGCTGGATCTACTCCTAGTTCTATTGCAGCGGGAATTTGTAAAGGGCCTTGTAGTGCCCATTGTCCACCACCAGAGGGTGCCAAAATATTAACGAAACCTGCAGCCCAATAAGTTAATAGATTAAATGTTTCTGGTGTTGCTACAGAAGCCATCCCATCAATAATTAATTGACCAAGTCCAGAACTTGTTAAAATTCCAATGATACCCGCATAAAAAGGAAATTGTAAAACAATTGGTGAAATTGATTTTGCAACTGATGTGAAAGCTTTAGCAAATTGCCCTAATGATTGATGCAATAGTAATCCTACTGATAAGAAGAAAATATTAATGACATCTAAATCTAAATCTCTACCTTGGCTTATAGAAAAAATTGAATAACCGATACCAATGATACCGATGATAATTCCTAGGATTGGAGTAAATTCCAACCATAAAGCGGGACTGTCTGATGTTCTTGCAGTTTTTTCAATTGGTTTATGAATATCAGTTTCAATTAAGTTATCATAAGATTTAATATTTTCTTTAGGCATCATTAATAAAATGAAGAGAGCAATAGCTACCATAATAGAAATAAAAATGATAAAAGTGGATGGGTGAAAAATAGTTTCTGATGTTGGAATAACTCCCATTACATCTTCGAGAAAGTGACCTTTTGTTGCAATAGTCAACCCAATAGAACTAGACATACCACCAGCAAATAATACGGTAGCGGAATAAGCACTAGCTACTAATAATGGAAAATGTGCTTTCTGATTTCTTTTAGCAATTTCTCGAGCCATAATGCCACCAACTACTACAGCTAAACCCCAATTAATATAATAAGTAACAGCGGAAATTAAAAAAGTTAATAAGTAGGCTTGCCAAGGCTTTTTCGCTATTTTCGCTAATTTATTTAGTCCATTACTAATAAATGGTACGGTAGCAATCGTCATTCCAGTCATAAGTAATAGCACCATTTGCATCGTGAAAGCTAGATATGACCAAAAACCATCTCCCCAACCTTGGATAATATTAGCAGATTGTGAAGGGTTATATATAAATCCGACTATAAATACAATTAAAGTCATTAATACAGCAATAACAAATGCATCAGGTAAATATCGTTGAATTAATTTCGAAAATTGATCAGCAGTTTTTGCTAACATAATTTCCCTCCTTAGTTTTGTATCACAAATATTTTATGGGTTTGGTTGCGCTTACATCTATGATATACGAGTAAGGAAAGAAATTATATTAGCTTTATGTATGAAAATAAACAGAAAATATTATACTTAAGTCAAACTGGTTTGGTGTTTTATGGATTATGAGTATATAAGTGGTGGACAGTTTCTCATCCACCTCAAATTTGAACAAAAGTTAAACTATATTCAGTTTGTGTTAAAAAATTGTTCTTCGAAATGAATTGATTCATAGTTTGTTCCAATGTTTGTTTAATAATTGACTTAGTTTTATGCATAATCAGTAATTTCATAGTGGCGTTTTTTTAATAATGAAATTACCCCGTTTACCGAAAAAACTGATTAAATATAAACGTAGTAATTTATAAGGAAAAAGATACTTACTCAGCAGAGTAAATATCTTTAAATAGAATAATAGTTTAAAAGTTATAACCGACTATAAGTGTATATATTAAAGGCAATTATTCGGTTTATTTTTTATTGATTTAAAGCGAATAAATCTTGTCACAGACTTACATTGTGCTATTATACTATAATAATTTTACCTTTTTTGAACTATATCCCAATTGATACGTATTGTATTTCTAAAAAGTCATCTATCCCTTGGTGACCACCTTCGCGTCCTAAACCACTTTCCTTCATTCCACCAAAAGGGGCTTGAACTGCTGATGGAGATCCATCATTCCAACCAATAATTCCATAATCTAACTTTTCAACAATTTTTGTACCTTGAGAAACATTTTCCGTAAACACATAAGCTGCTAGCCCGTATGGGGTGTTATTAGCCAACTCTATTGCTTCCTTTATATTTTCAAATTTTTGAATAGGGGCAACGGGACCAAACGTTTCTTCATGCATTATCATCATATCATTTGTAATATCTTTTAAAATAGTTGGGTTATAGTAATTTCCTTTTTCTTCAGGCTGATTGCCACCAACAACAATACTTGCCCCTTTATGAACTGCATCTTCAACATGTTTTGCTACTTTTTCAACTGCTGAATAATTAATTAGTGGACCAATATCCACACCTTCTACCATTCCATTTCCTACTTTTAATTCTTTTACTTTTTCAGCAAATGAATTTATAAACGTATCATAAATGTCAGATTGTACATAGATACGATTACCACAAACACAAGTTTGACCAGCATTTCTAAACTTTGAAGCAATAGTTCCGTTAACAGCTTTTTCAATGTCGGCATCATTACAAATGATGATCGGGGCATGACCACCTAGTTCTAATGATAATTTCTTTATTGTATCTGCTCCTTGTTTCATTAACACTTTGCCTACTTCCGTTGATCCTGTAAAAGTAACTTTACGTACTCTTGAATCAGTTAAGAGAACTTCGCCAATTTCTTTAGAAGAGCCAGTGACAATATTTATGACACCTTGTGGAAACCCAGCTTTCTCTGCTAATTCAACTAGTTTTATAGCAGTTAAAGGAGTATCACTAGAAGGCTTGATGACGACTGTACATCCTGCCGCTAGTGCCGGCCCCATTTTCCTAGTTAGCATGGCAGCGGGAAAGTTCCATGGAGTTATTGCTGCAACAACACCAACTGGCTTTTTCCAAACTTGTAGTCGTTTGTCCTGATCATGAGTTGGTATTGTTTCACCATAAATTCTTTTTGCTTGTTCTGCATACCATTCAATATAGTTGGCAGCATAGTGAACTTCACCAAGGGCTTCTGTTAAAGGTTTGCCCATCTCTTTCGTCATTAACTCTGCAAGTTCTCTCTCATGCTCAATAATTAAGTTATAATACTTTTTTAAAATACTTGAACGTTCATAGGCGGTGGTGGAGGACCATATTTCAAAGGCCTTATATGCTGCTTCAACTGCATCTAATGTTTCTTCTTTTCCACCTCTCGGAACGGATGAAACTTTTTCACCTGTCGCGGGATTATTTACTTCCACTTTCGCCAAACTTTCGCCAGTCCACTTTCCATTAATATATAGTAAATTTTTCATTTGCTCACCTCAAAATTTCATATAAATAAACTTTAGATTTAAACTTGACAGTAATAATTGAATTGGACAAATAACATCGAATCAATTTACATAAATGTTTTTTCCTCCTTTAGTTTTATATAATACATGTGTTTTTTTATATGTTGGTAGTGCTTTCATTTATTTTATATGAAATATAGTTGTAATTATATTGGCATTATGTATGAAAATAAGAAGCTATTATTATACTTAAGTTAAATAATGGGTAGTTTGGTTACATGAGACATTGAAATAGCGAAATAAAAAAGTATAACAAGTTAATCACGACCTGTTATACCTTTAGGGATTAAAAATTCGAACTATCATATTTCAAACATTTAATCGTATAATTAAATGGTTTATATTTGGGTGTTAAGATGATACTTTTAAACAACAATATCTTCATTATAATTTGCATCATAAAGTTGAATATTTTCGTGTGCTCTTTGTGTACGTTTTTCTGCATCTGCTAAATAACTATTGCCTTTGGAATCTTTAAAATAAACCCATAAAGTCCATAAGTAGTCTTGGAAAATTTTATGCAATAATATTCTTTGTAATTCTTCATTCGTTGGTTCCCGTTGAAAATAATATTTTAAGAAAAACATTTCCTCATCACTATTCATGTTAAAGGAGAGAAATAGCGTGGCAATGTCCCATATCGGATCAAACATACCACTATATTCCCAATCAATTAAAAAAAGTTCCCCATTACTATCGTATATCATGTTTGAACAAGCAGCATCGATATGACAAGGTGTCTCAATGATATGAAAAGATTCGTAAATCTTTTTTAACATGAATATTTTTGATTTCAATGGTAGAAGTTTTTCCATCATGAGGGCATTTTCATTTCTAACGAGACTTTCATAATGCTCCATTAAGTTAAACAATTCAAAACGATTATTCATCATAGTTTTTGCTTCATGAAGCTGTTTGAAAATAGATATGACATTTTTAATAACATATTCATCTTTTGCGAGGGTAGGTGTTAATGAAGTAGGAGAATTGATTTTTTCTGTAATTTTAACCCCTGTGTCAACATCAAAATAAATTAAGTTAGGATTAATACCAAGGTTACTACTAAATATTAAATTTTCTTTCTCATTTTTACGGTTTATTAATTGATCTGTTCCTTTACCAGGAATTCTTACCACATATCGCTGTTCATTAATAGTGACAAAATAACTATCATTTGTCATGCCACCAGGAGTACGTTCAAATTTGTTTACTACCGGATGGGATATGTTAAGCTTATCTGAAACTAGTTTAATAATTTCTTGTTTGTTCATTTTCATTTCCCCCTCATCTTTCTAAAACGAATTTATTTAAGGCATGATAAAATTTTTTTGTATCGTTGTGTAAGTACTAACGTTAACGAAGATTAATAAATTTGAAAATCGACTTCTCTAATCGATTGGCGTTTTGAATTGTAAACAAGTATAAATTTTTAATGGGAAAATAATTTGAATTTAGAGGTAGGTTGGCAATATTATAACATATAAATTCAAATTAATTATAAATTATTTTAATAACACTTCTCAATTTGTCGCAGTAATGATATTAAACCGAATTATTAATTAGTAACAGGGTGAATTTCATCATTCTAAGTCCCTAGAAAGGCTTTAGCGCATTAAAAAAGAAAATACAATCCAGAGGGATTGGAGAAATACTTCCGCCTTAAAAATTAAGCAATTAAAATTTGTGAATCAAGTATACATAGAAAATAATCATTTTAAAATCATTGATTGAAATTTTATTAATCTACCATTTTTAAAAAGGGTTATAATGAAATAGATTCAACTGAATGGGTCTTTCTATTCAAACTTTGTAAAAAAATCCTTTGTCGATTGACATAATTATTTTAAACATTATAGTGATTAATAAACGGATTTTTATCATATTTTTAGTCATATTACAGGAGATTCAAAAGAAGATGTACCATAAAATAATAGCCATAATTATTACTTTTCTAGTTATTTTATTTCCTTTTCAGATGGTAAAGGCTGATGATGATCATCGCTTGGAAACCTTACTCATTCATGCTTACATACACGAGGATGGGTCTGCCACTATTACCGAGTATCGTCATGCCTTTTTATATGAAGGGACAGAGAACTATGATGTTATTGAAAATTTAGGCGAATCTGAAATACTAGATTTTGTTGTTGTGGAGAACAATCAACCTTTTGAACCTAAATCTAATTGGAATATCAATGCTTCAAGGGAAGAAAAAACAAATCGTCATGGTCTTTTAAAAACCGATGATGGTTATGAGTTAGTTTGGGGAATTGGTGAATATGGTGAACATGAATATTACTTACAATATAAAGTCACAAATTTTATTAAACAATTACAAGATAAACAAATATTGTTTTGGCGATTTGTTAATGACGAATTAAACATACCACCTAAACAAATTCAAATTGAAATAGAAACAGATCGACCATTAACTAATGAAAATGAAAAAATATGGGCATTTGGATTTGAAGGGAATGTTCATTTTGTCAATGGCTTAGTTATTGCCAAAAATGAGCAGCCATTAACTGAAGATAACTATGCGACTGTTTTAATTCAATTTCCAAATGGTACATATGAAACAAATGATAAAATTGATAAAACATTTGAGGAAATTCAAGAGGAAGCATTTGAAGGTAGTGATTATGGAAAAAGAAATGATAATTTATCACCCCAAGCAAAAGTGATCATTATTATTTTTTTAGTTTTGTTCTTACCCGCTTTTGGTATTGGTTTTTCAATTTTAATTTGCCAGTCATATCGAAAAAACAGGAAAGTAAAAAAGCGGATAAAGCGATATAAAAATCAATATTTTCGTGATTTACCTTATAACGGGGATATGATTGGTATTTTTTACTTTTTACAAAAACGGCATTTAGCGAATTTTAATCATTTAATTGAAGCATTTTTGTTAAAATGGATTTGGCAAGGACGTGCCCATTTAGAAATGAAACAGCTAGATGGGGTTTTTAAAAAGGAAGAAGCGGAATTATATTTAAATGAGGAACTAACAACTAAATTTGATAGTGAATATGAGGAAACGTTGTTTAACATTTTATTAGAAGTAACAAATGGCGCTCCTTTAAAGAATTCAACCTCTGCTTGGTCTGAAACACAACAAAAGAAATATAAAGAATGGAAAAAAGAATTATCGGAATATTCACGGGATCTTATGTTAGAAAAGGGCTATCTCTATAAGGAGTTACGTCGAACCTTATCACGCGATATAGATCTTTATAGGTTAACCGAAAAGGGAGAACCAATTCAGGCTGAAGTATATAAGTTTATTAACTATTTACAGGATTTTTCACTTATTCATGAACGAGAGGCAATTAATGTTAAACTATGGGATGAGTTGTTGATTTGGGCCACATTACTATCGTTAGCACCTGAAGTTAGAAAACAATTAAAAAAACTATATCCTGAATATGAACAAGAAAGTAGTTTTTCAGGCCAAACCATTGATGAAATCAAAAAATTATCGACTACTATTAATTATTATCATAACTATAATAACTACGGTTTAGGTGAAGTTGCCAACATGGGTGGCGGAGGTTCTTCAAGTATTGGGGGCGGCGGAGGCTCCTTCGGAGGTGGAAGCGGGGGAGGAACACGATAAATTAATTTTAAGAGAAATAATAAAAGCCTTTGTAACATTGCAAAATCGCTGCTACAAAGGCTACATTTATATTGAATTTTACTATTAAAATTACCGTGAATAAAACTCTACAATTAGTGCTTCGTTAATTTCAACAGGTAATTCAGAACGTTCTGGTAGTCGAGTGTAGACTCCTTCACGCTTATCTTCATCAAACGTTAAATATTCAGGAACGAAATTGTTAATTTCTAATGATTCGTTCACAATATCTAATTGACGAGATTTTTCACGAAGTCCAATCACTTGTGATGGCTTAACACGGTATGATGGAATATCAACACGTTTGCCGTCGACAGTAATATGACCGTGAGTAACAATTTGACGTGCTTGGCGTCTTGTACGGGCTAAACCGAGACGATAAACAAGATTGTCTAAACGTGACTCAAGAAGGATCATGAAGTTTTCACCATGAATACCTTGCATTTTACCTGCTTCATTAAATAATGTACGGAATTGACGCTCATTTAATCCATACATGAAGCGTAGTTTTTGTTTCTCTTGTTGCTGTAGACCGTATTCAGAAATCTTACGGCGTTGGTTTGCTCCGTGTTGACCTGGAGCGTAAGGGCGTTTAGCAAGCTCCTTACCAGTTCCTGTTAACGAAATGCCAAGACGACGGGACTTTTTCCATAATGACCCAGTAAAACGTGACATAAGACATTTCCTCCTTATTTTTTATTGCATAAAATAAAATTGTTGTGTCCACAATGTTGGTCATTTTATTTTCATGTACCATCGCTCCAGCAGCAGAGAGTTACACGATACACCTTTGTCGCAGTGTAACTGGCTATAAGACTCCCACTTCAAAGGACTAGTTATTTTTATGTGGGAGATCCAATAGCCAGTAACGGCTCGATTTGTTCAACTAACCTTCAGTGGGGGATAAAAGAACCTCCCACTGAAGGTTAGTTTCACTTTATATACAAGGAATAAAATGAGCTCAAGCATCAGTTCACGAAAGCTACCTTTATTATTTTACACGCAAAATAGTATATCAATTATAAGTTGGTAAGTCAAATTTTACTATCTAAATAAAAAAGAGCTATTGCAAATTAACCTAGCTCTTATTTTATATGGATTTGTTTTTATATTTTGGTTTAGTCATCAATAATAACTAAACATAAAATTATTATGTAATCGATTCCATTTTTTCAAATTGCTTTTGTTTATATTGAAGAGGTGTCAAACCTTTAGCCTTTTTAAATTGCTGAATAAAATGGCTTTGGTTAGTAAATCCGTATTTCTTTTGAATATTTTTAATTGGTGAATTTGAGTGTTGTATTTCAAAAGCAATTTCGTTCATTTTTTTATTTGTTATGTAAGTTGTAATTGTTTCTCCCATTTCTAGTTTAAATACATTCGCTAAATGGGTCGTTGATATACCTAACTTTTTGGCAATCCATTTAACTGATAAACAATTTTTTGTTAAATAATAATGAATTAGTTCTAACGCTTTTTCCACATGAATATTTCCAACTGTTATCATTTGATCACCGAGTATATGATTAACAACACTCTTAACAAAATCTGGAATAAAAAGTAAGTATTCAGTTAAATTTTCATATTGTTCAATGACGTAAATTGTTTCGTAAGAATAAGAAAGCATGCTAGGGTGTAATTGGTTTTTCTTTGAATGTACTTTGATCATGTCTGTAATTAGGCTAATAAAAAATGTTCTAGCAATAAAGACTTGTTCTCTGTCCGTCAATTCTAATAACTCCATACAAAAGTCTGTTAAATGCTTTTCACATAAGTTATAATCCTTTGATGATAAACTTGAAAAGATTTTTTGCTCATATTCTGTGATGATTTGTTCAATGTTAAATAGTAAGATGGTTTCCACCTCGATACCACCAATTGAATGATCATCATATCTCGTCATTCTATACGTTTCACACTTTTCTTCATAGCTGTAACATCCTTTCATTATCTTAATTTGCAACTTATTATACACAATGGAATGTTGAATGTATATGACTTTCGTCATACAAATTAATACATAATTTTTGATATTTTTGTCGAATTTAAAGGAATATAATACTACTAGTCAAATGTTCACTATTTTGATAAAAAGATGTTCTATTTTTGAAGTAATTTGTTGTTTTTATTAACTTGATGGCTTAGTTATTTATCTACACTGAAAGAAATGTCATAGTCACACTTGATTAGTGTAGAAGGAGGGGATCGTGTTATAAACGGTAGAAATCACCAAGTCTCCGACCTTAAATAGTGCTTTCATGTCATAGTTTAGGTATAACGTGTTGATTTTGGGTAAAAATGTAGTTAGAAGGATAAAATAAGGAGGTAACAAATTGAATAATAACAAAATAAATGTCGTCATGATTGATCAGCATCAGTTGTTTCGTGAAGGGTTGAAAAAGGTTCTACAAACAGAGGAAATGATTGAAATTTTAGCGAGTAGTGATGACTTTTCCGCAGTAAATTCTTTGATAACATCGGATTCAGTTGATGTGTTATTACTTGATATTCATATTTTTATAAAAAACAAAAATTTGATAAAACAAACTGTTGCCAAGAATACACCCGAATTGAAAGTAATCATCATGTCATCAGAAGGAGAAGAAAACATGGTGACAGAGGCTGTGAAGCTAGGTGTTGATGGATATATTTTAAAGGAAATGGATGTCTTTTCATTTATAGATGCGATTCTTTCGGTAGCTAAAGGGAATTCCTTTATTCATCCGACGATGACAAAAGAATTGATTTTAGAATATAGAAAATTAATATCTGAAGAAAACGGTAATAGTGAACCTGAAATTGAACGCCCACTTCATTTATATACAAAAAGAGAATGTGAAGTGCTGCAATTACTTGCTTCAGGTCACAGCAATCGTAGTATGGCTAAAGTGATGAATATAAGTGAAAAAACAGTCAAAAATCATGTGAGTAGCTTATTTAAAAAAATGAAAGTGAATGACCGTACACAGGCTGTTGTCACTGCAATTAAAAATCATTGGGTTGAAATTTAATTATATAAATCCTTTCAAAATTTACCGATGCTTAAATTCATCTTGTAATTAACACTTTTATTCTCATAGCATTTGTCACATGAAGTATTATATTGTTGAGTAAAAATAACCTGTATAGTATTATATTCCTATATGATACATTTATTTAATTGGGAAATTATAAATAATCGAGTAGTTTAGTTACTATAACGAAAGACAAATAATACTTTGAACCATGAATAGTTCTTGCATATATGAACTGTCTTCAAAAGTATGCAACTTAGAAAGGTAGTATAGAATGATTGATGAAAAGCATATGATTAATGTCATGGAAGCAAACTTTTTTGAGTTAATATTACTTTTAGAAGAAAACGACAGAAAAACTATTATGGAAATGTTAACTAAACGTTTACAAAATGTTTTAAATACGAAACATATAGAAATGATTATTTATAATCGATGGCATGTACAAGGTAAATCTATGCGCTTTTCCCATCATTCAAAAAAATGTTTAGCACCGTTAGACATAAATGTTTTTCATGAATACTTTAATAATAAATCTGATATTTCATACGTTAAAAATTCGGATGATTTGATTATTGATAGCCAAACTACGAATGGGTTTTTATTAAAATTATACAATAAAGATCAATTTTCTGGCTTTTTATATCTTAACTTCAATAATGAAAATAATATGACGTTATCATTTTTACAATCCATAAAATCTAATGTAAATAACTTTTTGATTATTTTATATGAACATAGAAATAAACGGTATAAATTACAAAGGGAAAGGGCCTTAATTCATTTATCGACGGAACTACATACTGTTCATCAAACTGATGATTTATTAAGGAAGGTTCTCTGTAGTGTGGAGCAATTATTTCCCAACTTTGATTTTACATTTCTCATGTCAAGTGAATATGGAGATAGTAATTTACCAATTAAATTTATTGAATATGAAGCGAAGGAGTCACTATCTCCGGGAATAAAGGCATTTATTAATAATAAATTGGAAATTGAACGAAATGAACCAGCTAAAACAACAACATTTTACGTCCCTTTAAGTGGGGAGCAAAGTGTTTATGGTGTGATTCAAGGGAAAGCACCATATTTATTAGAATTTAGTGATTCTATATTTGAATTTATAAATCAATCAGCAAAAATGATAGGGAAAGCGCTAGAGCGTACAATGATTTATCAGGAATCGACTAAACAAGTTGCTAATTTACAATTAATAAATCAAACGACACATCGACTAAATTCAAATTTGAACCAGGAACAAATCATTTCTATTTTAAAAGAAAAAATTTCTCAATCTTGTTATCCAGAGAGTATTGTCGCAGTTTTATTTGATGAAAGTAATCAAAAAGTGATCATAGGAGATCAACCAACATCCTATTTCTGTACTGTTTCTGGGCATGTTTTTATAGATTTTGTCATAGATGAAATAATGAAAACAAAAGAACCGATATTTTTAGGTGAACTAAAACATAGTGAGTTAGATACGAAGTTTAAATCTTTAATGGCCTTTCCTATGAAATCATCCCAAAATTTAATGGGAATTATGATCGTAGTCCATACTGACCCATATTATTTTTCGTTTGATCATTTTAAATTAATTAATTCGGTTGTGCAGCATGCATCATTAGCATTATCTAATACACTTTTGAAAGAAAAATTAAAAAAATCGGTTGTGACCGATTATTTAACTCAACTTTATTCTAGAAGTTATTTAGACGATGTTATCGCAAAACATATGGAAAATGGAGAGCATTCTTCTTTCATCCTATTTGATATTGACAATTTTAAATTAATTAATGATACACACGGTCATTATATAGGTGATAAAATTTTGAAGAAAATAGCACGAATTATAATGGAGGAAATTGACGAGATTGGAGTAGCCGCTAGATGGGGTGGAGAAGAATTTGCGATATATTTACCAGAAATGAGAATTGCTGAAGCGGTGAAAGTTGCAGATGTTTTAAGGGGAGCAGTTAAAAGTAAAACTGAGCCACAAGTATCTATTTCATGTGGTGTTTCAATGTGGGAAAAAGAACATAATGAAGATATTAAAAGTTTATTCGTAAGAACAGACATGGCCCTTTATCAAGCAAAGGAAAGTGGAAAAAATAAAGTAGTAACGGATGTTTTAGCGAAAAGTTAATCGGTATCAGTGTTTGTTTTTCAAAAATCTTCAGTATTAAATAAAAATTGTAGTGTATAAATCCATACACTGCTTTTTTAATATATAATGATATAAAATGAAGGAATTGTAAGAGATTTGCCGAAATATATGAGTAAGGAGGTTTTAACCGTGAAAGTCAATACAACGAAACAAAAGGTCATTGATGAAGCAACATGGTTATTTTATCAAAAAGGTTTTCATGGTACTTCTGTACGGGATATATCAGAGAGAGCAAATGTCAATGTTTCTTTAATTAGTTATTATTTTAAAAGTAAACAAGGATTGTTAGAATACGCTGTGATTAATTATTATGAACAATATTTTGAAACGATACAGAAAATAATGGAGGAAACACAACATTCAGATCATATAGATTTGTTTAAAAAAGTTATTTTATCGATGTTAGAATATAAAACAAAGTATTTTCATTTAACATTTTTTATCCAGCGTGAATTGTCGTTAGATACTACGTTTGTGAGAGAAATGACAGTAACTTATTTAGCAAAAGAGAACAGTATATTATATGAACTTTTTAGTAATATTTTAAATAATAAATTTACTTTTAAACATCATTATTTACTTTTACAATTAAAAGGTATGATCCTTACTCCATTTATGTTAAGGAATGAAATGAATCAGCAATTAATGGATGACAAAAGTAGGGAAAAATTTATTGAGTCTTATGTTGATATCATTTTTCAATGGGTTGATTTTTTGCAAAATATTAAATTGTAAAAAAATAATGAAAACATTAACAAAAATCAAGTAAAACATGGTATGATAAGTAATGTATAGATTTGATATGTAATAAAAAAGTATAAATAGAAAGTTCCTCCTATTTTGGAACTAATTTGCAATAACAAAATAGATATTTAGGAGGTAAACAATGGAATACATTATTGGAGTTATTTTAGTAATCATCGTTATTATTATTGTTGCATTATTGTATAGAAAAAAGTTATACGATTCCGTTGATGAGTATGAAGTATGGAAAGTAGATATTATGAATCGAAATATTCCGGTGGAATTAGCACGATTTAAAGATGAAAAAAATCATGGTGATATTAAAATTTTAATTGATGAGTTGAAAATAAAATGGGAATTTATTTTGAACAATAGTATGGCTGATGTAGAAGAGATGTTATATGATGTCGAAAAGCTACTAGACAACTTTCGCTTTAATTCAGCTAAAAAAGTAATGCAAGAAATCGATAGAATATTGTTAGAAACGGAAAAAGAATTAGCGGGTATGATGGAAGAAATTGAAACTTACTCATCGATGGACGAAAGAATTAAAAAAGAAGAAAACACAGTTAGATCAAAACTAAATCAAATTAGAAAATACTTATCACAAAATCGATATCAATTTGATTTAGCTGAAATCCGTTTTGAAGTGGAGTTAGACGAAATTGAAGAACAGTTAAATCAATATGTTGAGGAAAGCCAAAAAGGAAATTATAAACATGCAAAAGATATTATAGACGTAGCTAAAGCTAGTTTAGGGAATTTACAGGAAGAAATAGATGAATTTCCAGAATTATATCAAAAATGTAAAATAGAGTTACCGGATCAATTAGTCAACATTACTAATGGTTTAAATGAGATGAAAGAGGAAGGTTATCGGATTGAACATTTAAATTATTTCGAAGAAATAAACAAATATCAATCTCAATTATTAGAATGTGTTACTCAATTAGAGAAAAAAGGTACAGAAGGTATTGAAAAAATAATAGTTGAAATAGAAGAACATGTAACTGATATGTTAGATCAGTTAGAAAATGAAGCTTTAGCTAAAAGTTTTGTGGAAAGTAAACTACCTGCATATGAAACAACCTTACAATCCTTTCAACAATCATTTGAAGAAACAACTTTAGATATAGAGGAAACGAAAAAATTATACTTTATTGAAGAATCTGAAATAGAATTGTTTATGAATATAGATAAAAAAACTTCAAATATGGTTGATTCCTTAAATTTTATACTAGAAAAAAGTAAAGAAAAAAAGTATGATTATGTTACAATTAGAAAAGAAATTGAAGCTCTATTTAATCAATTAGATGAATTAAAGGATGAAAATGAGACACTTAAGGAACGAATAGGCAATATAAGAAAAGATGAAATAAATGCTAAAGAAGAAATAAATCAAATGATAACGAGGGTATTTCAAACTTATCGATTAATAAAAAATAGTAATCTTCCCGGAGTTCCTAATTACATATGGACATTAATGGAAGAAGCAAAAGAAAAAAGTGAAGCAGTCATCGATATTTTAGAAGAAAAACCGTTGGACATTAATCAAGTACATAAATCATTAGAGGAAGCAAAAGTTTCCGTTAACCATGCAATAGAAAATACAGAAACGATGATTGAGCAGGCTGAATTAACTGAACAAGTGATTCAATATGCAAATCGTTATAGAAGTTCATATCCAGTTTTAGCCGCAAATTTAGTTGAATCTGAAAGATTGTTTCATTCAGGCGAGTATGAACTATCTTTAGAAAAGGCAGCAAATGCAGTAGAGGAAGTTGAACCTGGAGCATTAAGACGAATTGAAAAACTCCAAGCTATATCAGTTTGAATAGTTCAGATGGTAATCACTTTCCATCTGAATTTTAATTTTTTATGTAAATAAAATAAAATGATAATTGCTGTAGTTTGTTGATATTTTGTAAGGAAATAGGAAGGAATTATGTGATGATTTATTTAGATAATAGTGCGACATCAAAGCCAAATGATGAAGTTTTACAAAGTTATGAACAAGTGTCAAAGCAATTTTATGCTAATCCTTCATCTATACATCAATTAGGGGCACAAGTAGAGCAGTTACAAACAAAAGCGCGTGAACAAGCTGCACATTTACTAAATATTAACCCAAAAGAAGTTATATTTACATCTGGTGGAACAGAAAGTAATAATTTGGCAATTAAAGGTATTGCTTTAAAACATCAGCAACGTGGGAAACATATTATTACGACCTCTATAGAACATGCTTCAGTATACGAAACGTGTAAAAGGTTAGAACAGTTAGGATTTATGGTAACTTATCTTCCTGTCGATGAATCAGGTGTCATTAATGTTGGTGAACTTGAAAAAGCAATTACAAATGAGACGATTTTAATTTCAGTCATGCATGTAAACAATGAAATTGGCTCAATTCAGCCGATTGAAAAAATTGGTGAAATTGCAAAACAATATCCTAAACTATATTTTCATGTTGATGCTGTACAATCAATTGGGAAACTTCCGCTTAAATTATCTGGTAGCGGTATTGATTTGTGTACAATATCAGGTCATAAAATAAATGGACTTAATGGAACTGGGATGTTATTTGTGAAAGAAGGAACTTCATTATTTCCTTTATTTCAAGGTGGTGGACAAGAAGACCAACTACGTTCAGGAACAGAGAATGTCGCTGGAAATGTAGCATTTGTTAAGGCGTTACGTTTAATAATGGAAAAAGAAAATAACATGGGTTCTCATTTCACTTCATTAGGTTCAATTTTACGAAAAAGAATGAATGAAATGAAGAATGTAGTGATCAATTCGCCTGAGAACGGTGCGGATCATATTTTAAATATATCTGTTCCAAGATTAAAGCCAGAGACAGTCATTCATTCACTTTATGAAAAAGGTATTATTATATCTACGCAATCAGCTTGTGCTTCAAAAGTATCCGAAAAAAGCCGGGTACTGGAAGCATGTCAATTATCTTATGAACGTAGTATTTCCGGATTGAGGATTAGTATGTCTTATGAAACGACTAAAGAAGATATCGAACAATTTTGTTCAATTTTCAAACAAACAATAGAAGAGTTATTTCAAATAATGGAGTAGATAACGATGGAATATAATCATATTTTAATTAGATACGGGGAACTAGGTTTAAAAGGAAAAAATATGAAGCAATTTATTAATAAGTTACAACAAAATGTTCAATTTGCTTTACGAAAATTTGAACATGTGAAAGTAACGCGGACACAAGGTAGAATGATTGTCGGACTAAATGGTGAGGATGCCGAAGCAGTGATGTCTCAATGTCAAAAAGTATTCGGTATTAGCAGTTTAAGTTTAGCAATTAAGGTTGAAAATGATGAAGAAGCCATAAAGCAAGCTGCCTTAGCTTCTATTTGTAAAGAAAAGAACATCGCTACATTTAAAGTATCAGTTCGACGTGCTAACAAATCTTTTCCCATTCCTTCTCAAGAAATGAATCGTGTTTTAGGAGGACATATATTAAGAAATACCGACCATTTATCAGTGAACGTACATAATCCCGATGTTGAAGTTAATGTAGATATTAGAGAAAAAGCAACTTTTATTACAGCGAAGAAAATTCTAGGTCTTGGAGGTCTGCCGGTCGGATCAGGTGGTAAATCACTTGTCCTACTTTCTGGCGGTATTGACAGTCCTGTCGCAGCTTATTTAATGATGAAACGTGGTGTTCAAGTAGAAATGATTCATTTTCATTCACCACCATTTACAAGTGAAAGAGCGAAACAGAAAGTCATCGATGTCACTAAAGAATTGTGTGAATATAGTGGAGGTAAAATAAAAATTCATTTCATTCCATTTACCAAATTGCAGCAAGAAATTTTTAAAACGATGCCTGAACGATATGGAATGACGATTATGAGAAGAATGATGGTGAAAATTGCAGAAAAAGTATGTCAAAGGTATCAAATTTTAGCAATGACAACCGGTGAAAGTGTGGGACAAGTAGCTAGTCAAACATTAGCGAGCATGAATGCTATCAATGAGATGACGAATCTGCCAGTTTTGCGTCCATTATTAACTTTTGATAAGGATGATATTATTAATATTTCAAAAGATATTAATACGTATGATATATCTATTCGTCCATATGAAGATTGTTGTACTATTTTTGTTCCAAAATCTCCGGCGACAAATCCGAAACGTGAAAAGATAAACTTTTTAGAAAGTAAACATAATTTTACACCATTGATAGATGAAGCGGTTGAGGGTTTAGAAACGATGGTAATTGATGCCGATGAGGTAGCAGAAGAATTTTCAGAATTACTATAGTTTTTCCTATAATAGCAACAACTACCATCTATTTAAATGCATGATTCGTCGTTTCCGTGCACATGATATGTGTACCGAGGAGGTGAATGAACATGCCAAACAGTAACTCAAATCAATTGGTAGTCCCTGGTGCTCAACAAGCTATTGACCAAATGAAGACAGAGATTGCACAAGAATTTGGTGTCCAATTAGGTCCAGACTCGACTTCTCGTGCAAACGGTTCTGTCGGTGGTGAGATTACAAAACGTCTCGTCCATATGGCACAACAACAAATTGGTGGTCAACAATAACAAACTCTATTTATAATATGAAGTATGAGAGGGTAATCTTTTTAGATTATCCTCTTTTTAAATGTACATATTGGTAATTTTAAAATGTAATTTAAACAAAAAATAGTAGTCAAGAAGAAAAATTGAAAAATTAATTTATTCGTTAGATGAAGAT
>Ga0079225_10000438_pt1 | contig 22488 bp, 21 predicted proteins | sample Poulit2012_FD_76344 | JGI IMG/M metagenome (GOLD analysis project Ga0079225, IMG submission 76344) | Agricultural soil microbial communities from Georgia to study Nitrogen management - Poultry litter 2012 | ecosystem: Environmental > Terrestrial > Soil > Agricultural land | place: USA: Georgia... | reverse complement strand
CGCCCGTGACCGGCGCCGTGCTGGGATCGGGGGCGACCGCCCTCAGCGCGGTGTCCGCCCTGATCGACCTCGGGGTCTCGCGGATCGTCCTCAGCGCGCGCAGCCCGCACAAGCTCGCCCCGCTGCGTGAGCTCGCCGCGGCGGCCGAAGTGCCCGTCCAGGTGGTCGAGTGGGGCAGCTCCTGGCAGCTGCTCTCGGCAGACGTGGTGGTCAGCGCCCTGGCCACTGAAGGCGCCGAGCAGGTCGACGCCCTCTGGACCGATCGTTCGAACCTGCCCCGCCCGGGGGTGTTCCTGGACGTGCTGTACGACCCGTGGCCGGCGCCGCTGGCACGGGTGGTCACCGCGCTCGGCGGGGAGGTCGCCGACGGTCTGGAGATGCTCGCTCATCAGGCGGATCTGCAGGTACGCTCGATGCTCGGCGTCGGATCCGCTCCGGTTGCCCAGATGCTCGCCGCCGCGCGGGACGTCGTCTCGGAGCGCTCTTGACCGTTCTCGGTGTCAGCTGGGCGGATCGTGAGCACGGTGCCTCGCCGGGGCGAACGTCCTTGTCGAGCTGAGTAAAGCAGTAGTAAAGTGTCGACCGTGTCCCGATACGCCGTCGCCCTTGGAACCCGAGCACGAGGAAGTGACTCATGAACCTGGATCGTGTGCAGACGAGCGAGAGCTCCCGCCTCTCTTCGTACCTGACAGGTTCTCCCGTGATCAGCACCGGCAGCCCGGCTCCGGAGCCGGGCCCCGAGACGGTCACGACCACCGTCTCCACGCCGCTGCTGCGCCGATGCACGGCACTGGCCGCGCAGGCGAGGGTCGAGCTGCTCACCGAGTCGCGTCGCAGCGCCGCCACCGAGCTCGACGGGGTGCTGCGGGAGATCGAGAGCTGGGCCCCTGAGCAGGTCCATTCGCCGGATGCGACCATGGTGGCGCTGGCCGCGGCGGCGCTGCAGGACTTGCGGGAGCGGATGGCACAGGCTCCCACCTCCACGCTCGAAGGGCGCATCACCCGCACCCTGGAGGTGCTGCACGCCCTCATGGCCTCCGCCCCGTTGCGTGCCCTGGCGTGATTGTCCCCACGGACCCGCTGGCCCGAGCCAGATCGGCTGCCGGTGGGCAGGGGGCGCGTGCTAGTCTTTCCCAGGTGCTTCGGCGACCACCTGTCCGGGTGGCGGAATTGGTAGACGCGCTAGCTTGAGGTGCTAGTGCCCGCTTGAGGGCGTGGGGGTTCAAGTCCCCCCTCGGACACTTTGTGATGTCCCAGGACATCGTGAACGGGTGAACCCCCAGCTGAGGGGGTTCACCCGTTTTTGCGTGCCTAGGCGCCGTGCGGCTCCGCAGGGCGCCGCCGACCAGGTCCCGAGCGCGCGGAGAGATCCCATGCGTGCCGCGCGTCACCGTTCCTACCGCCTGCCCACCGCCTAGAAGTACCCCCAGGGGTATATGGTCGAGGTATGACAACAACAGAGATCACGCAAGAGAATTTCGAAGCCACCGTCGCTGACGGCGGGATCGTCCTGCTGTACTTCTGGGCAGACTGGTGCTTCCCTTGCCGTTCCTTCGGCCCCGTCTACGACAGCGCGTCCGCGGAGAATCCGGACATCGTGTTCGGCAAGGTGGACACGGAGGCCGAGCAGCAGCTGGCCGGAGGGTTCGGGATCACCTCGATCCCCACCGTGATGGCATTCCGCGACGGCGTGCTCGTGTTCTCGCAGCCCGGCGCGCTGAAGAAGGCCGGGTTGGCGCAGCTGATCGAGGCCGTGCGCGGACTGGACATGGACGACGTCCGATCCAAGCTCGCGGCGCAGTCGGCCGAGAGCGGGACCACTCGCTGAGGATCGCCACCGTCGTCGGCGCCGCGGGCGACACGAGCTGCGGGCCGTGCGCCGGATGGTGCCGGCAGAACGATGAGCGTGCCCACCATCGGCGGCTCCTAAGAGCCCGTCGGCCTCGACGCCGCGGCCCCGACGCCGTGGTCCTGAGGCGCGGTGCGCTCCTGTCACCAGGAAACAGAAAGCAAGAAGACATGTCTGGAAATCCCCGCAATGTCGACCGCCGTGCGGCGTGCGCCGGCCCCGTACCCGAGCGAGCGCTGCGAGCGGTGGTCGCGGTCCTTCTGGGCGGCTTCGCCGTCTCGATGATCCGGGTCTCTCCGATCGCAGCCATCACCGTCGGCGTCATCGCGATCGGGATCGCGACCGTGGCCCTGACCGGCAGATGCCCCCTGGACACTTTTCCGTCCCGGCACGACCAGAGCTCTGCAGAGCCCTCGCGCATCGCGGATGCCCGAGAGCTGGTTGACATCTCCGTGACGGAGATGAAGGGGCGCAGCTGATATCGGCTGACGCCCAGGACTCCGCTCCGCACACGTTCCTCGTTCGACCGACGCGAAAGCGCGGGGACCACGCCCCCATGATCAGTTGCCGCAGTCACCGCGCGGTTCGATGCACACGATCCGCCAGGTCACGCATGATCGCCGCCATGGGGCCGGTGGGATCCCAGACGGCCTCGTAGTAGACCTCGACCGTGGTGCCGTCCGTCTCGTACACCGTCCGGTGCGGAGCGTGTGGTTCGGCGAGCTTCGACTCCGGCAGCAGGGCGGCGCCCAGTCCCAGTCGCGACCACTCCTCGAGCACACGATAATTGGATGCCTCTCCGGGGTAGGCGTTGACCTGCAGACCGTGGTCGCGCAGGAGACTGTGGGTGAAGGTGGTCAGCCCGCAGGTGTCGGGAAGGAGGATCAGCTGCTTGTCGGCGAGATCCGTCAGCTCGACCCGGACCTCCGCTTCGCGATCCGCATCCACCAGCACCAGGGGCTCGGAGTCGATGATGCTCTGCTCGTGCAGCGGGACCGGGCCCACCGCGGGGCCGACGACGAGGTCGAGCTCCCCCGCAGCGAGGGCCGCACGCAACTCGGCCAGGTTCGCCTCGTGCAGTATCAGCTGCCGCGGGGCCGAGGTGTCAGACAGATCCCTGACAGCGCCATGGATGCGGGCCACCAGACGGGGATCGACGAGCGGGGAGACCCCCACCCGGACCGCGGTGGTCGAGGGCGCGTGCCACCGTCTGGCTTCGGCGAGCACGGCATCCATCCCGGAGACGGCCTGATCGATGAGCGGCATCACCGCACGTCCGAACGCGGTCACCGACACCCCGCGCGGAGAGCGGTCGAAGAGCCGGCCCCCCAAACGCCGTTCGAGTCGTGCGACACCGTTGGACAGGGCGGGCTGGGTCATGCCGAGCGCCCTGGCGGCGGAGCTGAAGGAACCTGTGCGCTGTACGGCCTGCACATGGCGCAGACCTTCCAGGTTGAGATGTTCTGCCATACTTGGACGCTATAGGTCATTCGGCCCCGGCGGCGTCGTCGCCCATGTGCTGTCGGCAACGAGTGCAGGCGGTTCCTCGGCGGGGCCGCTGTCCCACCGGCGAGGTGTTCTCACACCCGAGGATCGACGTCTGGGCGCGCTGAGCGGATGTTCTGCAGCCGCAGGCTGTTGTGCACGACGAAGACGGAAGACAGGGACATCGCCGCCGCCGCGATGAGCGGATTCAAGAAGCCGACGGCGGCGATCGGGATCGCGGCCACGTTGTAAGCGAAGGCCCACCCCAGGTTTGTGCGGATGGTGCGTTGGGTCGCCCGAGCCAGGACGATCGCATCGACGATCGCATGGAGATCCTCCCGGGCGAGGATGATGTCCGCGGACCTCAGCGCCACGTCGGTCCCGGTGACCACACCCAGGCCCAGGTCGCTGGCCGCAAGCGCGGGGGCGTCGTTGACCCCGTCACCGACCATCGCCACCCGGTGGCCCTGCTCCCGCAGCTCCTCGATCACCTCCACCTTCTGGGTGGGAAGGACCTGCGCCCGCACCTCGTCGATGCCGAGCTGGGCTGCGATCCGGTGGGCCGGGGCACATGAATCCCCCGTCAGCATCACGGTGCGCAGTCCGAGTTCGGCCAGGGCCTCGACCGCCTCGGGTGCATTCGGCTTGAGGGTGTCGGCCAGGGTGACCACCGCGAGCACGGTCTGGTCTCGCGCGACGAGGACCACGGACAGTCCCTGTTCCTCGGCGCTTACGATGGCGCTCGTCAGCTGTGCGGCCAGGGGAGCTGTGGCCCCTCCGACATAGGCGGGGCTGCCGACGGTGACGAGGCTGCCCTCCACCTCCGCACGGATCCCGCCGCCCGGTGAGACCTGGTGGTCGGCCGCGGCGGGGACGTCGATCTCGGCCTGGGCGGCATAGGCCCGGATCGCCGAACCCACGGCGTGCTCCGACTCCGCTTCCGCGGCTGCTGCCAGTCGCATCGCGTCGGCCGCGCTGCCCACGGCGGTGGTGACCTCCACCACGCGCGGTGCGCCGTCGGTGAGCGTCCCGGTCTTGTCCAGCACCACGGTGGTCACCCGACCGCTGGCCTCGAGGGCGTCCTGTCCCTTGATCAGGATGCCGAGCAGGGAGCCGCGCCCCACCCCGACCATCAGCGCGGTCGGGGTCGCCAGCCCCAGTGCACAGGGGCAGGCGATGATCAGCACGCTGATCCCATGGGAGATCGCCGTGGTCGCCTCCGCCCCGAGCAGCAACCACACCCCCGCCACGACCACTGTCAGCACCAGCACCACCGGGACGAAGACCCGCACCACGGCATCGACCAGATGCTGCACGCGGGCCTTGCGTGCCTGCGCCTGTTCCGCGATCGCCGCCATCTGGGCGAGCTGGGTGTGGGCCCCGACCGAGTCGGCGCGAACGGTGAGTACCCCGTCGGAGGAGATCGACCCGCCGATCACCCGATCCCCCGGTTCCACCACGCGGAGCATGGACTCGCCGGTCATGAGCGCGGAGTCAACGGCCGCGGTCCCGCTCTCCACGATCCCGTCGACCGGGACGGTCTCACCCGGTCGGACCCGCACCACGTCGTCGATGTGCAGCTGCTCAACCGGGACCGTCTGCTCACGTCCCTCGCGCAGCACCCGGCCGTGGGTCGCGCCGAGGGACGAGAGCATGCCCAGCACGTCCCCGGCGCGCCGACGACTGCGCGACTCGAAGTAGCGTCCCGCCAGCTGGAAGGTGGTGAGCCCGGCGGCCACGTCGAGATACAGCGCATTCGCCCCCTCGGGGGCCTGACCGAATCCCAGCCAGACGCCTCCCCGGGGCTCGAGACCGAAGACCATCGCGATCAGAGCCCACCCGAACGAGGTGACGATGCCGATCGAGACGAGGGTGTCCATGCTGACCGCACCGCGCCGGAGATTGCTCCACATGGCACGATGGAACGGCCAGGCCGCCCATGTCACCACGGGAACGGCCAGGAGCACACACAGCGCCTCCCACCCGGGAAACCGCCATTGCGGGACCAGGGCGAGCACGATGCTGACGTCCATCAGCGGGACCGTGAGCAGGGCGGCGACGGTCAGGCGTCGACGCAGGGACAGGATCCGCATCTCGCCGGCCCGGCGGGACCATTCATCGTCCTGCCCGTGGCGGACCGCCGCGTCGTACCCGGCGCCCCGGATCACCTCCAAGGCGTCGGCCGGATCGTCGACGCCGCGGACCACCGCGCGCTCCGTGGCGTAGTTGACGCTCGCGCTGACGCCGTCGAGCTTGTTGAGCTTGTGCTCGATCCGATGGGCGCAGGCGGCACACGACATGCCGGAGATATCCAGGCTGAGCCGCTCATCCGTTCCTCCCCCGCCGGGAGCGGCGTCGGTGGCTGTCGTCGGGGTACCGGTCACCGGATGTTCTCCTTGTCGGTTCGCTCCGAGAGCCTCAGGAGCATCTCGTTGTAGGCATCGAATTCGTGGTCGAGTCCGCGGTCGAAATGGCGATCCCGGCGCCGGGCCTCCTTGTCGTCCTGACGGGCCCATTGGATCGACAGCGCCACCACCGCCACCAGCAGCGGGATCTCACCGCCGGCCCATGCGACCGCGCCGGCCACCTGCTGGGATCGCTCGAGGTCGGCCCAGGGCAGATCGAGGTAGGAGTAGAAGGTCTCCCCGATCAGGGTCTGCCTGGACATGATCGCGACGCCGAGGAAGGCGTGGAACGGCATCGCGGCGAGGATGTAGCCGAGCCGACCGATGTGGGGCAGGGGCCGCGGTGGGCGATCTATCCCGATGATCAGCGAGTAGTAGGCGTACCCGATCAGCAGGAAATGAACATTCATCAGCTGGTGCGCCCAGTGATAGCGCATCATCTCGCCGAACAGCGGGGTGAAGTAGAGCAGATAGTACGAGCCGACGAAGACCACGAAGACGAGGCCCGGGTGGTAGAGCCTGCGCAGCAAGGACCACCGGAGCGTCAGCGAGACCCAGGTGTGCATGCCGGCGCGGCGCCGGTTCGCCGGCGCCGCCCGCAGGACCAGAGTGATGAAGCCGCCCTGGACGAGCAGGATCGGGGCGAGCATGGACAGGCTCATGTGCACGACCATGTGCACGCCGAGGTCGGGCGCTGAGTAGCGGCCGATACCGGAGTTCGTCGCGATCACCACGGTCAGCCATCCGGCGATCCACAGGACGGTGCGCGCGACCGGCCAGTGGACTCCGCGCCGGCGCAACTGCCTGATCATCGCCAGGTAGCCCAAGACCGCGGCCACTGCGACGACCAGGAAGAGCAGGTTCAACCGTCCTGGTCCCAGCAGCGTCGCGAGGGTGGGAGGCTCGGGCACGTCGAAGCCCATGAACACCTGCGAGATGCTGGTGTCGACGAAGTACTGCGGCGGCGGGATGCGGGTCATGGCCGCCCCCAGCCCCACCCACGCGGCGACCAGCAGCCCCCGGGTCGCGGCCTGGGACCGTGTCGTGCGCGCTCCGGTATGCAGGGTCATCACCAGCCCCAGAGCCAGCAGCAGCGCGATCCGGACCAGTCCGAGGATGCCGGTGAAGCTGTCGAGCGGGTCGGTGCCGGCGAGCTTGAACCAGAGGATCGCCCCTTCGCTCACGAGCCCGATCAGCACCCCGGACCCCGCCGCCACCTGGAGGTGCCGCCGGCGCACGGTCGACCGCACCCGATGCGCGCCCTTCGCGACCCGGATCACCGCATCGACCAGCACCGGCCCGAGCAGGAACGCGATGGTCAGGGTCTGGATGGTCCCGGCGTCGCTGCCGATGTCGTGGTCGGGCCCGACCAGAAGCTGGCCCACTGCGACAGGGGCCAGGACCGCGATGGTCCCGGACCACAAGCCGGGCAGGAGGGTGGTCCAGGTGGTCCCGAAATGGCTGCACAGCCAGACGATGAACGCTCCGATGAATGTGACGGTCCAGGCTCTCGGCATGTACCCGAACAGGTAGAGGGAACCGATCGTCCCGGGCTCTGCCAGTCGTGTGAGCTCCATCCCGTTCGCATCGGCTCCGTCGACCAGCACCTCGAGTGCGGCAAGCACGGCCCAAATGCCCGCGGCCCAGGTCAGGACGGTCAGGTCAGGAGCGAAACGCAGGCGGTTGGCGTGCCGTGGAGCGCGGCCGTGGAGGAAGAGGACGGTCACCAGCGCACCCATCGTGGTGATGCCGGCCAGATCGGTCGCGGCGCGTAGCAGAGCGCCGACCACTGCGGTGGTCGTGCCGGGGAAACCGACGTGGATGTCCTCATACGCCGCAGCGCCCGCTGACGCACTGGCGAACGCCGCGGGGCCGAGCGCGACGGACAGTCCCAGGAATAGCCAGACCGGCGTGCTTCGAGTCACGGGGTGGGCCGTCCTGCTCGAGGCAGCCCGATGCCCGTCTCATGTCCGTGGCTCTGCGCGGACGTCTCTCCTGCTGACTGCACGGATCTCCTGTCTGATGCTGACGACAGCGGCTGGATCCGGAGTGCAGAGGTCGCACGGGTCCACGCCACCACGTGAATACTATGCAGCATAGTAACGCACAGGCGTTCGGCCCGGTGCGGGCCGAACGCCGCGCGGCCTCCCCTCGCACTCCGTCCGGGCCACGGCGTGCGGCCGTGGAAGGGAGTCGTGACGAGGGTCGGCCCGGGGGTGCGAACGGGGCAGCCACCCGACCGACGTGACTCAGGCGGCGTCGTAGACCCGCACCTCAGGCTCTGCCTCAAGGAGCGGGGACAGCCCCCCGACCACATCCTTGGTGAACAGCTCCGAGGAGAGGTAGGCCACCGCGGCATCGGTGGATTCGAAACCGTGGAGCACCTGCACGTCCTCGTCGCGCACGAGCAACTCCTTGCTGGTGGCTCCTGCGATCGAGTCCAGGAACGGCTGCCGGTAGGTCGTGTAGACCTCCGCGGCCGCGGGACGGTCGGACTCCTGCACCTTCAGGGTCACCTCGAGATACGCCATGGTCATGCTCCTTGTCCGTGTGATGCCGACGGCTGTCGCCGACATCGACCACGCTAAGCAGCTGAGGGGGAGGGGAGAAGTCCTCATCGTCGCATGTGGGTATAGCATGATGCTATATGCTGTCGGCTTCGGTCCGCGAGCCCTCGCACGACCCCGCTGCACGCGGGTTCCCGGAACGGGTGGCGCCGGCCCGACCGCCAGGGCTGAACGGCGTTTGCGAGATACAGGACTGTTATGCCCTCATTCACGGGCCGCGCCTACCACGGAGATCGTGCCGGCCTCTACGATCTGCGATCGTGATGGTCGATGAACAGCTGAACGGCGAACAGGTGGACGATCAGCGACGGGAGACGATGACGGCGACGGCGATGCAGGTCCTCTCTCCCGGAGCCTCGCTGACCGCGCGGGAAGTTCCTCTCCGCTCGCCCTCGGCGGGACATGTCAGGCTCGAGGTCGCGGCAGCCGGGATGTGCGGGAACGACATCGGAACGGCCGCTGCGGGAGGGACCGACGGGGCGCCCGCCACCCCCGGGCACGAGATCGCCGGGACGATCGCGCAGATCGGCGCGGGTGTGAAAGGCTTCGATCCGGGAGACCGGGTGGCCGTCGGCTGGTTCGGAGGCAGCTGCGGGCAGTGCCGCCGCTGTCGCTGCGGCGATGTGGTCCACTGCCCGGATCGCCGGATCCCCGGGGTCAGCTACCCGGGTGGCTGGGCGCGCACCGTCACGGTGCCGGCTGCTGCCCTGGCGCGGATCCCGGACGAGCTAGCTGACATCCACGCCGCCCCCATGGGATGTGCCGGCGTCACGACCTTCAATGCCGTGCGTCGATCGGGAGCCCCGGCAGGCAGCCGGGTCGCCGTCTTCGGGCTGGGTGGGCTCGGCCATCTGGCCGTGCAGTTCGCGGCCGCCATGGGGCACGAGGTGATCGCGATCGCCCGTGGCCCCCAGCGTGAGCATCAGGCCTATGCGCTGGGTGCGCACGACTATATCGACAACGCGGCCACAGCGCCCGGTGCAGCGCTCCGCGAGGGGGGAGGCGCCGCCGTCATGATCGCCACCGCACCGGACTCCGGGCCATTGCCCGAGCTCATGAACGGGCTGCAGCCGCATGGACGGCTGGTCCTGCTCGGCACGGACACCAGCCCACTGGAGCTGTCCGTCGGCCGACTCGTCTCCGGTGCACTGACGGTGGCGGGGCACCTGACCGGGAGCCCGCTGGAGACAGAGGAGGCGATGCGGTTCGCGGTGCGCACCGGCCTGCGCCCGGTCATCGAGCTGATGCCGCTCGAGGCCGCGCAGGAGGCGCTGGAACGTCTCCGCGACGGTTCGCCGCGCTTCCGGATCGTCCTGGACATGACGTAGAGCGCCTCGTGAGCCCTCGCCCTCCTGCCCGTGACCGCTCCGGGGTGGACCCGGTGCCCGCCTCACCACACCCCCAGAGAACGAAGGATCCCGTGACCGAGCTCGACGACCAGCACCGATCCGCGCAGGCAGTCGACCCTGCGCCCCGTCCCGACACCGACCCGGAGGCCGCTGCTGCCGTGGCGGCGGATCCGGCGCTCCTACCAGGGACCGCCTCGATCCAGCGACGCACCCTCATCGTCCTGGTCATCTCCCAGGTCATCGGCACGATCGGAGTGGGCGTCGCACCTTCGATCGGGGTGCTGCTGGCCGGGGAGGTGACCGACAACGAGGCGTGGGCCGGGCTCGCTCGTACTGCGAGCACGCTCGGCGCCGCCCTGGCCGGCATCCCACTGGGCACCCTTGCCGCTCACCGCGGGCGCCGCTTCGCGCTGACGAGCGGATGGTGGACAGCGGCGACCGGCAGCGCCCTCCTGGTCCCCGCAGCGCAGTGGAGCCTGATGGTGCCCATGTTCATCGGGCTGCTGATGATCGGCGTCGGCTCCGCGGTCGCCCTGCAGGCCCGATTCGCCGCCACCGATCTCGCTCCTCGTCAGCGGAAGGCGCGGGCGCTGTCCCTCGTGGTGTGGGTGGGAACCCTGGGCAGCGTCCTGGGGCCGAACCTCGGGCTCCCCGGTAAGGCGATCAGCGCCGGCACCGGGCTGTCCGTCTATGCCGCCGCGTTCCTGATCGCTGCGACCACCCTCGGCCTCGCGGGACTGATCGTGTTCATCTGGTTGCGGCCGGATCCCCTGCTGGCACTGATGGACCGCACCAGCTCGGACGCCGCTCCTCCTCCCGTCACATCGGCTCGTACCGGGCGGCTCCGACGCATCTTCGAGGAGCTGAAGGTCAACCGTCGGGCGCGTTACGCGGTCCTGGCCATCTTGACCGCACAGATCGTAATGGTCTCGCTGATGACCATCACGCCCGTGCATCTTTCCCGTCAGGGTGACACCGTCACGATCATCGGGCTGACCATCAGCCTGCACATCGCCGGTATGTACGCGCTGGCGCCGGTGGTCGGCACCATCACTGACCGCTTCGGGCCTCGGGCCACCGTCGGAGTGGGGATCATCATCCTGCTGGCCTCGTTCCTGATCGGTGGCCTGCGCCCGAGCGATACCACGGCGATCGTCGCCTCGCTCATCCTGCTGGGCGTGGGCTGGTCGTTTGTGAACGTCGCCGGTTCGGCCCTGTTCAGTGCGGTCGTCTCGGACGAAGCTCGTGCCTCCGCACAGGGAGGCGTGGACGCGATGTCGAACCTCTGCGGGGCCACGGCCGCCTTCGCGGCGGGCCCGCTGCTGGTGCTGACCAGCTTCTCGACCCTGGCGGTCCTGGCTGGGGTGCTGATGTTCCCGCTGATGGTGGCGACCGTGCGTGCGGAGGCACGATGAGCGGACAGGACGTGATCGTGGTCGGTGCGGGGCTCGCGGGACTCGCCGCCGCCGATGCGCTCACCCGCGCAGGTGCCGCGGTACGGGTGCTGGAGGCCCGGGACCGGGTGGGTGGGCGGGCTCTGTCCCTGACCGTGCCCGGAGGTGTGCTCGATGCCGGGGCGACCTGGTTCTGGCCGAACGAGCCGATGATCGGGGCACTCGCCGAACGCTTGGGCGTGCCGACCTTCCCCCAGCACCTGGAGGGTGATGCGCTCTTCGACCGCTGCGACGGGGACGTGGTGCGTCTGGCCGGGAACCCGATGGACACCCCCTCGCACCGCTTCCGCGGCGGTGCCGGGCATCTCGCCGCCGCCCTGGCATCCACTCTGGCCGCGGGCATGGTGCAGCTGCAGACCCCGGTCACCGCGATCACCGTGAGCCCCCGGGGCGTCGAAGTCAGGTCACGACACGGCACCTGGGAAGCGGACCGGCTCGTCCTGGCGGTCCCTCCGGCCCTGGTGGTCCAGCGCATCGATATCACTCCCGCACTTCCCGAACCGCTGCGCAGGCGTGCTCAGCAGACCCCGGTGTGGATGGGAGACATGGTCAAAGCCGTGGCCGTTTTCGATCGGCCCTTCTGGCGAGGGCAGGGACTGTCCGGCTCGGCGATGAGTCACGCCGGAGTGTTCCGCGAGTTCCACGATCACAGCGGACCGGACGGCACTCCCGCGGCGATTTTCGGGTTCGCCCCCACCTCGACCGCGGTCACGGGTGGGACGGACCGGCTCGCTGAGGTGTTCCGGGCCCAACTGCTCCGCTTGTTCGGACGACCGGCGCGGAGCCCCCGGGCGGTGCATGTGACGGACTGGAGCCGGGAGATGTTCACGCTGCCCCGCGGCCCCCAGCCGGCTCCCGATCGGCGGTTCGGGGCCCCGGAGCTGCTCAGGCCCCTCCATGATCGCGTCTGGTGGGCCACGACGGAGACTGCCACGGACTTCGCCGGTCACCTCGAAGGCGCGGTCCGGGCGGGGATCGCGGCCGCTCGATCCGTGGAGCACGCCGCACTGTCCTGAGGGCCGCTCGAGGCGGATGGTTCAGCGGTCGGGGTGGCTCATACCGGGAGCCCGCAGCCTCTCAGAAGGAGGAGGAGGTACGGGCCGTGAACGGCAACGGTCGCGGTGGCGAGCGCCAGCGTCATACCGAGCAGGGCGGCCAACGGCATCCACGCCGCTCCTGTGCTGGTCGGCGCGACCAGATGTCCGATGCGGTCGGGGCCCGCCACGTGCAGCAGGGGCACGGTGGGGTCAGGGCGCATCGAGGACATGGGTCGGTGGCGATGCTCGCCGATCTTGAGCAGGGCGGCGGCGAGCGCTGGCGTGCCGCACTGCCCACGGGCAGAGTGGTCCGCGGCGATCTCCACGTAGTGGGGTACCGCTTCGAGGACGACATCGTACAGGGGGATGCGCCGCAGTGGGAGGACGAAGGCGGTGAGCACCGCCAGGATCAGATGGTGACGTTGACGCAGATGAGTGTGCTCGTGCTCGAGGACCGCATCCAGCTCGGCCGCCGTCAGGGATTCCACCAGTCCCGTCGAGACGACGATCCCGCCGCGCCGGCGAGGGAGGGCGAAGGCGATCGGCGTCGGGTCGGAGAGCATCAGCACGCGGCGGCCCCGCAGCTCCGTCCCCTCCGCGGCGCTACGCACGGCGGTGTGCTCGAGGGCGGTGTCGCGTCGGCGCTGCAGGAGTGTGTGCACCCCGCGCAGGAGAAGGATCGCCAAGGCCGCGGCCGGCAGCACCAGCAACGTGATCACCGGCAGCGGCGTTGCCAGAGTGCTGTCCGGGGAGAAGGGGCTAGAGGCCGCCAAGCATGCCTGGCACACGTCCCCGTACGTGGTGGGGAGCAGTCGTGGCCCGCTGAGGACCCAGGCGAGAGCCAGGGCGATGGCCGCGGCGGCAAGCAGCCACAGCGCAGCCCCGCCCAGGAGGAGACCGATGGCCAGGCGTGGCACACACGCGAGCACCGGAGCCGCGCGACTGAGCAGCGCTGGGGAGAGGACAGCGCTCAGAACGAGGGCGACGGCGATCAGCAGAGGCAGGGCCACGGAGCTCATCGCTGGGAGGTGGGCCGGTGGCCGCCGACGGGGTCGGAGTGCTGGGACTCGAGGAACTGGCGCAGCTGGAGGAGCTCGCGATCGTTCATCGTGCCGAGGAAGTGCAGGATCGATGCGGTGCGGTCATGGCTCGTCGACAGGGCGTGCTCCATGAGCTCGGCGGCATGTTCCGAGCGTGATCGCGTGGGCCGGTGCCGCACGTACCTGCCTGCACGGCGTGAGGTGACCATGCGCTTGCGCTCGAGGTTCGACAGCACGGTGGTGATCGTGGTGTAGGCGTGATCGCTCTCCAACGCCGCGATCACTTCACGGGCCGTCAGAGTTCCATGGTCCCAGAGCACCTCGATGACGCGCTGCTCGAGGGCTCCCAGCGGCGCCGGGACAGGGGTCGGCCGGGTAGGGGGCGGGGAGGTCATCGCAGGGTCGGCTCCGCGGTCCGCGCAGGAGCTGGCAACGGGCACGCCACCTGCCCCTTCAACCGCCACACCAGGGCGATGGTGGCCAGGATCAGTGCCGTGACCGCCAGCACCGGCTGAAAGGGAGCGAACCAGGTCAAGGCACCGGTGTATCCGAGTGCCAGCAGGGCGATCTTGTTGCAGACCGGGCACCCCACCGCGAACCACGCGAGGATGCCGGCGGCACTGCCGGCGCGGGCACCGTGCTTCTCGGACCGGTCCGCCGCCCTCTGGGCACCCGCGGTGTCGGCGCGGGTGGGGGCGGGGTCGGTGGTGGGGTCCGGTTCCTGGAGCGGGCGGACGTAGGTGGCGATCAGCATCCCCATCATCGCGGAGCTGAGCAGCCAGACCGGGTAGTCCCACCACACCGGAGGGATGTCGCGCGCGAACACCGGGTTGGGGATCAGCACCGTGGCGACCCCGATGATCACGGCCACCACGGACGCCGCGATGACCGCCGCGGAGAGCTGCCGCGGGCCCCAGGATCGCAGCGCGACCAGTGCAAGGGACAGTGAGGATCGGCATTGGTCCCACCAGGATGCGAGTCGAGTCATGGATCCACTATGCCCCATGGGTACTATTCTGCATAGTCGTCTGAGCGCTCGGCGCACAGGGCGGCATGCCGGGCCGAGCTCGTCATCGTCGACGCGGGCAGCAGCGCTGGACGCAGTGCCGCTGCGGCGCTCTCGCGGACCTCGTGACGACCGCCCCGTCCCTGGTCTACTATCGGACGTAGTAACTAAACGTGTCGCACCGACAGGAAGACCGGATCATCCATGAATTCCACAGCAGAGGCCTGGGAGGCGAAGTACCGCCGATCCCGGACCGTGAACATCGTGCTCGGGGTGATCGCGGCATTTCTCGCCGTGGTGGTAGCCGCACAGCTGATGACCGGTCCTGACTCATCCTCGAGCGAGGCTGCGGAGGGTCAGTCCACCAGCGGGGACGCCGAGATGGACTTCGTGCGCCGTGATGCCGAGGACCCGATGGCGATCGGCGACGTGGACGCCCCCATCGTCATGACCTATTTCTTCGATACCCGTTGCCCCTTCTGCGCCGTCTTCCATCGCGACACGCTGCCGACCTTGATCGAGGAGTACGTGGACGCCGGGGACCTGCGGATCGAGTTCCATGACGTGGTGTTCTACGGCGACCAATCCGCGGATGCCGCGGTCGCGGCCCGTGCGGCCGCGGAGCAGGGGATGTTCACGCAGTACCTGTCCGCCGTCTACGATGCCGCCCCCGAGAACGGCCATCCCGACATGCCGCGTGACAAGCTCATCGGCTTCGCCGAGGAGGTGGGCATTCCCGACCTGGAGCAGTTCACCACCGACCTGGAAGACCCTGATCTGCTCGCGGAGGTGGAGGCCAGCGCCCAGCAGGCGCAGCAGGCGGGGGTCACGGCTGTGCCCTTCTTCGTCATCGGGCAGACCGCTGTCTCCGGTGCGCAGCCGGTGGACTCCTTCCGCCAGTTCATCGATCAGTCCCTCACCGAGAGGGAGTGAACACAGGATGGACATCGGTCTTCTCGCAGCGTTCCTCGGTGGGCTCCTGACCCTGCTCAGCCCGTGTTCGGCGATGCTGCTGCCCGCCTTCTTCTCCTACGCCTTCAACAGCCCGAAGGCTCTGCTGGCCCGCACTGGCGTGTTCTACCTCGGGTTGATCACCACCCTGGTCCCGCTCGGGGTCCTCGCGGGCACCCTGGGGGCTTTCGTGAATGCGCACCGCTTTACCTTCGTCACCATCGCATCGCTGATCGTGATCGCCTTGGGCGTGGTCATGCTCGCGAACATCCCGCTGCCGTTCCCCGCCCGTGGAGGGACCGCGGAGAGCACCTCCGCCGCATCGGTGTACGCGCTCGGCACCGTCTACGGGCTCGCGGGGATCTGCGCCGGACCGCTCCTGGGGGCCGTGCTGACGGTCGCCGCGGTCTCCGGCAATGCGCTCACCGGTGGGGTCATCACGCTCATCTTCGCTGCGGGGATGGCGCTGCCCTTGCTGATCCTCGCGGCGCTGTGGGGCCGGCTGCCGTTCGTCAAGCGGCTGGTCCGGCCTCGCGAAGTCAGCATCGGCCGCTGGCGCAACACCTGGACCGGGATCGTCGGCGGCGCGCTCACCATCGCCGTGGGGATCCTGCTGCTGGCCACCAGCGGCACGACGGCTCTCAGCGGCGTCCTCGGAGCGGCCGATCAAGCCGCTCTCGAAGGGGCCGTCCTGCAGGAGGCCGGGCGGGTCCCAGACCTGCTCGTGCTCGGAATCGTCGTGGCCGTCGCCCTCGGGGCCTGGGCGCTGGTGCGCATTAGCCGACGGCGGGCCCGGACCCGCGGCTCCGGGTCCCGGGACGTAGCGGATACGACGGGCACCGCCGAGGCCGTCCTCACCGCATCCGAGACCGAGCGCGACACGTGAGGTCGGCTCGCCTCCGGGGGAGTCCTGGCGGGCCGCAGCCTCGCGCGGACTGACGGCACACGGCCCCTCACGTCCGCCGACGACGGAAGCCCAGGACGGCGGCCTGCAGAGTCAGCCCCAGGATCGTCCCCACGACGAGCCCGCGCTCGACCCAGGGCCCCAGCATGACACCCGCCGTGAGACCGTCACGCAGTTCGACCTCGGTGACCATCACTCCCGGCTCGTCGGCCGGGATCGCGGCGACGGTCGTGCCGTCGGGGGCGAACACCTGACTCGTGCCGGTGGTGGACAGGTTCACGACGCTGCGGCCGCTCTCCACCGCACGCATCCGGGCCATGGCGAGCTGTTGCAGGTGCTCGTCGGTGCCACGGAAGTCCGCGTTGTTGGTCTGGAACATGTGCACCTGGGCGCCGTGGTGGGAGGCTTCCTGGATGACGTCGTCGAAGATGACGTCGAAGCAGATGGCCAGCCCGAGCTGGCCGCCGTCCACCGCGACGGCGGGGGCGTCGGTGCCATGAGCGTACTCGCGCTCGAGCAGATCGACGAGGCTGGGAGCGAGCGCCGCATAGAACTCGCGGTGCGGGACGTATTCGCCGAAAGGCACCGGGTGATGCTTCGAATGCGAGGCTACGGGACCCTGGGGCTCCCACAGGAACGAGGTGTTCAGGAGTTCACCGTCCTGGGTCGAGGCTGCGTTGACCAGGAGCGGGGCATCGAACTGACGAGCGGCTTCGGAAAGGGAGCGGGCGGTGGCCTCATCGGCGAGAGGGTCGCTGTCCACGCCACCTTCGGGCCAGATGACAATGTCGACGTCCTGGTCCTGAAGCGGCTGCGAGGCGGCCAGCTGGGAATCCAGTACCTCTGAGGGACGCCGCTGGTCGATGTAGGCCGCGGGACCGTTTCCCTGGACGGCTCCCACTCTCATCGTCCCTACGGGCTCGGTGGGGAACTGGGGGAGCAGCAGCATGCACGAGGCGAGCACCGCCGCGGGCAGCGGCGCGGTCCAGCGAGGGAACCAACGCCCTGTGCGAGGTGCGGTCGGTCCCCGCCGGTCATGGCGGATCCACCGCACTCCCTCGATCCCGGCCGCGCACAGCGCCACTATCAGGAAGCTGAGCCCGGAGACCCCTGTCCAGGAGCTCACTTCGGCGAGGGGACTGGCCGCCTGGCTCATCCCCAGGCGCCCCCAGGGGAAACCACCGTAGGGCCAGGACCCCATGACGAGCTCGCGCACCGTCCATGCGCCGGCGACCAGAGCGGGCAGCGCCACGAGGTGGAGCATGGCCCTGCTGTTCTGGTCCGGCCCCCAGCGGTAGGTCAGGGTGATCAGCGGCGACAGGACGGCCATCAGGAGCGCCTCGGCAGCGGCCAGGGCGATCCATGGCACCCATCCCAGGGGATGATCCCCGAGGAACTGGGAGACCCAGGACACATGAGGGACGAAGAATGCCGCACCGAACACGAGGCCGACGAGCATGGATCCCGTCCATCGTCGCCCTCGGAGGGAGAGCAGGGCCAGCGGGACGGCCAGGAACGCCAGCGGCCACCAGCCGAGCGCCGGGAACGCCACGTCCAGGGTGAGTCCGGCGACCAGGGCGGCCACCAGCGCCGCCGGAAGTCCCAGCGGCGGCTCGCCGTGCGCCCCGTCCATGGCAACACCCGCGAGAGAGCGCGATACCTGAACAGGTGGCGCGCTCGTGGGGTCGGGAACCGCTGTCCCGTGCCGCACGTCACCGCGTTTCAGCATCATCGCTCCTTCCTGCTGGTGCCCGGCGAACTGGCGTGCCCGCCGCATGCACTACTATCCGTCATAGTAGTCCGGTTCCGGCACACCCTCACGAAGTCGACCCCGCCGGCGACCGACGGCCGCGGTGAGGCATCGCTCTCCCGCGCGCCCCACAGGCGGCCTTAAAGGGGGGCGAGCTGGTTACTATGACCCGTAGTCAATCTGGTGAGAGGATCATTCTGATGGCGAACATGGACCCTGCGGGACCCGCGCGGGGCGAGGAGGGACGATCCCGCCCCAGTTGGCTGGTCCCGGTCGTGATCATCGTGGCCGCGCTGCTGGCGATCGGGGCCGTGTACCTGACACGCTCGGACGACTCTGAGCACGCCGCCCAGGAGCAGACGTCCGCGAGCGATGGCGACGACAACGCCGCGGTCGAGCATCCTGACTCGGTGGCCGCCCCCGACTTGAGCAGCGAGGAGAGCCGCGATCCGGACGATCTGGTCGCCGAAGGGCCGGTCGACGCTCCCGTGGTGCTGGTGATGTTCACCGATTTCCAGTGTCCCTACTGCGCACAGTGGTCCGAGGAGACCCTCCCGACCATGCGAGAGTATGTGGATCGGGGCGAGCTGCGGATCGAGTGGCGTGATGTCAACGTCTACGGCGATGACTCAGAACGTGCCGCCAAGGCCGTCGTCGCCGCGTCCATGCAGGACCAGCTCGAGGCGTATCACGACACCTTGTTCGAGGGCGGTGAGATCCGCTCCTCCGGGGAGCTGAGCGAGCAGGCGCTGATCGACGTGGCGACCGAGCTCGGCCTGGACACCGAGCAGTTCGAACAGGATATGAACTCGCCCGAGGTCCAGGATATCGTCGACGCCAACGCGCAGCAGGGGATCGACATCGGAGCCATGTCGACGCCCGCCTTCATCATCGGGGGCACACCCACCGTCGGTGCCCAGCCCACGGAGCACTTCACCCAGCTGGTGGACGAGGCGCTCGCGGAAGCGAGGGACTGAGATGGAGGTCGGCCTCCTGACCGCGTTCCTGGGCGGCGCCCTGGCACTGCTGAGCCCCTGCGGGGCCCTGCTGCTGCCCGGCTTCTTCGCCTCGACGATCTCCACCCGTCTCGGTCTGTTCACCCACGGGGCCCTGTTCTTCGCGGGCCTGGCTGTGACATTGGTGCCGCTGGGGATCGGTGCCGGTGCGCTCGGCACGATCCTGATCACGCAGAGGTCCCTGCTGATCGCAGCAGCCTCGGTGCTGATGATCGGCCTCGGGCTCGCGCAGGCCCTCGGTCTCGGCTTCGATCCGGCCCGGTTCCTGCCGGGTCTGGACCGGCTACAGCGACGGTCGTCCCAGGGAACCGGACTGGTGCGCACCTTCCTGCTGGGCGCTGTCGGCGGTGTGGCCGGATTCTGCGCGGGGCCCATCCTCGGGGCTGTGCTCTCCTTGGCGATGGGCCAGGCCAGTCTCGTGGTGGCGGGACTGCTGCTGGCCGTCTACGGGGCAGGCATGGTAGTGCCTCTGATGCTTCTGGCAGCCGTGTGGGGTCGATTGGGGCCGCGGGCGCGAGGACTGCTGCGCGGGCGCACCGTCACCGTCCTGGGCCGCACCCTGCACACGACCTCGATCGTGACCGGCGTGCTGATCATCGCACTGGGCATCGTCTTCTGGACCACGAACGGCCTGGTCACCCTTCCTTCGCTGGTGTCGACCAGCACTCTGTCGCGCTGGCAGGCGGGCAGCACCGTCCTGACCGACCCCATCGTCCAGGTGGCCGTGATCGTGGCCCTTGCCCTGGTGGCCCTGCTGGTGTGGTGGCGGCGCAAGCGTCAGGGGCGTCGACCACAGGTGGGGCCGGCAGCGTCGGATTCCCCCGTGGTGCGACCCGACCTGATGCGTGGTCGGCAGTGAGGCGACGCACGCTGCTCGCCACCCCGGTCGTCGGGCTCCTGGCCGCCTGCGACGGCGAGGAGGGGGCCGACCCGGCGGTGGTCACCGTCGACCCCGCCGCCGTCCAGCGTGAAGAGCCCCTCGAGCAGATCGACCCCTCGAGCGTGAACCTCCCGCTAGATATGGCGGTGATGGCGGTGGTGGCGACGGATTGGACCGCCGCCCCGATGCATCTCGACGGTGTTCTGCTGGGGTACGGGGACGAGGGCGAGCGCTTGCGCTACACGGCGGTGGACCAGCAGGGCACGCTCCTGTGGGAGGCCCTGAGGCCGCTGGCCTGCACGGGCGCCGCTCTCTCCCGGGACCGCGACGGCCGCGCCATCGCCGTACTGCCCGACGTCTCCGTGGAGGACGGTCAGATCGCCGCCATGTCACTGACCGGCTACGACCTGTCCACGGCCGAGGTCCTCTGGGGCCCGACCCCTGTGCCCGGCCCGCAGGCGGCACCGGGGATGGTCTTCGCCGGGTCCGGGGACCAGCCGATGGGGGAGGGCGGTCCGCGCGTAGCCATCGACGCCGGCACTGGAGAGGTGGCAGTGTCGGAGGAGGCCCTCGACGGGGGCCGGATCCTGGCGGAGCACCTCGGAGTGATGCTCCACATGGACGGTGAGGAACTGGTGGCGACCGGGACCGCGGAGGGCACGGAGAGCTGGAGGGTCGCTACCCCCGGGCCTGGACCCGCAGGAGATCCAGATCCGTGGCGCCATCGACCCCGACAGCGGCCTGGCCGTGGTCGGGGAGACGAACAGGACCGGTGCGGTGGTGGACGTCCGCGACGGGCGCGTAGTCGTCGGCACCGCACTGCATGCGGTCTACGACCACGCCACGGAGACGACCGTGCTGGCGACGGGAGCCACGGTGCAGGGCGTCAACGCCTCCGGGGCCGAGCAATGGCGCCATGACGACCCCGAGCAGCTCGATCTCATCGGCGCCGGGGAAGGGCTCGCCTATGCGCGCCGCGCCGAGGAGGGGACGCTCGTCGTGCTGGACACCAGACGCGGGATCATGGTCCACCCCTACGAGGCCGAGGTGGTGGGCGCGCTGGCAGTCCCGGAGCTGTTCACCGCCGAGGCGGCGTCCGTGGTGCGGACCGCCGATCAGCGCTTCCTGGTCACGACCGAGTTCGATGAGGAGTACGGCCCGCCCGCACAGTGACCGCTCACACCGGGACCCCGCAGCCCCGGAGGAGGGCCAGCACGTAGGGGGAGTAGACGAGGAGCGCGGAGAGGGCGAGCGTCACGGCCAGGCCCAGCAGCGTGATCATCGGTGTCCACGCCGTGCGCATCGTCGGCGGCGCGACCAGGTGCGCTATCCGGTCAGGACCCGCCGCGTGCAGCAGCGGCGCGGGGGAGCCGACCGGGATCTGCGCGGCAGGGCGATGACGATGCTCGCCGATCCTCAGCAGGGCTGCGGCGAGCGCCGGGGTCCCGCAAAGCCCGCGGGCCCACGCATCAGCCGCGATCTCGAGGTAGCGGGGAACCGCGTCGACGACGGTCCCGAACAGCGGAACGGTGCGCAGGGGAGCGGCGAAGGCGCTGAGCAGCACCATGATCAGATGATGGCGCTGGCGCAGATGCGTCTGTTCATGAGCGAGTACGGCTGCGAGCTCGGGCGGGTCCAGAGCTGCCAGGAGGCCCTCGGAGACGACGATGCCTCCCCGTCCCCGGGGCAGGCTGAAGGCGACCGGCGCCTGCACCGGGAGCATCAGCACGCGGTGGCCCAGCACCGAGGTCTCGCGGCCGGCCCCGCGTACGGCCTCATACTCGCAGCTAACCGCGCGCCGGTGGTGGACGACCCTGAGCATCCCGAGCAGGAGAAACACCACCAGCAGTGCCGCCGGGGCCGCCACCAGCACGGCTACCGGCAGGGGCGTGGTCAAGCCCACACCGACCGAGAACGGGCTGGCCGCCTCCAGGCAGGCGCGGCAGACCCTCCCATAGGCCGTGGGCAGCAGCTGCGGCCCGTTCAGCACCCAGGCCAGTGCCAGGCTGACCGCGGCGAAGGACAGCAGCCACAGCGCCGCCGCGCCCAGATGGAAGCCGACGGCCAGACGGGGCACACGTACCAGGATCGGTTCCGCGCGGCGCAGCAAGGTGGGCATCAGGACGGCGCTGAGGATCAGCGCTGCCGAGATCAGCAGTGGCAGGGCCAGAGAGCTCATTCCTCGGCGCCCTGTTCCCGATCGCCTGCCGGAGCGGGACGCTGCGCCTCGAGGTACCGGCGCAGCTGGGAGAGGTCGTGCTCGTCCATCGCCTCGACGAAGTGCAGGATCGAGGCGGTGCGGTCACGGCTGGTCGACAGGGCGTGCTGCATCAGCTGGGCCGCGTGCTCCGAGCGCGATCGCCTCGGCAGATGCCGCACGTATCGCCCTTCACGGCGCGAGATCACCATGTCCTTGCGCTCGAGGTTGGACAGCACGGTGGCGATCGTCGTGTATGCGTGGTCGGATCCCAGGGCCGCGATCACCTCGCGCACGCTCAGCGGTCCGCGGTCCCAGAGAGTCTCGATCACCTGCTGCTCGAGGGCCCCCAGCGACACGGGCCCGGGGCGGGGCTGCGGCTCGTGCTCGGCGGTCATCGGGTGTTCGTCTCCAGCTGTCGTGCAGGATTCAGGGGGCGGCAGGTCGGCCCAGGATAACAGCGGCCCGACGGGCCTGGTCACTCCTGCCGCAGCAGGGCGCGAACGTCGTCAGCGCTGAGTGCGCTGCTGAAGGCCTGCCCGCCGTCGGTCACGGAGCTCAGCAACTGCGCCTTGCGCTCCTGGAGCGCGAGCACCTT
>Ga0079225_10000437_pt1 | contig 22511 bp, 18 predicted proteins | sample Poulit2012_FD_76344 | JGI IMG/M metagenome (GOLD analysis project Ga0079225, IMG submission 76344) | Agricultural soil microbial communities from Georgia to study Nitrogen management - Poultry litter 2012 | ecosystem: Environmental > Terrestrial > Soil > Agricultural land | place: USA: Georgia... | reverse complement strand
CCACGGCTGACACTCATGCCCACGCCGTCAGGCCTGTTGGTACCATGAATCAGGTAGCTTGGTAGCCCCAGCAGGATGGCGTGCCGGCCCAATGGGTTGTCGGGGCCTGGCGGCACCACGGCGGGAGGCGGCTCGCCGCGTGCTGCCGCCTCTGCCCGCATGGAGCGCGGAGGTGACCAGTGCGGATCTTTCACCTTGACGGTGGTACGGGTGATCCCGACGGGAGTGGAGAATCCGTCGCGGCCCACACTAATGGGGTAGGTTTCGACGATACCGGGGCTCGAGTAGTAGTACAGACGCATTTCCGACAGGTTGACCACGATACCTTCGCGTGGCGCATCCGGCAGGATATGCTGGGCCGGGATCATGATTTCGGTGCCGGGGTGGGGTGCCCAAAGGCTCACGCCGGGGTTGGCCATGCGCATTTCTTCGTAGCCGGCGTTATGGCGTCTCCCGATGTCGAGCAGGGTCTCCCCTTCTTCGACAGTTACCGTATAGGGTGCGCCAATGACATTACCCTCATCGGGGAGCAGGTAATGCCCCCGTGGCAGCTCCTCGCCGGCGGTATCTTCCTCGGCGAGGGTGGGGGTTGTGCAAGCCATGGTTGCGCAAGCCAGGGCGAGGCCAAACAGGGTGGCGCCAAGGCCACGCTGCCTGGTCACTGTCGTGTTCTTCATCGGTGTCGTGCTCTCATGAAATATCGTGTGACAGTTGCGCATAGTATAGCGTCCTTGCTGTGACGAAATAGCAGTGCCAGACCGATTCAGGCGGCCTGGGCCTTGTGGTTGAGTGTACCAAGTAGCTGCTCCACGAACTGGAAGCGAGTCTCGGTGTTTTCCATTTGTGCTTCGAAGCGTAAGGTGTCGGCGCCATCGAGCCGATAGCGTTGCGGTTCCGCCTGGATCAGTTGTACCAGAGTCAGTGGATCGACATGCGTTGCGCCGCCGAAAATGACCCGGCCTCGTGTCGCGCCGGCTTCCAGGCGCACGATGCCCAGACGTTCGGCCCGCTGGCGCAGCCGGGTCTGACGCATCAAGGTTTTGACCGGCTCCGGCAGCAGTCCGAAACGGTCGATCATCTCGACCTGCAACTCTTTCAGTTCGGCTTCGTCGGCGGCGCTGGCAATGCGCTTATACATGACCAGGCGCTGCTGGACGTCGGGCAGGTAGTCGTCGGGAATCAGGGCCGGCAGGTTGAGGCTGATCTCGACGCCGGCGCTTAGCGGGGCCTCGATGTTGGGAGTTTTGCCGGCACGTATTGCAGCGACTGCACGGTCCAACATCTCCATGTACAGGGTGTAACCGATGGCTTCCATCTGCCCGCTCTGCTCTTCGCCGAGCAGCTCACCGGCGCCGCGGATCTCCATATCGTGGCTGGCGAGGGTAAAGCCGGCGCCCAGATCGTCGGCGGCCCCAATGGCTTCAAGGCGCTTGATGGCATCCTTGGACAGTGCCCGCGGCGGCGGTGCCAGCAGATAGGCGTAGGCCTGATGATGACTACGTCCGACACGTCCGCGCAGCTGATGCAACTGGGCCAGGCCGAACTTGTCGGCGCGCTCAATGATAATGGTGTTGGCGCTGGGTACGTCGATGCCGGTTTCGATGATGGTAGAACAGACAAGCACGTTGTAACGCTTGTGATAGAAGTCCGACATCACCCGCTCAAGGGCCCGTTCGGGCAGCTGTCCATGGGCGACAGCCACGCGGGCCTCGGGGACCAGCTCGCGGATCGTTTCGGCGGCGCTCTCGATGGTCTTGACCTCGTTATGCAGGTAATAGACCTGGCCACCGCGCAGAATCTCGCGCAGCAGTGCTTCCTTGATGATCGCTTCGTCGCGCTGTTGCACAAAGGTCTTCACCGATAAGCGCCGTGCCGGCGGTGTGGCGATGATCGACAGGTCGCGAATGCCGCTCATGGCCATGTTCAGCGTTCGCGGTATGGGTGTGGCAGTGAGGGTCAGGATATCGATCTCGGCCCGCAGCTCCTTGAGACGCTCTTTCTGCGCTACACCGAAACGATGTTCCTCATCGATGATCAACAGTCCCATATTGGGCAGCTGGACCGATTTGGACAGCAGTTTGTGGGTGCCGATCACGATATCGGCCTGGCCGCTCTCGATACGTTTGAGAGCGGCGGCCTGGCCCTTGCCGGCAGTAAAGCGCGAGACCAACTCGATCTGCACCGCCGTATCGGCGAAGCGGTCACGGAAATTCTCGTAATGCTGACGGGCGAGCAGTGTGGTGGGTACCAGTACCACCACCTGGCGGCCCGAGTGCACGGCAAGAAAGGCGGCGCGCATGGCGACTTCCGTCTTGCCGAAGCCGACATCACCGCAGACCACGCGGTCCATGGGACGGGAAGCCGTCATGTCGCCGATTACCGCGGCAATGGCGGCACGTTGGTCTGGGGTCTCTTCGAACGGGAAGTTGGCGGCAAAGCGGGCATATTCCGCATCGGGCGGAGCGCAGGCGAAGCCTTCGCGTGACTCGCGACGGGCATAGACATCGAGTAGCTCGGCCGCGGTATCGCGAATCTTCTCTGCCGCCTTGCGCCGGGCCTTGTCCCACTGTTCGGAGCCAAGCCGGTGCAGTGGGGCCAGTTCGTCGTCGGCACCGGCATAGCGCGAGATCAGGTGGAGGTTGTCCACCGGAACGTACAACTTGGCTTCATCGGCATACTCCAGAGCGACGAACTCCGCCGCCTGGCCACCGGCTTCCAGTCGCTCAAGGCCGCGATAGCGCCCGACACCGTGGGTCTGATGAACCACAGGAGCGTTAGGTTTCAGTTCGGCGAGGTGGCGAATGGCCAACTCGTTGGTGTCTGTTGCTTTCTCCCGGCGGCGACTTTGGCGAACCACGTCGCCGAACAGTTCCGTTTCGGTAATGACGGCAATGTCGGGCTGTTCCAGCCATAACCCCGAGCCGAGTTCGCCTTTGCTAATCGCAAGAGGGGCAGTCCCGTGCCGAAAGGCGTGAAAGGAGTCAGTATGGGTCAGGTCGAGGTGTAGTGGTGCCAGGGTTTCTTCCAGTGCCTCGCGCCGTCCCCGTGACTCGGCCACGAACAGTACCCGAGTGGCGCGGGTGTCAAGAAAATGCTCCAGGGCGGCCAAAGGCTGCTTGGCGCGGGCGTTAATGGCGACTTCAGGCAGTCTGTGTGTCGCCGCTTCCTGGGCATGCTCGTGCCCGTCGTCCCGGGTCAGCTCGACTCGAGGGTGTGCCTTGATGGCGGCAAATAGTTCATTTACCGGCAGAAAGGCGCGTTGTGGCGGCAGTAATGGCCGTGTCGGGTCGACGCCAAGATTGTCGTAACGACTCTCGATGGCCGACCAGTGATGTTCGGCGGCATCAAATAACCCGGGGAGTAGCGCCACACGGGTACTCGAAGCCAGATGATCAAATAGTGTGGCAGTCTCTTCGAAGAACAGTGGCAGGTATTGTTCCAGACCCGGGGAGGGGATTCCCTTCAGTGCGTCGACATAGAGCGGGCACTGGCGTGGATCAACATCGAACAGGGTTTCGAAGCCTTCACGGAACCGGGCGATAGCGCTGGCAGAGAGTGAGTACTCATGTGCCGGCAGCAGTTCGATACGCTTGATCTTACCCTGGCTGCGTTGGGTATCAGGGTCGAAGCTACGTAGACTGTCGATTTCGTCGTCGAACAGGTCGATACGTAGCGGTCCGTCACTTCCCATCGGATAAAGGTCGATCAGGGCGCCACGCAATGCATATTCGCCTGGTTCATAGACGGTTTCGACCGCGCGGTAGCCGGCACGGGAAAGGGCGTTGCGAAAACCTTCACGATCCAGCTGCATGCCCACTTCCAGGGTCATCACCCGGCCAGCGTTATAGGCGACCGGCGGCAAGCGCTGCATCAGGGTGTTGATCGACACCAGTACAATGCCGTGTTCGCCATCCTGGAGTCGGCGCAAGGTGCGTAGCCGTTCGGAAATGATGTCCTGGTGAGGTGAAAAGCTGTCATAGGGCAGCGTTTCCCAGTCAGGGAAGGGCATCACCGGAACCTGGGCAAAAAAGCTTAGATCGCCTTCCAGCCGTTGTGCGGCAGCGGTGTCTGGCGTGATCACCAGCAGTGGCGCATCGCTGGCCAGTTGGGCCAGGAGTAGGGCGGCGGCGCTGCCGGGTGGCAACTGCCAAAAGAGTGTTTCGCGTGTTCCCGTCGGGCGGGGCGGATCGAGCGGGGAAAATCGGAGCATGATCGTCGAGACGTTTCCTGAAGGGGTGAGAATGATAGCAGCCCAGGGCAAGCTTGTAGTCAAAAGAGGATTTGTGTAATCCCCCTACAGTGAGTGCGACCAACCAGCGATTGCCCCTTTGTGGGAAGCACACGATAATGGAAGGGTATTTTCCGATTCTTTAGAGAGGCTTCACGTGAGTCAGCAATCCCTCGATACCGTCTTTCAGGAATGGCACGATAACCAGGCGCTTGCCGAACAGATGATCCCGTTGATCGGCAGCCTGTATCGCCACAACAACGTGGTTACCACACTCTATGGGCGCTCGTTGTTCAATCGCTCGGTCATCCGCATTCTGAAAGACCATCGCTTCGTCAGAAAAGTCGAGGGTACCGAACTCTCGGTGCAGGACACCCTGCCGCTGGTTCAGGCCATGGCCGAGCTCAACCTGGGCCCGGCCCACGTTGATGTGGGCAAGCTGGGGGTGGCCTTCAAGAAGCGGGGCGGCGGTGATGCCAAGGCATTTTTGCGTGAAGAGCTGGCTGAAATTGTTGACCGGCACGAACCCGACGGCAGTAATGGTCGCTCCAAGGATGTGGTGCTGTACGGCTTTGGACGTATTGGTCGGCTGCTGGCGCGGGTGCTGGTAGAGAAAGCGGGGGGTGGCAACCTGCTGCGCCTGCGTGCCATTGTGGTGCGTGGCCGTGGGGATATCGCCAAGGATCTGGAGAAGCGGGCCAGCTTGCTGCGTCGCGACTCCGTGCATGGTCCGTTCGACGGTACGATCAGTGTCGACGCTGAGGCGCGTACCATCACTGCCAACGGCAACGTCATCCAGGTCATCTATGCCGACCAGCCAACGGATATCGATTACACCGCCTACGGTATCGACAATGCCGTGGTAGTGGATAACACCGGTATCTGGCGTGATGAGGCGGGGCTGGGCCAGCACCTGGCCTGCAAAGGCGTCTCCAAGGCACTGCTCACGGCTCCCGGCAAGGGGGATATCAAGAATATCGTCTTCGGTATCAACCACGATGACATTACCGAGAACGACAATATTTTGTCGGCGGCTTCTTGTACCACCAACGCCATTGTGCCGGTGCTCAAGGTGCTTAACGACAAGTTCGGTATCGAGTGTGGCCACGTCGAGACGGTACACGCGTATACCAACGACCAGAACCTGATCGACAACTATCACAAGGGCGACCGCCGTGGGCGTAGCGCACCGCTGAACATGGTGTTGACCGAAACCGGTGCCGCCAAAGCCGTGGCCAAGGCCCTGCCGGAGCTTGCCGGCAAGCTGACCGGTAATGCCATTCGCGTACCGATACCCAACGTCTCCATGGCGATCCTCAACCTGACGCTGGGCAGCGAAACCGATGCCGAGGCGCTTAACGACTACCTGCGTCACATGTCGCTCGACTCGCCCTTCCAGAAGCAGATCGACTATGTGGATTCGCCCGAGGTGGTGTCGTCCGACTTCGTTGGCAACCGCCATGCCGGTATCGTCGATGCCAAGGCCACCATTGCCAGTGGTAAACAGGTGGTGCTCTATGTCTGGTATGACAACGAATTTGGCTACAGCTGCCAGGTAGTGCGCATGTTGCAGCACATCTCTAACGTCAACTTCCTCAAGCTGCCCCGCGCTCAGGCATAAGGCTTGGCGCAATACTTCCCGGCCGCAAGGGCCGGGAGACCGGTTTTTCCCCTCCGGTTACGCCTCAAGAGCCCGATTCTTAACCCGGTTTATCCTCCTTTTGCGACCTTAGGCCGTGTGGCCTTTGGTCGCTCTTGTCTTTATAATACGGTGGATTTTTCTGGGTGGTCCGAAGTGCTTCGGACCTGACTGGTAACATACTGACTCAAAAGCATTCGAATCCATTCGAACCCTTTTGTTTTGTATTGCCGTTCCATCAACTGGGCGAGACTATGATCGAAGTCAAGAAAGGCCTGGATCTCCCCATCATGGGGGCGCCCGAGCCGCGCATCGAGAGTGCGCGCTCTGTGCGTCACGTGGCCATCCTGGGTACCGACTATGCCGGCATGAAGCCGACCATGGAGGTCAAGGAAGGGGATAAGGTGAAGCTGGGCCAGCTCCTCTTTACCGATAAGAAAAATGACGGTGTGCGCTTTACTGCGCCGGCGGCTGGCGAAGTTGTTGCTATTAATCGTGGTGAAAAACGTAAGCTGCTTTCGGTGGTAATACAGGTTGATGACGCCGAGGAGGCTGTGGAGTTTACAGCTCACGGACGTGACAAGCTTGAATCCCTGGACCGTCAGATCGTCGTGGATCAGTTGGTTGAGTCAGGGCTATGGACGGCGCTACGCACTCGCCCTTTCTCCCGCACTCCGGCTATCGACAGTGAGCCTGTTGATATTTTTGTCACTGCTATCGATACCCATCCACTGAGTGCCGACCCTGCTGGCATCATCAATGAGCAGGTTGAAGCTTTCGAAGACGGCCTCAAGGTGCTGACCCGCCTGACCCCAGGCAAGGTCTACTTGTGTACCGCGCCTGATGCTGCCATCCCCGGCGGCAATGTAGCGGGTGTCCAGGTGGAAACTTTTGGCGGGCCGCATCCGGCCGGCCTGGTCGGTACCCATATACACTTCCTGTCACCGGTTGGTATGCAGCGCCGTGTCTGGCACATCGGCTATCAAGATGTAATCGCTTACGGCAAGCTGTTCGCCGAAGGCCGCCTGGATGTCAGCCGGGTGGTGGCCGTAGGGGGGCCCAGGGCTGAAAAACCGCGCTTGTTGCGCACCCGTATCGGTGCCAGTACTGAGGAACTACTGGCAGGAGAGATTCTCCAGCCAGAAGATACGCGGGTAATTTCGGGTTCGGTATTCTCCGGTTTCACTGCGGAAGGCGGCTTGCGTTATTTAGGACGCTTTCACAATCAGATCAGCTTGCTTGAAGAAGGCAACAAGCGTGCCTTCATGGGCTGGCTGTCAGTAGGGACGGATCGCCACTCTGTACTGGGGATCTATCTGTCGAAGTTCATGGGGCTCACCAACTATGCGCCAAACACCTCCACCAATGGCTCCGAGCGCGCCATGGTGCCGGTGGGCGCCTATGAGAGCGTGATGCCGCTAGACATAATGTCAACCCAGCTGCTGCGCTCGTTGATTGTCGGTGACATCGAGATGGCCATGCAGCTCGGGTGTCTGGAGCTGGATGAAGAGGACCTGGCGCTGTGCACCTATGTGTGCCCGGGCAAGTACGAATACGGTCCCATCCTGCGTGACAACCTCACCATGATCGAGAAAGAGGCCTGATGATGGGTATTCGACAGACACTCGACAATCTCGAGCCGCATTTTCACAAGGGTGGCAAGTACGAGAAGTGGTATCCGCTCTACGAAGCGGTGGATACGATTTTCTACTCACCCCCGAGTGTAACCAAGACGACAGCGCATGTGCGTGACGGCATCGACCTCAAGCGCATGATGATTACCGTGTGGATGTGTACCTTCCCGGCCATGTTCTTCGGTATGTGGGCTGCCGGCTGGCAGGCTAACACGGCGATTGCCGGCGACTACGCCTCCATGGGCGGCTGGCGCGAAGCGATCCTGATGACGCTGGCATCTGGCCACAATCCGGACAGCTTGTGGGCCAACTTCGTGCTCGGTGCTACCTACTTTCTGCCGATCTACCTGGTGACCTTCGCTGTTGGTGGGTTCTGGGAGGTGCTTTTTGCCGTCAAGCGCGGCCATGAGGTCAACGAGGGCTTCTTCGTCACCTCGGTGCTCTATGCCTTGATCCTGCCGGCCACAATTCCGCTATGGCAAGTAGCACTCGGTATCACCTTCGGCGTGGTGATTGGCAAGGAGATCTTTGGCGGCACCGGCAAGAACTTCCTCAATCCTGCTCTCACCGGTCGTGCTTTCCTCTACTTCGCCTATCCGGCGCAAATATCGGGTGATGCCGTATGGGTGGCGGCAGACGGTTATACTGGTGCGACACCGCTCTCCATTGCGTTTCAGGAGGACATGGCCGCGCTCAGCCCCCAATATAGCTGGTGGGATGCCTTTATCGGTTTCTTGCCCGGTTCAGTGGGTGAGGTCTCGACACTGGCGATCTTTATCGGTGCCGCTGTACTTCTGTGGACCAGGATTGCTTCATGGCGAATCATGCTCGGATGCATGATTGGCTTGATCGCGACCAGCATGTTGTTCAACCTGATAGGTTCCGACACTAACTCGATGTTTGCGATGCCATGGTACTGGCATCTGGTAGTCGGCGGATTCGCTTTCGGTATGGTATTCATGGCCACCGACCCGGTATCGGCCTCCATGACCAACCCGGGGCGTCTCATCTTCGGTATTCTTATCGGCGTGATGACGGTGCTCATTCGTGTGGTCAACCCGGCATTCCCCGAAGGCATCATGCTGGCGATCCTGTTCGCCAACTTGTTTGCGCCGCTGATCGATTACTTCTTTGTACAGGCCAACATCAAGCGTCGTAATCGGCGCACTGGTGTGGTGGCCGAGGAGACTGTCTGATGGCTCAGAGCAATGATTCCATCAAGAAGGTTCTCATGGTGGCGTTCGCACTCTGTCTTGTGTGTTCGGTGGTGGTTTCCACCGCTGCGGTGACACTGAGACCCATGCAGCAGCTCAATGAGGAGCTTGACCGCAAGACCAACATCTTGCGTGTTGCCAACCTTTACGAGCCGGGCATGGACGTGGAGGCTGCTTTCGGTGAGATTACCCCGCGTGTTGTCGATATGCGCACCGGTGAATATACCGACGAGTTTGACGCGGAAACCTTTGACCACTTCCAGGCCGCACGCGACCCGGCCACGGGCCGGACCCTTTCGGGTGACACTGATATCGCCGGTCTGAGTCGTGTCGAGAATTACGCGACCGTTTATCTGGTGGGTGACGAAGAAGCACCTGAGCAGATCATTCTACCGGTGCGTGGTCAGGGGCTCTGGGGGCTGATGCGTGGCTACATGGCCATTGAAGGCGATGGCAACACCATCGTTGGCATCACCTTCTACGAGCACAGCGAAACACCGGGCCTGGGGGGGGAGATCAACAACCCGCGTTGGCAGGCGCAGTGGGAAGGCAAGAAGATCTTCTCGGATGCCGAGAGTGTAGTGCCGGCGATTCGTGTGGCTCGTGGCTCCGCCAGCGGCGAGCATCAGGTTGATGGCTTGTCGGGTGCTACCCTGACCTCCAACGGCGTGACCAATATGCTGCAGTTCTGGCTGAGTCCGGAAGGCTTCGGTGGATACCTGGCGCAACTCCGCGAGGGCGTCGAGCCCGAAGCGGTTCAGGAAGCCGATGTCGAACTCGAAGCTGAAGCTTAAGGAGCCTGACTATGTCCGCTTTGACTCCCAAGAGCGTCCTGACGACACCGCTCTTCAATAACAACCCCATTGCGTTGCAGGTGCTGGGCATCTGTTCGGCGTTGGCCATCACTACCAGCATGAGCCTGTCCGTGGTGATGGGAATTGCCGTGATATTGGTGACGGCATTCTCCAACCTGTTCATCTCGTTGCTGCGTCACCAGATTCCTTCATCGATTCGCATGATCGTGCAGGTTGTGATCATCGCCTCGCTGGTTATCGTGGTAGACCAGATTCTCAAGGCGTTTGCCTACGAGATGTCCAAACAGCTTTCGGTCTTCGTTGGCCTGATCATCACCAACTGTATCGTGATGGGGCGTGCCGAAGGCTTCGCCATGCAAAACACTCCGGGGCTGTCGTTCCTGGATGGCGTTGGCAACGGGCTGGGATACGCCTTCATTCTGCTGGTCGTGGGCTTCTTCCGGGAGCTGCTTGGCTCGGGTAGCATATTTGGCTTCACCGTGCTCCAAACCGTGCAGGATGGTGGTTGGTACGTACCTAATGGCCTGTTGCTGTTGCCGCCATCGGCATTCTTCATCATTGGTCTGATTATCTGGGCGTTACGCTCGTCTTATCCCGAGCAGGTGGAAGCCAACGAGTTCAAGATCAGGGCCAACACCGAACCCAAGGAGGCCGTGTAATATGGAACACTACCTGAGTCTCTTCGTTGCCTCGATCTTCGTCGAGAACATGGCCCTGGCCTTCTTCCTGGGCATGTGTACCTTTATCGCGATTTCCAAAAAGGTCTCGGCAGCCTTTGGCCTTGGCATAGCGGTCATTGTGGTACTGGGTGTTACTGTGCCGCTTAATAACCTGGTTTATACCTACTTGCTCGCCGACGGTGCACTGACCTGGACCGGTGTCAGCGGTATGGAGAATGTAGACCTCTCGTTTCTGGGATTACTTTCCTATATCGGTGTGATTGCGGCTGTCGTGCAGATCATGGAGATGTTCCTCGACAAGTTCGTGCCGGCACTTTACAACGCCCTGGGTGTGTTCTTGCCGTTGATTACCGTGAACTGCGCGATCATGGGCGGTGTACTGTTCATGGTCGAGCGTAGCTACAACTTCGGTGAATCCGTGGTGTACGGGGTAGGAGCCGGTGTGGGCTGGGCGCTTGCGATCACCGCTCTGGCGGGTATCCGTGAGAAACTCAAGTACAGCGATGTGCCGGCTGGCCTGCAGGGGCTCGGCATCACCTTCATTACCGTGGGTCTGATGTCGCTGGGCTTCATGTCATTCTCCGGCATCCAGCTCTAAGGCGCGTTCCGGCGGCGTATGCGCCGCCGGTAACCGGTTACACAGCAAATAGGAAACCGACATGGTTGGAACATCTCTCATCCTGCTCGGTGTGTTCATGTTCACCGTGGTCGTTATCGGCCTCGTTCTGGTGATCCTGGCCGCCCGCAGCAAGCTCGTCAGCACTGGTGACGTGACCATCGAGGTCAATGGCGACCCAGAACACACCATCACTACCCAGGCGGGGGGCAAGTTACTGAATACCCTCGCTGCCAACGGTGTCTTCCTCTCGTCCGCGTGCGGAGGTGGTGGTTCTTGCGCACAGTGCAAGTGCCGTGTGGAGGAAGGCGGGGGCTCGATTCTGCCCACCGAGGAGTCTCACTTCACTCTGCGCGAAAAGAAAGAAGGCTGGCGTCTCTCCTGCCAGGTACCGGTCAAGCAGGATATGAAGATCGAAGTGCCCGAGGAGATCTTCGGCGTCAAGAAGTGGGAGTGTGAGGTTATTTCAAACCCCAACGTTGCCACTTTCATCAAGGAGCTGAACCTCAAGCTTCCCGAAGGCGAGGAAGTGGCTTTCCGTGCTGGTGGTTATGTGCAGCTTGTCGCACCTCCTTACGATATCAAGTTCTCTGACTTTGATATCGAAGAGAAGTATCGCGGTGACTGGGAAAAATTTGAGCTATTCAACATTTCCCACAAGCAAAACGAAGAGGTTATTCGCGCTTACTCCATGGCGAACTACCCCGAAGAGAAGGGGATCCTCAAGTTCAATATCCGTATCGCCACGCCACCGCCCGGAACCAATCATCCGCCGGGACTGATGTCGACCTATGTCTTCAATCTGAAACCGGGCGACAAGGTCACGGTGATGGGTCCCTTCGGCGAATTCTTTGCCAAGGACACCGACGCCGAAATGGTCTTCGTCGGCGGTGGGGCGGGTATGGCGCCGATGCGTAGCCATATCTTCGACCAGCTCAAGCGCCTGAACTCCAAGCGCAAGATCTCGTTCTGGTACGGGGCGCGCTCCTGGCGCGAGACGTTCTACAACGACGAGTATGATCAGCTGGCCGAAGAGCATGACAACTTCGAATGGCATCTGGCGCTATCGGATCCGCAGCCCGAAGATAACTGGGAAGGCCCGACCGGCTTCATCCACAATGTGTTGTATGAGAATTACCTCAAGGACCATCCGGCTCCTGAGGACTGCGAATACTACATGTGTGGGCCGCCGATGATGAACGCCTCCGTGATCAAGATGCTACTTGATCTGGGGGTGGAGCCAGAGAATATCCTGTTGGATGACTTTGGCGGATGACCCCGCCCGCCCTTGGGCGACATTCCGGGCCGGCTCTGCTTGAGTCGGCCCGGCCTGTTTTTCCGGCGCTGCTCGCAGCAGTAGTGCTAGCAATATTCCTTACTGCCTGCCGTGATCAGTCAAATGCCTACTTTATCCAGGGTGCAGCGCTGGGGACGGGATATCATGTCACTCTGTATGCTGATCTCGACACCACGCAGGTCGCCATCCTGGAAGCCAGCATCCAAGAGGATCTAGCTGCTCTGGAGCGTTTGCGCAGTGATCTGGAACATATCGATACCACTGCGTTTCGTCTCTTTGGCCTCGCATTGCCCAAGCCCGCGCGACAAGGAATTGATCGCTGGTTGCAGGTTATTGCGGTAGACCGTCTCGCCCAGCGCCTGGCAGCGCATGACGGTATTGAGGCGGTAATGGTAGAGGTCGGCGGAGTGCTGCGTGGCCATGGCGTGCCACCTGGGGGTGGCTGGCGTGTATCGCTTGGCCAGGTAGGGTTGCCTGAAGCCGAGGCATCACGGCAAGTTCACCTGCAAGACGCCGCACTGGTCCAACGCTTTGTGGACCCTGCCACTGTGCCACTCGTTAGCCTGGCGTCACCGCTTGCAGTCAGTGTGATTGCTGCGGATGCCAGTACTGCTTACTATCAGGCCGAAATGCTGGTCGAGGCAGATCCGGGTGACGTCCTGATGTTGGCCAATGAGATGGAGAGTGCTGCCAGAGTTGTTGTCAAAACAGTAGCGGGAATTGAAATTTACCATAGCAGGGCTCTCAAACACTGGTTTGAGCGCTAGTCGCAAGGAGTCGAAGGATGTCCACATTTCTGATCGCTTTTGTTGTCATGTTGTTGCTGGTGGCGGGGATGGCCGTAGGTATCATCATGGGCCGTAGTCCAATTGCCGGCTCCTGTGGCGGGCTGAATCGACTGGGCATGAAAGATGGCTGTGAAATCTGCGGCGGAAAAGATGAAGTTTGCGAAGAAGAGAATCGCAAGCGCAAGGCTGCCGAGCGTCGCGCCAGCGATATCAGCAGAGGGGCTGATCTGGGTTACGACGCCTCACGTCGCTAAGCCAGTATTGTACAGATGGCTGCGCAAGCGAATTACGGCGTTTCCATTAGCTATTCTTGATTGAACTGATGGGCAAAGCAGGGGGGAGAGGCAGGTTCAAGATCTTCCAGGTCTTCTTGCTGAAGTGCTTCGATCAGTGCCTGACGCAGTACCGGTAAATGACTCTGATCAAGATTGCGCGATGCGGAAAGCAGTGTGAGTTTGCCACGGCGAGCATGGCGCATTAGCGGAACGAGATTTTCGGGGTGATCACGCAACTCGCCCCGGTAGCGGGCGGCGAAGACGCTCAGGCTGATCTCGCCTTGATGTAGCTGTCGGCGTAGCAGGGTTGAAGGGGAGGCGTCCCGATACCAGTCCGTCAATTCAAGGCTCTCGCGCCGTTTACCACGTGGCCAGAGTCGATCGACCAGCACACGTGCTCCATCATCGGCTTCGCTGGGACTGTAGACTCGCTTGAGGAGGATTTCGTAGCTCACGCTTTCTTCTCCCTCTGCTGATAATATCAATGACTTTGATAGCTGATGCTTTACGGCAACCGGGATAGAGCCTCATTGGCTTGTGTTTGCCAGGAACCGGGGAGTGCCGCGGCCCGGTTTAAGGCATGGCGCGCTTCGCTTGTTTCATCCTGGGCCGCCAACAGCAGACCCAGGTTCAGCCATGCGGGCCCCAGTTCCTCGCGCCGCTCCACTGCGGCGCGAAACGCCACGATCGCTCCTTGTATGTCTCCGGCGGCATAGCGGGTATTGCCAAGGGCAAAGTAGCCCATGCCGGAGGCGGGAAACTGCTCGACCAGGCCTTTCCAGGCGGGTAAGGCGGCCACCGGTCCCTGAACCTGTTCGAAGGCGGCAATCGCTTCAAGGGCGCGTCGCTCGCCAACGGTGGAAGGCAGTGTTCCTGGTGGTAACGCCACAAATGCCCAGCGCCCACTGCGTGCCCAGGTGGCATCAAAGCGGTGAAAGGCTTCAATGCGCTGCGCTTCTTCACCACTGTGCAGAATCATCTCTTCTCTATCAAGATCGTAGCCGATGGCTACTGCGTAGTGCCACATTGGCCAGGCGGGTAACGACAGGTTTTGCATCACCACCACCGGATGGCCGGCAGCGATCTCGCTGAGCAAGCTGTCAAAACTGTTGTTGAGAACATAGGGAATGCGTCCATGGCGTCTGGCCGTCGCCAGCATTTCGGGCTGTACACTGCCTTCCCGTCCAGGCAAGTAGACTTGGGGAATCAGTGTCTCCATGGGAACATCGATATCCGCGTGGTTGAGCACCATGGCCAGCGAGGCAGGGCCGCACTGATAGTCGGTTTGTGCGTGGAATGGCACGTTTTCGACCATGGCCTGGCGTGGCAGTGCCTGTTCGGTGGCGGGTGCCAGACGTGGAGTGGCGGCACAACCAGTGATCAACAGCAGGCAGAGGGCTACTAGCACAACGCCCGCTAAGCGGGCGTTGAGGGAACCACCAATACTACCGTCTTGCATGACGGTCCTCGATCAGCGAGTAAAGGGGAAAACGTTGGTCAGGCCCAGAATATCGGTCACTAGCAGGACGATAAAGACGACCAGCAGTGCTCCAACAACACCGGCACCGGCAGGCAGCTGCTCCAGTTGCTCGGCCATCTGGTGTGCCTCTTCGGCCGACAGGGCTGCGACACGGGCTTCCACTTCGGCTAGATCGACACCCTGTGCAATAAGTTGTTCCTGCACTTCTGCACGGGAGAGGATTTCCTGGATTCGCTCGCGGTCGGCGTCGGCACTCTCGGCCGAGAGTGCTGCCTGGGTGGAGAACAAGTCACTGGCAGGCAATGGCGCAGCAGAAACCGTGAAACTGCCAAGTACCAGGGCAAGAATCAGAAAGGGGCTGAGAAAACGGCGGAATGTTTGCATGGCTCTGTTCCTTCTTCTTTGAGAAAAGCTTCCGGCTCTTGAATGATCCAGCATTCTTCACTGAGTGGGTATGCTTGAGCTAACCCACTCTAGCGATGCCGTGTAAGTATAAGCAAGAGAGAATGTGATTTCATGTCTTTGCACTAACGACTTTGGAGCATGGAAGGGGGTGATCAACCCGGCCGATAAGAAGAGGAAAGTTCCGCCAGCAAGCCACGCCCACCAGCCAGTGTCAGTGCCAGGTCATGCAGGGCTTCCCAGGGAGGCAGTGCGGCAGAGCCTTTGACAGCGAGATCCAGGCGCTGGGAAAAAAGTAGCAACTTGTGCAGGCGTTTGACAGGAAGCCTGGCAATGGCTTGCTGATAGGCGGGACGACGCTTGTCAAAAATGGCCGGTTTCTGGGCCTTGCAGGCGTGTTCGAAGCTTTGGCCCTGTTCAAGATGTTGGTGCAGGGAAAGCAAAGTGCGTAATTCGCGTGTCAGTGCCCACAACACAATAGGCGGTTCGACACCCTCACCGTGCAGGCCGTGAATGATGCGTGAAGCACGGCTGCGTTCGCCCTTGAGGCAGGCGTCGGCCAGGGTAAATACATCGTAGCGGGCGCTGTCTTCTACCCCGCCGCCGATTTGCGTCGGACCGATATGGCTGCCAGGGGGCACCAGCAACGCAAGTTTTTGCAACTCCTGGTCGGCAGCCAGCAGATTGCCTTCGGTACGCTCACCCAGCAAGCGAGCCGCGTCAAGGTCGAGCGAGAGGTTATACCGTGCTGCGCGGTCGCGTAGCCAGAAACCGAGGCGCGAAATGTCGACCGGCCAAACCGGGACGAACAGGCCGAGCTTGTCCAACGCTTGAAACCAGGCGCTTTTCTGTTGCCGAAAATCGAGCTTGCCCATGCTGACCAGCAACATGTTGTCACGGGCCCCCGGGGTTTCTGCGTACTCTTTCAGTGCTTTTGCTCCCTCCTGACCGAGATTATGGTTGCCCAGGCGTAACTCGATCAGCTTGCGGCTGGCGAATAGCGACAAGCTGGCCGCAGACTCACGCAGCCTCCCCCAGACGAAATTTGCTTCCACATGCAGGATTTCGCGCTCATCAATGCCGTGTTCACGCGCAGCGGCACGCACCGCATCGCAAGCCTCCATATGCTGGAGTGGCTCTTCACCAGCGACGATGACGACGGGCGGCAGTTTGCTGGATAACGCATCGGGCAACTTGTCGGCGAATACTTTCACTACAGCATTTCCATCAGCATGCGGGAGAGGTGGTTCAGGATGATGGTGAAAGGATACGCAGGCGTTCCAGCAGGCGCCGCAAGGCTTCTTCACGCAGTTCTCGCCGGGCCTCTTCGCGCAGCTCATCCTGTGCCAGCAAGTTGGCATCGCTGAGGGTGAAGCGAGTCGAAACCTCCAGGCGCTGCTCGGCAATCAGATAGGCGTTGTCGCTACGCCGCTGTACCGAGTACGGTACGGTCAGACGCATTTCATGCTCTTGGGGGCCGCTTTCGAGCACGCTCAGGCGGTGCTCGCGGAAGTTCTCTGGCCCCAGATTTAGAATCATTGCCGCACGGTCGTGCACCTGAGTGCCGGCTCGCGTCAGGCGCTCCTCGGTCAGCTGGTAGAACTCGCTGTTGCTGCCGGCCAGAGCCAACTCCGCAATCGCCAAGCCCGGCGTATCAAAGCCGCGCAAGCGGAAACCACAGCCAGCCAGCGTCAGGGCTGCGCCGGCAACAAGGCCGGCGTGTAGGAAAGTGCGTCGCTGCATGTTTCCCCCGTTGTTGGGTACAAATGTATGCGCTGATATCAACTGACCACAATATTGACCAACTTGCCCGGCACCACGATGACTTTGCGCAGCGTTTTGCCTTCCGTGTGGCGGCGGACATTCTCGGCCGAGCAGGCGGTGGCTTCGATAGTTTCCTTGCTGGCATCGGCAGCCACTTCGATACGCGCCCGCAGTTTGCCATTCACTTGAACTGACAGCTCAATGGTGTCGCGTTCAAGCGCAGCGGTGTCTACCTGGGGCCAGGGGGCATCAATCGCGGGTTCGGCATGGCCCAGCTCGCGCCATAGCCTGTGGCAGACGTGGGGTGTGATCGGTGCCAGCAACAGCACGCACGCCTCGACAGCTTCGCGTGCCACTGCCAGCCCCTGGGGCGAGGTGTCGTCGAAGCGGGACAGCGTATTGCTTAGCTCCATCACGGCGGCAATGGCAGTGTTGAAGGTAGTGCGCCTGCCGATATCGTCGCTGGCCTTGCGGATTGTCTCATGGGTCTTGCGCCGCAGCTCACGCTGGGGACCGCTTAGGTTAGCCAGGTCAAGCGTTGCAGGCGTCCCGGCAGCGAGGTGTTCGCTTACCAGACGCCACAGGCGCTTGAGGAAGCGGTTGGCACCTTCGACACCGGCTTCGGACCACTCCAGTGACTGCTCGGGCGGGGCGGCAAACATCATGAACAGACGCACGGTGTCTGCACCGAAGCGGTCGATCATCGACTGGGGGTCGATGCCGTTGTTCTTCGACTTTGACATCTTTTCGATGCCACCCATCTCCACCGGCTGACCGTCACTGACGAGCACCGCGCTGAGCGGGCGTCCTTTCTCGTCGCGCACCACCTCGACATCGGCGGGGTTAAACCACTCCTTGCCGCCATTGGCCGTGTCGCGATAGAAGGTTTCGGCTATTACCATGCCTTGGGTGAGCAAGCGCTGGAAGGGTTCGTCAACCTTGACGAGCCCCAGGTCGCGCATCAGCTTGGTGAAGAATCGCGCGTAAAGCAGGTGCAGGATGGCGTGCTCAATACCCCCGATGTAGAGGTCGACGGGTAGCCAGTAGTCGGCACGCTCATCAAGCATCGCTGAATGGTTATCGGCGCAGCAGAAGCGTGCGAAGTACCAGGAGGACTCCATGAAGGTGTCGAAGGTATCGGTCTCACGTACCCAGCCATCGCCCAGATCGGAGAACTCGGGCATACGCTTGAGTGGCGAGCCAGTGGCATCGACAGTGACTTCCATGGGCAGGGCGACCGGTAGCTCCTCGTCGGAGAGCGGTACGGTCTGGCCCTCGGGACCGTACTTGACCGGAATCGGGGCGCCCCAGTAACGCTGACGCGCCACCCCCCAGTCGCGCAGGCGGTAGTTGGTCTTCACTTCGCCACGGCCCAGTTCGGCCAGTTTATCAGCAATGGCGTCGAAAGCCGCGTCGAAATCGAGGCCGTCAAACTCGCCGGAGTGAATCAGACTGCCGTGCTCCACGTAAGCGCCTGCGGAGAGGTCCGGTACTTGACCGTCAGCATCGGCAATGACCGGCTCGATGGACAGGCCATACTGGGTGGCGAATTCCCAGTCGCGCTGATCATGGGCGGGGACCGCCATTACCGCCCCGGTGCCAAACTCCATCAGGACGAAGTTGGCGACATAGACGGGTACTTCGCGGCCGGTAAGTGGGTGAATCGCAACGTGACCGGTCGGCATGCCCTTTTTCTCGCGGGTCGCCAGCTCGGCTTCGGAGGTACCGCCACGGATGCACTCATCGCAGAAAGCAGCCAGCTCGGCATTGTCTCGAGCTGCCGCCTTGGCCAGTGGATGTCCGGCAGCTACCGCCATATAGGTGACACCCATCAATGTATCGGGGCGGGTGGTATAGACGCTGAGCGGCTCGGCGGCGCTGCCGTCGCTGTTTTTGATATCAAAACTGAGTTCGATGCCTCTGGATTTACCAATCCAGTTGCGTTGCATGGTCTTGACCTGCTCGGGCCACTCGATCTTGTCGAGATCGGTGAGCAGCTCTTCGGCATAGTCAGTGATCTTGAGGAACCACAGCGGGATTTCCTTGCGCTCCACCAGGGCACCGGAACGCCAGCCACGGCCTTCGATGACTTGCTCGTTGGCCAGTACCGTCTGGTCCACCGGGTCCCAGTTGACGGTGGACATCTTCTTGTAGACCAGGCCTTTTTCGACCAGCTTGGCGAAAAACCACTGCTCCCAGCGGTAGTAGCTGACATCACAGGTAGCGAATTCGCGGCTCCAGTCATAGGCAAAACCCAGCGCCTTGAGCTGGTCACGCATGTAATCGATATTGGCGTAGGTCCATTTGGCGGGCGGTACCTGGTTCTGGATGGCGGCGTTCTCTGCCGGCATGCCGAAGGCGTCCCACCCCATGGGCTGCAGTACATTCTTGCCCTGCATGCGCTGGAAGCGGGATACCACATCGCCGATGGTATAGTTGCGCACATGCCCCATGTGCAGCTTGCCGCTGGGGTAAGGGAACATCGACAGGCAGTAGAATTTCTCTCGGGTGGCGTCCTCCACCGCCTTGAAGCACTGGTTCTTGTCCCAATACTGCTGGGCGTCGCGTTCGATTTCAAAGGGCTTGTACTGTGCGTCCATCGGCTTTCGAATTGACCTTAGGTGTTCGGGGCACGGTAGACCGTGCGGGTCCGCGGAAATTGACCGGCGTCAGTCAGCGCTTACTGATTCAACAGGGAACGTTGAACTGGCGGTCTAATGGCGTCTAAATGGTAACCAAGGATACCCTAGTAAGGTGGGTCCGGTCATGCCCGGCCTGATCACCATGCATCAAGGAGATGATCATGAGCGAACGCCCTGATACCCAACGTGAAAACCGGCTGCGTGAAGGCTATGAGCGTATGCTGGCCCGTCTGCGTGAAGGCGGCAGTGAGCTGAACTGGGAAACGCTGCAGCGTGAGCTGGACGATGCGGTCGAGTTTGAAGCCGAGCTGCAGGAGTACACCAAGGACGAGCTGGCTCTGCTACGTTCCTGGGTGGAACGTGACCTGGTCGACCTGCGGCGCTATCTGCGCGAAGGCGGGCGCAGCGTCGCCACCTGGTTGGGCATCGACCTCGACCAGCTTTCCCGGCGCGTAGCGGAGTCGCTACTCTCGATTGCCGACCGCAGCGTAGTCGACAGCGTGCGGCTCAATGAAGACCTTGAAGCCGCCCGGGCCGACTACTGCGAAGGTGAAATGGCAGTGCCGGGACGCATGGCCTGTGTGCATTGTGATGCCGAGGTGGATCTCGAAGGCGTCACCCTCATCGAGCCGTGTCACCAGTGTGGCCACCGCTACTTCGTGCGCGTGTCGCAATAATGGCTGGCCATCACAACCACTTGTTGAGCAACAGAATGGCGCAGACGACCAAGCCACTGAGCACCAGCGCGTAGCCGAGGTTATGCCGCATCATGCGATAACCACTGATGCCGTAGCGCCCCTGTAGTGACAGGTTGATACCCGACAGGGGGCCTACGGCGGTGCCTACTGCCCAGGAGGCGAGGCCGGTAAAGGCGAACAGGGTTTGTTCACTGCCGTGCAGCTCCAGCATTGAGGCGAGTACCGAAACACCGATGATCGGATGCAGCCCTGCTATGGCACTGGTCACGATGGCGAGAAAGCTGATCACGGCCTGGGTCGAACCGAAGTGGGTGAACAGCTTCCATTCGCTTCCCGTTGCGGCGCTGACAAAGGTGGAAAGCCCCAGGGTCAGCAAACCGGCGGAGAGAAACAGGGCGATCTCGCCGCGCATGGCGGGCAGGCGGGTCACGCTGTGTAGGCGCACCCGGCGCCAGGTCCAGCGCAGTCCGGCGGGCAGGTTACTGGCTAATGCCACGCCGGGCAGCAAAAAAGTGATGATGCTGACGATGGTGAGCCGGGGTGTAAGCTGGAAGTGAAACACCATCACCAGCGCAGCCATTGCTACCGGCATCAGCAGACTGCGGGGTGAAAGCGAGAAGCCCGCCACGTCGGTCAGATCGAAACGTCGCGCTAGCCCCAGTGTCGTCAATACGCCGCTGGATAGAGCCAAGGGCAGGCCGGTAGCCAGAATGTAGGGGTACTCCATGTCGGGAGCCAGAGTCATCATCACCGCCATGGAAGCGAAAAACGGTGACCATAGCGCGGCGCTGGAGAGCCCGCGATTCAGCGCCAGCAGCTGCGGCGTGGAGAGCGGGCCACGGCGGGCGAGACGATCGCCAATCATGAAGACGGTCGATAAGTTGAGGATACTGCCGAGCAGGTGGACGCCCAGCCAAGTGCCCAGGGTGCCGCGGCGCCCGGTGACTGGGCGGCCTAAAGAGCGCTTTGAACCGCTACGGTTACCGATCAGGCTGATGAAACTCACCCCCACCAGCATGGCCACGACATAGGTATTGCCTCCGGTCACGGCCAGCCAGTCGACCTCGGCGGCATAGCGCCAGTTTGCCAACAGCAACGAGCCCAGGCCGATAATCACCAAAGCACTGGCTTGCCAGCGGGTGCGGCGGGGTATATCGCGCCACAGCAGCAGCGTACCCAGCCAGAGGGCGTAACCCACCCCGTTGGGAATCGGCACAAATCCGGCGAAACTGAATACCTGGAGCAATAACCCCAGCAAGATTAGTGTGCCGGCCAGTGCATGGCGCAAGGTTGTGGCGGGAGAGTCAGGTGTGGTCACAGGGCATGCAGCTCCGGGTCAGGCTGGGCGGGTTATGCATTATTTAGCGATGCTACCGGCTGTGGCTGGTGTGTTCACAGGCGGCGTTGAGCATCGCCAGCATCGCCTGTGTGGCATTGGAGAGCGTACGGCTACGGTGAATCACGTAACCCAGTTGGCGCTGGATTGGCGGATGTTCAACCTCCAGTTCATGCAGTTCTCCACCGATCAGCCGCTCTGGCAACAGGCTCCAGCCGAGCCCGATAGAGGCCATCATTTTCAGTGTTTCGAGATAGTTGGTAGAGAGCCCCACCGATAAAGAGAGACCGGCTGCGGCAAAGCGCGATTCAATCAGGCTGCGGGTGAAGGTCATGGGGCCGGGCAGGACCGCATCGAAACGGCACAGGTCTGGCAGTGTCAGGCGGCCGTGCCGGGCCAGTGGATGATCAGGCGCACAGACAAAGCACAGGCGGTCGTTCCAGATCGGCACCACGTCAAGCTGTGGGTCGGGATGGGGCGAAAGCGTCACGACGGCGATTTCGAGTTCGCCATCCAGCACGCCCTGGTAGGCCTGTTCCGAATCGAGAAAGCGCAGGTCGAGACGTACCTCCGGATGGGTGCGGGTATAGATTTTGAGGAGGGGCGGTAACCGATGCAGACCGACGTGGTGACTGGTAGCCAAGGTGAGACTGCCGGCAATCTGACCTTCAAGATTGGTCAATGCCCGGCGGCTGTCATCTACCATAATCAGGATTTGGCGTGCCCGGGGTAACAATATCTGGCCGGCTTCGGTGAGCGTCACGCGGCGGCCAATACGATCAAACAGGCGCGCGCCGATTTGTGTTTCCAGCGTGGCGATACGCTTGGAGACCGCCGGTTGGGTCAGGTGCAGCTGCTCGGCGGCGCGGGAGAAGCTGTCGCTTTCCGCTACGGCAAGAAAGGCTTGCAGACTTTGGGTATCCAAGATCTCGTATTCCTTTGTGGAATCCAATCCATAAATAACATGAATTGCTTTTATGGTCGAGTCGAGCAAGACTGGTTG